>Ga0073934_10004959_pt1 | contig 21366 bp, 23 predicted proteins | sample LarsenN4metaG_FD_76834 | JGI IMG/M metagenome (GOLD analysis project Ga0073934, IMG submission 76834) | Hot spring sediment bacterial and archeal communities from British Columbia, Canada, to study Microbial Dark Matter (Phase II) - Larsen... ...
GCGCGCAGGCAAACGGATCGGTTCTTCGCTCGAGGCCGACCCGACCGTCCATGTGTCGGCCCCGGCGCTGTTCGAGGCGCTGGTCGGGGTCTCGCTGGAGGATATCTGCATCACCTGGGCGGCCACGCTGGTCGCGGACGAGGGGCCCGCGTCGGCGTTCCGGCTCCCGGACGTGAGCGGTGTTGCGGTGGTGGTGAACCTCGCCGAGGGCCGGAAGTGCGCCCGGTCGTGGAAGATTTCGCATGTGGTCGGCTCCGATCCGGAGTATCCGGACGTGACGCCGCGCGACGCGCAGGCGCTGCGCGAATGGCGTACCCAGCGCAGCCGGGCGGCGGTGTAGCCATGCTGTGGGGGCCGCTCAGCCGCATCGGCCTGGCCGCAGCGCTGGCGACGGCGGCAGCCGACCAGGCGCTCAAGCTCTGGCTCCTGTTCGTCTTCGACCTCCAGGGACGCGGAACGGTGCGGCTGCTGCCGTTCCTCGATCTTGTCCTGATTTGGAACAAGGGCATCAGCTACGGCCTGTTCCAGCAGGACGGCCCGCTCGGGCAGTGGGCGCTGCTGGCGCTGAAGACCGTGGCGGTGGCGCTGCTCTGGATCTGGCTGGCGCGCTCGGCCTCGCGGCTGACCGCGCTGTCGCTTGGCCTGATCATCGGGGGGGCCGTCGGCAATGCCATCGACCGACTGGCCTACGGGGCGGTGGCGGACTTCGTCCTGCTCCACCTGACCACCGCCAGCATCAGCCTCAAATGGTACGTGTTCAACCTGGCGGACATGGCCATTGTTGCCGGAGTCGCCGGACTTTTGTATGATTCCGTCGTTGGCTACCGCGCCGCAAATCAGCCCTGATCGGCCGGATAATGCCCCCGGGGCTCGGACAGGGGAAGCGGCGTCCGAACCGATCGTTGCGTTCGAGGGGAACCGACATGGCACCATCCGTGAGGCCTATTGCGCTTGCCTGCGCGCTTGGGATCGCGGCGCTGGCCGCCGGCGCATCCGGCAGCGCCCGCGCCCAGGACGACGGCACCATCGACAACAGCACGTCGATCTGGAACCTGGAGCGCCGCATCTGGAACGGCTTCGTGCGCGGACTCGGTCTGCGCAGCGGCGACGAGCCGGTGATCGAATATCGCGAGCGTTCGCCGCTTGTGGTTCCTCCGAGCCGCGAGCTGCCGCCTCCGCAGCCCAAGGCGGCGGCGAAGAACCCGGCCTGGCCCAACGATCCCGATGCGGCGCGCCGCAAGCAGCGCGCGGATGCCAAGAAAACCGTGGGCAATGTCGACCTCTCCCGGGTCTACGACCAGCAGGGGCGACCGATGTCGCCGCAGGAGCTGAACGTGCCGGGCGGCACGCCCAGCGCGGCCTCCGGCCCGCCTCCCACCGGCGGCGATGGCCGCCCGATGGCCCCATCCGAACTCGGTTATTTCGGTGGACTGTTCTCGTCGGGCGCATGGGGCTTCGGCGGATACCGCAACGAAGTCGGGACGTTCACCGCCGAACCGCCCCGGGCAACGCTGACCGCCCCTCCGCCCGGTTACCAGACGCCGTCCCCGGACCATCCCTACGGCACCACCCGGCGGGTCGAGCGGGCCGCTCCCAAGGCATACGACCCGGCCGGGGAATACGCCCGGTAGGGCCGCAATTGGGCCGCATTCGGCAGGCTCTTGCAGCAGGATTCCAGGATCGCCATTTGCAGTCGGGCCAAATGACCAATCCAAGAGGCCTGCCGTGCTGCACGCAATGAGGCGCACCGTCGTTGCGCTTGCGACCCTGCCCCTCATGCTGCTCGCCGGTTCGAGCGGACATGGCACCGAGACCGGCTCCCAGGTCAGCTACTTTACGCTCGCCAACGGCCTCGAAGTGGTGGTGATCCCCGACCGCCGGACGCCCGTCGTCACCCACATGATCTGGTACCGGGTCGGCTCCGCCGACGAGACGCCGGGCAAATCCGGCCTCGCACATTTTCTCGAACATCTGCTGTTCAAGGGAACCAAGAAGAACCCGCAGGGCCTGTTCTCGCGGACCGTGGCGACCATCGGCGGCGCGGAGAATGCGTTCACCTCGAGCGACTACACCGCCTATTTCCAGCGCACCACGCGCGACCGCCTCAAGCTGATGATGGAATTCGAATCCGACCGCATGACCGGGCTGGTGCTGACCGACGACGTGGTGCGCCCGGAGCTGAAAGTGGTTCTGGAGGAACGCAATTCGCGAGTCGAGAACAATCCGGCCGCACGGCTGGCCGAACAGATGGAAGCCGCGCTGTTCCTCAATCACCCCTATGGCCGGCCGGTGATCGGCTGGCGGCACGAGATCGAGCAGCTCACGCGGGAGGACGCGATCGCGTTCTATCGGCGATTCTACACGCCCAACAACGCCATCCTGGTCGTTGCCGGGGATGTGACGGCGCAGGAAGTCCGGCAGCTCGCCGAGGAAACCTATGGCCAGGTTCCGCGCGTGGCCGAGGTCAAGCCGCGGGTGCGGCCGCAGGAGCCGGAGCAGGAAGCGCCGCGCACCATCACCCTGTCGGATCCCCGCGTCACCCAGCAGAGCATCAGCCGCTACTATCTCGTCCCCTCCTACACCACCGGACAGAAAGGGATGGCCGAGACGCTCGACCTGATGGCGCATATCCTGGGACGGGGCGCCAACAGCCGCCTCTACCAGAAGCTCGTGGTCGAGGCCGGTATCGCCGTGGGCGCGGGCGCCAGCTATTACGGCACCGCGCTCGATCACACCCGTATCACCGTCTATGGCGCGCCAAGGCCTGGCACCAGCCTCGCCCAGATCGAAGAAGCCATCGACGCGACCATCGCCGAGCTGATCGAGAAGGGCGTGCGCCAGGAGGAGCTGGAGCGCGCGCGCAATCGCATCATCGCCGACTTCGTCTACGCCCAGGACAACCAGAGTTCGCTGGCGCGCTGGTACGGGGCTTCGCTGATTACCGGCATGTCGATGGAGCAGATCAGGACCTGGCAGGATCGCGTGCGCGCGGTCACGGCCGACGACATTCACAACGCCGCGCGGCAATGGCTCGACAAACGCCGCTCGGTGACCGGCTATCTCATCCGCCAATCCGGCTCCAGGGACGATCGCTCGTGATGCAGACCTTTCAGGAAGCCTGTCGCCGCGCCACGCGCTTCGCGAGCGCGCGGCTCGGGACGTTCCCGTTAACGGTGGCAGCGCTGCTCGCCCTTGCCGCACCCGCCCACGCCGTCAAGATCGAACGCGTCGTCAGCCCCGGCGGCATCGAATTCTGGATGGTGCGCGACGCCACCGTGCCGCTGATATCGGTCGACTTCGCATTCCGCGGCGGCACCGTCCAGGACCCCGAGGACAAGGGCGGGCTCGCCGAGATGACGGTCGCAACCCTCGACGAGGGCGCGGGCGAGCTCGATGGAACCGCGTTTCACGAGCGGCTTGAGCGCCATGCGATCGAGCTCCAGCTCCGCGCCAACCGCGAGCACCTGCGCGGCACGCTGCGAACGCTGAAGGTGAACCAGGACGAAGCGTTCAACCTGCTGCGGCTCGCGCTGAACGAACCCCGCTTCGAGGCCGCCGCGGTCGAGCGCAGCCGCGCCCAGATCGTTGCGAATTTGCGGCGCCAGAGCACCAATCCGAACTCCATCGCCAGCCGCAACTGGTGGGCCGCCGCCTTCCCCGGACATCCCTACGGACGTCCCTCCAACGGCACGCTCGAATCGGTCGCGCGCATCACGGCCGACGACATGCGCGACTACGCCCGCCGCGTGCTGGCGCGCGAGACGCTCAAGATCGCGGTCGTCGGCGATATCGATCCCGAGGCGGCCGGCCGCCATATCGACCGGACTTTCGGCGCGCTGCCGGCGAGGCCGCAGCTGCATCCGATCCCCGCGACCAGCATGCAGGGCCTGGGCAGCCGCGCCGTGTTCGCGCTGAACGTCCCGCAGGCGGTCGTGACGTTCGGCGGCGTCGGCATCGCCCGCAAGGATCCCGACTTCATGGCGGCCTATATCGTCAACCACATCCTCGGCGGCGGATCGTTCACATCCCGCCTCTATCGCGAAGTGCGCGAAATCCGCGGCCTCGCCTACGGCGTCAATGCCGGCCTGATGTGGTTCGAGCGCGCTGCGATGCTGATCGGAGGCACGGCGACGCGCGCCGAATCGACCGCGGAGACGATCGAGCTGATCGAAAACGAATTCCGCAAGATGGCGACCGAAGGCCCGACCGAGGACGAGCTTGCCAAGGCCAAGACCTACCTCAAGGGTGCGTTTGCGCTGAACCTCGATACGTCGAGCAAGATTGCAGCCCAGCTCGTGCAGATGCAGATCGACGATCTCGGCATCGACTATATCGAGCGCCGCTCCGCCATGATCGATGCGGTCACGCTGGCGGACACCCGCCGGGTGGCGCAGCGGCTTCTCGGCAGCGGGCTGCTTGTCACCGTCGTCGGCCGGCCCAAGGGCGTGACGTCCCGCGGCCCCGGCGGCTGACATCTCTGCCGGTTTTGATTGTTGCCTGTTGACGCGAACGCTTTCGCGGCGCCCGCCGCCACCATAGATTTGCAGCCAATGAACCCGGCGATTCGGCATGCCTTTGCAGCAATCCATCGACCAGGCGCGCGCTGAAAGCATCGGCCCGCACGGCGTGGCCGCCGCGGCGCTGGACGCCGCGCTGGCGCGCAGCAGCGCGGCGCTCGACTGGATCAGGGCGCGCCACGCGGACGGTGGCCTGCCGCTTCTGCGCCTGCCCGAGCGCCGCGACGACCTGGCAGGGCTGCCGGGCTATGCGGCTCAGCTCCGCGACGGCGCCAGCGACATCGTCTTCCTCGGCACCGGCGGATCGAGTCTCGGCGGCCAGACGCTGGCGCAACTGTCCGGCCACGCCGTGCCGGGCCTGGGCGCGCTGCGCAATCCGCGCCTGCATTTCCTCGACAACCTCGATCCCGAGACCTTCAGCGTCGTGCTGGAGCGCCTGCCGCTCGCCACCACCCGCTTCGTGACGATCTCGAAGTCCGGCGGCACCGGCGAAACGCTGATGCAGACCGCATCCGTGCTGGCGGCGCTGAAGGCGGCCGGTCGAGATTTGCCCGACCATGTTCTGGGAATCACCGAGCCTGCGCGAACCGGCGGGCGCAACGGCATGCGCGACCTCCTCGCCGCCCATCGCATCCCGATGCTGGACCATGATCCGGGCGTCGGCGGCCGCTTCTCCGTGCTCAGCAATGTCGGGCTCCTGCCCGCCGCCGTTTGCGGGCTCGACATCGGTGCGATCCGCGCCGGCGCCGCCGGATCGCTGGCCCCGATCCTCGACCGGCGCGCGCCGGCCGATGTCCCCGCCGCCGTGGGCGCTGCGCTCGCCGTTGCATCGGCAAAGCCCATCGACGTCATGCTCGCCTATGCCGACCGGCTGGAACGGTTCACGCGCTGGTACGTGCAGCTCTGGGCCGAGAGTCTGGGCAAGGACGGCAAAGGCATGACGCCGCTCGCCGCCCTCGGCCCCGTCGATCAGCACAGCCAGCTCCAGCTGTTCATCGCGGGACCGCGCGACAAGCTGTTCACGGTCGTCACCGTCGGCAATGCCGGCCGCGGCCCGCGCATCGATGCCGGGCTGGCGAAGCTTGCCGGCGAGCCCGATTTTGCCGGCAAGACGGTCGGCGATCTCGTCGCCGCGCAGGGCCGCGCCACCGCCGAAACCCTGGCCAGGCACGGCTGTCCGGTGCGGACCATCCACATCGAGCGGCTCGACGAGGAGAGCCTCGGCGAACTGCTGATGCATTTCATGCTGGAGACGATCGTCGCCGCGCATCTGCTCGGCGTCGATGCTTTCGACCAGCCCGCGGTGGAGGAAGGCAAGGTGCTGGCGAAACGGTATCTGTCCGGGACGCCATGATCCGCATCACCGACCGCATCAGCATCGACGAGAGCGAGATCGAGGAAAGCTTCGTGCGCTCGTCGGGGCCGGGCGGGCAGAATGTCAACAAACTGTCGACCGCGGTGCAGCTGCGATTCGACGTACGCAACTCGCCGTCGCTGACCGACGACATCGCGATGCGGCTGGTGCGGCTTGCCGGCCGACGGATGACCAAGGACGGCGTGCTGGTCATCATTGCCCAGAACCATCGCACGCAGGAGCGCAACCGGCAGGAGGCACGCGATCGGCTGATCGCGCTCATCCGGCAAGCGACCGTGGCCCCGGTCAAGCGCCGGCCGACGCGACCGACCAAGGCCTCGCGCGAGCGGCGTATCGAGAGCAAGAAGCGGCGCGCCAGAGTCAAGAGCCTGCGCCGGGCAAGACCCTCGTTCGAATAGCGGGGGCGGATCGCGCCCGCGACTCGCGGCCGCCGCCTTGCGTCGATAGAGTCGGTGCCGTCGAATCAGGCCGCGTCCATGCCCGTCCGCCAGCTTTCGGAAGCCACCGTCAACCGCATCGCCGCCGGCGAGGTGGTGGAGCGGCCGGCGAGTGTGGTCAAGGAGCTGGTCGAGAACGCGCTCGACGCCGGCGCAACCAAGATCGAGGTCGTCACCGACGGCGGCGGCCGCCGTCTGATCCGCGTCACCGACGACGGCGACGGCATGCCGCGTACCGACCTGGCGCTTGCGGTCGAACGCCATGCCACTTCGAAGCTCGCCGACGACGACCTGCTCGATATCAGGACGCTGGGCTTCCGCGGCGAGGCGCTGCCGTCGATCGGCGCGATCGCGCGGCTGCTCGTCACCACGCGCCACCGCAGCGAACCGCACGCCTGGAGCATCGCGGTCGACGGCGGCGACAAGTCCACCGTGAAGCCCGCGGCGCTCGGCGAGGGCACGCGCGTCGAGGTGCGCGACCTGTTCTACGCGACGCCGGCGCGGCTGAAGTTCCTCAAGAGCGACCGCACCGAGAGCGAGGCGATCCGGGAGGTCGTGCGCCGCCTCGCCATGAGCCGGCCGGACGTCGCCTTCACGCTCGCTGGCGAGGAGCGCATGCCGGTGACCTGGGCCGCCGCACTGCCGGGCGCGCCCGGACGACTCGCGCGGCTCGCCGACATCCTCGGTGCCGAATTCCAGGCCAATGCGGTCGCCGTCCACGGCGAGCGGGGCGGCGTCATCGTCGAGGGCTTCGCTGCACTGCCGACCTACACCCGCGCCAATGCGCTCGGGCAGTACCTGTTCGTCAACGGCCGGCCGGTGCGCGACAAGCTCATGATCGGCGTGGTGCGCGCCGCCTATGCCGACTATCTGCCGCGCGAGCGGCATCCGGTAGTGGCGCTGTTCGTGACGGTTCCGGCGCGCGAGGTGGATGTGAACGTACACCCTGCCAAGGCGGAGGTGCGCTTTCGCGATCCGCAGCTGGTGCGGTCGCTGCTGATCACATCGCTGCAACAGGCGCTCGTGCGCGAAGGCCAGCGCGCCGCCACCACCGGCGGCAGCGCGACCGTCGCGGCGTTCCGCCCGGCCGTCGCGCCCGCCGGTCGACGTCCGCTGCCGTCGCAGCGCTTTGCCCGCGGCTACCTCTCGGGCGCGCGCGCGATTTCGGTGGCCGGCGGCTTCGCCGAAGCCGCGCAGGCGGCGTTCGAGGTGGGCGATCCTGCCGCCGACACGCGGGTCGCCGCGCCCGAGCCGGACCTGCTCGACCGACCGCTCGGCGCCGCGCGCGCGCAGGTGCACGAGACCTACATCGTGGCGCAGACCCGCGACGGCATCGTGATCGTCGATCAGCACGCCGCCCACGAGCGTATCGTCTACGAGCGCATGAAGGCCGCCCTCGACCGCACCGGCGTTGCGCGGCAGATTCTGCTCATCCCCGAGATCGTCGAGCTCGACGAGACCGACGACGAACGCGTGCTCGCGCGCGCCGATGAGCTTCTCCGCTTCGGGCTCGCGATCGAGCCGTTCGGGCCGGGCGCGGTCGCCGTGCGCGAGACCCCGTCGCTGCTTGGCGAGATCGACGCCCGCGCGCTGCTGCGCGACCTGGCCGATCACATGGCCGAATGGGACGAAGCGCTGCCGCTCGAGCGGCGCCTGATGCACGTCGCCGCCACCATGGCCTGCCACGGTTCGGTGCGCGCCGGGCGCCGGCTCAGGCCGGAGGAGATGAACGCGCTGCTGCGCGAGATGGAGGCGACGCCGAACTCCGGCCAGTGCAACCATGGCCGGCCCACCTATGTGGAGCTCAAGCTCGGCGACATCGAACGGCTGTTCGGCCGACGGTGATTTCATCGACCCTGCTGACACCGGAGCCCTGCGGCTCCATCGCCCTTGATCCGCCCCCGGGCATGGGCAAGGTTGCGGCGAAACAGGGAGATGGAAGAATGCTCAGACTGACGATCGCCGCCGTCGCGGCCGCTCTGGTGGCGCTGGCCGGCACCACCTCGGCCCAGGATTGGCCGACCCGAACCATCACAATGGTCATTCCGTTCGCACCGGGCGGCGGAATCGACGGCTCCGGGCGCATCCAGGCCCAGCGCATGAGCGAACTGCTGGGACAGACGATCGTGGTCGAGAACGTCGGCGCCGCTGCCGGCACCGTCGGTTCCGGGCGCGTCGCCAAGGCCGCGCCCGACGGCTACACCTTCCTGATGGGCAATTCCGGCACCCATGCCTACAGCCAGGGCCTGCGCAAGAATCCGCCCTACAACTCGATCACGGATTTCACGCCGGTCGGACTGGTCACCGAGTCGCCGCGCATCCTGCTGGTGCGCAAGGACCTGCCGGTGAACAACGTGCAGGAGTTCGTCAAATACGTGAAAGCGAACCAGGCCAAGATGCAGTTCGGCTCGGCCGGCGTCGGCTCCGGCACCCACCTGCCGTGCGAACTCCTCAACATGACGCTCGGCGTCAAAGTCACGCACGTGCCGTACAAGGGCGCCGGCCCGGTGATGCAGGACCTGATCGCCGGCCGCATCGACTATTTCTGCGACACCATCCAGACCGGCGCAGTGCAGGCCAAGGCCGGAACCGTCAAGGGGCTTGCGGTGATGGCGCCGCGGCGAGTCCCGATCATTCCCGATCTCGCCACCACCGGCGAGCAGGGACTCGCCGGCGTGGAAGCGACGGTGTGGAACGGTTTCTTCTTCCCCAAGGGCACCCCCGACGCGATCGTGCGCAGGATGCACAAGGCCATGACCAGCATGATCGAGGACCCCGCCATCCGCAAACGGCTGGAAGCGCTCGGCCTCGAAATCCTGCCGCCCGAGCAGCGCACGCCGGAATACCTCGCCAAGTATCTGCCGCAGGAGGTCGCACGCTGGAGGAAGGTCATCGTCGCGGCCGGCATCCCGATCGAATGACACGGTCGAGCGCGCGCGTGTTCATCGCCGCCGAAACGCGTGCCGGGCCAAAGCCGATCGAGGATGCCGGTGCGGTGTTCGATTGAGTTCCGTTCTGTCCGTCATGGGGGAATGCCGATGCCGAGATTCATGATTGCACTGCTGGCTTTCATTCTCGCCGGGCCCGCTGTTGCGCAGGAATGGCCGACGCGGCCGGTGACCCTGGTGGTGCCGTTCCCGGCCGGCGGACCGATCGATTTCATCGGCCGACTGATGGCGCAGAAGCTCACCGAGCAGCTCGGCCAGCAGGTGATCGTGGAGAATATCGGCGGCGCCGGCGGCATGAACGGCGCCGCCCGCGTCGCCAAGGCTCCACCCGACGGCTCGGTGTTCCTGTTCGGCAACCAAGGCACCCACACCTTCAGCCAGATCCTCTACAAGAAGCCGCTCTACAACGCGGTGTCCGACTTCAGCCCGGTCGCGACCGTGGTCGAGAACGTCAAGTTCCTTGGGGTGCGCAAGGACTTCCCGGCCAACAACCTGGCCGAGTTCATCGCCTATGCCAAGGCCAACGCCAAGAAGATGCAATACGGCTCCGCCGGCATCGGCTCGGCGACGCATGTCACCTGCGTGCTGCTCAATCACGTGATCGGCGTCGACGTGGTGCACGTTCCCTATCGCGGCACCGGTCCTGCCCTTCAGGACATGATCGCCGGCCGCATCGATTACCTGTGCGAAGTGACGTCGACCGGCGCACCGCATGTGCGTTCCGGCGCGATCAAGGCGCTGGCGACCCTGTCGCCCACGCGCAACCGCGCGCTGCCCGATCTCGCCACCGCGCATGAGCAGGGCCTGAAGAACTTCGACGCCGACGGCTGGAACGCGTTCTTCTTTCCCAAGGACACGCCGGCTCCGATCGTGCGCAGGCTGGCGCAGGCCACGAGCACGGTGCTCGAACAACCGGACGTCCGCGCGCGACTCGAAAAGGCGGGGCTCAATATCTCGGCACCGGAGCGGCGCACGCCCGCCTATCTCGGCAAGCTCGTGGTCAGCGAGCTCGACAAATGGGGCCCGCCGGTGCGCGCCAGCGGGGTCAGCGTGGACTGATCCCGCTCGCTGCTACCCTGACGGTGTGGTCTTCGGCTCGGTGATGCGCACGGCGAATCGCCAGGCAAACGGGATGAGGCCCCAGAACAGCACCAGAAAGACCAGCAGACTCGCAGTCTGGGAAAACTGTTCGACGGCCCATGCGATGCCGATCGCGACGAGATCGCCAACAATCACCGTAGCGACGAATGTTGCCAGCAGTACCATGTTCGGTGTCCCGACTTGCGCGCCCCCTGCCAACAGTGGACAACGCCGCGGCGGCAACCAAGGCGATCGGGACAATTCGCCGCGCAGCACAATCGCGGTGCGGTGTCGCACCACGGTTTCAAGCCTTATTCGTCATAAACACAAGTTCCGTATCGTCGTAGCGCCGCCGGTCGACTTCCACAAAGCCGTCGAGCGCCTTGAGCGAGGAATCAGCCGCCTCCTCGACCACGACCAGCGCGCCCGGCGCGAGCCAGCCCCCGGCGCGAGCCGAGGCGAGCGCGCGTCCGGCCAGCCCGCGCCCATAGGGCGGGTCGGCAAACACCAGCGAGAACGGCTCGACCGGATGCGCCGGGCCGAGCCTGGCGGCATCGCGCCGGAAGATCTTCGTAACTCCGCCCAGGCCCAGGGCCGCCACGTTCTCGCGGATGAGCGCACGGGCTTCCGCGCCGTCATCCACGAAGAGCGCGAAGGCGGCGCCGCGCGACAGCGCTTCCAGACCGAGCGCGCCGGTGCCGGCGAACAGGTCCAGCACGCGCGCCCCGGTCACCGGATCGCCGTGGGCATGGACGAGGATATTGAACAGGCTTTCGCGCAACCGGTCGGCCGTGGGACGGATGTCGCGCGTGCGCGGTGCGGCCAGCGCGCGTCCGCGAAGGCGTCCGCCGACGATGCGCATCAGCGCGGCTTTCCGCGGAACGGGCGGCGGCCGCGTCTGCGCTCACGCCGTGCCCGCTCCGGCTCGCCGATGTGGTCGGGGGTACGACGACGCTTGGGCTCGCCGGGCGTCTTCGTCCTCGCCCGGTCATCCTGAGGTGGCCGCACCCCGGCGCGGCTCTCGAAGGATGAACGGCCGACCTGGGGCCGCGCGCGTGTTGCGAGGTTCGCAGCATCGCCCTTCGCGGTTCCCTTCGATCGCTCCTCAGGGTGACGGGCCAAAACCGGGGTGAGTTGCGCCGGCTGAATTGGTCCGGTGAAATCCAATGCCGCCTGCGCCGCGAGCTTCTCGCCGAGCTGTTCGCGCAGGTGTCGCGTGCGTACCTCCGCGACCGCACCCTCCGGCAGATCGCCGAGTTGAAACGGCCCGAACGATATCCGGATGAGCCGGTTCACCGCCAGCCCGAGATGGCCAAGCACGTTCTTGACCTCGCGGTTCTTGCCCTCGCGCATGGCGAAGGTGAGCCAGACATTGGCGCCCTGCTCGCGATCGAGCCGCGCCTCGATCGGACCGTAGCGCACGCCGTCGATCTCGATGCCGTGCCGCAGCCGATCGAGGCGGAGCTGCGTGATCTTGCCGTTCGCGCGCACGCGATAACGCCGGGTCCAGCCAGTCGCCGGCAGTTCCAGGAGGCGCGCGAGCCCGCCGTCATTGGTCAGGAGAAGCAGACCCTCGGTGTTGGCGTCGAGCCGGCCGACGCTCATCAGCCGCGGCAGGTGCCGGGGCAGCGCCGCAAACACGGTCGGCCGCCCCTGCGGGTCGACATGCGTGGTGACGAGCCCGCGCGGCTTGTGGAACAGGAACAGCCGCGTGCGCTCGCGCGCAGGCAGCGGGTTGCCGTCGACGGTGATACGGTCGGCCGGCGTGACATTGAGCGCGGGCGAGGCGACGGTCGCGCCGTTGACGGCGACGCGGCCGGCGACGATCCACGCCTCCGCCTCGCGGCGCGAGGCAAGGCCCGCGCGGGCGATCGCCTTGGCGAGGCGCTCGCCGGAGTGCCGCTCGCGATCGTCCTTGCCTGTCATGACCGCGGCCTGATAGCAGAGTTGCCCCCCGCCTGTCCCGGAGGCGGGCGCCGACGGTTCTGCAAGCCCTATGGCCTCCTTCATGGCAATCGCCCTCGACGAAGCCCGCGCCGCGGTGGCGGCGGGCGAGGTGCCGATCGGCTGCGCGATCGTGCGCAACGGCGAGGTGATCGCGCAGGCGCACAACCGCACGCTTGCCGACCGCGACCCGACCGCGCATTGCGAAATGCTGGCCATCCGCCGCGCCGCCGAGGCGCTGGCCTCGGAGCGGCTCACGGACTGCGACCTCTACGTGACGCTCGAACCCTGCGCCATGTGCGCCGCCGCCATTTCGTTCGCGCGCATCCGGCGGCTCTACTACGGCGTCGCCGACGCCAAGGGCGGCGCGGTGGAGTCGGGCGTGCGGTTCTTCGCCTCGCCGACCTGCCACCACCGTCCCGAGGTCTATGGCGGGATCGCAGAAGCCGACGCGGCGGCGCTGCTCAAGGATTTCTTCCGCGAGCGGCGCTAGGCACGATCCGATCCGGCAGGTCAGGGCAGCCAGATGTGCCGCAACCGGTTGCGCACGCAGCGTTCGATGATGCGCATGCGGGCCTGTCGTGAAATTGCCCGACGCGGATTGCGGGCGAACGACTGGTTGCAGCAGTCGGCCCAAACCCGCCCGCGCTCGGCCAGCGGACGGCAGTTCGTGGTGCGGTCTTGCGCCACGGCCGCACTGCTCGCGGCGAGCATCAGCATTGCAATGAGCAGGGTACCGGCAAGCGTCCGCACGGGTCTCTCGTCACTGGGCGATTCCTCCAGTAGTATCCCGCAACCTGCCCCGCATGCCTATCGAAATCGAGGAGCCGTTCATGAGGACAACGTCCGCTGCCGCGCTGGCTGCGTTAACCATTGCCCTGCCCGCGGGCGCGCATGCGCAAGAACAGCAGTCGTTCAAGAGCCTGATGGGCCGCGGATTCGAGATCAAGGGCGTCACCTTCGTGAAGGGCGAGGCCACCAGCGACCGCGAAACCTTCGTGGTCACCCTCCAGCGGGAAAAGTCGGTGGCGGTGTGCTACTTCGCCGCAACCAGTTGGATCAACCTGAGCAACACCGCCCTCGACGATACCCGGCGCTGCGACGTGCGGTAGTCATTTCAGCAGCGCGGCAATCTTCTGCCGGATCTCGGCCTTGGCCGGCTCGCACACCCGCAGGATGGCGCTCGCCTGGAAGAAGTCGAGCGTGCGGAACAGCCCGACATTCGGCCGCACCATCAGGTCGGGCGCGCCGTGCCGAAGCTTCTCGGTGGTGATGGCGTGGCCCATGACCAGGATGGTGTTGAGGATCGCCTCCCACGGAGTCGGAATGTCGCGGCGCGCATCGCTCGGCTCGCCGGAGATATCGACCGCGATCACCACGTCGGCGCGATCGCGCAACTGGTCGAACGGCAGCGGGTTGGTGGCGCCGCCGTCGACCAGCACGCGATCGTCGATGACGATCGGGCGCACCAGCGTCGGCAGCGCCATCGAGGCGGCGACCGCGCGGCGCAGAGGGCCGGACGTGAACGCCACCTGCTGCCGCCGGTAGAGGTCGGACGCAATGACGATCAGCGGGATGCGCAGGTCGGCAAAATCCTCCGGCATCTTGTCCGGCATGAACTGCTCGCAGAACTTCTCGCCGTCGACCTGGGTGGCGCTACCGAAGCCGCCGGAGAACAGGCTCGCGAAACTGCCGGCGCGCGCCGCCACCAGCCGGCGCAGCACCTCGCTGCGATTGTGCGCAAGCGCCATGACGTGGCGCCGGATGTCGCGGCCCGACAGTCCGGCGGCGTAGGCCGCGCCGATCATGGCGCCGACCGAGGACCCGGCGATCGCCACCGGCGTCACGCCCATCTCGTCAAGCACCTCCAGCACCGAGATGTGTGCGATCCCGCGCGCTCCACCGCCACCGAGCGCGATGGCGAGGGACTTGGTCATCCTCCCCCCACCGCCCGCCAGCCGATGTCGCGGCGGCAGAATCCGTCGGGCCAACGGATGCGGTCGATGGCTGCGTAAGCGCGCATCTGTGCCTCGACCGCGTTGCGGCCGCGGGCGCAGATGTTGAGCACGCGCCCGCCGTTCGCCACGATGCGCTCGCCGTCACGCGCGGTGCCGGCATGGAAGATCTCCACGCCCTCGACCTTGGCGGCTTCGTCGAGCCCGTCGATGACCGAGCCCTTGGCGTAGCTTCCCGGATAGCCCTTGGCCGCCATCACCACCGTGAGCACCGTGTCGGAAGACCAGCGCAGATCGAAATTGGCAAGCTGCCCGTCGCAGGCGGCGAGCAGCGCCGGGACGATGTCCGACTGCATGCGCAGCATCAGCACCTGGCATTCGGGGTCGCCGAAGCGGACGTTGTATTCGATCAGCTTCGGTCCCGACGCCGTCAGCATCAGCCCGAGATAGAGCACGCTCCTGAACGGCGTGCCCATCGCCTTCATCGCCGCCACCGTCGGCAGCACGAATTCGTCCATGGCGCGGCGTTCCATCGCCGGCGTCATGATCGGCACCGGCGAATAGGCGCCCATGCCGCCGGTATTGGGACCCCGGTCGCCGTCGAACGCGCGCTTGTGGTCCTGCGCGGACACCAGCGGAATCGCAGTCTCGCCGTCGCACAGGGCGAAGAACGAGGCTTCCTCGCCTGCGAGGTAGTCTTCGATCACCACTTCGGCGCCGGCCGACCCGAGACCGCCGCCGAACATCATCGCGATCGCGGCCTCGGCCTCGGCGAGCGTCTGCGCCACCACCACGCCCTTGCCGGCAGCAAGCCCGTCGGCCTTGATCACGATCGGGGCGCCCTTGCGGCGCACATAGGCGACGGCAGGCGCCGCCGCGGCGAACCGCTCGTAGCCGGCGGTCGGAATGCCGTACTTGCGGCACAGGTCCTTGGTGAAGCCCTTGGAGGTCTCGAGCCGCGCGGCGCCCCGGCTGGCGCCGAAAGCCTTGATCCCGGCCGCCGCCAGATCGTCGACGATGCCGGCCGCCATCGGCGCCTCGGGACCGACCACCACCAGCGCGACATCGTGCGCACGGCAAAACGCAATCACCGCCGCATGATCGCCGGGATCGAGTGCGACCAGGTCGCCCTCCCGGGCGATTCCTGCATTGCCCGGCGCGCAGTACAGCCGTTCGACCAGGGGGCTCGCGGCAATCTTCCATGCCAGCGCGTGCTCGCGGCCGCCGGAGCCGATGAGGAGGATGTTCATGCCTAAAGTCGGATGCAGTTGCGGGCGGCGGTGGTGTATCATCCCCGGAGGACGACGCAACAGGCGCCGCGACGCCGTCGTTTCCACGATTGCAGGTACCCACGCATGAGCCGTCTGGCACGCACCTTCATTGCCGGCCTATTGGTGATTCTGCCGATTGTCCTGACCATCGTGCTGGTGGTCTGGGTCGCCAATATCGCCATCACCTTCGTCGGCCCCAACAGCGTGATCGGGCAGATGCTGATCACGCTCGGGTTCGGATTCTCGGCCAGGACATGGGTCGCCTATCTGTTCGGCGTGCTGATCGTCGCGTTCCTGATCTATGTGCTCGGCGTGATCGTCGAATCGCGGTTGGAGCACTCGGTCCATAACTTCATCGGCAACGTGATGCAGCGGATCCCCCTGATCGGCTACATCTACGACATGGCCAAGCGCCTGATCGCCATCATCGAGCGCAAGGATGACGGCGGCTTCAAGGGCATGCGCCCGGTCTGGTGCTTCTTCGGCGGCGAGGGCGGCGCGGCCGTGCTGGCACTGCTGCCGGTGGCGGACACCGTGACGCTGAACGGCGAGGACTATCACGTGGTGCTGGTGCCGTCCGCGCCAGTGCCCGTCGGCGGCGCGCTGGTCTATGTACCGGTGAAATGGGTCAAGCCTGCCGACATCGGAATCGACGGGCTGATGAGCATCTATGTGGCCATGGGCGTCGCCAGCCGGCAGCCCGGCATTGCGCCGGCTGCAATCAAGCCGCCGCCGGTTATTGCCTCCGCGCCGACCGCTCCGTCCGGGCCCGCATCGTCGCCCGCGCCCGCCAAACAGTCATAGCCGCACTGGCAAGGCGCCCCGCTTCCGGGAATAATGCCGTCACGCAACGGTATCCGGGAGAAACAAGCGATGAAGGCGCTGGCGAAGGCAGTATGTGGAGCGATTCTCACCGCCGTGGCCCTGGGCGTCGGTAGCGCGCAGGCCCAGGCCCCCTTCCCCAACCGTCCGATCCGGGTGCTGGTGACGATTCCACCCGGCGGCGCGCCGGACATTTCGGCGCGCCTTCTGGCGCAGCATCTGGGCGAGACGCTCGGCTGGTCGATGGTGATCGAGAACCGCCCGGGCGCGAACGGCAACATTGCCGGCGAGGCGGTCGCCAAGGCGCCGCCCGACGGCTACACGCTGCTGCTCCTCGCCGACTCCGGTGCCACCATCAACCCGCACGTCTACAGCCGGATGCCGTTCGATCCGCTCAAGGAGCTAGTGCCGGTGTCCACGGTCGCCACCAACCAGTTCATGCTGTCGCTCAATCCGCAGGTACCGGCCAAGACCTTCCAGGAGTTCATCGACTACGCGCGCAACACGAAACCGCCACTGCCCTATGCCTCCGGCGGCAATGGCAGCCAGCATCAGCTGATGATGGAGATGCTCAAGCAGCGCGCCAAGATCGACCTTTTGCATGTGCCGTTCCGTGGCGCGGCGCCGGCGACGCAGGCGACGGTCGCCGGCGACACCAAGGTGCTGTTCTCGGGCTCCGCCAGCGCGCCGCTGATCCAGGCCGGCCAGCTGCGCGCCGTCGCCACCAGCGGCAAGAAGCGCGCCGCACGCTTCCCTGACCTGCCGACCATCGGCGAGTTCTATCCCGGCTACGCGATCGACATCTGGCTCGGGCTGTTCGCGCCAGCCGGCACGCCCGAGCCGATCGTGACGCGGCTGCGCACGGAGGTGCAGAAGCTTCTGTCGGATGCGGCCTTCGCCAAGAAGCTCAACGTCTCCGGCAGCCTCGAACCGCTGGTGCTGTCGGCTGCCGATTTCACGAAGCTGATCCACGAGGATTACGAGAAATACGGCAAGATCGTCCGCCAGCTCGGCATCACGATCAAGTGAATCGAACCTGCTAACCGCCCGGCAACCATTCACGTCCCGCGCGCACAATCGCGCGAGTTTTAGCGGAATGGGGCAATTTGCATTCAGGAGTTCTGCGTAGGCTCCCGCCGTCACGCACGAGTGAGCCCATGGCGCTGTTCCGGCTCGAAGACAAATTCCGCGAGATGCGATCGAGCCCGCGGTTCGAGGTGCATTATCTCGGCCAGATCGATGCCGGGCGCGACATGCTTCCGCTCAACTGCATCATCTGCGACATTTCCGCGACCGGCGCCAAGCTGACCGTCGGCAACCACGATGTGCCCGAGGAATTCATGCTGGTATTCAAGCGCCGCTGCCGCGTGGTGCGGCGCACCGACGGCCAAGTCGGGGTGAAATTCGTACAAACCTAACCGTATTCGGTAACGCCTGTGCCCGTGCGCCACGACTTTGGCGCAAGGCCGCCCCGCCCGCAGCAAAAAAAGGCCGAATCCGCTTGGTGTCGTCCCTCGGTCGGGGCATCCGCGGGGGGATGTCAGGGAGCACGCGCAGTATGCGCGTGAGGGATGGATGCGGCGGGCGCTGATCATCCTCTTGTTCAATACGCTGTTCGTGGTCGCCGACCTGTGGCCGGCCGACGCTGCCCAACCGGCGCAACCGCTGCGGCTGGCCGACCTGTTGTCGACCGACTCGGTGCTGCGCTGGATCAACAACTACCGCTTCAAGCCCGACCCGGCGAGCGTGCCCGACGTGGTGAAGGCGCTGAGCCGGCTTGGCGCGTTCAAGGAGCCGGAGGCGGCCGGTCCCTATGTCGGCTTCATCGCCGGTGTGATCGCCGCCAATCCCGACCGCGCCGAACAGTTGATCGGCAGGATGTTTCCGCTGCCGGAGGAGAACCACTGGGTGATCGTGCGGGCGATCGCCTATTCGGCGCACCCGGAATGGCGGCGCCTGCTGCGCGTGTTCGCCGAGAAGATGCCCGGCCGGCACGTGATGATCCAGAAATTCCTCAACGGGCAGTCGCCGACCCTGTTCCAGGTCGCGCCCAGGCGCACGAAGACGATCGGCCAGCGCGTCGGCTACTACTTCTCCTACGACACCTATTTCGGCGATGGCAAACAGCGCGCGCCGCGCGAGGAGCTCGAGCCTTCGCCGGAACTGCTCGACACGTTCTGGGGCTATTACTTTGCCACCGCGCGCTACCGGCCGGTGGCACGCATCATCGCGATGCTGCCCTGGTCGCAGGACACCAACAGCGTCGATCTGCTCACGCTCGGCAACATGGCGAAGTACACGCTGGCGAGCAACGCGGTGCGCGACCGCCACCTGCTCGGGATGCTCAAGCAGGCGCTCGAGCATCAACCCAAGCCGGTCACCCAGGTGCTGCGCGAGGTCATCGACGCCGCCGAGACGGTCGAGACCGCGCGCATCCGCAAGCAGGCGCTGGCTGCGATCGAGGACCTGCGCCGCAAGGGCCCGGAGTCGCGGCGCGAGGCCTCGCGCTGGGGCCAGATCGGGCTCGGCGCGCTGTCGCTCGGCTGCATCGCCGCCGCCGCCACCGGCCATGTGGAACTCGGTTTGCCCTGCGTGCTCGGCGGCGCGGTGTCGTCGGCCGGGCTACAGTACTGGGAGAAGCAGCAGTAGGTTCGGGGCTCGTAGCCCGCATGGAGCGGGGCGCAATGCGCGGGCGGCTGAGTATCAACCCGGCCGGCACTGAGGTCGGTCCTCACAGAAACACCCGCGATATCAATGACCCAGAAAATAGGAAAATATGCTTGATTCAGCCACAGCGCGGTGGTAGGATAGAAGTCATATTCTCCACAAAGGCTGACTTCCATGAAGCGCTGGATCCAACCGAACCCTCCACCTCCACCCCGGCGATGGCAATCACGGGCGGAAATTTTGAGGAACCACTTGGCAAGCTTGAGCCCGCTCGAACTCTTGCGGGTGCGGCCCGACCTCTACGCGCTGACCTGGGGATGGGACTCCAGGAACAAGCGGTACGCATCGGGCCGGCTGGCTCTGTATGAGGAATTGGAACGGAGGGCCGGATTCAATCCGGATCAGCCGCGCGTGCCGGCAGGCAATCCTGATGGCGGGCAGTGGACCGTCGTTGCAGGCGGCGGAGGTATCACTGACTCTCGTGTCGTAAATGATGCGACGCCCGACAACGAGTGGATGCCCGGCGCACAATACGCGGCCCGCCGCGGCCCGCGAGATACACTACCGCCATTACATCACGTCCCCGGGACCACTGAGGGAGGAGATTCAACCTACCGCGCCGGGCAGATCACAATCGAGAACAATGCACAAACCGGCTTCTCCAATATAGACGAAACGACGGAGAAACTCCGCGGGCTCTTGGAAAAGGTCGTGAATGCGCGCGGCGAAGGTTATGGGCCGCGATATGGCACTGCCATTCACGTGGACTTCGGCGAGGCGGTCAACGCCGCGGTGAGGTCTGGGGAATTGCGCGGTGACATCATGGTCGAACATACGTATCCGGAAGGCGAAGGCATACAGTTCGGCTCGAAGGGCACCATCCGAACCGACATCGTGCTGCGCAATGAGCTTGGAGAGGTCATCGCGATCTATGACGTCAAAACCGGCGGTGCATATCTGGACGTAAAGAGGGTAGCGCAGCTTCGCGCAAGAACAGGAGCCGGTCCTGGCGTACCTATAATTGAAATGCACATTCAGCGAGGGCTTTCGCTGAAGAGTCATGCAGCCCGAGCAAAATACTTCTGGTTTATTACGTTACGGCTGTGGAATCCGTGGTATGAAATGGTTGCGGATCAGGGGGCAAACACAGGGCACTTCTGACACTTGCAATAATCGCCAAGACCGCAGACCGAAATGCGACGGGATCGTGGGCGAGCTTGGCCAAGGTGGCACCATTGGTCTTGATCGCCTCGGTCCAGTCTTGCCCATAGGTCTGCCAATTCTCTAGACGATGGAAAAACTCTCGCGCGGTTACCATGTCGCCAACGAGTCCCGCAGCGACAGCGGCGTGATAGCTTGGCAAGCCATTGCGCGCGGCACGGGCAACCAGGTGCTTGCGGATGTCGGCAAGCGACTTGTACTTCTCTCGCAATCTCAGAACCTGCTGAGCAGCGCAACTGGCCATTTGCACAATCAGCGGTGTGAATTGTTCGACGCTCTCGAAGCGAATGAAGCCGGCCTCTTCGACGCGGATGTCTTCACTGAAACTGAAACCCCAGTTCGACTTCGGATACCACAGCCAGTTGGCCCCGACATTGAGATAACTTCCCTTCGCCCAGCCGCTCGGCTGAAATTCGATCGAAACCGTCCAGAAGCCTTCGTCGGAATACCAAAAGCGTGACTGGCGTACGCGCTTGCAGCCGAGCGGCGCGAGCACGGCCTTGGCGGCGGCGGCGATCAGGCGTCCGTGTTCGTTCTGCTTTGCCATCGCACAATCCTAGCCCGCATGGCGCGCAGGCGGAATGCGGCGGGTCGTTCCCGGATTTCGTCACCACGCGTGAAAAGACGCGTGATGACTTCATCCAGGCTACAAACGCGAATTACTGCGGTGCCAATTTTCACCGCGCCAGCGGGTCGGGGCGGAGCTGGAATTTCACCACCTTGGGCCGCTCCCTGTCACCCTCGATGTGCCACGGCACGCGGCCGGCATAGGCGGACCACAGGCCCCGGCCCTTCCAGCCGATGTTGGGATCGTCGATGCGGCCGTCGAGCCCCTTGGCATGGAAGCCCATGGGATACGGCACGCGCAGCGTGACCCATTGACCGTCCACCAGCGCCTCCAGCGAATCGGTAAAATTGCCGGTCGCGACCGGCACGTTGCGCCCGAGCCCGAACGTGTCGAACTGATCGACCCAGGCGTAGTAGCTCGCTTGCGCGCTGCCACTGTCCGTCACAGTCTCGAATTGCGGACCCGGGAACGGATAAAGCGTCCACCCCTCCGGACAGTGCTTCCCGGTGGCGGTCGGGCCGTTGAGCGGACCCTTGCACTTGCGCCGATCGAAACGCCCGA
>Ga0073934_10004960_pt1 | contig 21365 bp, 16 predicted proteins | sample LarsenN4metaG_FD_76834 | JGI IMG/M metagenome (GOLD analysis project Ga0073934, IMG submission 76834) | Hot spring sediment bacterial and archeal communities from British Columbia, Canada, to study Microbial Dark Matter (Phase II) - Larsen... ...
CGCCGACCTCCACGGCTGTCCCTGGCCCCCCAACGGCCCATCCCCCAGCCCCCCCCCCCCCCCCCCCCCCCCCCGCCCCCCCAACCCGATTCCCCCCCAGTGACCCCCCCCCCAACCCCCCACCCCCCCCCCCCCGCCCCCCCCCCCCCCCCCCCCCCCCCCGCCCCCCCCCCCCCCGGGCCCCCCCCCCCCCCCCCCTGATTCTCCGCCCCCCAACCGCGGTGCGACTCACAGAAATTTTCGGGTTGAGCATGATATCTAGTAGTAAGCCTTAGATTACCATGCTAAAGTTATGTAAAAGCTGAACTTTATCTTGCCGTAAACGGGCGGAGACCGGATCCCGCCGGGGATCGCGCCGCAACCGGGGACTGTGGGGGGTGAGGGGCATGAGGTCGAAGATCAGGCAGCGCGGGGAGATGCGGGCATCGGCCGCCGCGCTGGCGTGTGCCGCGGCGTTGCTCGCCGCGATGGCGGTCAAGGCGGCGCCATGGATCGATGTGAGCAAACCTCTGGACGCCGACAACGCGGGAGCGGGTGCGAGCGGCGTTCCGCCGGGTAACCCCGATGCGCGCGCCATCGCCGAGGAGGCCGCGGCGGGCGATCACGTCGCCAGGCCGGCCATCGATGCAGCTCGTCTATCCCCCACCGCGGCACCGCCCGCGCAATCCGCGAGCCCGGGGGCGGCGGCACAGCGTCAGGCCGACCTCGCCCGACCCTTGGCGCAGGCCACCCTGGTAGAGGCGGCGTCGGCGCCGGTGACGGCACGCAAGTCGCCGCAGATGATGGCCGTGCCCGGCTCGCGCGCGACGCTCGCCGACGCGATCGACGACAGCGAGGAGTTCTCCGTCGACAACGGCGGTGGGGCGCCGGCGGGCGGGGCAGGGACGGCGACGGACATGCCAGCCACGGCGCCGGCGCCCGCGACCGGCAGCACCAGCCGCGCCCCCGTCGCCTATGTGCTGCCCGGCCCGCGCTACCAGGTGCAGCCCGGGGACATCCTGCAGATCACGGTTTGGAAGGAGGAGGACCTGCAGCGCGAGGTGCTGGTCCGTCCGGACGGAGGCATCTCCTTCCCGCTGGCCGGCGACGTGCAGGCCGCCGGACGCACGGTCGACCAAGTGCAGGAGGAGCTCGCCGCCAAGATCGAGAGCTACATCCCCGAACCGGTGGTCACGGTGGCCGTCAAGCAGGTGGTCGGCAACCGCGTCTACGTGGTCGGCCGCGTCAACAAGCCCGGAGAGATCATCATGGGGCACGAGCTCACGGTCATGCAGGCGCTGAGCCTCGCGGGCGGGGTGACGCCGTTCGCCGCGCTGAACAGGGTGCACGTGCTGCGCCGGGAGAACGGCGTGGAGCGCTCGATCCCCTTCCGCTACGGCGACGTCGAGAAAGGCCGCAGCCTGTCGCAGAACATCGTCCTGCAAAACGGCGACGTCGTCGTCGTCCCGTAACAATCGGGCCGCAAGGTAGGCGCTTTGAAGCGGTCGCGCAGCAAGGTCGGACACCTGAAGGCGGCCGGCGTACCTGCGGCCGTGGCGCTCAGCGCCTGGCTGCATCCCGCTGTTGCCGCGGAATGGTCGGCCACACCGCGATTGAACGTGTCCACCGAGGTCAACAGCAACATCCGCCTGACCACCGCGGCTCACGATACCGTCTTCGGGCTCATCCCCGAGGTCGGCGCCGTGCTCCGGCGCGCCACCGAGATCAATACCCTGGAATTCGAGCCGACCGTGCGCGTGCCGCGCTATTGGGGGGAGGAGAACCTCGATTACGACGCCTACGGCCTGCGCTTCGGGGCGCGGCACCAGCTCGAGCGCCTGGAGGTCGGGCTGGATGCGAACTACCGCCGCGATTCCACCCTCGCCACCGAGCTGGAGACCACCGGCCGGGTGCAGCGGCAGCTGGCGGTGGACAACGTGCGAGTGGGTCCGTCGCTCACCTATCTCGTGACCGAGCGCGACAGGGTGGACCTCGGCTACGACTACAACCGGGTCAGCTATGAGGAGGCGATCGCCTCGGGCCTCCAGGATTACACCTACCACGTGGCGGATGCGACCTACACCCGCGACCTCTCCGAGACGACGAAAGGTTTCGCCACCTTCTCCTACAGCCGTTTCGACGTGGACGACGACCTCAACCCCATCGTCGATCCGCGCAATGTCGTCGACAGTTCCTCCACCACCGATGCCTACTCGCTCATCGGCGGCTTCCAGGGCCAGAACGAGCGCGCCAGCGGCAGCGCCTACGCCGGCCTGCGCTACGCTGTCACCGCCCAGGAGGATCTCTTCGGCCGGGAACAGGAGGACTCCGGGGTGGGCTCGCTGTTCGGCTTCTCCGCCGCCTACCAGTTCCTCGACGGCCGCATGATCTGGCGCGGCAGCTTTGATCGCAGCGTCGACCCGAGCGGCGACGGCACCCAGGTCTCGCGCGACCAGTGGCGCACCGGCTTGAGCCACCGATTCACCGAAAGGCTGAACGGCGAGCTCGGCTTCCGCCACCTGGAGACCTCGACGGCCCAGACCGGCGGCAACGATCGCACCTATCTGGCGGGCGACGCCACGATGCGCTATTTTCTTGACCCGTACTGGTCCGTCTACGCCCGCTATCAGCACGCCGAGCAGTCCTTCGAAAGCGCCATCGATGACACCGCCGATCAGGACCTGGTGGCGGTGGGGCTGAGCTATGGCGGGCGCAAGTGGTCAGTTTCGCGCTAAAAGGCTTGCAGCCGCGCATCGAGTTGGCGAAGAATCGCCCCGGACAGAGGCCCTGCGGGGTTGGCTGCAGGCCGTTCCACCGCGAGCCACGGCCGGCCGACGCCGCTGAACCCCGGACAGTCGGGGCCAGTCCATCCCTTGAGAGAATCACGAGTCCGCATCGCAGTCCATGGAAGAGCAGGAAAAGACACTTGGCGATTACCTCGCGGCGCTGAGACGTCGGCGCAAGCTGCTGACGGCGATCGTCCTAGGGCTGCTGCTGCTCGCGCTCGGTGTCACCTTCGGGCTGCCGGCGGTCTATCGCTCCAAGGCCGTGATCCTCATTGAGCAGCAGGAGATCCCCAAGGAGCTGGTGACCTCGACGGTGACCAGCTACGCCGACCAGCGCATCCAGGAGATCACGCAGCGGGTGATGACCACCTCCAACCTGCTGGCCATCATCGAGCGGTACTCCCTCTACGAGAAGGAGCGCAGGAACGCGCCGCTCGAGGTAGTGGTCGAGAAGATGCGCGACGACATCAGCATCGACACCATCAGCGCCGACGTCGTCGATCCGATCCGCGGCCAGCCCACCAAGGCGACCATCGCCTTCTCGGTCTCCTACGAGAACCGCTCCCCGGACCTCGCGCAAAAGGTCGCCAACGAGCTGACCTCGCTCTATCTGAAGGAGAACCTCACGCGGCGCACGGAGGCGGCCACGGAGACCTCCGCCTTCCTCGCCGAGGAGGCCGAGAAGCTGAAGAATCACATCGCGGAGCTGGACCGGCGGCTGGCGGAGTTCAAGGAGCAGAACGCGGGCAAGCTGCCGGAGATGCAGCAGTTCAACACCCAGATGATGGATCGCACTGAACAGCAGCTCATCGAGCTCGATCGGCAGATCCGATCGCTGGAGGATCGCAAGGTATACGTCCAGGGACAGTTGGCGCTGGTCAAGCCGGTGACGGCCACGATATCGGAGACCGGCGAGCGCATCCTCGGGCCGGCGGACCGGCTGAAGGTCCTGCAGACCCAGTACGTCTCGCTGCTGGCCCGCTACTCGGCGCAGCACCCCGACGTCGTGCGCACCAAGAAGGAGATGGATGCGCTGGAGGCCGAGCTCGGCGGGAAGAGCGATGCCGGCGCGGTCATCCAGAAGCAGCTGGAAGGGGCGCGCGCGGAGCTCGCGACCCTGCGCGAGCGCTACTCCCCGAACCATCCGGACGTGGTGCGCGCCCAGCGCACGGTGGCCAACCTGGAGGCGGAGCTGGAGCGCTCCCGCGAGCGCCGCTCCGCGGTCATCGACACCCAGGAGCCCGATAATCCCGCCTACATCCAGTTGCGCACGGAGCTCGAGTCCGCCAATGCCGAGATCGCCTCCATTCGCCAGCAGAAGGAGGCGCTGCGCGCGAAACTGGCGGAGTTCGAGCAGAAGCTCGCCGACTCCCCGGAGGTGGAGCGCGTGTATCGAGATCTGATGCGCGACTACGAGACCTCCACGCTCAAGTACGAGGAGATGATGCAGAAGCAGATGGCCGCCCAGGTCTCCCAGACGCTGGAGACCGAGCAGAAGGGCGAGCGCTTCAGCCTCATCGAGCCGCCACTGAAGCCGGAGAAGCCGGCCAAGCCCAACCGGCTGGCCATCGCCCTGCTGGGCACGATGCTTGCGTTCGCCGGCGGCATAGGATCGACGGCGATCGCCGAGGCGCTGGACCCGGCGATCTACGGGCGCAGCGCGCTCGCGGCCCTGACCGGCGTGCCGCCGCTGGCGGTGATCCCCGAGATCGTCACCGCAGGCGAGAGACGTGCCCGGATGCTGATGCGCGCGGTCACGCTCCTGGCCGTGATTGCCGCTCTGGTCCTGGCATTGCTGGCGATCCATTTTTTCTACCAGCCGCTGGACGTGCTGTGGTTCCGCACCCTGCGGAAGTTCGGTCTCGGCGAATAGGCAGGGCTCATGGAACGCATCAAACAGGCGCTCGAACGCGCGCGGCAGGAGCAGGTCCGCAACATGGGCGCCGGCGTCGTGCATCCGCTGGCCCCGGTGGACTCGCCCGAGAGCCAGATCAGCTATTCGGAGACCCGCGTCACCGCGGTCTCCCCGTCGGTGCTGAAGAAGCACCGCATCATCACCGGCACCGAGACCGACGAGGTGACTTCGGCCTACAAGATCCTGCGCACGCAGGTGCTGCAACGCATGGTGAGCAAGGGCTGGAACGCGCTGGCGGTCACCAGCCCGGGGCCGGGGCAGGGCAAGACCGTCACGGCCATCAATCTCGCCATCAGCCTCGCGCGCGAGGTGCACCATACCGTGCTGCTGGTCGATCTGGACATGCGCCGACCCAGCATCCACCGTTATCTCGGCCTGAAGGCGGAGGTCGGCATCAGCGACGTGCTGACCAGGGGCACGCCAGTAAGCCACGCGCTCGTCAATCCCGGCATCGACCGGCTGGTGGTCCTGCCCGGCAGGGAGGCGCTGCCGAACTCCTCCGAGCTGCTGAAGTCCCCTCGCATGGTGCAGCTGGTGAAGGAGCTGAAGTCGCGCTACCTCACCCGCCTCATCATCTTCGATCTGCCGCCGTTGCTTTCGGTGGACGACGCCATCGCGTTTGCGCCCTACGTCGACGCAGCGCTGGTGGTGGTGGCCGAGGGTCTCACCACCCGCGAGGAGCTGCAGCACGCGAGCACCCTGCTCGCCAACACACCCGTCGTCGGCACCGTGCTGAATCGCTCGAGCGAGAAGGCGACCCCTTATTTCAACGCATGATGAGCCGACACCACCGCATGCACCGGACCCGATGGCCAGCCGCGGCCGCCGCGGGCAGCCGTCACCGCGCCACGCGGAACCGGGCGGGCCGCTGACGTGTACGAAGAGTTCTACGGCCTGAAGGAGCGCCCGTTCACGCTGCAGCCCGACCCGGCGTTTCTCTACCTGAGCAAGCGGCACCGCTCGGCGATCACGCTGCTGGAGTACAGCATCGTCAGCCGCGCGAACTTCACCGTCGTCTCCGGCGAGATCGGCTCCGGCAAGACCACGCTGGTGCGGCACCTGCTCAACCGCCTGGATCGGGACGTGACCGTCGGCCTCATCACCAACACCCATCGCGCGCTCGGTGAGCTGCTGCAGTGGGTGTGCCTGGCCTTCGGCCTGCCCTACGCGGGGCAGGAGAAGATCACCCTGTACCAGCAATTCATGGATTTCCTCATCGATCAGTACTCCAAGGGCCGGCGCACGGTGCTCATCGTCGACGAGGCGCACAATCTCGACGTCAGCACGCTGGAGGAGCTGCGGCTGCTGTCCAACATCAACGTCGACAAGGACCAGGTGCTGCAGATGATCCTCGTCGGCCAGCCGGAGCTGCGGGAGATGCTCATGCGTCCGGCGCTCACCCAGCTCGCGCAGCGCGTGTCGGTGGCCTGCCACATCGAGCCGCTCAATCCGGAAGAGACCGACGAGTACATCCGTCATCGCATCGGCGTCGCCGGCGGCGATCCGGACATCTTCAAGCCGGCCGCCACGCGCTTCATCTATCACCAGACCGGCGGCATCCCGCGCATGATCAACAAGCTGTGCGACATGTCGCTGGTATACGGCTTCGCCGAGCAGCGGCCGCAGATCGACGTGAAGCTGGTGTTCGACGTGGTGCGCGAGCAGATCCAGGGCGGCCTGTCGTTCTACAAGCTGAAGGGCGACAACGAGGGCGACGTCCGCGTCGGCGAGCCGCCGGCGACGGCCAACGAGGACCCCGACGTCGCCCCGCTGCGCATGCCCAGCCTGACCAAGAAGACCTGACCCGGCGCGCCGGGGCGCGCGCCCCGGCGCGCCGCCCGCGGCCCCGCCGCGCGGTCCACGGCCGTCGCCTCGCCGTCGCCGCGCCCGCGCGGCAGCAACCCCGTAAAGATTGTTCCCCGATTGCCGAGATCTGTAACGGGCACTGCGGCGCACGCCCGGCGAGATCGGCATCGATGACAAGAAATGGCAGGGGAAGGGTATTGGCCACGGCGCTGCTGGGCGCCGCAGGCATGGTCTTCGGGGACAACGCGGCGGCGGTCTACGTGCGCCACGATGTCAACGTCACGGCGTTCAACGACCTGGCGGCGAGCCCGCAGTTCCAGGCCGCCGGCTTCTTCAGCACGGGCTGCTCGGGCGTCCTCATCGGCGCGAGCACCGTGCTCACCGCGGCGCACTGCGCCACGAGCAAGAAGACGAGCTTCGGTCTCGGGGCGGAAAGGGGCGGCGCGACCACCTATGAGGTCGCCGGCATGGAGCGGCACCCCCTGTACACCACCGGAGCCGCCGGCTACCAATACGATCTGGCCGTCGCAACCCTTATGGCGCCGATCGAGGAGGTCATGCCCGCGACCATCAGCCCGGTGAACCTCATCGGCAGAGAGGTCACCATGGTCGGTTACGGCGGGCAGGGCACCGGCCTCGGCACGCCCCTGGGCGGCGCCGCCGACCGCCTGGCCGCCACCAACACCATCGACACCACCGCCTACAATCTCTGGGCGGCGGACTTCGACTCGCCCGCGGGGAACAAGAGTCTCATCGGCAGGCGGACACCGACCGCGTACGAGGGTCAGCTCGCCGGCGGCGACAGCGGCAGCCCGCTCTTCTGGAGCAACTTCCTCGTCGGGATCGGCGCCTATACCTTCTGCCAGGGCAGTGGCTGCACCTCGAGCTCGGTCTACGGCTCCGCGAGTCTCTGGGTGCGGCTGGACATCGCCGCCAACCGCCAGTTCATCGACCAGGCGCTGGCCCGGGCCGCGAGCGCTACCGCAGCGGCCTCGCCGGTGCCGCTGCCGCCGGCGGGATGGCTCCTCGGCACGGCCCTGGTCGGCATCCCGCTGCTGCGCCGGGGTGGACGCGCCGCCGCCGTCGGCCGCTGAGGCCGTGCAGTCCGCGGCGGAACCGGCGGTCGCGGGTGCATCATCCGTGCGCGATGCCGGGTGAGTGCATCGCCGCCGCCGATGCCGGGCCCGGACCCGAGGGGATGCGGTCGCGGCGCCGACATCTACCCGTCACGCGACGCTGAGATACGAGTCGGATGAACGCGCGCCACGCCGTGCAGGGCGGGTCGCGACGTCAATCCGGCGGCGCCGCAAACTGCGACCATTTCGACGTTTGCACGCACGCCTAGTCCCTAACATCACTCTCGAACGCCTCGTCCCGCCTAACGGCCACGGGGCCGGCATGTCGGCGGCGCCCGGACCACGGGACGATGGCGGGGGTTCGTGCTGAATGACCAACGTTTGAACGGAGCGAACTATATGGAAACGCGCAAGCATTCCCTGAAGTGGCTGGCAGGCCTGCTCATGATGGTCGCTGCAGCCGGGAGCGCGCGGGCCCTCACCGTGACCAACACCGTGAGCGGCTCGGGCACGACCCTCGTCGATTTCAACCTGTCGACCATCTCGGACGTCACCGTCAGCCTCGAGGATCTGCATCTCGACGGCAGCCTCGGCCGCGACTTCGAATTCCTCGCCGTATCCATCTTCCGCAAGGGGGCGCCGGATACCTTCCTCGAGGGCGGAGTTGCGGTACAGTCCGGCGCCATCAGCGACCCGGTCCCGTTCTCTTTGTTCGCGCTCGCCGCGGGCGACTACGTTGCGAAGGTCGACTATTTCACGCCGTTCGCCGGCTTCCTGCAGGGCTTCGGCCCGGTGTTCTACAACGCCCAGTACGAGCTGGACGTGGCGATCGCGGCGTCGAGCGCGCCGGTACCGGTCCCCGCGGCCGTGTGGCTGCTCGGGTCGGCGCTCCTCGGGCTGGTCGGCGTCAGCCGCCGCCGCGCCCACGCCTGAGGCCACCGTCCGACTCCTGCTGCTGCTCCTCAACGTGCCCCGCCGGCGTTCCCGCCCGCGGGGTCTTTCTTTGAGTATCCTCGCCGCCGGTTGGGCATTCCGGCCGCCTGCGTGACCGGGATCAACCGCGGCGAAGGCACGCGGGCTTGGCTTCCGCGACAAAGCGCCGCATTCTCTTACACCAGCATGCGCGAACTGACCCGCGAGGCGATCGCGCTGCGCGCAAACCGCTGCCTGAGCGGGGTGGCCGGCGCGGGCGGCTGGAAGGCCATCGCCGGGCGGTGCCATGCGGGTTGGCGGACATCGGCTCGCCTGGCGGCGGCGGGCACACTGGTTTCGGGGGGGTGAAGGAATGACCTGGATGGTACGCGTGGCGGCGTTGTTGCTCGCGGTGGTGGCGGGCATGTGGCTGCAGCATCGATCTCGCCTCGCCGACCTGCCAATCAATCCGGCCCGCGCGGAAACGGCCGAACGGGAGACCGCGACGCCGGACGTGGCCGGCCACGACACGAGGACCCATGACGCGGCCAGTCATCCGGCGGCAGGCCACGACCCGGCGAGCCACGAGATGACGAGTCCGGAGGGGGTCGGCCACGACGCGACGACCCACGGTGCGGCCAGTCATCCCGCGGCAGGCCACGACCCGGCGAGCCACGGTATGACGAGTCAGGAGGCGGCAGGCCACGACCCGGGAAGCCATGACATGGCGACGCGCTCGGCGGCAGTTCCCGGCGACAGCGCCGATGCGGGCAGTGCCGGCACGGCCGCGGCCGAAGCGGTCGTGGTGCGGATCGCGCCGGAGGTCGTCAACAGCCTCGGTGTACGCACCGCGCGCGCGGAGCTGGGCGCTCTGCAGCGTCGCGTCGACAGCGGCGGATTCGTCGCCTATGACGAGTCGCGCATCACGCGCCTGCATGCAACCGCCTCGGGCCGCGTGGGCCGTCTGCTGGTCACGACCCCCGGTCGGCGCGTGAAGGCCGGCGAACCCGTGATCGAGATCGAGTCCCACGACGGACAGACCGTTTCCGTGACCGCGCCTGTCGAGGGGCTGGTGGCCGAGGTCGGCGAGGTGTACCGCGGTATGGAGATCGGGGCCGGCACGGAGATCATGAAGCTGGTCGACGCGAGCACGGTCTGGGTAAAGGGCGAGATATTCGAGAGCGACGGCGGATGGCTCTACATCGGCCAGCCCGTGGAGGCCCGCTTCCCGGAACGCCCGGGTGAGGTCTGGAAGGGCGCGGTCGAGATCATCCTCCCGAAGGTGGAATACGCCAATCGCACCATCCGCTACCGCGTGCGGTTCGACAATCCCGACGGATTCCTGCTCCCGAACACGTTCGCGGAGCTGACCTTCTACGGGAGGAGCGGCAAGGAGGTGGTCCACATCCCGCGCCAGGCGCTCATACGTGAAGGCGAGACCGAGCGGGTCATCGTTTCGCTCGGCAACGGCCGCTTCGCGCCGCGCGTCGTGACGGCCGGGGCAGAGTTCGGCGAGCGCCTGGAGATCCGGTCCGGACTGCAGGCCGGCGAGGAGGTCGTGACCTCGGCGCAGTTCCTCATCGACTCCGAGGCGAGCCTGCAGGCGAGCATGGGGCGGCTGGACGGCGGCGCGCCGTCCACGCATCACCATCACTGACATGGCGGCCATGGCGGTGCGCGCGGGCGACGACGGGCACGCGGGGCGGAGGCGCCCTGCATGCTAGAGGCGGTGATCTCCTGGTCGGTGCGCCACCGTTTCGCCATCCTCGCGCTGGCCGTGCTGCTGCTGGGCGGCGGGGTCTACGTGCTGCAGCGCATGCCTGTGGATGCCATCCCCGATCTCTCCGACGTGCAGGTCATCATCAAGACCGCGTACCCGGGTCAGGCGCCACAGGTGGTCGAGGACCAGGTGACGTTCCCGCTCACCACCTCGATGCTGGCGGTGCCCGGCGCCACGGCCGTGCGCGGGATCTCGAACTTCGGCGACTCCTACGTGCACGTCCTGTTCACGGAGGACACCGATCTGTACTGGGCGCGGTCGCGCGTGCTGGAGCGCCTGACGCAGGTGCAACCCCGCCTGCCGCCCGCGGCGCGGACCGCGCTGGGGCCGGACGCCACCGGCGTGGGGTGGGTGTACAGCTACGCGCTGGTCGATCGCAGCGGTGTTCACGACCTCGCGCAGCTGCGCTCCATCCAGGACTGGTTCCTGAAGTACGAGCTGCAGGCGGTGGAGGGCGTCGCGGAGGTGGCGACCGTCGGCGGCATGGTCAAGGAATACGAGGTCATCGTCGACCCCGAGCGGCTGTGGGCCTACGGCTACAGCATCGAGGAACTGAAGCTCGCCATCCAGCGCGGCAACCAGGAGACGGGGGCCTCGACCATCGAGCAGGGCGAGGCGGACTTCGTCGTGCGGGCGACCGGCTACATACAGGGCGTGGAGGACCTGCGCCAGACCGTCCTGGACGCGAGCTACATGGGCACGCCGACGCTGCTCGGGGATCTCGCCGAGGTGCGCGAGGGCCCGGCGCCGCGGCTCGGCATCGGCGAGCTGGACGGGGAGGGCGAGGCGGTCGGCGGCATCGTCGTGATGCGCTTCGGGGAGAACGCGCTGCAGACGATCCAGGCGGTGAAGCAACGGCTCGCGGAGCTCAGGGCGTCGCTGCCGCCGGGCGTGGAGATCGTGGAGACTTACGATCGCTCCGATCTGGTCAAGCGTGCGATCGACACGCTCCGGAACTCGCTCATCGAGGAGTTCGTCATCGTCTCGCTGGTGTGCGTGGTCTTCCTGTTTCATTTCCGCTCGAGCCTGGTGGTGATGCTGAGCCTGCCGCTCGGGATCGCGATCGCGTTCATCGTCATGTACCGGCAGGGCATCAACGCCAACATCATGTCCCTGGGCGGGATCGCGATCGCCATTGGCGCGATGGTCGACGCCGCCATCGTCATGATCGAGAACGCGCACAAGCAGCTCGAGCTCTCCGCGCACCACGAGCCGCGAGGCGAGGTGATCCTGCGTGCGGCGCGGCAGGTCGGACCGGCGCTGTTCTTCTCCCTGCTGGTCATCACGCTGAGCTTCCTGCCGGTGTTCGCGCTCGAGGCGCAGGAGGGCATGATGTTCGAGCCGCTGGCCTATACCAAGACCTATGCCATGGCGGCCGCCGCCGGCCTGGCCGTGACGCTGGTGCCGGTGCTGATGACCATGTTCATACGCGGCCGCGTCCTGCCCGAACACCGCAACCCGGTGAACCGGTGGTTGATGTCCATCTATCGCCCGGCGCTGGATCTGGCGCTGCACCGACCCCGCCTGCTCATCGCCGCAGCGGTGCTCGTCACCATTGCCGGCCTGTGGCCGCTGCGGCATCTGGGCACCGAGTTCATGCCCGAGCTGGACGAGGGGGACTACATGTACATGCCGACCACGCTGCCCTCGATCTCCATCGGCAAGGCGGCACAGTTGCTGCAGCAGACCGACAAGCTCATCCGTACCGTGCCGGAGGTGCAGACCGTGTACGGCAAGATCGGGCGCGCCGACACGGCCACGGATCCGGCGCCGATCAACATGATCGAGACGCTGGTGCGGCTGAAGCCCCGCGATCAGTGGCGCCCGGGCGTGACGCCGGAGAGTCTGAAGCAGGAGCTGAACGAAGTCCTCCGTCTGCCCGGCGTGACCAACACCTGGGTGATGCCGATCAAGGCGCGCATCGACATGGTCGCCACGGGGTTCAAGACGCCGGTGGGCATCAAGATCGCCGGGCCGGACCTGAAGGTCATCGAAGGGCTCGGCCGCGAGATCGAAGGCCTGCTCCGGGAGATGCCCGAGACCGCCTCGGTGTACTCCGATCGGGTGACGGGCGGCCGTTACGTCACCATCGACATCGATCGGCGGCGCGCCGCCAGGCACGCGCTCAACATCGCCGACATCCAGGACACGATCGCCACCGCGGTGGGCGGAATGCCGGTCGGCGAATCGGTGGAGGGCCGCGAGCGCTATCCGATCAGCCTGCGCTACACGCGCGAGACCCGCGACTCGGTGGAGCGGCTGCGGAACCTGCCGATCGGCGGCTCGGAGTCTCGCATCCCGCTGGGCGAGGTCGCCACCATCCGGGTCGAAAGCGGACCGGACATGATCCGCAGCGAGAACGGGCGGCCCAACGGCTGGGTTTACATCGACACCGTGTCGAGCGACTACAAGGGCTACGTCGAGAAGGCGCGCGCGCTCGTGGAGGAGCGCGTGGCACTGCCCGCGGGCTATTCCATCAAGTGGTCGGGGCAGTACGAGTCCATCCTGCGCGCCACGGAGCGGTTGAGTTACGTCGTTCCCGCAACGCTCATCCTAATCCTGCTGTTGCTGTACCTGAACTTCGGCAACTTCACCGAGGCGCTGATCATCATGGCGAGCCTGCCCTTCGCCATGATCGGCAGCCTCTGGCTGGTCTACCTGCTGGGCTATCACCTCTCGGTCGCGGTGGTGATCGGTTTCATCGCGCTGGCCGGTGTGGCCGCCGAGACCGGCGTGGTAATGCTCGTGTTCCTGGACGAGGCCTACGGGCGCTACGCGCAGATGGCCGCCGCGCAGGGGCGTAGCCTGACGCGGGCGGAGTTGAAGGATGCGGTCGTCGAAGGCGCGCTGCTCAGGCTGCGGCCCAAGGTGATGACCGTCTGCGCCATCATCGGCGGCCTGCTGCCGATCATGTATGCCACCGGTACCGGCAGCGAGGTGATGCGGCGCATTGCCGCGCCGATGGTCGGCGGCATGATCACGGCGGCGATCCTGACCCTGCTCATCATCCCTGCGGTCTACCTGCTCTGGCGGCGGCGTTCGCTCCCCGCCTGAGGCGCACCGCGCGCCCCGCCTATTTTACGAGCACCACGGGCAGCGTGGAGAGGTGGACCACCTTCATTGCGACCGAGCCCATGACCAGGCCGGCGATGCGGCCGCGGCCGTGGGTTCCCATCACGATCGCGTCGCAGTCCAGCTCCGCGCCGAGGCGTGCGATCTCCTGCGCGGGATCCCCCTTCACCAGGTGCACGTCGTAGGCAGCCAGCGCCTGTTTGAGCAGGTCGGTCGCCGGCGCGACGGCATGCTCGCCCTGGAGACGGAACTGCGCCTCGAGATCCTCCTCGCTGCCGTTGGGCAGCAGGTCCCAGGTGCCCGGCGCGGGCAGGGCGCACACGACGTGAAAACGGACGGGATGCTTCAGCTCGGTGCCGAGCCGCATCGCGCCCTGCACGGCGCGCAGCGCACAGTCCGAACCGTCCACGGCAAGCAGAATGTTTCTCACGGTGTCCCCCCGGGTGGGGCGATGGCAGGCCATGATATCGCAACCGCCGCGGGTGGCCGGGCGCGGGGTGTCGGGGCAAGGCAGGAGGGATGGAGCGGGCGGCAGGAATCGAACCTACGTCGCCTGGTTGGAAACCTGGCGTTCTACCATTGAACTACACCCGCGTGCCGTGACTTGCCGAGGCGGCCGTGGCCTCCAGGCCGCGCGCGCCGCTGCCTGAACTAACGGCCGGCCTCGGAAGATCTTGAGCGCGGCATATCCGAGTTCGTCCTACCGCAGGTTCCGCATGCGGCCGATGTGCCGGTGCGCCGCACGGCCGATACCGTTCACACCGAGGCCATGCCGTGCGCGCTGCACGGCCAGGGCGACGGGGCGATCCGGCACGACGCCGGGCCGATGTAGGGAGTGTCGTCAGGGGGCATTTGACATGAGCAGGAAATACGAGGAGAGCAAGGCCGTCAGCGGCGAGATCCTGCGGATGGTGGTGCCGGCCATGGCCGCGCACAACGCGGCCTGCCATCCGGTGAGCTATGCGGTGTGGTACGAGTATTTCTCCGGCTGCAATTCCAGCCTGCGCGCGGAACTGGACCCACGGCTGCAGCGCGGGGAGATCCTGGAGGAGGGGGATGTCACGCAGCTGTTCGAGCGGCACGTCTCCGGTCCGCACGAGACCACGGTGCGGCGCCTGTGCGAGGAGCTGCGCCAGGTCGCGGGCGAGATCTCGGCGTCGGCCCGCCAGGCCGGTGCCGACGCCGGCGAGTACGCCCAGTCGCTGACCGCCGCGGGGCGGCGGCTGGAGTCGCTCAGCGATCATCCGGTGCTGCAGTCGTTCGTCCGCGAGCTGGTGGAGGGGGCCGCGCGCATGCGCCGCTCCGTCGGCGCGCTGGAGGAACGGCTGGAGGCAAACAGCAGGCAGATCAACGAACTGCGCGAGGCCCTGGTCCAGGCGCGGAACGAGGCGCTGATCGATCCGCTCACCGGGCTGATGAATCGGCGCGGTTTCGACACCGCCCTGCAGGAGCTCATCGGCGGCGAGGAGGCGACGGCGTCGGGCGCGTGCCTTCTCATGGTGGACATCGATCACTTCAAGCGCATCAACGACGCACATGGCCACCTGGTCGGCGACAAGGTCATCCGCGCGGTGGCGCAGGTATTGAAGAACGGCGTGAAGGGCAGGGACACCGTCGCGCGCTACGGCGGCGAGGAATTCTCGGTGCTGCTGCCCGCCACACCGCTGGCGGGCGCCTGCGCCCTCGCCGAGCAGTTGCGGCGCACGGTGGAGCGCGGCCGCATCCGTCGCGCCGACAACCGCGAGGCGGTGGCCTCCGTCACGGTCTCCGTCGGCGTGACCGCCTTCCGCGCCGGTGAGGCGATCGAGGAGTTCGTGCAGCGTGCCGACGCGGCCCTGTACGCCTCCAAGCAGAGCGGCAGAAACCGGGTGACGGCCCGGCCGGTCGGCGCGCCCGCCGCGGCCGTCGCCTGAGGCCGTCGGGCACAGCGATCGCGCGCACGCGGTGAATATACGAAGACCCCGCCGACCATGTGTCCGGCGAGGTCTTCTCGTCGGTATCGTTGCGTGGGCCGCGTGGGCCGGTCCTAGCTCAGATCGGCACTCATCCCGCGGACCGTTCCGCCTCCAGGGTCTGCGCAGCGAGTTCACCGGTCGCGGCATCGACATCGATCTCCTTCCGCGTGCCATCCTTCAGCGTGAGGTCGAACTCGTAATATGCCTTGCCACCCGCGGCCACGCGATGCGAGATGTGCTCGATGCGGGAGTCAGGGTGAAGGTTCTTCACCTTCGCCAGTGCCTCCTCGGCCGGAATCGTCAACGCGAAATGCAGCGGTGAGGTCGCCGGATTGGCGCCCGACCACTCGATGCTGATCAGCGTGCCGGCCTGGCGGTCGCACTGAAACTCCCATTCACCCCGCGCATTTGTGGTCTCCAGGCGGTAGGGCTCGTCCGCTGAGCTGGCGGGCCGCAGCCCGCTCAGATCGGGTCGCGGCGTGTCGAGCACCTGCACCATGGCCGCGTTACAGGTCTTCATCGCGCGTTCGTAGCCGCTCTCGGCGAACACGTGCGTCGGAAGTAAGGCGACCGCGACGGCGGACAGCGAACCGAAGGCGACACGGCGTTTTGCCTTTGGGGACATCGTTTTCTCCTCAACGTGATGTGTGTAGTGTTGACGCTCGTTGGGACGTTCCCTCCGTCGGTTGGTTTAGGGTTCATGCGTCGGGCGTTGGACACGCCAGATTCGGTTTTTCCTGATGAACGCCGCCTGCTCCCGGGTATCCGCGGAGGCGGTGTGGCGGGGACGGTGGCGCGCTCGGCGCGGTGATTCAGGGCCGGCGCCGGTTGCTTGCGACAAGGCCCGCTTGCGGGGGGAGTTGAAGGGGGACGGCGGCGCCACCACATACCAGGCATGAGCTCGACCCGAATCATTGTCCCGCTGCATTCGCCTGCAGACACGCGGGGAGCGGCGTCATTTTCAGCTGCCGAGAACGGTGGCGGGCAGGCCGACGAGGCCCTGCTCGATGCGTATTCGCGCACGGTCAGCGAGGTGGCGCGGCAAGCGCGCCCGTCGGTGGCGCACATCACCGTGCGCAAGGACGGCCGCGAGGCCGGCGCCGGTTCCGGCTTCGTCTTCACGCCCGACGGATTCCTGCTGACCAACGCCCACGTCGTGCACGGCGCCAGGGAGATCCTCGCCGCCTTCGCGGACGGGGCGGAATTTCGCGCGCGGCTCATCGGCGAGGATCCGGACACCGACACCGCGGTGCTGCGGCTGGAGGACGGCAGCAGCGTGGCGCTGCCACTCGGTGATGCGCGCCGCCTGCGGCCCGGGCAGATCGCCGTGGCCGTCGGCTCGCCGCTCGGCTTCGAGTTCACCGTCACCGCCGGCATCGTGAGCGCGCTCGGCCGCAGCCTGCCCGGCTTCTGCGGCCGGCTCATCGAGGACGTCATCCAGACCGATGCCGCGCTGAATCCGGGCAACTCCGGCGGGCCGCTGCTGGACAGCGGCGGGCGGGCGATCGGCGTGAACACCGCGGCGATCCCCTCCGCTCACGGCCTGGCGTTCGCGGTGTCCATCAACACCGCGCAGTGGGTCGCGATGGAACTGATGCGGCACGGCCGCGTGCGCCGCGCGAGCCTCGGCGTGGCCGGCGGCATCGCGCCGTTGCCGCGCCGCTGGGTGCGCGAGAACGACTGGCCGGCCGCTACCGCGATGCGCGTGCAACAGGTGGTCCCGGGGTCTCCCGCCGGCGCCGCGGGTCTGCGCGCCGGGGACTGGATCATCGGCGCGCAGGGCGAGCCGGTCTCGCAGCTCTCGGATCTCATGCACTGGCTCGGCGGCCACGCGGCCGGGGAGGTGCTGTCGCTGAAGATCCTTCGCCCGCGCGCCGGCGTGCTCGAGTTGCTGCACGTGCTGGTGACGCCAACGCTGCGGTAGGGAAGCTCTGCAAAAGGCCGAGCTTCCCGCCGTGCATAAATGCACCGCCATTTTCGGAGGCCGCAGGCCAATAACATGAAGGCCGAAAAGAATCACGCCGCTTGCCGAGCGTGCTCCGAGAAGTCCAGGACGGACTTGTTAAGAGCTTCTCTGGGCGATCTCCGCACGCACGTCATGCGCCGTCGCGCATGCAGCCCCGGTCAGCCGGCGGCGGAACGCGCGCGCTGCGCACCTTGCGCGGCAGCCTGATCGCCGCTGCCCGGGACGACCCGGCTGTTACCGTTACATACTGGGTCCGCCCGCCGCCGTCTGCCACCCTCTCTTCATGCCGCGGGCGTGAAGGCCGTGCCTCGCGTCTGCAGCGGCAGTCCGACTCGAACCATCCGCAGAGGAGGGATCCAGATGAGAAACACACTGAGCATGTTGACCGCGGCCCTGCTCGTCATTCCGGCCGCCGCCCCAGCGGGGGACAAGGAACCGCAGAGCGCCGATGCGGTGCGCGCGGCGCTGGTGGGCAACACCGATTGCGGCAAGAACGCCGAGGGACTGGACACCTGCATCTACTTCGGCACCGACGGCAGCATGTCCGGTCGCGCCGGCACCTACACCAGCAAGGGCAAGTACGAGATCAAGGACGATGGTAGCATCTGCATGAACTGGGAGAATCGCCACTGGAAGAGCTATTGCACCCGGCGTTATCCGGACGCCTCGGGCGAGATCCTCGCCATCGACAACGGGGGCCAGGTCCAGTTTCGGGTCAAGGAGAACCTGGCCGGCAATCCGAAGGGCCTGTGAGCTTTCGAACACGGTGCTGGGATCGCCGCACCGGCACTTCGTCCCGTTGAGGAGTCTTCGTCGATGAGCACACCCGCCGCACGCATGCCCGAGGCCTCGTCGCCAGGCGATGGCCCCGGGTTCGAATCCCCGCCGCCCACGCCGCAGTCGGAGATGGATGCGGCGATCCGCAGGCTGCGCGACGGCGCGCAGGCCTTCGCGCGGCTGAGCGTGGACGGGCGCATCCGGCTGTGCGAGCAGATGCAGCGGGGCTGCCTGCGCGTCGCCGGGCGCAGCGTGGAGGCGGGATGCCGCGCCAAGGGCATCGAGGCCGGCACGCCGGCGGAGGCCGAGGAGTGGGCCACGGGACCTTGGGGCGTGGTCCGCCAGCTGCGGCTTCTGCGCGAGTCGCTGCGGGCGATCAAGGCCGAGGGCAACACGCGCGTGGGGACGGTCGCGCGGACGGCGGACGGGCGATTGTCGGTGCGCGTGTTCCCGGGCAACGCCATTGACAGGCTGCTGTTCAAGGACGTGACGGTGGACGTGCGCATGCAGGCGGGCGTCACCGGGGAGAAGCTTGCCGAGACCCGCGCCAGTTTCTACAAGCGGCCGCTGCAGGAGGGGGCAGTGGTGCTGGTGCTCGGCGCCGGCAACATCGCCTCGATCCCGTCGATGGACGTCATCACGAAGATGTTCAACGAGGGCAAGGTCTGCCTGCTGAAGATGAACCCGGTCAATGCCTACATCGGTCCGTTCATCGAGGAGGCATTCGCCGAGCCCATACGCCGCGGCTTCCTCGCGGTCGTCTACGGCGGCGCGCAGGAGGGCGGCTACCTCACGCGGCACGCCGGCATCGACGAGGTGCACATCACCGGATCGGACAGGACCCACGACGCCATCGTCTGGGGACCGCGGGGGCGGCCGACCGGATCGGCCGCGCCCGGGTCGCAGCCGTCGCTCACCAAGCCGATCACCTCGGAGCTCGGCAACATCTCGCCGGTGATCGTGGTTCCCGGACCCTATAACGAGAGGGAACTGCGGTTCCAGGGCGAGGATGCCGCGAGCTACGTCGTGATGAACGCCTCGTTCTTCTGCAACGCCGCCAAGATGCTGGTGCTGCCGAAGCGCTGGCGCGGCAGCGACACGTTCGTGCAGGCAGTGAAGAACGCATGTCGTGCCGTGCCGCCGCGGCGCGCCTACTACCCGGGCGCGCAGGAACGCTGGCGCACGCTCACCGCCGGACGGACGCAGGTGGAGACGCTCGGGACGGCCGGTCCGGGCACGTTGCCCTGGACGTTCGTCTCGGGGCTGGATGCCGGCGATCGCAGCGATCCGCTGTTCTCGGTCGAGCCGTTCTGCTCGCTGGTCTCCGAGGTGCGCGTGGGCAGCGCCGATCCGATCGAGTTCCTCGACCGCGCCGTGGACTTCGTGAACGAGGGCCTGTGGGGGACGTTGTCGGCGACGCTCGTGGTGCACCCTCGGTCGATGCGCGACCCGGTCATCGGACCCGCGGTCGAGCAGGCCATCGCGCGTCTGCGTTATGGATTCGTGAGCGTCAACGGGTTCTCGGGGCTGGGGTTCGTCTTCGCCTCGCCGCCGTGGGGCGCCTATCCGGGCTCGACCCTCGACGACATCCAGAGCGGCCGCGGCTTCGTGCACAACACCGCGATGCTGGAAGGCGTCGAGAAGGTGGTCATGCGCTATCCGCTCACGTCATTTCCAAAGCCCGGCTATTTCGTCACCCACCGCACCGCCCACAAGGTCGTGCCGCGCATCGTGGCGATGGAGGAGGCGGGCGGCTGGGGCAAGGTGCCGGGCATCGTGCTGAACGCGATGCGCGGTTAGCCCGGAGCGTGCCGAGGCAGCACTTCGCCGTCTTCCACGGCGGGACGGTCCGCGGGATCGGCGTCGGTCACCAGTAAGAGATCGCAGCAGGCAGCTCGGCGCCGCAGCGGCAGCGGCCGTTGCTCGCCTCGCGATCCGAGACGGCATGGCAGGCCTCGCAGCGCTGCCAGTAGGACAGCCGCGTCGGTGTGCAGATGCCGGTCATGACGCTGGCCGCCCAGCCGGCTTGAAACAGCCGCTGAGTTGCCTCGCGATGCGCCGGGTGCCGAACCATCTGCCGCGGCCCCTCGGTATCGTCCCAGGCCGCGGCGGTGAACAGGCGGTCGCCGGCGCCGCCGGCGAAGATGTCGATGAAGCCGGGCATGCCGCACATGTCCATGTACATGCGGCGGGCGTACTGGCGCACCTCCTCGAACTCCTCCGGCGAGCGCACCTGCATGGTGGTGAGCGCGAACGCGCCGGGGCGTGACGCATTCTCCGTGCGCAGGTTGACGCCGTGGCCGAACACCGATCGTCCGATGCTCCGGGGCTGCACGATCACCTGCATGCCGAGTTGCTCGGGGATCGACCTCGAATCGAAATACACCCGCGCGGATCGCAGGTGATCGCCCTCGACCTCGAGGATGCTCGCGCCCTCGAGCATTACCTTCCTTCCTGTCGGCGGGATGTTGCGGAACGGGCCGGTATGTGTGCCAGGCATGCGCCAGTGAGCGGCGACGGTGCGTTCGCCAATTTCGCCGACTGCCAATGGCTCCAGGGTGATATCCGGAAACCCGGCGAACAGCGCGCCCGCGTGCTCGCCAATGGCCGGTCCCGTCAGCTCCCCTGCCGACGGATCGCGATATGTGCCATCGGTGCCGAACAGCGCGACCAGCGCCGCGGGATCCCGTCGTGTCCACGCGTCGAGATAGCGGCTGGCGACCTCAACGCCGTTCATCGCGGTTGCGCCGCCGTTTCTGAGCGGAAGATGGACGTGGCATCGGGGTCGAGAAAGACTCCAGGGCCTTCGATTCAGGTGCGGTGAGCTCCATGCCCATGGATCGCCGCGCATTCAGATGACGCCGATAGAACTCCGGCTTGTAACGCAACAGCAGGGAGTTGGGCCACCCCGAGATGGCAGTCTTGGCGCGTTCCATCTGCGCGCGCGCCTCATCATGCTGTCCCGTCAATTCGTACAGTACCGGAAGACTGACCTGGTTCGGCATGAACCGCGGGTTGATTTCGATGCCGCGCCTCATGGCGGCAATTGCCTCCTCGTATCGCCCGAGCATCTGGTGGCAGAGGCCAAGGGCGTAGAAATAGAAGCTGGAGGGATGCGGGTTGAGTCGCAGTCCCCTCTCGATGCAGCGCAAGCCGTCCTCGGCCCGATCGGTCACGGCCAGCGTCATGGACAGGAAGAGATGCGCGTCGGCGTTATTCGGGTCGAGCGCGCACGCACGGTGCCCGGCGAGCTGCGCACCGTCGGGATCCCCCGACCAGAGCAACGCCCAACCGAGGACGGCGTGGGCGAGCGGCAGCAGATCGTCCAGATCCACGGCGCG
>Ga0073934_10004961_pt1 | contig 21357 bp, 26 predicted proteins | sample LarsenN4metaG_FD_76834 | JGI IMG/M metagenome (GOLD analysis project Ga0073934, IMG submission 76834) | Hot spring sediment bacterial and archeal communities from British Columbia, Canada, to study Microbial Dark Matter (Phase II) - Larsen... ...
CGCAGAGGACGTTCAGCCACCCGGCCGGCAGCCCGGCCTCGGTCTCGAGCTCGGCGAGCAGCAGCGCGGACAGCGGAGTCTGCGACGCCGGCTTGAGCACGACCGCGCACCCGGCCGCGAGCGCGGGCGCGAGCTTCCAGGTCGCCATCATCAGCGGGTAGTTCCAGGGCACGATCTGGCCCGCCACCCCCACCGGCTCCTTCAGCGAGTAGAAGAGGAGCGAGCCGCCGATCGGGTTCGAGCGGCCGCCGATGGAGGCGATCGCGGAGGCGTAGAAGCGGAAGGTCTCGACCGCCTGGTGCAGCTCGGCCTTCACCGAGGAGATCGCCTTGCCCACGTTGCGCACCTCCAGCTCGGCGAGCTCGGCCCGGTTGGCGGCGACGAGGTCGGCGAGCGCGTGCAGGAGGCGGGCCCGTTCCGTCCCCGGCGTCTTCCCCCAGGCGCCCTCGAGCGCGCCGCGGGCAGCCGCGACCGCCCGGTCGACGTCCGCCTCGCCCGCCATCGCCGCCTTGGCGAGCGGGGCGCCGGTCGCCGGCTCGGCGAGCTCGCGCACCTCCCCCGAGGTGGGCTCCACGACCTCGCCCGATATGAAGAGCCCGTACTCGCCCGCCGCCGATGCCACGCGCTGGACGATACCGCGCTGTCGAACACTGGGAGCGTGCGAGTCCTGCTCACAGCCGGGGCCTGGAGCGTCTCCCGAGCCGAGCCCGAGGGGACAGGGTGGAGCGTCGAGCGCCCATGTGACGGAGCGTCCGACGAGGCCTACCGCGCGGGAGGCTCGCCCGGGTAGCCGGCGAGAGACGCGGGGTCGGTCCACGGACCGTCCGCGCGGGCGGCGAGGTCGGCGAACGTCACGCCGCCGAGGAGCGAGATGGTCGCATCGCGAACCTCCTCCCACACCTCGCGCAGCGTGCAGCCGACGGTCATCGGGCAGGGCTCGGGGTTGTGGCGCGTCGCGCATCCGATCGGTGCGAGCTGTCCCTGGAACAGACGCACGACGCGCTCGAGCGTGATCTCCTCGGGTCGCTTGTTCAAGCGGTACCCTCCGGCAGAGCCACGCTCCGAGCGCACGAGCCCGGCAGTGCGCATCGTCGGCATCACCTGCTCGAGCACCGACTGTGGCACGGCCGTCCGACGGGCCAACTCCTCCAGCTTCAGAGGGCCGCCGCCTTCGATCGCGAGCGCGAGGATCGCCCGCGTCGCGTAGTCGGTCCTTCGGGACACCCACACCTCGCGCCTCCTCGGATCGGTTCGACCTTGACAGCCGCTCGCCAATTCTCTAGGTTCCGCACTCAATGTACTAACTCGACAAACTTAGTAAACATTATCGGAGGAGGAAGCATGCCCACTCCACGCCGGATCCTCGCCGTCGTGCTCGGCCTCGCGCTCGGAGGAGCCGCCCTCGTCGTGGCGACAGCTCTCGGCGCCGGACAGCGGTCCGCGCGAACGGAGCTCAGCCTCGTCGCCTACTCCACCCCGCGTGAGGCTTACGCCAAGCTCATCCCGCTCTTCCAGCAGACGCCGGCCGGGCGGGAGGTCGAGTTCACCCAGTCGTACGGCGCCTCGGGCGAGCAGGCGCGGGCGGTCATCGCCGGCTTGAAGGCGGACGTCGTCGCCCTCTCGCTTGCCCCGGACGTCGACGAGCTCGTGAAGGCCGGCCTCGTCGATCCGAGCTGGAAGGGGCAGCCCTACCGGGGCATGGTCACGAACTCGCTCGTCGTCTTCGTCCTCCGGGACGGGAACCCGAAGCGGATCAAGGGCTGGAACGACCTGCTGAGACCGGATGTCGACGTCGTGACGCCCAACCCGTTCACGTCAGGCGGCGCACGCTGGAACGTCATGGCCGCCTACGGGGCGTGGCGCAAGTCCGGGAAGACCGACAAGCAGGCGCAGGCGAACCTGCTCGAGCTGTTTCGGAACGTCGTCGTCCAAGACAAGAGCGCCCGCGACGCGTTGAACACGTTCGTCAACGGGAAGGGCGACGTGCTGCTCGCCTACGAGAACGAGGCCCTGTTCTCGCGGACGAAGGGCCTCGACCTCCAGTTCGTGATCCCCAAGAAGACGATCCTGATCGAGAACCCGATCGCGGTCGTCAAGACGAGCCCGTCCAAGCGCGAGGCGAACGCGTTTCTCCGCTTCCTGCGAACGCCCGCCGCCCAGCAGGTCTTCGCCGACAACGGGTATCGCCCGGTGGTGAAGAGCGTGCTCGAGGCGAATCGGAAGAAGTTCCCGGTGCGCCCGGGCGAGTTCACGATCGACCAGCTCGGCGGCTGGGAGAAGGTGCAGCGTCGCTTCTTCGACCCGAAGACCGGGATCATGGCCAGGATCGAGCGCCAGGTAGGGGGCGTCACTGGCTGAGCTCGCCGCCTCCGCGCCCGCGCGCGCCCGTGCGTCGAGGGACAGGGCCGCGACGGCTCTGTCCCTCGGCACCGTCACGACCTTCCTGACGATCCTGGTCGCGCTCCCGATCGCTGCGCTCCTCTGGGAAGCCGCGAGCGAAGGGTCGAGCGGGTTCTGGAGCGCGGTGTCCGAGCCGGAGGCGACGGCGGCCTTGAAGGTGACGCTCCTGGCTTCGCTCGCGGTGTCGGTGCTCAACGCGGTGCTCGGCACCGTCACCGCCTGGGTTCTCGTGCGCGACGACTTCAAGGGGAAGTCGCTCGTCAACGCGATCATCGACCTCCCGTTCGCCCTGCCCACGATCGTCGCGGGCTTGACGCTCTTGGCGCTCTACGGGCCCACCTCCCCGATCGGGGTCAACGTCGCCTTCACCCAGACCGCGATCGTCCTCGCCCTCCTGTTCGTGACGTTGCCATTCGTCGTTCGCAGCGTGCAGCCCGTGCTCCAAGAGCTCGACCCGGAGCTCGAGCAGGCCGCCCACTCGCTCGGAGCCTCGCGGGCGACGACGTTCCGCCGCGTCGTCCTCCCGAGCATCCTCCCGGGGATCCTCTCCGGCGTCGCGCTCACGTTCGCGAAGGCCGTCGGCGAGTTCGGATCGCTCGTCATCATCACCGGGAACATCCCCTTCCAGACCGAGGTCTCGTCCGTCTACATCTTCGGGCGGATCGAGAGCGGCGACTCGGCCGCCGCAGCCTCGGTCGCCGTCGTCCTGCTCGCGATCTCGTTCGCCGCACTCCTCGCCATCGGCGCGATCCGGCACTACGCGGGAGGACGCGGCCATGCCTAGGCACGCTCTCCGTCTCGCCGCGCTCGGCTACCTGGCAGCGATCCTCGTCGGGCCCTTGGCGATCGTCTTCTGGCGCACCTTCGAAAACGGCTTCGGCCCGGCCTGGAGCGCCCTGACGACACCCGAGACCGCTCATGCCTTGAAGCTCACGCTGATCGTCACGGCGATCGCCGTGCCGGTGAACACCGTCTTCGGCGTCGTCTGCGCGATCGCGATCGTGCGCCGGCGCTTCCCCGGCAAGGGCTTCCTGAACGCCTTCATCGACCTCCCCCTCGCCCTCTCACCGGTCGTGGTCGGACTTTCGCTCTACCTCCTGTACGGGCGAGAGGGATGGTTCGGCGGGTGGCTCGCGAAGCACGGCATCGAGGTCCTCTTCGCGCTTCCGGCGATCGCGATCGCGACCGTCTTCGTCTCGCTTCCCTTCGTCGCACGCGAGGTCGTCCCGACGCTGCGCGAGATCGGCGACGAGCAGGAGCAAGCCGCCCGCACGCTCGGGGCCTCGGGCTGGCAGACGTTTAGGCGGATCACCCTGCCCTCGATCCGTTGGGCGGTCGTCTACGGCGTGATCCTCACGACCGCGCGCTGCCTGGGCGAGTACGGAGCCGTCGCCGCCGTCTCCGGGCGCATCCAGGGAAGAACCGAGACGGCGACGCTCCGCGTCCAGGAGCGCTACGAGAGCTTCGATCTCGCAGGCGCGTACGCGATCGCGATCGTCTTGGCGCTGGCCGCGCTGGCCGTGCTCGCCGCGCTGACCCTGAGCAAGTCGCGAGCCAGGGCCGCCTAGACCTAGATGTCGATTCTCGTCCGCAACGTCTCCAAACGGTTCGGCGACTTCGTCGCGCTCGACGACGTCTCCCTCGAGGTCGAGAGCGGATCGCTGACCGCGCTCCTCGGGCCGAGCGGATCCGGGAAGTCAACGCTCCTCCGGATCGTCGCGGGGCTGGAGGCGCCCGACACGGGGGAGATCGTGCTTGCCGGCAAGGACGCGACCGCGCTCGCGCCGCAGAAGCGCAACGTCGGCTTCGTCTTCCAGCACTACGCCGCGTTCAAGCACATGACGGTACGGGAGAACATCGCGTTCGGTCTGCGCGTGCGGAAGCGACCGAAGTCCGAGATCGACGAGCGGGTCGACGAGCTCCTGGGCCTCGTCCAGCTGCACGGTTTCGCCGATCGCTATCCGGGACAGCTCTCGGGCGGGCAGCGACAGCGGATGGCTCTCGCCCGCGCCCTCGCGCCCGAACCGCAGGTCCTCCTCCTCGACGAGCCGTTCGGGGCGCTCGACGCGCGTGTCCGCGCCGAGCTCCGTGACTGGCTGCGGCGCCTCCACGACGTCGTCCACGTGACCACGGTCTTCGTCACCCACGACCAGGAGGAGGCGATGGAGATCTCTGACCAGATCGCCGTCCTCAATCACGGGCGCATCGAGCAGGCGGGCACGCCGCGAGACCTCTACGACCGACCGGCGAGCGAGTTCGTGATGACCTTCCTCGGCGATGCGAACGTCGTCGGAGGAGCCCTGGTGCGGCCGCACGACATCGAGTTGCTCGCGGCACCGGAAGAGGACGCCGTCGAGGCGATGGTGGTCCGGGTGACGTTCCTCGGCCGCGACGCGAAGCTCGAGCTCCACGACGCCGACGGAGGCGAGATCGTCGTCCTGCTCACGCGCGACCGCGCCGAGGAGTTGCAGCCCTGGCGCGGTCAAACTGTATGGGCCCGCCCGAAGCGGGACCGGGTGCTCGCCCGCGCCGGTTAGGAGCGCTCGAAGAGCGCCGCCACGCCCTGGCCGACGCCGACGCAGAGGGTGGCGAGCCCGTAGCGGCCGTTCCGGCGCCGCAGCTCGTGGAGGAGCGAGACCACGAGCCGCGCGCCGCTCATCCCCAGCGGATGGCCGAGCGCGATCGCGCCGCCGTTCACGTTCACCTTCTCCTCGTCCAGCCCCAGCTCCCGAATTACGGCGAGGCTCTGGGAGGCGAAGGCCTCGTTCAGCTCCACGAGGTCGAGCTCGCCCACGCCGATCCCGACCCGCTCGAGCAGCTTCCGCACCGCCGGAACGGGTCCGATCCCCATTACGCGCGGGTCGACCCCGGCCACGGCCGAGGCGACGAAGGCGCCGAGCGGCTCGGCTCCGAGCTCCCGGGCACGCTCTTCGCTCGCGACGACGAGCGCGGCAGCGCCGTCGTTGATCCCGCTCGCGTTTCCGGCCGTGACCGTGCCGCCCGCGCGGAACGCCGGCTTCAGGCCGGCGAGCGCCTCGGCGGTCGTCTCCGGGCGCGGGTGCTCGTCCACCGTCACCTCGCCGACCGGGACGATCTCGTCCGCGAAGCGGCCCGCGGCCTGCGCCGCCGCCCAGCGCTGCTGCGAGCGGAGCGCGAAGGCGTCCTGCTCCTCGCGGCCCACGCCCCAGCGCTCGGCCACGTTCTCCCCCGTCTCGCCCATCGACTCGAGGGGGAACATCGCCTCGAGTCTCGGGTTCGGGAAGCGCCAGCCGAGCGTCGTGTCCCAGACCGTCTGGTTCCCGCGCGGGAACGCCCGCTCCGGTTTGGCGAGCACGAGCGGCGCACGGCTCATCGACTCGACGCCGCCCGCGACGACGACCTCGGCGTCGCCGGCGAGCACGGCGTGACAGGCCGAGATCACGGCGGACAGCCCCGAGGCGCAGAGCCGGTTCAGCGTCACCCCGGCCACCGACTCGGGCAGGCCGGCGAGCAGCGCCGCCATCCGCGCGACGTTGCGGTTGTCCTCGCCCGCCTGGTTGGCACAGCCGAGGTGGACGTCGTCGATCGCGGCAGGATCCACTCCTGCCCGCTCCACCGCAGCGGCGATCGCGAGCGCGGCCAAGTCGTCGGGGCGGACCTGCGCGAGCGCGCCGCCGTAGCGGCCGATGGGCGTGCGGACGGCGGAGAGGACGACGGCGCGGCGCATCGGCCGCGAGGCTAGCTGACGAAGTCGATCTGCACCGGCGCGGGGAAGGCGCCGAGCGCCTCGCCGCGGCGAAGGAGCTCCGTCACCGCCTTGCGGCCCTCGTCCCCGTAGTCCTGCGTCAGCTCGTTGACGTACATGGAGACGAAGCGGTCGGCGACGGCGGCGTCGATCCCGCGCCCGAACTGGAGCGCGTACTCGAGCGCCTCGGCCCGGTGGTCGAGCCCGCACTGGATCGACTCCCGGAGCACCGCCGAGACGTCGGCCAGGACGTCCGCCCCCAGATCACGCCGGGCGACGTTGACCCCGAGCGGGAGCGGCAGGCCCGTCTCGAGCAGCCACCACTCGCCCAGGTCGAGCACCTTGACGAGCCCGTAGTTCTCGAAGGTGAGCTGGCCCTCGTGGATGAGCAGGCCGGCCTCGGCGCGACCTTCGGCGACCTCGGCGGGGATCTCGGCGAAGGGCAGCTCCCGGTAGCGGAAGTCGCCGAGGACGAGCCGGAGCGCGAGGAAAGCGGTCGTCAGCGCCCCCGGCACCACGATCTCGAGCTCAGCCAGCTCGGCGCGGGAGACAGGACGGCGGGCGACGACGATAGGCCCGTAGCCTGCGCCCATGCTCGCCCCGTGTGGGAGTAGCGCGTAGTCCTCCTGGACGAAGGGGTACGCGGCGAGCGAGATCGCCGTCACCTCCAGGCGGCCCGCCCGCGCCCACGCGTTGAGCGTCTCGATGTCGGCGAGCACCTGCTCGAACACGTGGCCGCGGGTGTCCACCAGGCCGGCGGTGAGCGCCCAGAACATGAACGCGTCGTCGGGATCGGGGCTGTGACCGACGCGGATGTGCACGAGGCGCAGGACGCTACCACTGCGTCCGCAGGCGCCGCAGAGGTGACGGTTGCGATCTGACGTCGCTCGGGCGCCGGGCGGAGCCGGGCTCTGCCCGGCGGGAGCCCGAGCGCCCGCGAGCGGCGCCAGGTCTGACGTCGCTCGGGCGCCGCGCGCAAAGGAGGCGAGCGCGAGGAGCGGGGACAGTACGTGGGGTACGGACCCGCGACGAGCGCGAAGCATCCTGCCGCGCGCGGCGTCAGGCGCCGGGCGGAGCCGGGCTCTGCCCGGCGGGAGCCCGAGCGCCGGCGAGCGGCGTCAGCGGCCGAAGAACCAGCGCTCGAGCAGAGGGAGGACCTCCTTGCGCGTGAACGGGCGCGCGTCGGCCGGGAAGCCGTCCTCCTCCAGCACCCTCACCTCGTCCTCGAGCGCCTCGTTTGCGTGCTCGAGCGCATCCTCCAGCTCGTACCCCTCGAAGACGACGTCCTCTGGTCGAGGCTCGTCCGACGGGCGCAGGTGCGGGTTGACCGAGCGCCCGACGACCCAGAGCGCCCCCGGCCGCCGCTCGATCCAGAGGACGATCCGCTCCTCCTCGCCGCGCTCGTCGACGCCGGTGAGCACCCGCTCGGCGTAGCGACCCTCGCGAGACGGCCTCCTCATCCCCGGGGATACAATCGCGTCGCGTGGCGATCTTCAAGAACCTCTTCTCCTTCCTCTTCCAGCGCAGCTCCGCCGAGGAGCGGGTCGCCATGTACGTGATCCGCGAGCACGACCGCGGTCGCGCCCTGCAGGAGATCCTTCAGGACCGCTACGTCCAGAACCGGCTCACCCCCGAGCAGCAGAAGCGACTGCTCGACCGGCCGGAGATCATGTCCGCCATCTCGGGCGACATGCTGGAGGCCGCGAAGGCCTCGCTCGGCGCCGGCTCCAGCGCCGCCTAGAGCTCCCGGCCCAGGCCCCGCTCGCGCGCCCGCCGGAGCGCCTCGGCCCCGAGGGCGACGTCCCAGGCGGCGATCCCGTTCGACTTGAAGACGACGACGTCGTCCTCGGCTTGGCGACCAGGCACCTCCCCGGCGACCACCTCGTGCAGCTCGTGCACCTCGAGCCAGTCGAGCACGCCGGCCTGCACCGGCTCGACGAGGTCTCCCGACTCGAGCCTCGCCTGCTCGAGAAGGTCGCAGCAGACGAAGCGGGCCCGCTCGAGGACGGCGTTGTCCAGCTCCCGCCGGGTGACGACGTTGGCGCCGGCGGCGACGACGAGCGCGCCCGCCCGCAGCCACTCCCCGCGCAGGACCGGGTCGCGCGAGGTCGTGATGGTGACGACGACGTCCTGCTCGCCCGCCTCGCGGTGGCTCTCGGCAGGCTGGGCGCCGGTGCGCGCGCAGAACGCCGCCAGGCGCTCGGGCGTGCGGCAGTAGGCGACGGTCCGCTCGAGGCTGGGGAGGGCAGCGCGGATGCAGGCGACCTGCGTCTCGGCTTGCTGACCGCAGCCGATCACGCCCAGGGTGCGCGCGCCGGGCCTCGCCAGGTACCGCGCCGCGACGCCGCTTGCCGCCCCGGTGCGCAGCCGGCCGAGATGGTCGGCCTCGATCACCGCCACGAGCTCGGACGTGATCGCGTCGAAGAGGAAGACGACGAAGGTCGTGCCCTGCGAGGTGGCGGCGTACAGCTTGCCGCCCGCGAGCCCGAGCCCGTGGTCGGCCGCGGCCATGTCTGCGAGCGCCCCCTCCGGAAGCCGGAGCCGCCGCCGGGGCGCGATCTCCACCTCGCCCGCGGCCATCCGCCGGAAGCAGCCCTCGACCGCCTCGAGCGCGTCGGCCGGCTCGAGCAGGGCGGCCACGTCGGCCTCGCTCAGGTAGAGGGCCACCGGCCCGAGTCTACGGACCGGCCTCGGCGCGTCGCGCGCTGCAGGCGTCGTAGACTCGTCGGTCCGTGACGGCCGAGCGCTACCTCGAGCTGCAGCTCGACGACGTCCTGCGCGACCTCGCCGCCGGCGGCGGCGCCCCGGGCGGGGGATCGGCGGCTGCGCTCACCCTCGCCTTCGCGGCCAGCCTCGTGGTCATGGTGGCGCGCAGCTCGGAGAGCGCATGGCCCGAGGCTCCCGGCGTCGCCGCGCAGGCGCTCGCGCTCCGCGACCGGGCGGCGGTCCTCGCGGAAGCCGACGCCGAGGCTTGGGGCGACGCGCTGATCGCTCTCGCGGGGGCCGAGAGCGGGGGTGACCCGCGGCGCGACTTCGCCCTCGAGCAGCACCTCTCCCGCGCCGCCGAGGTGCCCCTGGAGATCGCCGCCCTGGCCGCCGACACCGCGGCGCTGGCCGCGGTCGCCGCCGATCGCTGCGACGGCGCCTACCGGGCCGACGCCGTCGCCGGCGCCGCGCTGGCGGCCGGCGCGGCGTCCGCGTCCGCCCACCTCGTCCAGGTCAACCTCGCCGTCCGCCGGGACGACCCGCGCCTCGCCCGGGCCCAAGCCGCCGCCCGGGCGGCCTGGGAGGACGCCCAGCGTGCGCTCGACACCGCCCGATGACCCGGCCCCCGGCGACGAGCGACGCGGAGCTCGTCCGGCGCTGCCGGGAAGGCGACCGGGCCGCCTGGGACCTGCTGGTCGAGCGCTACTCGCGCTACGTCTACGGGATCTGCGTCCGGGTCTTCCGCCTGCCCGAAAGCGACGCCGAGGACGTCTTCCAGGAGGTGTTCGCCCGCGTCTTCGCCCGCCTCGACACGCTTCGCGACGAGGCCGCGCTCCGGCCCTGGATCGCGCAGCTGACCCGCCGGCTCTGCCTCGACACGCTCGCAGGAGCCTCCCGCGAGCGCCCATCGCCGGAGCCCGTGCCGGAGGAGGTCGAGGCGGCGCTCGAAGAGCTCGACGACGCCTTCGCCGTGCGTGAGGCGCTCGCCCGCCTCCCGGAGCCCTGCCGCGAGCTGCTCGACCGCTTCTTCGCCCGCGACCAGAGCTACCGCACGATCTCGGCCGAGCTCGACCTCCCCGCGGGCACGATCGCGAGCCGGATCGCTCGCTGCCTGCGCAAGCTGCGCCTCGAGCTGGAGGGAAGAAGCGGCTCCGAAGCGCCGTCTAGGGAGTAGATGACCCGCGTCTACGACGAGGAACGGCTAGGAGAGCTGTTGCGCCTCCTGCGTCCTGCTCCGGCCGGGTGGGTGCGCTCGGCACAGGAGCTGCCCTTCGTGCGCCCGCGGCTCGACGAGATCGCCGCCCGGGCGGAGGCCGACCGCGCCTACCGCGAGTCGCTCCTCGCCGACCTCGAGGGGGCCCTCGCTCGGGAGGGCGTCGAGCCCGCGAGCCGGGTCGTCGCCGAGCTGCGCAAGCGCCTCGGCTCCGGCTGACGCGTAGCATCCGCCGCCGTGGGAGACGTGGCGGGTCACCGCTGGGACGCGAGCCAGACCGCCCTGCCCGCATGGAGCCTGCCCAAGGACGCCGTCGACCGCATCGCGCTCCCCGCCGAGTGGCCCGAGCAGGTCACCCGCGAGTGGGCCTTCGGCGGCTCGACCGGCCGCGGCGCTCGGGTGTGCATCCTCGACTCGGGCGTCGAAGCAGGCCACCCGAGCGTGGGCGAGCTGGAGCGGTCGGTCGTGGTCACGGTCGGCGAGGCAGGCGAGGTGGTCGTCGCCGAGGACACCGAGGGCGACGTCTCCGGCCACGGCACCGCCTGCGCCGGGATCGTCCGCGCGCTCGCGCCCGAGTGCTCGCTCGCGAGCGTACGCGTGCTGGGAGCGAACTTCGCCGGCAGCGGGGCCGTCCTCCTCGCCGGACTGCACTACGCGGTCGAGCAGGACTTCGACGTCATCAACATGAGCCTCTCGACGACGAAGAAGCCGTTCGCCGCGGTGCTCCACGAGCTGGCGGACAGCGCCTACTTCCGCCGCTCCGTCCTCGTCGCCTCCGCCCACAACATGCCCGTCGAGAGCTACCCCTGGCGCTTCTCCTCGGTGATCTCGGTCGGCAGCCACGAGGAGCCCGACCCGCTCGCGTACTTCTACAACCCGACTCCGCCGGTCGAGTTCTTCGGCCGCGGCGTCAACGTCCAGGTTCCCTGGTCGGGGGGGCGCACGCTGACGGTCTCCGGGAACAGCTTCGCCACGCCGCACCTGAGCGCGATCTGCGCGCTGATCCTGGCCAAGCACCCCGAGCTGACGCCGTTCCAGCTCAAGAACGTCCTCTACCTGACGGCGACGAACGTGGGAGGTGGGAGATGACCGAGAGAGGCGAGCTGCAGGCCGCGGTCGCCGCAGGCGTGGTGGGCTCGGAGGAGCCGTTCCGGGCGTTGCTGAGCGCGATCGTCGAGGTCGCCCGCTCGCTCTTCGGGGCGAAGGCGTCCTCTATCCTCCTCTTGGACGAAGAGACCGACGAGCTCGTCTTCGAGGCCGTGGTCGGGGAGGGCGAGGAGCACCTGCTCGGGATGCGCTTCCCCGCGGGCAAGGGCATCGCCGGCTGGGTGCTGGCGACGCGCACGCCGCTCGTGATCGAGGACGTGCGCACCGACCCACGCTTCGCCGCCGACGTCGCCGAGGACACGGGCTACGTGCCGAGCGGCCTGATGGCTGCACCGCTCCTGCACGGGGAGCGGGCGCTGGGCGTGCTCGAGGTCCTCGACCGGCCGGAGGCCTCGCTCTTCAGCCTGCACGAGATGGAGCTGCTCGGCCTCTTCGCGAACCAGGCTGCGATCGCCGTCGACCTCCTGCTCAAGGCTCGCCGCGCAGAGCGCGTGCTCGCAGGGAAGGACGACCTGAGCGTCGTCGCGCGCCTCGCGGCGGCCGTCGATGCGCTCGAGGCCGAGCGGCGCGAGGCCGGGCTGCAGCTCCTGCGCGACCTCGCCGCCACCCTGGGCGACAGGCGCTCGTAGGACGCCTGCGGGCGCGCCGAGGCCCGGGCGCCCTCGGGGGCTGCCCGGGCCTCGAGTTCTCGCGGGGGATCGCCCTACTCGGCCGTGGGGCCCTCGGCGGTCGGGCCCTCGGCGGTCGGGCCCATGGCCGTCGGGCCCAGGCCGACCGGCCCGTGAGCCTCGACGTCGGGCTCGTCGTCCGTCGCGCCGGCCGTGGGGCCCTCGGCGAACGGACCCTCGGCGCTCGGCCCACCTGCGACCGGCCCGTGAGCCTCGACCTCGTCCTCTGGACGGATCTCGTCCGACATGTCCTGCTCCTCCTTTCGGGCGCTGTGCGCGCGTGTTCTGCCCTACAAGACCCCCGACTCGCAGGGAATCTTCCCTCGCCGGCTTCAAAACCACAAGCGCGGGTGAGATGCTTCCGCCGTGGCAGGGCTGCGCAGCCGGCTGGGCGACTCGCTCGCGGCCTTCGCCGCGGTCGCCCGGAACCGCAACCTGCGCTGGCTCGAGCTGGCCTGGGCGGCCTCGATCGTGGGGCACTACGCCTTCCTCATCGCCGTCTCCGTGTACGCCTACGGGGTCGGCGGGGAGAAGGCAGTCGGGCTCGTCTTCCTCGCCCGGCTCATCCCGGCCGCGGCGGTGGCGCCCTTCGCGGGCATGCTCGGCGACCGCTACCCGCGAGAGCGGGTGCTCTTCTTCACGAATGCCGCCCGCATCGTCCTCGTGGCGGCGTCCGCGGGCGGCGTCTTCGCGGACGCCCATCCCTGGGTCGTCTACGGGCTCTCGATCGCGGCCACGATCGCCACGACCCCCTTCCGCTCCGCCCAGGCCGCGCTGACCCCGGCGCTCGCCCGCACGCCGGAGGAGCTGACGGCCGCGAACGCCGTCGCCAGCGGGGTGGAGAGCCTCGCCGTCTTCGCCGGCCCCGCGCTGGCCGGGGTGCTGCTCGGGGTCGCGAGCACCGGCGTCGTGTTCGCGAGCACGGCGCTCCTGATCGTCGTCTCCTCCCTCTTCCTCGCCCTGATCCAGGTCGAGCGCCCAGCCCGCCCGCGCCGGGAGCTCGACGCGTCCACGATCGCGGCCGAGCGACTGGCCGGCTTCACCACGCTGGGCCGCCACCGCCCGCTGCGCGTGCTCACGGGCCTGCTCACCGCGCAGACCACGATGTTCGGCGCCCTCCAGGTCCTCGTGGTCGTCGCCGCGATCGACCTCCTCGCCCTCGGCGAGGGCGGGGTCGGGTACCTGAACGCGGCGATCGGGGTGGGCGCGCTCGCCGGCGCCCTCGGCGCGCTCTCCCTGACCGGCGCACGGCGGCTCAGCCCCGCCTTCCTGACGGGGCTGGTCGTCACCGGTCTTCCGCTCGTCGCCGTCGGCCTCTGGCAAGAGGTGGTGGTCGCGCTGGCCGCGCTCGCCGTGGTCGGGATCGGGAACTCCTTCGTCGACGTCGCCGGCCTCACGCTCATCCAGCGCACGGTCCCCGACGACGTGCTCGCCCGCGTCTTCGGCGTCGTCCAGATGCTCTGGCTCGCCTCGATGGGGATCGGCGCAGCCCTCGCGCCCGTGCTCATCGGCTGGCTCGGGAGCGAGGGCGCGCTCATCGCCGTCGGCGGCTTCCTGCCCGTGCTCGTCGCGCTCCTCGGCGCCCAGGTCGCCCGCATCGACGCCGCCACCCCGGCGCCTGGACCGGAGGAGCTCCGGATCCTGGCCGCGGTTCCCATCTTCGCCCCGCTGCCGGGCGGGTCGCTGGAGCACCTCGCCGCGCGCCTCGTTCCGCTCCGCCTCGACCCGGGGACGGTGCTCGTCCGGGAAGGCGAGGCCGGCGACCGCTTCTACATCCTCGCCGAGGGCGAGGTCGAGGTCTCCCAGGCCGGAGAGCCCCTCTCCCGGCTCGGGCCCGGCGGGTACTTCGGCGAGATCGCGCTCCTCCGCGACGTCCCGCGCACGGCGACCGTGACTGCGCTGACTCCCGCGGTCGTGTACGCGCTCGAGCGCGACGACTTCCTCGCCGCGGTGACCGGCCACCCGCGGAGCGCCGAGGCGGCCGAGGCGGTCGTCGGCGCCCGACTGGCCGGCCCCGCCGCCACCGGCTACCGCTCGACGGCCACGTAGCGGCGGCGACCGCCGCCCGGAGGCAAGCCGCCGCTAGACTGGGTGCCCGCGCGCCCGTAGCTCAGGGGATAGAGCGCAGCCCTGCGGAGGCTGAGGTCGCATGTTCGAATCATGCCGGGCGCATCGCGAGGGTAGGCGTGGCGCGCAAATCCGCATGGTTACGTGTGTCAGGTGTGTCGGAGATGCCGCGAAAACGCGAACGGTGCTGTCCCCGGTGCTGTCCTCGGAAATCGCCTACGCGGTCAACACCGAGCGACTCGTCACGGTGGGACCCACTCTCACCGGCACGGTTTGACTCCTACCGCCGGGTCTCGCTCATCTCCTCGGGGAAGCTGAGAGCCGCTTGGACTCGAACACACCTGCAAATTGGGCTTTCTTGAGCTTTGTTGGTGCACCGGTGGGGGCACGTCATGCGCATGACCGAGCGAGTCTGACGCGCGTGGTCGCCGTCGGCGCTCGTCGACGATGTCGCACTCGATCGTATCGTGACCTGGGTCCGGCCCGATCCCCCGGGCGCCGAGGCAGCGCGAGCGCTCGCTTGCGCATGCTCGACCTGTCTCACCCCGTCGACGCTGTGCGCAACGTGTCGAGCACCTTAAGCGCGTCCTCCACCTCGCGGTCTCCTGCTTTCGGTCCGAGGAGCACATAGGCCGCTAGGGCGCGATCTGCCGCGTGGAACACCGCAGACCCGCCCCGGCCTGTCCAGCACTCAAGCCCTCCGCGTCGGATACCGAGTGTCTCGCGAGTGAAGCGACTTGGCCGGCCCGGCAGCGCCTCGTTGTCACTGCCGTCGATCCACTCGACTATGAGTATCGCGATCGCCTTCGTCTGGATCGCGAAGGTGAAGTACTTGCAGCCGGGCGTATCGAACACAATGGGATCGGAGGAAACGAGTAGGCGAGCACGAGGGCTTGAGAACGGCTGTGGCAACCGCGATGTGGGTGCTCGTATCCAGCCCTCCGGCAGATTCAAGCGGACGCCAAAATTCTCGACTGTCCGTCGAGCAGTCGAGTCGTCTGCCGACCCGATAGTCGAGAGCACGATCAGCAAAGCAACGACCAAGCCGGCCGCCGCGCCAAAGCCCATACCAACCAACATGCGGCTCCGACGCCCCATCGCCCGCCTACCTGTGTATGGCCAGGCTTTCCGCCATGGTGCGGGCCTCCTGCTGCAGGTCTTGGCGCTGCGCGTGTGGGCCGTCGCACAGAACCGTGACCCCTAGCGACGTCGTCACCGAGACACGAACCCAGTCGCCGTCCGCACTCGTGTGATCAGATCCCAGTCCTCCGTCATAGCGCAGCACGACCACTCGGCCTTCGGCATCCACTGGAAAGATCACATGGTCGCGGTTGAGCGCCCCAGACCAGGGGTTTGCTGGGGTAAGACCTCGTCCGAGGCGAATCCGAGGTACGTCGTACGTGTCTAGCCACGGATCGATGTTGGCGATGTGCAGCGCGAGGGTCGTCGGGATCTGATCGGGCGATGCAGTGCGAAGCTGCATCCAGAGTACGTAATTCCCGAGCGTCCACGCAGGCATCACAACGACCGGATTGTCGGGTGCGCGGTACGTGACCACTCCAGGCGGCAACTCGAAGTCGTTCGACCGTATCCACCCGAAGGAGCGCAGGTCAGTACGCGCACGCGGCGCGCATTGAATAGTCAAACCTGCCCCTGCATGCGGACCGACTGCTGATGCAAGCTCGAATCGGCGATCGACATGAGCAGGGATATCGACGGTGAACGTCTCGTTGCGAAGCAGAAAGCCGAATTTGACCGCCATGACTACATCCCTTTCGTCACAGGAGACTCGAAACCGCAAACGTCAGTGCTACGGATACGCCTAGCGCGGCCAGCACAACGTTCGCAGCATCGCCAAACCCTGCGAACGGCTGGACACCGAACGAACGAAGTGCCCAGCTGAGCAGGAGGGTTGCGCCACGCGCCGTTCCGTAGACAGCGCCCACCAGAGCGGCGATCATCGGAGCGGACGCGAGCGCGGCGAGCGCGAGCGTGTACATCGTGGCGTAGCCGAGGTAAGTAAACGCGCCGCCGCCGATTAACATCCCGTATGCGGCCGCTGTCAACGATCGGCTTGGCCACCCCAGCCATCGCCGTGGGACCTGTCGGCGGCGCTGAGGCAGGACGTTGCTCCGGCCGAGGAGCTGAAATACCGCCACCGAGAGCATGGCCCCCACGACGACGGACGACAGGAGCGTGTCCTGCTCCGAGGGGTCGATGCCCCTTAGCGCTTCGCCGAAGATCCCGAGCGCGCCCCCGACGAGCGTGCCGGAGATCGCGCAAGCCAGCACGTAGACGACGATAGGGCCAAGACGAGCCGCACTTCGACTGTCCGCCATTTCGTCCATGCGCCCGACCGGACACGTGATGAACACCTGGTTCATCGAACGCCCTCAACCGGTGAAACTCTGCGCGAGCCCGATCAGGAACGCGAGCGATGCTGCGAGGGCGATGAACGCTGCCATTGTCTCAGCACCCACCGAGGCCCCTTCGGCAAATGCATGCGGTGCCGCAGCCGCATGAATTTCCGCCGCCTCCGGATCCGCAGCAGTCGCAGCAGCTCCAGTTCCCGGCCCAAGTTGACCCGCACTCACAACTCTCCGTCCAGCAGTTCGCGGACGAGCCGCTGCAGTTGAACTGGTTGTGACTTCGCTTCGTGAAACCGTTGGCGCACTGGCCGTTGCTGCACTTCGTAAACGGACACAGAGGAGATGGACCACAGGGGCCGTGCGATCCGTAACAGTCCCACGCGACCGCCTCGGTCCGCGATGCGAATGCGCCACCAAGGGCAAGGCCGAGCGCAGCCGCGCCTGCATTACGGAGGAAACGGCGCCGAGTGACAGCGATGGCAGCGCGGGTGACGATGACCTGAGAGAGGCGGTCCGGATTGAGGTAATCGACAGTCACGTCACGCTCCTTGTTCGAATCGGCGGTGAGGAGAGCTCGGATCCCGACACCGAAACCACTTCTGTTCAAGTGGGCGCCTGCTGGCTCGTCGTCCATTCCCGGACAAGTTCGCGAAGCGAGCCCGAGATCGCACGCTGCCGGACCCGCAGATTGGCGTCGAAGGCGAGCAGGTAAGGGGAAGCGACGATGCCGGCCGCACGCGCGCGAACGCGACCGGGGTCGGCGACGACGACATCGAAATGTCGCTCGAGACGCGCCTGAAACTCGCTCGACTCGCCGTCAACAATCGCGAGCAGCGGCGCCCGGGTCGGGCGCCCGCTCGCTTCGAGCTGCTCGATGAGCGCTTGGCACCCGAGGCAACCCTCGTTCATGACTGCCAGAAAGCCGAGCGCGCTCGGCGATGAGGCTACGCGCTCGCGGAGTCCAGGCCGGATAGCCTCGTCGATGAGTTCCCTCGGCACAGGCTCGCCGATGTCGGGCCCGAGGCTGAGAAGCTGCTCTCGGCGCGGAACGAGGAATTGACCGAGTTGCCTCAAGAGGCCGAATGTGCTGACCGCGAGGACGATCAGTACGGCCCACTGGACGAGTTCGTTCAAAAGCATTACGAGACGCCCCGTAGTGACGAGTCGCGGGTCTCGTAGATACTCTTGAGCACATGCAGTAGCCCGAAGAGAATCGCAACCCCGACGAAGGAAGCTCCGGCCACGCGCTGGCTCAGGAGGCCATCGCGTAGATCGGTCCCGAGCGCAACGATCGCTGCGCCGGTTGCCGAACCGGCAAGAATGACGTTGCGAACGATCGCGATTTGATTTGTGGATGCGAGGAAGCCTCCGAAGCACGCGCACGGCGACTCCGCCGGCATCCGCCGCAGCAGCAACGCATAGACCACCATCATCACCGTGACGCTCGCCAGGCCGACTTGCGGGACTCCGAACAAGGCAGCGACCACACCAAACTCAAGTCCGGCAGCCGCGGCGACCGTTGGTCGGGGATAGCGCGCGCGAATGCCCGTCCGACGCAGCAAGGACGCAGCCGCAGTGCTCCCCACTCTGAGCATCGAGAGCTTATGTAGGCCAGCAAGCGCGAACAGACCTGCGGAGACGATGAGCACTGCCTGAGCCGCGGTCTGGACGCCCGCGCTCATCAGGTGGCTGAGCCCACGTAGTCGGACCGGCCGGGCGCTGAGCCCCGAAGCCGCAGCAACGAGTTTGGCCAGCCGGCCGTCGTCTACCTCCTCGTCGCCTTGTCACAAGAGTCACACGGCGGAGCGCAGCTGTCAACACGAGCGCTGGGGAAACTACCGCAATTTGCGCATTTTTCGGGTGCTGCTTGGCCTGTTTGGACTCTCTGCTTGCACTCGTGCCCAGCGAGCGAGGTTCTCGAGCACTCTGTCTTGGCCGACCGCGGTCGGGTCGAAGTCGCGCTGTGCGAGATAGATGCGGTACTCGAGGAAGTGCTCGGGCCGGACGCGAAGCGCTCGCGCGCACTCCTCGATCAGATGCGGAGTTGGTCGACGCCGGCCAGTGGCCGCCTGACGAAGGGTCTCGTAGTGCACCCCTTCGAGCTCAGAAGCGAGGGTGGCCCAGTTTGGCTTGCCACTCTCGGTCACGTAGTCGTTCTCGATAACGAGCTCCCGCAGCGCAAGCGGGAAAGGCTTCGTGGGAAAGCGTCAACATCGCATGACTGATTCACCGAAGCAGGGCAACACCGGCAGCCGAGACAACGAGTCCGAGTGCTCTCAGCTGACGCTGGACGACTGGGCCGACGCACTCCGAGCGATCCCTGGAACCGCAGAGACACCAGCTCGAGTCCCTTCGAGAGGCGCGGCTTCTGCCGCCGCGATTCCGCTGAAGGACCTGCCGAGCTCCCGCATCGAGCACGGCAGCACCACGACACCACACCGCTTGTCCGCAACCGAGCTCCTCGAGACACCGGACGCGCTGCTCAGTCGCACACATCTGCGCGAGCTTGGGCTCGAGCGAAGGGCGATTTGACGCCGTCTTCCGCGTGCTCGCGGTCGTAGCGCTGCCGGGCTACTCGCGTCCAATGATTCGGGTCCGCGACTTCCTCGAGCTCCTGGAGCGCTGCACGTTCGGCCACGATCGGGTCCGCCCGATCGCGAGGGCATCCTGACGATGATGGCTTTCGTCGTCGCAACGAGCGCAACACTCTCGAGAGGCGGTCATGGCTAGCGTCTGGATCAGGAAGCGGACCACGCCGGTCGGCGGCAAGCGCTACCGCGTCGAGTACCGGCTCGGGGGTCGCGAAAGCCGGATCCATTACGGCGGATCGTTCAAGATCATGCGCGAGGCCAGGGCTCGGCGTGACTGGGTTGCGGGCGAGCTTGCGGCTCTGCGCGTTCCCGACCTGAGCCTCCTTCGTGAGCCGACCGTCTCCCCAACCTTCGCCGAGGCGGCTCAGCGCTGGCAGGAGTCGCGTGTCGACGTGGCTGAGGGAACCCGACTCCAGCACCGAACGGCGCTCCGAAAGTCGCTCCCGACACTGGGCAAGCGCCGGCTCAACACGATTACGGCCCAGGACGTCGCCGACCTCGTCGCTCGTCTCACCACCGAGGGCGCGTAGCGCGAGTCGATTCGCAAGGTCGTCAACGCGATGGCGATGGTGTTCGACCATGCCGGCATCAGGCCGAACCCGGCTCGCGACCGCGTCCGGATCCGACTGCCGCGCGAGTTGCGTCCCGAGATCGCCCCGCCTCCAGCTGAGCACGTCCTCGCGGTCCACTCTCTCCTGCCCAGCCGCTACCGGTTGCCGCTGCTCGTGCTCGATGCGACCGGGATGCGCCTCGGCGAGCTCGAGCGTCTCGCGTGGGGCGACGTCGACGAGCCACGCGGTCGCTGGCGTGTATCGCAGGCCGTCTCCAAGACCGGCCGCGGGCGATGGGTGCAGGTGGCGTCGGCGATCTTCGAGGCTGTTCTCGAGCTCGTAGCCCGCGATGACCGGACTCCTGAACGGCGCGTGTTCCAGGGCTTCGGTGGTGACCGCTTCCGAACTGCGATCACGCGCGCGTGTACTGCCGCCGGGGTGCCGGCGTTCTCGCCCCACGACCTGCGCCACCGTCGGATATCGCTCGAGCACCTCCGTGGCGTGCCGTGGGCCCGGATCGGCGAGCTTGTCGGGCAGCGCAATCTCGCCGTGACCGCGAACACGTACACCCACGTCCTGACTAACGAGGCCGAGCTCGACTACGCCGCCCTACTCGGGTCGAGCCGCTGACCGGCCTGTCCGTCGGTGCAGACGAGCGTCCGGCCTGCAGCGGAAGATCCTGAAGTGGCCCAAGAGGGACCTCCGATCGTCGAGTGGACCGATCACGCGCTCGCCAAGGCGCAGCTGCTGTCGATCGCTCGCGCAGACGTCGAGGAGGCGGTGCCCACAATGCGCGAGTGCCGCCACGCAACACCCGCGCTGCCGATTGGCTCATCGAGTCCGGCCGCCTCTGCGTTGCGTACGACTATCCGGCACGGGACGAGCTGACCGCGCTCATCGTGACCCTCTGGCGACGGAGCTAGCATCCACGCGATGAAGATCGACGGCCACTACGACGAGACCGCCGACATCGCCTGGCTACGGTTCGAGGACTACGAGCCGTCGACCGTGGTCGCCGAGGAGACCGATTTCGGCTTGCGCGAGCTCGACTCCCGCGATCGGCACCTCGTGGGTCTCGAGTTCTGGCAGGCGAGCGCGACGTTGCCGCCGGACCTGCTCCGGATGCTCCCGTCACCGCCGGTCGGCGTCGCAAGCTAGCCGGTGCTCGTCGACGTCACCAGCGTCGAGGTGATCGGGGATCATCGGCTCCGCCTCACCTTCGAGGACGGAACCGTCGGCGACGTCGACTTCTCCGAGCGTGAGTGGCGCGGCGTGCTCGAGCCGTTGCGCGACCCGACGTACTTCGCTCGCGTGGCGGTCGATCCGGAGTCCGGCACGATCGCGTGGCCCAACGGCGTCGACATGGCCCCCGGGCCGCTCTACGCCGAGGCGCGGGCGAACCTCGCCCACGCGTCGACCTCGCGCTGATCCACCCGAAACGTGCTCAACGCGACCACGCGAGCGCAAATGGTGCTGTCCCCGGTGCTGTCCTCGCCGCTGGAAAAAAACCTTATTTGCAGGCAGGTTCGATTCCTGCCGGGCGCACTCGCCGGCCCGAGAGGTCGAGGGCCGCGTCGTGCGGCACCTCGACGCGCACGTAAGCGAGGGCGAGGACGTGCTCTCCCTCCCGGGCGGCGCTCGTCACGCGGCCCACCACCTTCCCCTCGTAGGTCAGCTCCGCGTCGGGCTCCGGCAGCGCCTCGCCCTCCAGCTCGAGCACGCGCAGGGTGCGGTTGACGCGGCCGCGGTAGCGCTGGCGCGCGACCGGCTCCTGGCCCGGGTAGCAGCCCTTGCCGAAGTCGATCGCCCGCACGTCCAGACCGGCCTCCGCGGGGAGCACCCGCTCGTCGATCTCCCGCCCGAAGCGAGGGGTCCCGGCCCTGATCCGCAGCAGCTCGAGCTCGTCCTCGCCCACCGTCGGCTCCAGCTCCGCGTCGAGCACCTCGACCGCCGGGACCCCG
>Ga0073934_10004963_pt1 | contig 21347 bp, 24 predicted proteins | sample LarsenN4metaG_FD_76834 | JGI IMG/M metagenome (GOLD analysis project Ga0073934, IMG submission 76834) | Hot spring sediment bacterial and archeal communities from British Columbia, Canada, to study Microbial Dark Matter (Phase II) - Larsen... ...
CCAAGGTCCCTTCTACCTCCGGAGCTAAATACAGCGATGGGAGCTCAATCTTCTGGCTGGAAGGAGAGGTCGCACCCATCGAAATTGATAAGGCAAACATCTATCAGAACTGCAGGCCCAAACCTTAAGGAAGAGACGGTTTCAGGCCGGATGGCCCTTCAATCCGATAGCCTCTGCAACCTCCTGCATCCCCTTGATCGTATCGTCGATCAGTTCATCCAATGCAACCTGCAACATCTGAGCTCCTTTTTCGATGATGGATCGGTCCACGCCCGCAGCAAATCTCTTATCCTTCCATTTGTTCTTTACCGACCTTACCTGAACGTCGAGGACACTCTTGGAGGGCCGAATCAGAGCCGTGGTAACGACCAGACCAGTCAGTTCGTCGATGGCATAGAGAAATTTTTCAAGGTCGGTCTGCGGCATGACGTCTGAGCAGATTCCCCATCCATGAGAGACGGCCGCACGAATATACTCCTCCGGCCACCCTTTTTCCCTGAGGATTTCTCCTGTCTTCTTACAGTGTTGATCGGGAAACCTTTCATAATCGAGATCATGAATTAAGCCGACGATCCCCCACTTCTCCTCATCCTCGCCTCGCTTCTTAGCGATATAACGCATCACCCCTTCAACGGCATAGGCATGTTTGCGCAAGCTGTCCGTCCCGTTATATTCATGGAGAAGCGCTAAGGCTTCCTGGCGTGTGGGTCTTTTCTGTTCCATGGTTACACTCCTTTCTTAATCTCATTCCATTTATCATGATATCTCCAATTCGGTCAAGCCTTCAGGGGATTCTATCCCCTAAACTTTTTTCAAAAGACAATTTGTCATTCTAAAGCCAACCATTGTCACCTTCGGCATTGAACCCGGAATCCCCTCCACCCGTCAAGAAAAAATATCCGTAAGATTCAATAAGTTAGCTCCATATCGCAGGAGAGTTGAATGGCACACTTGATGCAATACCCTCTGATCAGGTTTACGAGGTTTACACAGTTTACAGGAATAAAGAAATGGTGCAGGCGAAAACTTCTTATGATGGATTGAGGGAAGGCTGGACAAGGGCGACCTTCATCTTGAGAGAAGATCACTTAGAGAAGATAAAGTCGCTTGCCTACTGGCAGAGAAAGAACATCAAAGAAGTGATGGATGACGTTCTGCAGGAATATCTCAGAGGGAAGAAGATTAAATCGAGGAGGAAGAAGTAATCTCTGGGCTCAAGCCAAAAGCAGTCATCTTTGTCACAGCTTTTCTGACGATCTCCTTCATTGGGCTCCCCAGCGCTCTTGCGGGTTTGAAAGAAGACGAAGGGAGTCTTGTCAGAACCGGCATCCCCATCTTAGTGTATCACCGCTTCGGACCTGTGGTGGCCGATGGCATGACGGTGACCACCCGCCAATTCGAATCCCATGTGAAATATCTTAGAGAGGGAGGGTATGCCGTGATCCCTCTCCGGCACTTGGTCGATTATCACATCGGGAAAAGGAAGGCTCTCCCCAGTCCATGCCTTGCCATCACCGTAGATGATGGTCACAAATCAGTCTACACGGACCTTTTCCCTCTCATCAAGAAATACAAGATTCCGGTAACGCTTTTTCTTTATCCCTCTGCCATCTCGAATGCTTCCTATGCCATGACCTGGGACCAGCTCAGGGAAATCCAAACCTCGGGGCTTCTCGACTTTCAGGGACACACATACTGGCATCCCAATTTCAAGCATGAAAGGAAGAAGTTATCCCCCCGGGATTATGAAAATTTCGTGGAGATGCAGCTGAAGAAGTCGAAAGAGAAGTTGGAGAAGGAATTGGGGACAAAAGTCGATATGCTCTCCTGGCCTTTTGGTATTTACGATGAGGAGTTGATCCGCAAAGCAGTGGAAATAGGCTATGTCTCTGCTTTTACAATCGAGCGTCATCATGCGAAGCCCTCGGACCCTGTCATGGCTCTCCCTCGTTATCTCATCACCGATGCGGACCAAGGGAAGGCTTTTGAGAAGGTCGTGCGAGGTTCACCATGTTCATAAAGAGAAGAGTTAGAGAGCTCATCATCTCTCTGGTCATTCTGATCAGCCTGCTTCCCCTATGCCCTCGATACGCTATGGTCTACACAAAAAATGGAAAAGGGATGGATCCCTCTCTCATCAAGAGGCTGATCCAGGTGGTCGATTCGGATACGGATAAACCGATCGCAGGAGCCATCGTGATCTCCGGGAATGAAATGGAACAAACCGATGAACAGAAAATGGCTCACATCAAAATCGAGGGGGAAAAGATGGCTTTAAAGGCCCATGGGTACTTGAGAAACGAGGCCATCAACGCCCCTCAGGAGGCAAAGCCATCCTCCTCTTCCCTGAAAACTCTTTATAAAACAACTCGCAAAAAGGTGATAGGGATTGCGGAGGAGATCGTATCCCTCCCCAAGGAGATTGAGCTTGTACCCTTCACGCCTAAGGGACTCTATCTCTCCTTTTACGGAATCGGGGATAGAAGATTGAGAGAGGATGCACTCCGCCTCTTGCGGGAAACCGAGCTCAACACCCTGGTCATCGACGTCAAGGGAGATCGAGGGATGATTCCTTATCCAAGCTCAATCCCCCTGGCCACGGAGGTTGGCGGTCAAAAAATCATCACCGTGAAAGACATGAGGGGGTTGATCAGTTCTTTGAAAAACGAAGGCATCTACACCATTGCTCGGATCGTGGTCTTCAAAGACAATCTCTTGGCGAACTACAGGCCTGATCTCGCTGTGAAGGATCTGAATGGAAGGACCTGGCGCGATCGCGAAGGCCTGGCATGGACCGACCCCTTTAAGAAAGAGGTTTGGGAATACAATATTCAAATCGCTATCGAAGCCGCTCAACAAGGGTTTGATGAGATCCAATTTGACTATATCCGGTTCCCCGATGCCCCGCCCGTTCAGTTCTCTATGCCTAACACTATGGAGAACAGGGTGAATGCCGTCTCGGGGTTTATCAAAGAGGCCAGAAAGAGGTTGTTGCCTACCAATGTCTTTCTTTCAGCCGACATCTTCGGATATGTCTGCTGGAATTTGAATGATACCTTTATCGGACAAACCCTCGACGCCCTTGCTCCCCATCTGGACTATCTCTCTCCTATGCTTTATCCGTCGGGATTTCATCATGGGATACCCGGTTATCGAATCCCCACAGCCCATCCTTATGAGATCGTCCATCTCTCTCTTAAGAAAGCCCAGGAAGGACTGGCCTTTCACCCCTTCGTTTTCGACCCTGGCTGCAGGCCTTCAGGGACTATGGTTTTGACCGTAGATTCTTTGAAGAACGGGAAATCAGGGAGCAGATCAGCGGAGCGGAGCGATTTGGATCACACGGCTGGTTGCTTTGGAACCCCCAGAATATTTATTCAAGACATGGATTAAAAAGAGAGGGGGCTTCTGAGTTTGCTTACCAAAGACCTGAGAAGACGCTGAAAGACTCAAACCTCCTGAGAAGATCAAGAGAGGAAAGGGGCGCACCGAGGGAATCCGTGCAGGAAGAGGCCCTGGCCCCTAATTCCTCAGGCCAAGCCCGCGAGCCTGTGGCAACCTCAAACCCGATGATGACAGAGTCCAAGAAATCTGGGGAGGAAAATTCTTCTGGGGCACAAATGGATCCCCAAGAAGAACCAAAGGTCATCGAAGACATCGATTAAGATCATCCTACCTATTCTTATTGGGTAGAGGCTTCTTCAAACAATCTCTATTCCAAAACTCCCTTTCCTATTTCTCCATTTGGTGATAAATTGATATGGATGATCGACTATTCGCCCCTTGACCACCCTCTCTTGCTCCAATATATCTTCTATCCCCGAAAGGACGTAACCCCCCGCCCTCAGAATAGCTTTGACCATTTCGTATCGGTTGCAGAAGGCATCTTCATTTCCTGCCGCTTCTACATGGGGCATCACCAGTGGCCGTGGATTTTGTTCTTTCACGGAAATGGCGAAGTGGTCAGCGATTATGACGAAATTTCCTCCCTCTATCATCAAAAGAGCCTCAACTTAGTCGTCGCCGATTACAGGGGCTATGGCGCCAGCGGCGGTGTCCCTACCCTGACAGACCTTGTTCTGGATTCGCATGCCATCTTTAAAGAGATCAGAGGCGAACTTTCCAGAAGGAATCTTCGAACAGACCTTTGGGTCATGGGAAGGTCTCTCGGAAGTCTCTCGGCATTGGAGCTGGCCTATCACTACCAGGACAGGTTGAAGGGGCTCGTGATCGAGAGTGGTTTTCCCAGTGTGGTAAGAATCATGGTCCACCTCGGAATGCCAGCTCACCAAATGAATCTGGAAAGGATCGATCAGGAATGCCTGGTGCGCATTCAAAAAATATCCCTTCCAACCTTGATCATCCATGGGGATCAGGATTGGCTCATCCCGCTGCAAAACGCCAGAGACCTCTATCGCCATCTCGGGACAGAGGACAAGGAACTTCTCATTATTCCATCCGCCACGCACAATGACATCATGCTTGTGGGGCTAAAAGAATATTTTGGTGCCCTTCAGCGCTTTATCCAGAAGACCGATCGCGTGAAAAGATGCGTAGAGGATTGAAAAGGCGTTCACGAAAAGTCTTCTCCCCGCTTCGCCGTGTTCTCCCCATGGAAAAAGGGCTCACTCTCGAATCGATTGAAAGCATTTTTCAAGCGAAATTCTCTACAGCGACCCATATCGAACTCCTCTGGAAGGGACAAGAATCTTTCAAAACGATCTTCGATGCCATTCGAGAAGCAAGGCAACAGATCTGCTTGCAATTCTATATCTTCAAAAATGATGAAACCGGAAAGGCCTTATCGGACCTGTTGAAACAGAAGGCCGGGGAAGGCGTAAAGGTCTATCTCCTTTATGACCATTTTGGCTCTTTTGGGACCCCAAGAAGGTTTTGGAAAGAGATGCGTCAGGCGGGGGTTCACATCCGGGCCTCTCATCCTTTCAAATGGACCTCGCCCTTTCACTACGTTCATCGGGATCATCGAAAGCTGATAGTGATCGATTTAAAAAAGGCCTTCACCGGAGGGCTCAACATCGCCAATGAATACTCCGGGCTTCAGCTTAGAAGGAGAAGCAGGGGGTGGCGGGATACAGGAATCATGGTCGAAGGCCCCATTGTGAAGGAACTCTTCGAAACCTTTAGAAGAAGCTGGACCACCTGGAAAGGTGAAAGGCTTGTGTTGCCGAAGGAGCCCAAAGAATCTGCTCCAACAACGGAGAAAGGCCACATCCCCGCGTTACCCATCTTCGTCTATTCTCGAAAAGGTCGAAAGCGAATGAGGAGTCTTCTTCGATACAGTATTGAAAATGCGAAGGCAGCAATTTCACTTACCACAGCCTACTTCATCCCAAGTCGTCGGATGATCGCTCTCTTAGAACGAGCGGTAAAACGAGAGGTGCGGGTTCGACTGCTCGTGCCGGGAAAAAGCGATGTTCCTGCGGCCTCCTATGCAGGACGGGCTTTTTTTTCAAGGCTTTTGAAGTCGGGGATTGAGATTTATACCTACCGGGGAGAAATGCTTCATGCCAAGACTTACATCTTTGATCAACACTGGAGCATCGTCGGTTCCACCAATCTGGATTACCAATCCCTGATCTATAATGACGAGGGAAACATCGGGATCCTCGACGATTCCTTTGCTTCAAGAATGATCCAAATAGTTGAGGAGGATCTGAAAGAATCTTACAGAATCGATTTGGAGGAATGGCGGCGAAGGTCTTTATTGGAAAAGGTCAAGGAACACTTCTTCGCCCTTTTCAGAAAACGGCTTTAAATAGAAGCTACGAAAGGGGGAAGGAAATGAACGAAATCATCTTCTCCGGGTATGTGCCCGGGGCAATGGGTCGAATGGTTGAGCTCCATGCCAGCTATTACCACCGCGAATGGGAATTTGGGCTCTTCTTCGAAGCCAGAGTCGCCAAAGAGATGGCCGAATTTCTCAGCCGCTTTGACGATACGCGCGACGGGTTCTGGATCGTCTCCCTCAAGAATCGAATTGAAGGAGGGATTGCCATTGACGGGATAAAGGCGATGACGGATGGAGCACATCTGCGGTGGTTCATCCTCTCGCCAGAGATTCGGGGGCGAGGTTTGGGGAACAAACTGATGGAGGAAGCTGTCTCCTTCTGCAGGAAGAAGAACTACAAAAAGGTCTATCTGGAGACCTTTGAGGGACTTCACGCCGCTCGCCACCTCTATGAGAAGTTCGGTTTTAAGCTGGTGCACCAAGCCGAAGGGGCTCAGTGGGGGAAAAAGATGACAGAGCAGAGGTTTGAGCTCCTTCTTTGAGCGAACGCCCATCTGAAGAGGAAGTTTCTCTCTCTATTCTCTTCTTGTTTCAGGACTTGCCCGAAAGATTGGCTATCAAAACTCCCTCCATCTCCCATAGCTTGAAATTTCAAGTAGATAAAAAGAGAGACAGTCATTATAATTAATTCTGAGGGGGAGGAATCTCTGGACAAGGAGGAAGGAATATGAAACGGTCTATTTTCTTCATTGTCTTGACGCTTTTCTTCGCATCCCCAGCTCTGGGCCAAGGCGCCACCTGGCAGATCGACCCCGATCATTCAAGCTTTCAATTCAAGGTCCGTCACCTCATGGTCTCCAATGTCAAGGGGGATTTCACCAAGGTCAAAGGGACCGTCACGATCGATGACCAAGATCTCACCAATTTGAATGTGGAACTTACGATCGATGCAGCCTCCGTGAATACAGGCCATGCCAAGAGGGATGAGCACCTGAGGGCCGCGGACTTCTTTGATGTGGCCAAATATCCCACCATCACGTTTGTCTCGAAGAAGGTGACGAAGGATGGTCCGGGCCGATTGAAAGTCACCGGAGACCTGACAATGCATGGGGTAACCCAAGTCGTGACTGTGGATGTGGAGGGACCGACCCAAGAGGTGAAGGATCCCTGGGGAAATCTTAGACGAGGAGCAACGGGCACCGCAAAAATTAACCGCAAGGACTTCGGTCTCACATGGAATAGAGCGCTTGAGGCCGGAGGGGTTCTTGTTGGAGAAGATGTAGATATTTTTGTGGAGATTGAATTGATCAAGAAGTAGAAAGAGGCTGAAAGACCTTGATCGAGACCATCGCAATTGCCATCGGGGCTATTCTTATGCTTCTCGGCGTAGCTGGGTGCGTCCTTCCCATATTGCCCGGACCTGTACTCAGTTTTCTTGGACTTCTTTTGCTCGCCCTGCTGAAGCAGTTTTCTCCTCCGCTCACACCAGTCCTGATGATTGTCATGGCCATTCTCACCGCTGTTGTGACGATTGGGGATTATATCATTCCCCTCTGGGGCGCTAAAAAATATGGAACATCAAAATGGGGGATCTGGGGCTCGGTTGCAGGAATGGCGGTAGGACTCCTCTTTTCCCCCTTTGGGATGCTCCTGGGCGCTTTCATCGGTGCGGTGATAGTGGAGTGGCTGGTTCAAAAAAAGAAGGGAAAAGCGCTCAAGGCTGGCTGGGGGGTCATCTTGGGATCCTTCCTCGGAGCCGTCTTGAAATTGGGGGGTGCAGGGATGATGGCCTACTATTTCGTTCGCGGGTTATGGTGAGGGGTGCTTTCCCCATCGGATATGATCTGTGGCCCTGGAAGAACAATTGAAAAGGAGAAACGATGCTCATCAAGGCCAATGGAATTCAGATGAATTATGAACTCTCCGGCAAGAAGGGGGCTTCGGTCGTCATGCTGAGCCATTCCCTCGGATCAAGCCTTCTGATGTGGAATCCGCAGATGATAGCTCTGGAACCTCATTTCCAGGTGTTGCGTTACGATATCCGTGGCCATGGCAAGAGTGAGGCTCCACCGGGGGCTTATACGCTTGAGCTTCTGGGCGAGGATGCCATTGCACTGTTAGATGCTCTGGGGATCGATCAGGTCCACTGGATTGGCCTTTCCATGGGGGGAATGATCGGAGAGAGCGTCGCCTTGAACTATCCCAGGCGGCTCAGGAGTCTCGCTCTGTGCGATACCGCCGCCGCCATCGCACCAGAAGCCCAGGTCATATGGCAGGAGCGGATCGATGCGGTTCGCGATAAAGGAGTGGCGTCTCAGTTGGAGCCAACCCTGGAACGCTGGTTCACCCCGTCCTTTCTCAAGTTGAATCCGTATATGCTGGGCGTGATCCGAAAGGAATTTCTGGCTACACCGGCAAAAGGTTATCTTGGCTGCATCTATGCGATTCGGAAACTCAATTATCTGGACCGACTGTCTGAGATTGAAATGCCCACCCTGATCATGGTGGGAGAGGACGATCCAGGAACACCCGTTTCTGCCTCGGAGGCGATGCATCAACGAATCCCCGACTCAAAGCTTCTAATCATCAAATCCGCTCGCCACCTCTCCAATGTGGAACAACCGGAGGTTTTCAACTCAACTCTCTTGACGTTCTTAAAGAGTCTATAGTCGATTGAGTCTTGCCGGTTCGAAATGGACAGGACTTTCTGCCGCAAAACTCCTCTGGGGATGTGGCCTCAGCCTTAACGAGGACATTAGGCCGTCTTTCTCAAAAGCCGTATTGAGTTAAGGATCACCAGGAGGGAACTTGCCTGATGCATGAAAGCGCCCAAGATCATGCTGATCCATCCCTGAGCGGAAAAAAAGACCATTATCGTATTAAAAACGATGGCAAAGATAAGATTTTCTTTGATCACCCGGAGGGCCCTTCGAGAGAGTCGAATGAGGGTCGGAATTCTTTCAATCTCATCGCCCATGAGGGCGATATCTGCTGTTTCGATGGCCACATCCGTTCCGACTGCGCCCATGGCGATTCCAATATCGGCGGCAGCCAAGGCCGGGGCGTCATTCACCCCGTCACCCACCATCGCAACCACATAGCCTTTCCTTTTCCATTCCTTAACCTTGGATACCTTCTGTTCCGGGAGGAGCCTCGCCTCGTACCCTATCTTCAACTCTTTCCCTATCCGGTTGGCGACCTGCTCGCTGTCCCCGGTGAGCATCCAGATTTCAGATACTCCCTCTCGTCTAATCTTTTCAATGGTCGCCCTCGTCTCTTCCCTCAGAGTATCGGCAATGGAGATGACTCCCACCAGCCGGCGATCCAAGGTGATGAGGAGACAGGTTTTGCCTTCCGACTCTTTTACCTCCTGCCACTCTTTCACAGGGTCTGGAATCTCTATCCTCTCACCCCTTAGCAATTCGGGACTACCGGCTAAAATCGTCTTTGAATCCCACCGAGCTTTGACACCCTTTCCCCTGAAATTTTCAAAGGATTCCGGATGGGGGATCGAAAGTCCTAAAGACTCAGCTTTCTCTATGACGGCTCTGGCCAGTGGGTGCTCAGAACGTTTTTCTGCAACAGCAGCCCAGTAAAGAACCTCTTTCTCATCAGCTCCATCGAACCCCTTCATCTCCACTACCATTGGTTTTCCATGAGTGAGGGTCCCGGTTTTATCCATCAAAAGAGCTCTCAAGCGGCCCATTTGCTCGAGGAACGCTCCCCCTTTAATCAGGATTCCCTGCCTGGCGGCGCTGCCGATCGCCGCCACCACTGCGGTTGGCGTGCCCAGAACCAAAGCACAGGGGCAGGCGACGATGAGGATGGTGATGGCACGGACGGGTTCTTTGGTGACCAGAAAAGTGACGAGGGCAATGAAGAGAATGGCAGGAATGAAATATCGGGCGAAGCGATCCATCACCCTCTGGATGGGTGATTTCTCCGCCTGAGCTTCTAAGATCAACCTTTTGATCTGAGCCAGTTTCGTATCCTCTGCGACCTGGGTCGCTTCAATCTCACAGGAACCTGCTTCATTGATCGTTCCGCAGTAGACCCGATCTCCCAAGCCCTTTTCAACCGGGATCGACTCTCCGGTCAACATGGATTGATTGATCGAGCCACAGCCAGAGATGATCTTCCCGTCGACAGGGATTCTCTCCCCGGGCTTCACGATGACGACTTCCTTGGCTGCCACCTCCTCAATGGGGACCTGGACCTCTTGGTCTCCCCGCCTCACCCACGCGGTCTTGGGTGAAAGTTGAATCAGCGAGGAAATGGCCTTTCGTGCCTTTCCCACTGTTAGGTGTTCCAGGAATTCTCCCAGGAGCATGATGAAGACAACCGTGGCAGCCTCTTGATAAGCACCGATCGAGGCGGCAGCAATCGCCGCAATTGAGACGAGTGTGTCGACATTGAGGTCAGGGATGAAAAGGGCTTTGATAGCGCTCTTCAAGACAGGAAATCCTCCAATGACCAGAGAGGCCAAGGCAAAGGCTGTCGGGACGGTGGTGGGCCCGCGACCCACCCATCCTAAAATCCAGGAGAGACCCAGGGTAATTCCCGAAGCTGCCATGAAGAGGAAAGGTCGGCTTTCATTCCAGAAGGCGCGAGTCTTCTCAGTAAGGGTCTCCCTGACCACATAGCCCGGCTTGGTGATCGCCCTTCTGATTTGATCTTCTTGGACACGATGGGGGTCGTAGGTGACGGTGGCTGAAGAGAGGACGTAGCTGACCTCGGCAGACATGACCCCCGGAAGATGTTCAACCGAACGCTCGATATTCAAGGCGCAGTCCGCACAATGGATCGTATCAATATTGACGATGATCTTGGACTTACCTTCGAGCTTCTTCTCTTTCATTTTCCCTACGACGCTGATGTTAACGCAGGCGGAAGCCTGCGGCTACTCGATCCTCTATGCTCTGGGCTCTATGCGCTATGCTGTTTAATCCCCCCAGCTCCAGATGCCTGTGTTGTGAAGGCTGTAATACTGGTCATTTAATACCTTCTCATGAAGGGCTTCCTCATTGGCCAGGCGCCTATACATATCCTTTCCCCGGGCATCTCTGGTCAATTCAGCCATCGAACGATAGAAGCCCTCTGCTTTTTTCTCTTCCTTGATAGCTATTTTCAAAGCATCCATGTCTGTCAGTTGTTCCTGACCCTTCGGCTTCTCAGTCTTCAGGGGAACGGATTTCTTCTTAAGTTCTGTTCCCTCATAGAGAATCCACTCCCCTTTCTCCTGAAGGTTTTTGAGGAGGCTTCTTAACTTCTGATAATGGTTCACCTCGAATTCGGAGAGTTGCTGAAACATCTCTTTTCCTTTCGGGTTTTTCGTCTTCTTGGCAAGCCTTGAATAATTCTGATAGGCTTCCTTCTCCGCTTCAATGGCCACTTTGACCGCCTTGATATCTTCCCTTTCTGTCCACGGAACGTCTTGTCCACAGGCTTTACAGGCAAGCCCCTTCTCCCTCTTGATGACGTCCTCCACTTTTTCAAAACCTTCGAGCGTCATATCAGCCTCGGCCCTACAAGAATGGCAGACATAGGTCTCTTTGTCGCTCATCTCCATTTCGACCTCTTGCCCGCAGGATTTGCAGACTCCCTTCTTCATTCTCCGAATGACATCCTTAACGCCTTCAAATCCCTCAAGCGCAATATCTGCTTCAGCCCCACAATAGCGGCACGCAAAAGTCTCCTTTGCTCTTTTCCCCATATTCATCTCCTTTCTCATGAACCTTCTATTTCGCCAGAGCCTCTATGGTCTCCCTACAGAAGGCAGGCAGGTCATCCGGTTTTCTCGACGTGATTAGATTTCCGTCTCGCACGACCTCCTCATCCACATAACGGGCTCCCGCATTGACAAGGTCGTCTTTGATAGCAAAAAAACCTGTTGCTTTCTTTCCCTTGAGAATGCCGGCGGAGACGAGCATCCAGCCCGCGTGGCAGATGGCTGAAATCACCTTACCTTTTTGGTCCGCCTCGCGCACGATTCGCACCATGTCTGGATACCGTCTCATCAGATCGGGGGCATAGCCTCCGGGAATGACCACCCCGTCGTATTTGGACATATCGATGTCTTTGGCCTCCTTCTCTGCCTCTACTGGATAGCCATATTTGCTCGTATAGGTGCGGCTGCTACCGGAACCCACTACGGTGACCTCAGCCCCTTCCTCTTTCAAACGGTAGTAGGGGATCCAGAACTCCAAATCCTGGTAATTGCTCTCAATCAAGATAACCACCTTTTTACCTTTAAGTCGCATCTTCATTTCCTCCAATCTCCAAGTGATAATTTAAGCATTGACAGGTTTCTATTCCATGTTTTCCCTGCCCACCAGGTTGAATACCAACGTTCAAATTCCACTGACGAGATGCCGAACCAAGTTCGGCATGACAAGAATGTCAATCTGAAAGCTCTCCCCAAATAAAAAATGTCATCCTATGTTGAAAACTGGAATGGCTCTTTGCTATTCGTTAACCGGTTTATCCTTTTTCCCAACCAGCCTCGGATCGAGATTCCCGGGCCCTCCGCAATCCGGAATGTAACAGGTCACATCGCTGAACGTGCAGGTCTGCTTGCAGGAGGGACATCGTTCCGGAACGGTATCCGCCCCAAATGTATACCCACAATTTGAACATTTCCATTGCGTCATGGTTCTCGCCTCCTCCTTTAAGGGTGAAGAAAATCTCTTCCTGCCAAAGGATGGCCTTCCCATCGGCATCTTTCACTTGGGTATTGGGGATGATACGATAATCCCCATATTTTCCAGTGGGCACGTGATGACCTCCAGCCCGGTTTGTGAGGGATAGAGGGATCAGTTTTGACACTCATTACACGATGAGGACTTCACCGTCTTTTCGCGCATCTCGAGAACGAAGTCGTATTTCGCTGTTACCCAGAACGGTGAACCCAAAATCATCACTAAAAGAATAAAGTTTTTTCTCAATGGATTCTCCCAATCGAATCCTGTTTCATCTTCTTTCGTGGCTTCATGCACTCTGAACCAGCCTCCTGCCGGCTTCCCTTGCCTGCCCGAGCGCATCCGGATGGTTTAAAATTTCACCCTTCCCATCCACGCCCCGATAGACCAATTCCCCCGCATGGTCTACATTGAGCGCATCAAAAAAATATTTTACCGTCAGAATGGCTCCCTCAAAAACTTTCCGCCCCTTTGTGGCCCCCACAGAGATAAAGAATCCTTTTCTCCTCTTTCCCTTCTTTCTCATGGTGGGATCCTTGACAAGATATTTCCTCGCCCAAACGGCTTGACTTCGATCAATCAGGGCTTTCGCCCACGCTGTGACACCATAAAAGAAAATCGGTGAGGCGAGGATGATAATATCTGCCTCTAATAACTTTGGGTAGATCTTCTCCATGTCGTCCTGAATGATACAGCTTCCCGTTTCGTCACACCCGCGGCACTCTAAACAGGGAGTGATCTTCAGACCGCTCAGGTAAAGACGCTCAATCTCTGCCCCTTCCTCCTCAGCGCCTTTAAGGGCTTCCTCCAAAAGGATGTCGGTATTGCCTCCCCTTCTTGGGCTACCAAAGAGCCCTAAAACCTTCATCGGTTCCTCCAAACACCTACATTCTCAACCCTCAAACCGTTATCTCCCGTAATCCCCTCAACCCGTCCAGCCGGGGGTTCTCTATCCCTTTATGCTGAACCAGTGCCTTGAAGACCTCGCCCATTCCTGCTTCTGGTTCAATCAGATGCTTTAAGGTGAGTCTCAATCGTAACCCCTCCAAGTCCGAGAGACCCTCTTCCAGAGATTTCACCTCCTGAAGAAGCCCCAGGCCGATGAGAAATTGGTATTGCGGCACGAGGCCAGTGAAATGGAGACCCACTTGCTCTCCCTTACGGATCAGCCCGGTGAAGTTGACATGGGACGTGATATCCTGTTCTCCCAATCGGTCGAAAAATTTTTCGGAGGTCTGATGGCGATGATAGCAGAGGAGGGTTCCCTGCTGTCGGTGAGGGGCATAAAGTTCTTCAGCGAGGTACCCATAATCGATCGTCAGGACAAATCCCTTCCTCAAACAGCGCTCCACTTTTTCTATCCAATCCAGGGCTGTCAGATTCACTTCAGCCTTTTGACCCTCCCGAAGCAAGATTTTCATCGATTGGAGATAGCCCTCTATTCTCGGGTCAGAAGGTTCCCCCCATTGTTCAACCAATTCCCCTTGCTCGTGCGTGACGTGGCTCTCCTTGACCCTTCCGTCATCGAAAACGATCCGGTGAACAGGGAAGGCATCAACCAGCTCATTGGAAAAGAAGCATCCCTCCCCTTGAAACCTCCCCGCTTCAAAGTCTTCCAATGGAACCCAAAAAACCCTCCCTTCTTTTTGCCATTTTGAAAGCCTATCCTTTTGTTCTCTTAGACTCCGAGGGGCCCTTTCAATGAGATGATACCGAAGTCTTCCATAGAACGAGGGGGAATTCCTTTCAGACCAATCGAGAATATCCTGACAGAGAAACCCTCTCCCTCCACCCATTTCGATGACATCGAAGACCTTGCCTCCCAAGATCCCTGCCATCTGGAAGAGCTGCTTTGCAATCAGATGACCGAAGAGCGGATGAACACAAGGGCTGGTGTAATAATCTCCATCCTTCCCTATTCTTATCCGCTCCGAAGCGTAATACCCATACGTTGGGTGATAAAGGCACCATTCCATAAACTGGACAAATGGAACGGGCCCTCTTTCTTCAATCTGGGAAAGGACAAACGTTTTCAGACTCTCTTCCCGCTTTCCTTTTTCTTTTTCCATATGCAGAGAAGCTGTCGATGATGGTATCCCGATTGGACCAGTTCCCAACCTTTCTTTCCACTTTCACAGAAGAGGTCTTCTAACCAATCGATGCCTGCTTGAGAAGCATCATGGACAAAACAGACGCCGTTCTGATCGCATTGAATGGCGACCTCCGAGCCCTCTGCCTTTGGTTCTGGAAGTTCATGAATCGTAATTTGATAAACCCATTGTGCCATCGCTTTTCCTCTTTCATCCTTCATAGGCTAACACCCTCACCAATCCGATCGTCGCGCCGGAATCATCTGTCGTTGCTGTGTCACTGACGGATACCACCCTCTTCACTCTGTTTTGAAGGATGAACCGATTCACCTTTTCATCCAGAGCCTCCAACTCTTTCATCGTCTGAAAAATCTTGACCTCCGTCGTGAACGTTTTAACCATAATTTTTTTCTTTTCTGCCATCGTTCGACTCCTTTTTTCTTTTTTAAAATTATAACCCATCTCCTTGCCGAGCGGGGAAAGATTTTATCCAAACCTCAGTGATGAGATCAGAGCGATTCTTACGAATAAGAGGGATCGACAGGAGAGCTTAAGCCCGTCTGCGAAGTTTGGCGGAAGTCTCTTTTAAGACCTCATGAACCCAGTTGAGCGTAGCAATCATCTTTGGGAATCCGATGGTCGTCAATCCCAGCAGCACGACATGCCGGATCTCTTCCGGAGAGATTCCAAGGGCCAAGGCTCTTCGGGCATGGGATTTGACTGCACCTTCCGATTCTGATCCGATGGCAATGCCTAACTTGATCAACCGTCTGGTCTTCTCATGGAGAGGTCCAGAGGCATGGCATTTTTTGGCAAGCCTGTCATACTCCTTCTCAACCTCTGGAAACTCTTTTCTGAATCGTTCATACGAAAATGGGTATGATTCTCTCTTGGCCATCTTATCCCCCTTCCTCCTTAAACTAAGGTCATCGTGTATTTATGAATCATATGATGTGGGAAATAGGATTCCTTCGCTTTTCTCAATCCGGCTTCCCCTAAATCCTGTTCTCGGTTGACATAGAGATAGGCTGACCACTCCTGTTCCAGAAAGGCCTGATTGACCACAGGATAGAGACCTTCGAACGCTGGATTAGCCTTTTCGATATGAATGACAACGGTTTCCGGATTGAGGGGCTCTCCCAGGGTAAAAGCCTCCAGCTTCCCGTCTATAAGGATCACCCCTCCTTTCATATTCAATTGACCAAAGTGTGTCAAGGCTTCTTTAATAGCGATCGATTCATTCGTCAGGCCCGGGACCACCTCGCAGTGCCGGAGGTCACACCAATCGGTCTCCAATCGAAGACACTCGGATATCCATTCCGGCATGAGGGAAAGATACTGGTACGAATATTTTTCCTTGAACTGTTTGATGTGGTTTCGCTTTCGGTGGTATTTCCTGCCGTCTAATCTAATTAAATCTCTGGTGAGGTAGATGTAATCCGATTGATCTCGATCCAGATCAGCCCGCATGCCCTTTCTCTCCCAGGCGATCTGGGCCAGCATCGATTCCGGAACTCTGACAATCTTGGGGGAGACTCCTCTTTCCTGGAGATAGTGAAGGAGGGTCCCAAACGTCTCACACCTATCTCCCTCACCAATCGGAGGGAAGAAAAAGGATTGGTCTCCCTTGTCGGACAGGAGGCAGATGAAGTTTCTGAAACGGCCGATCTTTAACTGGTAGGCCTGACGCCAGATGAAGAGATTCGTAAAAGTAAATTCAGAAATGACCGGTGGAAATCTGAGGAAAGCGGCTTCCAGGAGAGGCTTCTCTTCAAGAGAAAATTCTTTAAACTGAGGGATCTCGGGGATCTTCTTCCATAAATCCTCCATTCTAAGGAACTCCCTTACTCTTTTCCATCATCGGACCAAATGCGTGACCATCGTACAGATTTCTTCGTGATTGAAAGGCTTATGGATGAAACCGTATACTCCCAGGTCGATCGCCTCCTTAAGAAAAGCATCTCCTCTTTCAGAGACGATCAAAAGGATTTTCGGCTGCTGGGACTTCTTGATTTCGAGTAAGAGCTTTTTTTCCTTGATACCAGGAGAGTCAATATTGAGGATCACAACATCGAAGACCTCTTGGGATAGATGAGCTTTGATCTGAAAAACACTGTGCAGTACGGTTACACAGTACCCCTCTCCCTCCAAACACTCCCTGAGATAACCCCGGCTGGCCAAGTCGTGGTCGACAATGCATATTCTACTCTTCATCCCTTCTCCCCATCCAAGAAGTAACTAATGGACCTCATTCTCATGGAAAGGGGATCTACCGGTTCTGTTCCAAACGGTTCTCGAGGATGACCTGGTCAACAATCACCCCGCAAAAGATGCACCGCCAGCCGAAGAATTCCTCGCAGTTTCCGTAGAATTTCTCAAAGACCATCACACCATTACACCGATGGCATCTCATGACAAGCCTCCAATACGTAAGTTGTTTTTCCTAAAAGAAACTTTGACTGCAAATTTCATACCAAGATGGGGGGTTTTGAAAAAGCTAAACAATTTAAGGGAATTACAAAGTATAGGCTCGCATTACACAGGTATGGGGAGAAAACATGAAATGTTCAATTTCTGACAGGCCACTCGTATTTTCTACGATATAATGGAATTAAATTCAATATTTTCAATGAATTACATTTATGTCTGATTTTATACATAAATGTGTTGATTTCATTCTTTTTTCAGCCCAAGACGTTTTATTTTGCCATAAAGCGTGGATCGAGTAATCTTCAGTCTCTTTGAGGCCTCATGCTTGTTCCAATTCGTCTCCTCGAGGGTTTTAAGGATGAGGACACGTTCATGATCCCTCAAAGAAGACAGTTGGGGATTGGCCAGGGGCTTTTGTAAAAGGTACGGGGGTAAATCCTTCAAAAAGATCTTTTCCCTTTTGGCAACGATGCAGGCATGTTCGATCACATTTTCCAACTCACGCACATTTCCGGGCCACGAATGGGCAAGGAAGCGTTCCATGACTTCAGACGCAAAACCCGTTACCTCTTTTCTCTTCTCATGACTGAATTTCTGCAAGAAATGAGAACTGAGCAGCGGAATGTCATCTTTCCTCTCGCGCAGGGGAGGGACAAAGATGGGGATGACGTTGAGCCGATAAAAGAGGTCTTCACGGAACGTCCCTTTCCTCATCCCCTCCGTCAGATTCTTATTGGTTGCAGCAATCACCCGGACATCCACTTCTAAGGTTTCTTCTCCTCCCACTCTTTCGAATCGGTGATCCTGAAGCACACGAAGGAGCAGAATCTGGGTTGGAGGAGAGACCTCCCCGATCTCGTCGAGAAAGAGGGTTCCTCCGTGGGCCAGTTCGAACCGCCCGATCTTTCTCCGAATCGCTCCCGTAAAGGCGCCCTTTTCATGACCGAAGAGCTCACTCTCTAAAAGGTTCTGAGAGTACGCAGAGCAATTGGCCACCACAAAGGGTTTCGTCTTCCGGTGACTGTTGAAATGGATCGCCCTCGCGATCAATTCCTTCCCCGTACCGCTTTCGCCCTGGATGAGGACGGTGGAGTCGGTATTGGATATATCCGAGATCAATTCGTAGATCTCCTGCATCCGGCTATTCTTCCCCAGGAGGTTTCCAAAACTGTATCGTTTCTCCAGGGCCTGGGAGAGAAGAATATTCTTGTTCCTTTCTCGCTTCAGCTCGTCATGGAGGTCTTTGATGCGGAGCATGACTCGAATCTTTGCTAGGAGCTCCTCGTTAACAAAGGGCTTGGTCAGGTAATCATCCGCACCAATGTTGAGGGTGTCGATCTTCTCCTGCAGGCTCGAGCGCACCGTCAGCATGATCACCGGAATGAATCTCATCTCCTCATCTGCTTTGATCTTCTGACAGACGTCTCTTCCATCTTCGTCACCCAGTACGATATCGAGCAGGACGAGATCCACAGGGGTTTCGGACTCTGAGGTGACCTGTCTTCTCGCCTCCAGAAACCGCATCGCCTCCGTTCCTGAAGAAACGGGGAAGACCTGATAGCCCTCCAATTCAAGGAGCGTGGTGATCATTTCCACCGTATCCTTTTCATCCTCAACGATCAGGATTTTCTTTGGTTCCCTCTTCTCCATTCCGGGGTCCCTTTTTTCGGGTAAAGTATAATAATTTCTGACAGGAAAAACAATAGACCGGAGGTTCAGCATATCAGGAGACCAGGTTATCAGGAGATGGCGATTAGAGTATCAGGTCAACAGGCAAAGCAGACATAGAACCAGTTCGTCCAGGTACCTGATTTCCTTATCTCCTCATTCTGGTCCCCTGATCATCCGATAACCTTGCGGTGGGAGTTCAACTGGTTTCACACGGAGGAATCTTTTCGATCAGTTTCTTCTTCCTTGCAGGGGTGAGATCTTCCCTGATCTTCCAGCCCTCTTTGGCAAACGCATCTCGTTTCTTGATGAGAAGCCATTCCTTGCCCGTCCCCCTTCCCTTCATCAGGGCAAGGGAGAACCCGCCCTTCAATTTTTTCCCCTCCAGAGAGAAGCTCAGCTTCCCCTTCTGAAGAGCAAGTTCGGGCTTCTCCTCAGGGAGAAACTCTCCAGCATCCCAGATGAGGACCGCTCCGGCTCCGTAATGGCCCTGAGGAATAATTCCTTCAAAGTCCCCATAATCAAGCGGATGATCCTCCACCATGACGGCGAGCCTCTTGTCGGCAGGGTCCATGGAAGGTCCCTTCGGAACCGCCCACGATTTAAGAACTCCAGCGATCTCCAGCCGAAAATCGTAGTGAAGATGGGATGAATGGTGCTCGTGGACAACGAATCTCATGAATTACTCCTTTCTTGAATTTTGAACCCTGCCTTTTATGGCAGTTAAAATTCCTGCAAGGATCAACATCCCGCCAAAAACCTTCCAGGGGGTCAACCCCTCCCTGAGAATGAAATAGGCCAGAAGGGTAGACCCCACCGGTTCACCCAAATAGGTGATCGCCACCATCGAGGCAGGAAGATATTTCAGCGCCCAGTTGATGGTCGTGTGGCCGATCAACTGGGGAATGAGGGCCAGAAGAAGAAGGAAGAGATAGGTCGTCGACGAATGCCCAAAGAAGTTTTTTTGAGACACGAGAGAAAGGAGAACCAAAAGGATTCCAGCCGTAGAATAGACCGGGAAGATATAAGAGAGCAGGTCCTGACTCCTTCTCATTTTTCTTCCCACCAGAAAGTATGCTGAAGCGGTGAGGGCCCCCAAGAGGGCCATCCCATCTCCCATCAGTGCCTCTCTTGAAATGGTCATATCTCCATAACTGATCAGCCCGCTCCCCAAAACGGAGAGAATGATTCCAACGATCAAATAGAGTCCCATCCGCTCTTTGAGAAAGAGCGACGATCCAATCCCCACAAAGATGGGATAAGTGGTCACCAGCACCACGGAGCTGGCAACCGAGGTGTATTTCAGGGAACCAATCCAGAAGGCGAAATGGAGGCTCAGAAAAAAGCCGGATAGGATGAGCCATTCGACCTCTTTTCTCCCCCAGGTCCTGGCTCCTCTTTTGTAGAAAACGTAAGGCAACAGGATCAGCGAAGCGATGACCATTCGGTAGGTGGCAATGACCAGGGCTGGGGCATCACAGAGTTTGATGAAAATGGAAGCCGTGGACGCAGCCAGCACCCCGATGGGGAGGAGAAGGAAGAGGGAAACCATGTTTCAAACTTATATCAAAGATTACTCCTGAAGTAAAATTTGCAAGGAAACCGAATGGTGGTTTTTGGGCAGAGTAATTGACAGAGCCGAGAAAAGGTGGTATTCAATAGTTGCACTAGTTGCTCCTGGGTGAAAAGGAGTGATTCAAGCATCGGGATTGTAATGGCGAAGGGAGGATGAATATGTGTAAGAAAGTATGTCCTCCTTTAATCATCATCCTCCTTTTATCTATCTGCTCCCTCCCTGCCCAAGAGAAAAAAGTAAAAAAGATCTTCAGAATCGGCGTCACACTGTTTACCTCTACTCTGGCTTCAGAGAAAGACCAAAAGGGATTTGAAAAGGCATTGGCTGATGCGGGATATAGAGAGAAGATCAATCTCATTTTCGATCGGCAGAATGCTCAGGGGAATTGGACCAATGCCAAGGCCACTGCCCAAAAATTCCTCCGCGAGAAATTTGATTTGATCCATGCCATCGGATCTCCAAACTCCCGGTCTACGGTAAAACTCATCGAAGATATTCCAGTCGTCTTCTCCTCCGTTACCCATCCCATAGAGGCGGGACTCGTTCCAAAGAAAAGCCTCCCAGGAACCAGGACCGGCACGAATGTGACGGGTATCAGTCACCGTTGGCCTGTCGCTCGCCAATTGGAGATGTATCGTCAATTTCTTCCCAAGGCAAAGAAATGGGGCACGATCTACCACCCAGGAGATCCCCATTCTCTGGGTCTCATCAAGGAGATGAGGGAATCGGCAAAGCGACTGGGCATTGACCTAATGGAGGCTATCATTTCGACGGGTGAAGAAGCGATCCAGGCAACCTCCTTTCTTATAGGAAAGGTCCAGGCTTTCCATATCTTTTATGACGAGACCGTCCTTTCCTCGTTAGAGGGTATCGTAAAGATTTGCAACGAGAGGAAGGTTCCTCTTTTCACCAGTGATGTTGAGAGTGTATCGAAAGGGGCGCTCGCTGCCTATGGCCTCAATTTTTTTAGCATCGGCTATGCGGCGGGAAAGCGGGCCGCTCGTATCCTAAAAGGAGAAAACCCTGGCCAAATCCCATGGGGGCATATCGAGACGCTCCATCTGGTGGTGAATGAGAAAGCAGCGAGGGCTCAGGGGGTGATCCTCTCTCCTGAACTTTTGAAAAGATCAGATAGG
>Ga0073934_10004964_pt1 | contig 21341 bp, 15 predicted proteins | sample LarsenN4metaG_FD_76834 | JGI IMG/M metagenome (GOLD analysis project Ga0073934, IMG submission 76834) | Hot spring sediment bacterial and archeal communities from British Columbia, Canada, to study Microbial Dark Matter (Phase II) - Larsen... ...
CCGAGGCCGCGCGGCGAGTCGCCGGGGAGGCCCGCCGGGAGGGCCGGCGGTTGCCCGGGTATCATCATGCCCAGCACATCCGCGACCCCCGGACGGCCCGCCTGCTGGCCCTGGCGGACGAGTACGCCGTCTCCGGGATCTACGTCGCCATGGCGCGCGCGATCGAGGCGGCGACAGAGGAGTTCTGGGGGCGGCGCATCTACCTCAACGGCCCCGGGGCAATGGGCGCCATCGGCCTGGACATGGGGTTCGACCCGGAACTGATCAAAGGCGTGTTCCTGCTCTCGCGCACGGTCTCGCTGGTGGCGCACACCTACGAAGAGATGCATCGGGAGCGCGGGTGGCGGGCCTCCACCCGTGCGCCCATCGTTCAACCCCTGGATCTCTCCTTGCAGCGGCCAGAGTTCTACGACGGTCCCCCCGACCGTCCGTTTCCCCGGGAGGGGTGATACGATGCGCCCGGCGATCTTGGAGCAGATTCCACAGGGCCGCCTCTTCATCGGCGGAACGTGGCCAGACAGCCGGTCCGGCCGGTCCTTCCCTACTTACAACCCGGCCACCGGAGAGACCCTGGGAGAGATCCCCCTGGCCGATGCCGCCGACGTCGATCGGGCGGTGCGGGCGGCCTTCGATGCGTTCCCCGGCTGGGCGGCGACCCCCGGGCCGGAGCGCGGGACACGCCTGCGGGCGCTGGCGACGCGCCTGCGGGAGCAGCGCGACGACCTGGCACGTCTGGACGCCCTCAACTCCGGCAACGTCATCTCCGGCATGCGGCGGGACGTGGAGTGGGCGGCCGATGCGCTGGACTACTTCGCCGGATTGATCCCCGAACTGAAGGGCGAGGTGCTGCCCACCGAAACCGCAGGATTCGCCTACACCGTCCGAGAGCCGTTCGGCGTCGTCGTCAAGATCAACCCCTACAACCACCCGCTGCGGTTCGCCGCGGAGAAGCTGGCGGCGCCTCTGGCCGCCGGTAATACGGTGGTGATCAAACCGCCGGAGCAGGCGCCTCTCTCCTCCCTGATCCTGGGGCGGCTGCTGGCGGACATCTTCCCGCCCGGCGTGGTCAACATCGTTACGGGAGACGCCACCACCGGCGAGGCCCTGGTGCGCCATCCGCTGGTGCGGCGGGTCGCGCTGATCGGCTCGGTGGAGGCGGGGCGCGCGGTGATACGGGCGGCCAGCGACCAGTTGAAGACGGTGACGCTGGAGTTGGGCGGCAAGAATCCGCTGATCCTGTTTCCGGACGTCGATCCGGAAGAAGCCGCGGAGGCGGCCGTCGGCGCGATGAACTTCAACCGGGCGGGACAGTCCTGCAGCAGCACCTCCCGGGTCTTCGTGCATCGGAGCCGACACGACGCCTTCGTCGCCGCCCTGCTCCGCCGCGTGCGGGCGCTCCGCCTGGGCCCGCCGGAGGTGGAGGAGAGCCAGGTGGGGTGCCTGATCTCGAAGGAGCAGCGCGAGAAGGTCCTCCACTACATCGCGGCCGGGCGGCAGGAGGGAGCGCGGCTCCTCCACGGCGGCGGCCCGCCGGAGGATCCCGCGCTGCGGCGGGGATTTTTCGTGGAGCCGACTGTCTTCGACGAGGTCCGCCCGAGGATGCGGATCGCGCAGGAAGAGATCTTCGGCCCGGTCATTTCCATCCTGACCTGGGACGACGAGGAGGAGATGATCCGCCAGGTCAACGACGTCATCTACGGTCTGAGCGCGGCGATCTACACCCATGACACCGCCAGGGCCCAGCGGCTGGCGCGGCGCATCGAAGCCGGCTATATCTGGGTGAATATCCCCGGAGGCCACGCCCTGGGGGCTCCCTACGGCGGGGTCAAGCAGAGCGGCATCGGGCGGGAAGAGTGTCTGGACGAACTCCTGAGCTACACCCAGGTGAAGACCATCCGCATGCGCGGGTGAGGGCCGGCCGCCGGTCCGGGGTCCCCGCCGGGGGCCTCCCGGGAGGCAGGGGTTTGGGGGGGGAACAGCGGAATACTAGGGTCAACGCCTTAGCCAGCGGTCCACTCGGGAGGGGGGTCCTGTATGCAGGAAGGCCCGTTCAAAGGGGCGCTCAGGCGCTGGGGCATGACGGTTGTCATCCTGGCGCTCGCTGGCGGCCTCACCGCCCCGGTGAGCGCCCAGGCGGTGCGGCTGACCGTCTACACCGCGCTGGAAAACGACCAACTGGGGCCGTACAAAGCAGCCTTCGAAGCGGACAATCCCGGGGTGATCATCGACTGGGTGCGCGATTCCACAGGGATCATTACCGCCCGCATCCTCGCCGAGCGGAACAACCCGCGCGCCGATATCATCTGGGGGCTGGGCGTCACCAGCATGCTGATCTTCGACGACCAGAACATGCTCCAGCCCTACACGCCCAGAGGTGCCACTGAACTGAAGCCCGCCTTTCGCGACACCAAGAGCCCCATGACCTGGACCGGGATGGATGCCTGGTTGTCGGTCATCTGCTACAACACGGTGGAAGCGAAGCGGCGGGGTCTGCGCGCCCCCTTCTCCTGGCTGGACCTGCTCAACCCGGTGTACAAGGGGCGCATCGTGATGCCCAACCCAGCCTCCTCGGGCACCGGGTTCCTCACCATCGCGGCGTGGCTGCAGATCCTCGGTGAGGAAAAGGGTTGGGACTTCATGAACAAGCTGCACGAGAACATCGCTGTCTATCTCCACTCCGGCACGGCGCCCTGCGTCCGGGCGGCTCAGGGCGAGTACGCCATGGGCATCGGGTTCGATGCGCGTGGGGCGCTGCTGAAGAGCCAGGGGGCACCGATCGAGGTGATCATCCCGAAGGAAGGCGCCGGCTGGGACATGGAGGCGACCGGGATCATGCGCGGGACGCGCAACTTGGCCGCGGCGCAGCGCCTCGCCGACTGGACCGTGACCAAGAAAGCGAACGAGATGTACAACGGGTGGTACGCGATTGTGGCCTACCCGGGACTGACCAACACCCCACCCTTCTATCCGCCCAACGCCGAGAAGCAGATGATCAAGAACGACCTGGTCTGGATGGCGAAGAACCGGGATCGCATCCTGCAGGAGTGGGCCAAGCGCTACGACGCAAAGTCGGCGCCGCGCTGACCGGCGCCCGGAGATCTGGAGACGGCGTCACCAGCCCCCGTTGGCCTGTCCGGCACGGGGGCTGGTGCATTTCCCATGAGTGACGCGCCCTTCCTCCAGGCCGAGCGGATCTGGAAGCAGTTCGGCTCCTTTACCGCCCTGGCCGACGTGTCGTTTGACGTCCACCAGGGGGAGTTTGTCTGTTTGCTCGGGCCGTCCGGGTGCGGCAAGACCACGCTGTTGCGGATCATCATGGGCCTGGAGACGCAGACGCAGGGGCAGATCGTGCGGGAGGGGCGCGACATCTCCGGCCTGCCGCCTGCCGCGCGCGACTTCGGCATCGTCTTTCAGTCCTACGCCCTCTTCCCCAATCTGACCGTCTTCGACAATATCGCTTACGGCCTGTACAGCCGCAGGATGAGGCGCCCGCAGATCAGGGCGCGCGTGGCCGAACTACTCACCCTGATCGGGATGCCCGAGGCGGCAGGCAAATTCCCGGCGCAGCTGTCCGGCGGTCAGCAGCAGCGGGTCTCCCTGGCCCGCGCCCTGGCCCCGTCCCCCAGTCTGCTGCTGCTGGACGAACCCCTGTCCGCCCTGGACGCGCGCCTGCGTGTCCGCTTGCGGCACGAGGTGCGCAGCCTGCAGCGTCGTCTGGGGGTGACGACGATCCTGGTGACCCACGACCAGGAAGAAGCACTGACCATGGCGGACCGGATCGTGGTGATGAACCAGGGCGTCATCGAGCAGACCGGGACGCCGATGGAGATCTACCGGGATCCCCAGACCCCCTTCGTGGCCGACTTCGTCGGGGAAATGAACTTCCTGGACGGCATGCTGGTAGCGCCGAACCTTGTACGGGTCGCGGGGACAGACCTGGCCTGCGGACCGACCGACGTGCTGCCCGGAGCGGCCCCGGTGCGGATCTGTTTCCGTCCGGAGGACGTGGACGTCCGGGGATCGGGCGCCTCCACGGTGAACGCTATGCCGGTGGAGATCGCCGCCCTGGACTTTCTCGGCTCGTTCTACCGCGCCACCCTGCGCCCGGCGGCCGGGAACGCGGCGGAGTTGCGGGCGGATATCCCCATCCATCTCCAGCGCGAGCTGGATCTGGCCCCCGGCCGGCTGATTACCGTCTCCGTGCCGGCTGAGCGCATCTGCATCTTCGCCCGGGACTGAGCCGTGGCCACGGCCGTTGCCGTCGTCCCCGCCCGGCGCCGGCTGGCCCGTGACGAGTGGATCGCCCGTGTGGCCGTCGTCGGCCTGGCCCTGTGGCTGCTGGTCGCCGTCGCCCTCCCGCTCTGGACGCTGCTCTCCAAGAGCTTTCAGAACCGGGACGGCGCGTTCGTGGGGCTGGCCAACTACACCCACTATTTTTCCAATCCGGCGCTCTTCTCGTCGTTCTGGAACAGCATCCTGGTGGCGGCCATCGCCACCGCCGTCGTCCTGCCCGCCGCCTTCGCCTATGCCTATGCCCTGACACGCACCTCCATGAAGGCCAAGGGGCTCTTCGGCGCCCTGGCGCAGATCCCCATCCTGGCGCCGTCGCTTCTGCCGGCGATCGCCCTCATCTACCTGTTCGGCAACCAGGGCCTGCTGCGGGGTCTGCTCTTTGGCCAGTCCATCTATGGCCCGCTGGGCATCGTCATCGCCGAAGCCTTCTACACTTTTCCCCACGCCCTGCTGATCCTGGTGACGGCGCTGGCGACGGCGGACGCCCGGCTCTACGAGTCCGCGGCGGCTCTGGGCGCCTCGCCGCGGCGGATCTTCTTCACCGTCACCCTGCCGGGGGCACGCTACGGCATCCTCAGCGCCGCCCTGGTCGTCTTCACCCTGGTCGTCACCGACTTCGGGGCGCCCAAGGTGATCGGCGGGCGCTTCAACGTCCTGGCCACCGACGTCTACAAGCAGGTCGTGGGGCAGCAGAACTTCCAGGTCGGCGCCGTGGTGGCGATGATGCTGCTGGTACCGGCCGTCCTGTCGTTTGCCGCCGAGCGCTTCGTCCGGCGGAGACAGCTGGCCCAGCTCACGGCGCAGGCCGTCCCGCTCGTCCCCCGGCCGCAGCCGCTGGTGGATCAGACCGCCCTCGGTCTCTGCGTGCTCATCGCCATCCCGATCGTGGGCATCCTGGCCACGGCCGCCTTCGCCTCGCTGATCCGCTTCTGGCCGTACAACCTGGCGCTGAGCCTGCGCAACTACAACTTCGGGAACTTCGAGACGGCTGGCTGGCTGCCGTACTGGAACTCGCTGCGGCTGGCGGGATGGACCGCGCTCGTGGGGACCGCACTCATCTTCACCGGCGCCTACCTGCAAGAGAGGACCCGGGGACTGCAGGTAGTGCGCGCCCTCGTCCAGTTGTTCGCCATGCTCCCCCTGGCCGTGCCGGGATTGGTGCTGGGCATCAGCTACATCTTCTTCTTCAACCACCCGGCCAACCCGCTGGGCTTCCTCTACGGGACCATGGCCATCCTGGTGCTCAATACGATCGCGCACTTCTACACCGTCAGCCACCTCACGGCCACCACCGCGCTGAAGCAACTGGATAGCGAGTTCGAAGCGGTCTCGGCCTCGCTGCGCGCCCCGTTCTACCGCACATTCGCCCGGGTGACCGTGCCGGTCTGCCTGCCGGCGATCCTGGACATCGCCGTCTATCTGTTCGTGAACGCGATGACCACCGTCTCGGCGGTGATCTTCCTCTGGGTGCCACATACGCGCGTGGCCTCCATCGCCGTCGTCTACATGGACGACGCCGGCTGGCAGGGTGCGGCCGCGGCGATGGCTATGATGATCGTCTATACGTCCGCCACCGTGAAGGTAGTGCACGTCTTGCTCGCGCGCTTCCTCGACCGACGCACACAGGCCTGGCGCAGGAGGTAACAGGCACATGACCGATCGCACCGCCGAACCGCTTTTGCTCACCCCGGGCCCGCTCACGACCTCCCGGACGGTCAAGGAGGCCATGCTGCGCGACTGGGGCGCGCGCGACAGCGAGTTCCTGGCGATGAACGCGCGGGTGCGGGACCGTCTGGTGGAACTGGCTGGCGGACAGGGGACCCACGTGGCCGTCCTGCTGCAGGGTACGGGTACCTACGCCAATGAGGCCGCCATCGGGACGTTCGTCCCGCGCGCCGGAAAGCTCCTCGTCCTCGTCAACGGGGCCTACGGGCGCCGGCTGGCCCAGATCGCCGGTGCGCTCAGCCGGGCGTACGCCACGCTGGAGACAGCAGAGGACACGCCCCCCGACCCGACCGCCGTAGACGCGGTGCTGGCCGGAGACCCGGCGATCACCCACGTCGCGATGGTCTACTGCGAGACGACCTCCGGCCTGCTCAACCCCCTGGCCGAGGTGGCCGCGGTCGTGGCCGCGGCCGGACGGCGTCTGCTCATCGACGCCATGAGCGCGTTCGGCGCCCTGCCCCTCGACGCGCGGGTCATCCCGTTCGACGCTATGGTCTCGTCGTTCAACAAGTGCCTGGAGGGCGTGCCCGGCGCAGCCTTTGTGATCTGCCGGCGTACCGCCTTGGCGGAAGCCGCGGGCAACGCCCACTCCGTCGCCCTCGACCTGGTCGACCAGTGGCGCTTCATGGAGCGCACCGGACAGTGGCGGTTCACCGCGCCCACGCATGTCATCGCTGCCTTCGACCAGGCCCTGGCCGAGCACGCTGCCGAGGGCGGGGTGGAGGGGCGCGGCGCCCGCTACCGCCGCAACTGCCAAGTGCTCATCGCAGGGATGCGGACGCTGGGGTTCCGCACCTACCTTCCTGATGGACTGCAGGCCCCTATCATCGTCACTTTCCACAGCCCAACCGATCCACAGTGGGACTTCGATGTCTTCTACGAACGGCTCCGCCAGCGCGGCTACGTGATCTATCCTGGGAAGCTGACGCAAGCTGATACCTTTCGCATCGGCTGCATCGGCCGGCTCAGCGAAGCCGACATGCACGGCGCCCTGGCCGCGCTCCGCGCGGTCCTGGAGGAGATGGGCGTGCGCGTGCCTGTGCCGGCCGGACGCTCGTGACCGATCCCATGACCAACGTCCATCGGGATGGGAAGCCAGGCCGCGGAGGAACGAGAGCGGTTCGAGCACGCGCTCGCCGAGATCCTGGCCGCGGCGGCGGACCGAAGCATCGCGCTACGGGTTCTCGGCGCCCTGGCCTTCCACATGCGCTGCCCCCGCCACGGGTACCTGCAGGCGGCGCTGGGGCGCATCTACACCGATCTCGGCTCCGCGGCGTACGGGGTGGATGCGAAGAAGATTCAGCAGCTGTTCACGGATAGCCTCGGGTACCGGGCCGACGAGATGGTCTTCGTCGAGTCGGAGGGGGCTCGCATGATGTTCGACCAGCCAAACCGATCGTGCGGATCAAAGAGAAGGACATCATCGACACGGTACCGTCATCAGCCGGGACCCTCCCCAGACCGCGCCGGGAGGCGGGAGGGACTAGGCCTTGACGCGCACATTGGTTGGATCGAAGCGCGGGTCGCGCTGCACGCTGGCCAGGACGCGGCGGCCGTCCACCTCGAGGGTGAGCTCAGTGCCAATGGCCTGGAGGTTAGGGGGTAAGTAGGCGTAGGCGATACTCTCCTCCACCCAGTAGCCATACCCACCGCTGGTAATCCGGCTCACCACGCGGTCGTCCTCAAAGACCGGCTCGTTTCCCAACGCCAGGACCTGCGCCTCCGCCAGGACCAGGCAGCACAGCTTCCGCTGCACCCCTTCGGCCTTTCGGCGCAGCACGGCCTCCCGGCCCTGGAAGTCGCCCTTGTCGAGCTTCGCAAAGAAGCCCTGACCTGATTCGTATGGGGTGTACTCGGGTGTGATGTCCGCGCTCCAGTACCGGTACCCCTTCTCCAGACGTAGCGAGTCGACGGCCCGGTAACCCACCGGCAGCAACCCCAGCGGCCGGCCCGCCTCCCACAGGGCATCCCAGACGCGCACCGCCTCGGCGGGGTGCATGTACATCTCCCAGCCCAGTTCCCCCACATACGTCACCCGCAGGGCCCGCACCCGCACGCCGTCGACCGCGATCTCCCGGCACGTCATGTACGGGAAGGCCGCGTTGGAGACGTCACCCGGAGTCACCTGCTGGAGGATCTCCCGCGCCAGAGGGCCCCACAGCCCGATACACGCCAGTTCCGTCGTGATGTCGCGGGCCACGACCGATCCATCGGCGGGCAAGTGTTTGCGGATCCAGTCCAGATCATGCGTCCCAAACGCGCTCCCGGTAATGATGAAGAACCGCTCCTCACCCAGCCGGGTGACGGTGAGATCGCACTCGATGCCGCCGCGGCGGTTGAGCATCTGCGTGTACGTCACGCTGCCCACGGGCTTGTCCATCTGGTTATCCGTCAGCCACTGCAGCGTCCGCAGCGCCCCGGGCCCCTCGACTTCAAACTTGCTGAAGGAGGTGAAGTCGAAGAGCCCGGCCCGCTCGCGCGTGGCCCGATGCTCAACGGCAATCGCCGGGGACCAGTTGTGCCGCGCCCACCCTGCGGGAGACCAGGCCGCGGGCGCCCGCGCGCTAGAAGGGTTCCCCTCCGGTGCCGCAACCTGTTCGTTGCTCGTAAACCAGTTCGGCCGCTCCCAACCGCCCTTCTCCCCCAGCGCCGCGCCCAGTTCCACCAGCCGCTCGTAGACCGGGCTCAGCCGAAACCGGCGCGCCGTGTCCCATTCCTCGAACGGAAGGCTCACCGCCCCGTAGCGCCGAGCGTAGGCTTCGATCGACCGGGCCAGCGTGTGGGAAGGCTGCGCGTACTGCGGGCCGAAGCGCCGGATGTCCATGCGCCAGACGTCCAGGCTGGGCTGGCCCTCCACGATCCATTCGGCCAGCACCCGCCCGACCCCGCCAGCCGCGGCGATCCCGTATGCGCAGAACCCTGCGGCGACGAAGAAGCCACGCACGCCCGGGGCCTCCCCCATGATGAACTCGCCGTCCGGCGTGAACGCCTCGGGACCGTTTATGATCTTGGTGATCTCCGCGTGCTCAAAGGCCGGCAGACGCTTCGTCGCGTTGACGGCCACCGGCTCGAAGACCGGCCAGTTCGTAGGGAGGAGGCGATGGTGAAAGTCGGGCGGGACCCCTTGCAGCGCCCAGGGTTCGGGGTGCGCTTCGAACCCGCCGATCAGCAACCCCTGGACCTCTTCGCGGCAGTAGACGCGCAGGTCCGGATCGCGCAGCACCGGCAGGTCGCGCTGCGCCCCGGCGATGTGCCCGGTGAGGAGATACTGGTGCTGCATGGGGATGATAGGGATGCGGACGCCGACCATCCGCCCAATCTGGTCGGCCCACATCCCGGCCGCGTTGACGATAACCGGCGTCCGGATCGCGCCGCGGGCGGTCACCACGGCGTCGACACGTCCGTCCTTCAGGGTGATCCCCAGCACCGGCGTCTCGGTGTGTACCTCCACACCCCGGCTGCGGGCGCCACGGGCGAGCGCGAAGGTGACGCCGCTGCCATCGACGCGGCCGTCCGTGGGCATGAAGACGGCCCCCACCACGTCCCGGTCACTCATCAGAGGAAACAGCGCCACGGCTTCGCGGGGGCCGAGAACCTCCATGGGCAGGCCGAAGGTACGGGCCATGGCCGCCTGGCGGAGGTTCTCCTCCATCCGCCGCGGGGAGGAGGCCAGGCGGAGACTACCTACCGGCCGCCAGTCCGGATCATGGCCCGTCTCCGCCCCCAGCCGGGCGTAGAGCTCAGTACTGTACATCATGATCCGGGTGAGACTGAGCGAAGCCCGCAGTTGCCCCACGAGCCCGGCGGCATGCCAGGTGGAGCCGCTGGTCAGGTCCGCGCCCTCCAGGAGCATAACGTCGCGCCAGCCCAGCAGCGCCAGGTGGTAGGCGATGCTGCAGCCGACGATCCCCCCGCCGATGATCACGGCCTGGGCTTCAGACTTCATCCGTACCTCCGGAGATGCTTCCCGTCCGGCAACGTCCCAAAGCCGTGCGCCGCGCAGGGCGCCAGGGAACAGGCGGTCCCGCTCCCGACGGTGAATACGCCTATGCCGTGCATGAACCCGCGACTCCCCAGGCGGACATCATTCAGGAAGCGGCACGCCTGACCGCGGCGGCGCAGCGCCGGAAGACCATCCTGAACCTGACCGGCGGCCTGGGCGTCTACTTCCATTCGCCCAGCACCCGCCGGGGCCCGCTGCGCCGGGAATACCGGGATCTGGATTTCGTCAGCCTCTCCGCGCAGCGCGCAGCCGTCCAGCGGCTGCTGGAAGACTTGGGCTACGCGCCCGACATTCCCTTCAACACCCTGCAGGGACAGCGGCGCCTGCGCTTCTGGGATCCCGGGCACCGCCGGGAGGTGGACGTCTTCCTCGACCAGGTCCGGATGTGCCACCGCATCGACCTGCGCCACCGCCTGCGGCTGGGGGAGGTCTGCCTGGCGCCCGCCGACCTCCTCCTCACCAAGATGCAGGTGGTGGAGATCAACGAGAAGGACCTCCTGGACATCGTCGCCCTGCTGGCGGACCATCCCACGGGCGACGGGGACGCCGAGACGATCAACCGGGCCTACATCGCCGGCCTGGCCGCTCGGGACTGGGGTTTGTACCGGACGCTGCAGCTCAGCACGACGCGCGTGCTGGAGGCGCTGCCGCGCCTGGCCCTGCCCGCCGAACCGATCCGCGGCCGGCTGGCCGAGCTATGGCAGGCCATTGAGATGCAGCCCAAGCCGGTAGCCTGGCGCCTGCGGGCCCGCATTGGGGATCGTCTCCGCTGGTACGAGATACCGGAGGAGGGTGGCCCAGCCTAATAGAGGGCCACCCTCCGGGAACACATGGGGAGGAGGAAACCCGGCTACTCGACCGGGATCTGGGCGTGGATGCGCGCCAGATCGATGCCCTGCCGGGACCGCACCACCCGCGCGATGATGTAGATGACCAGCGCCAGGGCGTAGAGGATGAGCATGTAGTACCCCGACTGCCGGTTGTTCACCCCGTACGTCGCGTCTGTCACCCACTTCCAAAGGTTGAAGAGGAGGAAGGCGATCGTGATCACGCCAGCGACGCTGATCAACGGCAGACCCGCGACCTTGTAGCGGGCCGCGGGGGAACTCGCGTAGAGTTGGGACCGCCGCCAGGGGAAGATGGTCGCCGCGAAGACGCTCCCTAGATAGGTCACGGCGATCACCAGCGTGGCGTCAAGCGTGAGGGTGGCGAAGCCCGGCTGGTAGGCATACAGGTAGCTAACCACGACCGACGGCACGACCATCAGCACCAGCGCTCCGGTGGGCACGTGGCGCTTCGGGGAGACACTGGCCGCCCACTCGGGCAGGACACGGTCAAACGCCGCGGCAAAGATCACCCGGGTTGAAGACAGAAATACGGTCCCCGACCATCCCCAGAACCAGAGACTCATCAAGAGCAGGACGATCAACTGGAAGGCCCTGTTGTTGACGAGCCAGGTTGCCAGCAGAGCGGGGTAGGGCCAGAGCGGGACGGCCAGGGTGGGGGCATTCTTGGGATCGTAGATCGTGGCCCAGTAGTTGGAGTTGGCGGCCAAGTAGAAGTGCCAGCCCATGGTCTTGGCGACGAGCAGGAAGAAGACGACCGAGAGGGCCACCGTGACCCACAGTCCCCAGAACATGCCGGAGAAGACCCGGCGGTAATCACTAGCGCCGCGCACCTCGCCGTAGAGCGTCGCGCCCCAGTTGGGCCACAGCAGATAGAAGACCAGCATCGGGATGAGCAGGATGCTGGGACCCAGCGGCATGGCGCCGAAGGGGGGCGGGGTGAAGCCGTACTTGGTAGACGCCTCCAGCGTCTGGGCGTAGACATCGCCCGAGGCCCCAAACAGGCGGACTGCTTCCCGGTTGAAGGCCTGCTGGAACTGTGGCTGGCTCCCCACCAGCAGGAGCAGGAAAACGACGGCGAGCCCCACCAGCCCGCCCCAGAAGCAGGCCTTCTGAATCCGAGCGTAGCCCTCCATCCCGATGGCGATGTAATAGGACACGAAGGCCAGCACAACCAGGGAACTCACGAAGATTCCCGAAGGCGTACCGAACCACTGCGCGGCGGCCGGCCGGCCGAGCGTGGCCAGAATCGGACCGAAGAACTGGATCGAAAGAATGTTGCCGTAGATCGGCACCCAGTGCCAGAGGATGAACCACCACCCGGTGACCGCCAGCACGAAGGCAATCCCGCCGCCCAGGATGCGGCTCTGCCAGACGTAGTCCCCACCGGCCCGCGGCATCGCGGCGATCAGACCCGCGTAGACGATGACCAGAAAGGTCACGAGCACGCCGGTGATGACCGCTGCCGGCAGCAGATGTCCCTTCGGCACGAAGGGACCGAAGGACATGATGTACATCCCGAGGGTGACGAAGTTTACGGAGAAGAAGGCATAGATGAACGCATCGAAGCCGGACCACGCGCGTACCAACCCTGTCGCTCGCCTGACGAAGTACCCTGCCGTCTCGCCTGCCATCGGTCGCGTTCACCTCCCATGTCAGGAGACGCACGTCACGGCCGAGCTATGTGCCGCTGTACACCACCTCCTTCCTCACCCCGCGACCAACATGTACGAGCGGACGCCGCCGGGGTCCACTTCGACGAGGGCTCCCTGCAGGACGCCCGTTTCGTAAGAACTACCGGGGTTCAGGGCCAGGGTCCTGCCTAGACGGGCCGCCCCCCGGGCCTCGTGGATGTGACCGTGGAGGGAGAGCACGGGCTGGTACTGCTCGATAGCATCGCGCACGGCGGTGGAGCCCACTGGCCGGACCGCCTGCCCGCCGTAGAGCGGACGGAGGTCCTGATCCAGCGCGGGCGCCTCATCCAACTGCGACCGGTAAGGGGGACAGTGCAGGTTGAAGACGGATTGCTGTGGGGCCCGCAAGCCCCGCGCCATCTGCTCGATCCGGGTGCGCAGGTCTTCCTCCGGACACTCGCGGTAGGTCTGCCATGGGGTGGGATTGGACCAGCCGGTGGAGATCATCTCCACCCCTCCCAGATCGATAACGCGCCCCTCCGCCAGTTCGACGACCCGCGAGCGGCCGATGAGCTCATCCACTTCGAAGCGATCGTCGTTGCCGGGGCAGACGAAGCAACGCAGGTGCTGCCCGCGCAGCTTCTCCTCCGCCAGGTCCAGCCAGCGCTCCAGCGTGCGCTGCATGGTCTCGGCGAAGAGCGCCTCCACCCGCGCCGCGTCGCCCTGGAGCGCAGTCATCTCCTCCCGGCTCACCCGGACCGCGTAGTACCCGCGGGCGGCGATGCGGTCCTCCATGGCCCGCACCTCCTCCTCCGTCTCTAGCACATGCCGGTCGTCGCGAAAGACCACCTCCCACCGGCCGCGGTCCAGGACGATCGGGATGAGCGCCTTCCCCGTCATGTCGCCGCCCAGGATCAGCACGGTGGCGCGGTAGAACGCCCCGGCGTTGAGGAATTTGCGCCAGCAGACCTCCGAGCCGTGGATATCCGTGGCGAAGAACAGCCGGATCACGGAGGTCAGGCCTTGATCCGGCTGTGGGCGGGATCGAAACGCGGCTCCGCCTGCACGGTGGCCGCGACGCGCCGGCCGTCCACCTCGACGGCGACCGCGGTACCCGCCGCCGCCAGGCTGATGGGGAGATAGGCGTAGCCGATGCTCTCCCTGACGGTATAGCCGTAGCCGCCGCTCGTCACCCGCGACACCACGCGCTCCTCCGCCACCACCGGCTCGTTTCCCAGCGGATGGGCAGACGGATCGGCCAGGATCAGACAGCAGAGCTTCCGGGTCAGCCCCGCCGCGCGCTGGCGCCGGAGCGCCTCCCGCCCCTGGAACTCCTTGGCCTCCAACTTGACGCAGAAGCCCAGCCCCGCCTCGTAGGGCGTATACTCGGGCGTCACGTCCGCACTCCAGTAGCGGTAGCCCTTCTCCAGCCGCAGGGAATCCACCGCCCGGTACCCCACGGCGCGCAGCCCGTGGGGCCGGCCCGCCTCCCAGAGCGCGTCCCAGACACGGAGGCCCGCATCGAAGGGAACGTAGAGCTCCCAGCCCAGCTCAGCGACATAGGTCACCCGCAGAGCGCGCAGCGCGACGCCGTCGACCGTGAGCGTCCGGCAGGTCATGTAGGGGAACGCCGCCGGGGAGATATCCTCCGCGCACACGGACCGCAGGATGTCGCGCGCCCGCGGCCCCCACAGACCGATACAGCCCCACTCCGCCGTGACCTCCCGCGCTTCCACGCCGTCCCGGGGGAGGTGCCGGCGAATCCAGTCGAAGTCGTGCACGCCGAAGGCGCTGCCCGTGACGATGAAGAACTCCTCCGGACCCAGCCGCGTCACGGTGAGGTCGCATTCTACGCCGCCGTCCGCATTGAGCATCTGTGTGTAGGTCACCGTCCCCGGCGGCCTGTCCACGTCGTTGTCGGTCAGCCACTGCAGGGCGGCCAGCGCGCCCGGTCCTTCCACTTCGAACTTGCTGAAGGAAGTGAAGTCGAAGATGCCGGCGGCCCGACGGGTAGCCGCGTGTTCGGCCGGAATCGCCGCAGACCAGTTGTGCTGGATCCATCCGGCGGGCGGGGCCGCCGCCGCGGCGTCCCGTTCATTGAGCGCAAACCAGTTCGGCCGCTCCCAGCCCCCCTTCTCGCCGAACACCGCGCCCAGCGCCTGCAGGCGCGGGTAGGGAGGGCTGAGGCGCAGGGGGCGCACCGACTCGAACTCCTCCAGGGGAAAGTGGATCGTATAGTTCCGCGAGTAGACCTCCAGGGCGCGGGCGGCACCGTAGAACCGGTCCCCGTAGTGGGTCCCGAAGCGCCGCAGGTCCGCGCGCCAGAGGTCGAGGCCGGGCCGACCCTCAATGATCCATTCGGCGAGAGCCTTGCCCACGCCGCCCCCGGCGGCGATGCCGGGAGATCCACCCGCCACGAAGAACCCCCGCACGTCCGGGGCTTCGCCGAGGAGGAACTCGCCATCGGGGGTGAAGCCGTCGGGGCCGTTGATCAGCTTGCGGACGCCAACGTGGTCCAACTCGGGAATGCGCACGGCGGCGTTGCGGGCCAGAGGCTCGAACCGCTCCCAGTTTGGCGGGAGCAACCGGTTGTGGAAGTCTGGCGGAATGCCGTCCAGCCCCCAAGCCACAGGGGTGCGCTCGTACCCTCCCACCACCAGACCGCCCACCTCTTCGCGGAAATAGACGAGCAGATCGGGATCGCGCATCACCGGCAGGTCCCGGGGCACGCCGCCGAAGTGCTCGGTGACCAGATACTGGTGCTCCACCGGCGTGATCGGAATCGTCACCCCGACCAGGCGGCCGATCTGCCAGGACCAGATCCCGGCCGCGCAGACGACCACCGGGGTGCGGATGGTGCCCTGGGCGGTGACGACGGCCTGGACCCGTCCATCGCGGACGATGATGTCGGTCACTGGCGTCTCGGTGTGAATCTCGCACCCGCGGCTGCGGGCGCCATGGGCCAGCGCGTAGGTCAGGCCGCTCGGGTCGACGCGGCCATCTCCGGGAATATAGGCCGCCCCGACCAGGTCGCGGTCGCTCATGATGGGGAATAACTGCAGCGCTTCACGCGGCCCGATCAATTCCAGTTCCAGCCCATAGGCTTTCGCCAGGTCCGCCTGCCGGCGCAACTCTTCCATCCGTCGCGGACTGCTGGCCAGACGCAGGCTGCCCACGCGGCGCCAGTCCGGATCGAGACCGGTCTCCCCGCGCAGCCGCGCGTACAGCTCCACGCTGTACATGATCATCCGGGTGAGGTTGTGTGATCCCCGGAGTTGCCCGATCAGGCCGGCGGCGTGGAAGGTCGCGCCGCCGGTAAGTTGACCCTTCTCCAGCAGGACGATGTCCCGCCACCCCATCAGGGTGAGGTGGTAGGCCACACTGCACCCGGCGACGCCGCCGCCGATGATGACTACCTGGGCTTCTGTGCGCATCCCGATCGACATTCCCCTGATTCGTGCCGCGTGGGGCGCCACTCCTGTTGCCGGCGCCGGGAACACCGCACCGCGCCCTCCCGCGCCGCGGGAGGAGAAGACCGCGCTGGGTCGAACGCCTCACCAGACTTCCGCTAGATCCGCATTCCACTAGGGCTCACCATGCGTGGCACAAGGAGGACAGGAGCATGATGGTCGACCAGTACGACTACCGCCTGGTGCACTCCATGCGGTACATGAAGTCCCCGCTCTTTTCGGTCTTCCGGCGACTGGGCGCCACCTCGTTCCTCTGGTACAACCACATCCTCCACGCAGTGGACTTCGACGGCATCACGAAGGAGCAGGAGTATGAGGCGATCCGGAACGCCGTGACGCTGTGGGACGTCGGCGTGGAGCGGCCGGTGGAGATCGACGGGCCCGACGGCTTCACCTTGATGGATCTGCTCACCCCGCGGGACATGCGCAAGTGCGCCGTGGGACAGTGCAAGTATGCGCTGATCACGGACGAGAACGGCTGCGTCGTCAACGACCCGGTGGTCCTGCGGCTCGGCGAGAACCGTTTCTGGCTCTGCCCCTCGGATAGCGATGTCCACCTCTGGGCCAAAGGCGTGGCCGTCGGCATGGATCTCAGGGCCACGGTGCGTCTCACGGACGTCTATCCCGTGCAGGTGCAGGGACCCAAGTCGCCGGACGTTCTGGAAGCCCTGGTGGGCCCGCGCATCCGCGGGCTGCGCTACTACTGGTGGATGGAAACGCAGTTCCCCGGCGGGATCCCAGTGATTGTCACCCGCACGGGCTGGACGGGGGAGGTCGGCTACGAGGTCTTCCTGCTCGACAACAGCCGCGTGGCCGAGATGGTGGACCAGATCGTCGCCGCGGGGAAGCCGCACGGCCTGATCCCTGCGGGACCGAACCACGCTCGTCGCGTGGAGGCTGGCATCCTGAACAACCAAGCGGACATGGACCTGACGACCAACCTGTACGAGCTCGGCCTGGAGTGGCAGATCGAACCCAAGAAGCGCTTCATCGGCAAGGAGGCCCTGGAACGGGTGCGGCGCGAAGGGATCACCCGGCGATTGGTCGGCTTTACGGTGGAGGGAGATCCCGCGCGCCACGAATTCGAGGGGCCCTGGTCCATCCTGAAGGACGGCAACGTGGTGGGGCGTGCCTCCGCCTTGGTGTACTCCCCCACCCTGAAGAAGAACATCGGCCTGGCCCTAGTGGCCATCGCGCACGCTACGCCGGGGATGACGCTGGAGGTGCAGCGCCTGCCCGGGGAACCGCGACACCAGGCGACGGTGGTGGGGCTGCCGTTCGTCGACCCCAAGAAGGAGATCCCCAAGCGCCGGCTGGATGCTTCATAGGCCCGCCGTCGCGCCGGACTCGGCGGCCCGGTCTCGGCCCCTGATGGCTCCTACCATCGACGAGGTGCTACGCCGCATCCCACTGTGGACGAAGGGTCCGGGCCTGACCGTGACCGCGCTCCCCGGCGGGATCACTAACCGCAACTACCGCATCGACATCGCTGGCGAAGCGTTTGTCGTGCGGGTCGGGATCCCCGGCGCCGAGGTATTGGGCATCGACCGCGAGCGAGAATACCGGTGTCTGGTGGCCGCCAGCGCCAGCGGCGCTGCCCCGGAGGTGGTCTACTGCCGTGCCGCGGAAGGCGTTCTGGTGACGCGCTTCGTCCCCGGCCGAGCCCTCGCGCCCGGAGAGACGCTGCCACCGGAGGGGGTGGCGCGCGTGGTGCAGACCATGCGCCGCTATCACAACGGTCCGGCATTCGCCGGCTCTTTCTCCCCGTTCCGTACCCTCGACGAATACCTCTCCGCCGCCCGACACAGGAGGACGCCCCTGCCCGCCGACATCGACGGCCTGTATGCGGCTCTTGCCCGCCTCGCGGCCGCCCTGGAACCCGGGGGAACGACGGCCCGCCCCTGCCATAACGACCTCTGGGGTCCGAACCTGATCGACGACGGGCAACGGGTGGTCATCGTCGATTGGGAGTATGCCGGGATGGGTGATCCATACTTCGACCTGGCGAACTTTGCGATCTACCACTGCCCGACGGATGCCGCTGATACGGCGTTGCTGCGGGCCTACCTCGGTGAAGTGCGGAGCGGACCGCTGGCGCGGCTCAAGTTGCTGCGGGCGGTCGCCGAACTCCGCGAGGCCATGTGGTATGTGGTCGCCCTGCAGATTGCCCGGGACCGCCTCGACTTCAACGACCGCGCTCGGATGCATTTCGACCGTTACCGCACGGCCCTGCGCGACGCCCGCCTGACCGCCTGGCTCACTGCCGCGTCCGCGGATGTCTAAGGCGCCCTGGGAGGCGGGGTTTGCAGCGCTCTGCCTGGGGCAGTTTCTCAGCCACCAGACCGCGCTCACTTTCTCGGTACTCATTCCCGTCCTGACCTCCGAGTGGCAACTGAGCGGCGGGCAGGCCGGCATCATCCTCGGCGCGTTTCAGGTAGGCACTCTCGGCGCCTACCTCGCCGTGGGATTCCTGCTCGACCGCGTGCGCAGCAAACCCATCATGACCGTGGCGGCGGCTCTGGTGGGGGTGAGCGATCTGCTGTTCGCCGGAATCGCGGGGAACTTCGCCTCGGGATTCGCCCTGCGCCTGCTCGTGGGGATCGTTTTCGGCGGCCTCTACCTCCCGGCCCTGAAGCACATCGCTGAGACCATCCCGCTGGTGCGGCGCGGCACGGCCACGGGACTCTACCTCGCCGTGGTCGTCGCCGCCTATGCCCTCCCCCTGTTCTACGTGGGCGCCCTCGCCCCGCGCATCGGCTGGCGCCAGACCATGGCGGGCGTCGGCCTACTCGAACTGCTCGGTGCGGGACTTCTGGCCTGGAAGGTCCCGAGCGTCCCTCTCCCGGCGGGGGCGGGACGGTCGGGAATCTCCCGATACCTGGGGGACGTGCTGCGCAACCCGCCAGCCCGACGCATCATCCTGGCGTACACCGGACACAACTGGGAACTCTTCGGGATGTGGGGCTGGCTGGCTCCTTTCATGGTTGAGTCGCTGCGCACACGCGGCAGCCCGCCCACCCAGGCGCTCGCCTTCGGTGGGTTGCTCGCGGCGGGAGCCGTCGGTCTGGGCGGGAGCGTCGGGGCCCTGGCCGGCGGCCGGCTCTCCGATCGTCTCGGCCGCGCGCAGGCCGCGGCGTTCATGCTGGCGATCAGTCTGGTGTGCTCGGCCGGCTTCGGCTGGCTCTTCCGCGCGCCGCTCTGGCTGCTCATCGCGGTCGCGCTGCTGTACGGCATCGTCTCTCTCGGCGATTCGCCCTCGTATGCGGCGAGCTTGATGGAGGCAGTACCGCCCCGGTCGCTGGGCGGGGCGTTCAGCCTGCAGATGCTGACCGGGTGGGCGGCTACGGCTGCGGCCCCGGTGGCCTTCGGTCTGACGCTCGATGCCATGCAGTCGGCGGCTGCCGCACCCGACGCGCGGTGGGGCGCCGCCTTCGGCATCCTGGCCCTGGGGCCGCTGCTGGGGTTGCTGGCGTTAGGCCGGCGGGGCGGGCGTCCAGCGGCGCCAGCCCCGGACGCACGTGTCGGCTAGGAATCTCCTGCGCGAAGCTCTGGCGGCGGGCCGGTTCCTGTTGACCATCGAGATCACCACGCCCCAAGCCAACCAGCCGTTCGCGGACGCCGTGCGGCCCATCCTCACACTGGCGGCGGCGCTGCGGGCCGACCCGCGAATCGATGCCATCGCCTTCACGGATCGCAGCCGATCAGACCACGACCACGACCCGATTGCCGTCGCGCACCACGTCGCCGAGAGCAGCGGCAAGATGCCGCTGATCCACTGGGCTGGAAAGGATCGGGGGGTGGCCGACCTCGAGCGCGATCTGGACCGCGCGCAGTCGCTGGGCATGGAGAATTTCCTCTTCATCACAGGCGACAAGGTCCGCCACCCGGTCCCGGGGCGAGCGGTACGCTATACAGACTCGGTCGACGCCATCCGCATGGCCCGCCAACGCGCGCCAGCCCTGGTCCTGGCCGGGGTCGTCTGCCCGTTCAAGTACCGGGAGGAGGAACTCCTGGGACAGTACCTCAAGGCCGGGAAGAAACTCCGCGCCGGCGCTGATTTCTTGATCACCCAGATCGGCTGGGACATGTCCAAGTTCGACGAGCTGCGCCGGTTCCTGGATCACAAAGGCTACGGCGTCCCGCTCATGGCGGAATTGCTCTACCTGACCAACCGGCGCGCCAGGCGAATCCGCCGCATCGGCCTGCCCGGCGTCACCGTCACGGCGGACCTGGCGCAGCACCTGGAAGGCGAGGCCGCTAGGCCTGACGGGGGACGCGCCGCGGCCTACTCCCGCCTGGCGCTGCAGATCATCGGCCTCCGTCACCTGGGTTACCGGGGCGTCCAGGTCAGCGGGCTGCACACGTATCCGGAGGTGGCGCGGCTCCTGGAAGAGGTGGAGGCCCGGGGCAGGCAGTGTCCCACCCGGGAGCAGTGGCAGCAGGCGTGGGACGAATCTCTGACGGCGCCCGACGGCCGGAAGGTGCAGGTGGCACCGCAGAACGGATTCTACCTGGATCGCGCCCCCCCGGCAGGCGTCGTCCGCGCGCGGCCCGGGGAGGTCGCGAAGTTCAGGCTGATGGAAGCCATCGACCGGGTCGCCTTTCAGGAAGGCTCAGCCGGTGCTCGTCTGCTCGCTCCGCTCCTCCGGCGTCTCGACGGACGGGTGGGACTGGGGGGCATCTTCCTGCGGGTGGAAAAGGCCATCAAGCACCCGGCCCTGGGATGCCAGGCCTGCGGCTTCTGTCGGCTTCCCTACACGGCCTTCGTGTGCCCGGAGACCTGCCCGAAGGGTCTGGCTAACGGGCCATGCGGGGGAACCAGAGATAACCGGTGCGAGTTCGGTGACCGGGAGTGCATCCACAGCGAGATCTACCGCTTGGCGAAAGCAACCGGCACCCTGGCCGGTCTCGAAGCGACCCTCATCCCCCCCGTGCCCGAAGCCGCGCGGGGCAGTTGCTCCTGGGTGACGCATTTCCGCGGGGCAGGGCCGCGGGCGATCAACCTGCCGGGTCCTCCACTGGCCAGCGGAGATTCGGCCGCCGGGCCGCCGTCACCTCGTCGAGCCGGGTAACCGGCGTGGCGTGAGGGGCGGTCCGGACGACCTCGGGGTTTGTCCGGCACTCCTCCGCGACGGCCCGGAGCGCTCGCGCAAACGCCTCGATCGTCTCACGGCTCTCGGTCTCCGTGGGCTCGATCATCAGCGCCTCGTCGACGATCAGCGGGAAGTAGATCGTCGGCGCGTGGTACCCGTAGTCCAGCAGGCGCTTGGCCATGTCGCGGGTGCTCACGCCGTATTCGCGCTTCTGCCGGGTGCCGGCCAGGACGAACTCGTGCATGCACCGCCGGTCGAAGGGGAGGTCGAAGGTGTCA
>Ga0073934_10004965_pt1 | contig 21340 bp, 20 predicted proteins | sample LarsenN4metaG_FD_76834 | JGI IMG/M metagenome (GOLD analysis project Ga0073934, IMG submission 76834) | Hot spring sediment bacterial and archeal communities from British Columbia, Canada, to study Microbial Dark Matter (Phase II) - Larsen... ...
CTCTCTCCCACGCCCTTGACCCCCAGCTCGTTGACCACCAAGACCCGGAGAAGGCGAGCGTGGGCGTGGACGCTGCGGACCACGCCGAGGTGGAGAAGGGCCGGCCGCCGCGGGTCGTCGAGGAACCGGGACTGGCCGGTGAGGAGCGGCCGGTCCTCCGTGCGGCGGACCGCGACCCCGATCATGCGGCGACACGGCTCCGAGCCGGGAGGGTCACGGCGGATAGTGTAACAGCCTCGTGCGGTCTCGTGTTCCGCGGTGTACCCTTGGGGCCTGGGTCTGCGAGGCGGCCGAGGCCGCAAGGAGGGAACATGGAGCGGCGACGCCTGGGACGGACGAGCCATCTGAGCCGCGTCGTGGCGTTGGACGCCGTCGGCTCGTGGGCGTGACGGGGCGCGAGCCGCACCCACGCGAGGAGGTGCCCGTGGCGGACTACGTGGCGTACTTCTGCGGCCAGTGGATGCCATTCAGCCAGGTCCGGATCGATCCGCTGGACCGGGGCTTCGTGGTGGGCGACGCGGTGTTCGACGTCGCGCGCACCTTCAACGGCAAGAGCTTCCGGATGCGGGAGCACGTCGACCGCCTCTACCGGTCGCTCCGCTACGTCCGGATCGACCCCGGCCTCTCGCCGGAGGAGATGCTGGCCATCAGCGAGGAGGTCATCGCCCGGAACGAGCCATCGCGGGCCGAGGCCGGCGACTTCGCCATCTGGCAGTTCGTGACCCGTGGTCGCGGGCGCTGGGCGCACCGGTCGGGGCCGCCCACGGTGGGCGTCTATCCGCGCTCGCTCGGCTGCTCCCGGTACGCTCACCTCTACCGGACCGGCGCCCACGGCGTGATCGTGCGGACCCGGAGCTACGCCCCCGACGCGATCGACCCGAAGGTGAAGAACTTCAGCCGGATGAACTTCAACCTCGCCGAGCTGGAGGCGTCCGACGTGGACCCGGCCGGGTGGCCGATCCTCCTCGACCGGGACGGGAACGTCTCGGAGGGTATCGGCTACAACGTCTTCATCGTCACGGACGGCGTCATCCGGACGCCGGGCGACCGCAACATCCTCCAGGGCGTCTCTCGGGCCATGGTCTTCGATCTCGCCCGGCAGCTCGAGATCCCCGTCGTGGAGGAGGATCTGCAGCCCTACGACGTCTGCACGGCCGACGAGGCGTTCTTCGCGAGCACGAGCCCCTGCGTGCTCCCGGTGACGGAGGTGGACCGGCGCCGGATCGGGGACGGCGTCCCCGGCCCGGTTGTCGGCCGGCTGCTGCGCGCCTGGAGCGAAGCCGTCGGCCTCGACATCGTGGAGCAGGCCCTCGCGTGTGCCGCGCGGGAGCAGACCGAATCGACCGCGGGGTCCTGACGGGATCGCCGTGGGCCGCACCTACCTCCTCACCGGGCGGCCGGGGGCGGGGAAGACCACGTGCCTTCGCCGGGCGCTCGCGCTCCTGGGTCGGCCGGCCGGCGGGTTCTTCACCGAGGAGATCCGCGAGCAGGGGACGCGCGTCGGGTTCGCGCTGGAGACGCTGGAGGGCCGGCACGCCGTCCTGGCCCACGTCCGCCGCCGCGGCGGACCCCGCGTCGGGAAGTACGGCGTCGACATCGCGGCGCTGGACGACGTGGGCGTCCCCGCCATCCGCGCGGCCGTGGACGAGGGCCGCCTGGTCGTCGTCGACGAGATCGGCAAGATGGAGGCGGCGTCGGCCCGGTTCCGCCAGGCGGTGGAGGACGCGCTCCGGAGCCCGGCAGGTCTGATCGGCACGATCCTGTCGGCGCCCCATCCCTGGGCGGACCGGATCAAGGCCGATCCCGTGGTCCGGCTGATCGAGGTCACGCCCGAGAACCGGGAGGGGATCCCGGCCCGGCTCGTCACCCTGCTCACGCGACCTGCCTGACGCGGCGGTCCCCGGCTGTTCTGTTCCTCGCGGAGCGCGAGTGCGCTTTGTTCCGGCAAGTCGAAGGTGCCGAGGCTTCGGGCGGCCAGCGTGGCCAGTCGACTTACGCGTCCTGATCCGCCAGGAGGTGCGGCAGGGCACCTCGGATGTGGCCGGGATGAAAGAGCAGTGTTCCGGCGTCCAGTGCGCGCCGCAGCGCGGCGGCGTCGCCCCTGAACAGGGGGCCGTCGCGCCCGAGCACGCACCGGCCTACTTCGTCCGGCGGGAGCGCGTCCACGATCTCGCGTGCCTCGGCGACCATGGCGTGCCACCGCCGCGACAGCCCCGCGGCGTCGGGCGGCTCCCCGGCGAAGGAGAGCTCCAGCACCTCGTCCGACGAGTAGCGGCCCGTGCGAGCCGCGTGCTCCAGGATCGCATCGGGACCGAACCCTGGGTCCTTGCCGCACGCGGCCCAGAGGAGGTACCCGAGGGGCTGGATCCGCTCATGGCACGCCATGACATCCACCCAGTCCCGTACCTCCAGGCGCCCGACGAGCGCCAGGACCTTGTTCGTGGCGAGATCGAACGGATGGAGCGTCAGGCCGAGATCGGGGTGTGCGACGAGTGGGAAGAAGCGGAACGCGCTGTCCCGGGCCCACTCCAGCAGGAGACTGTCCGACCCCTTGCCGACCTGAGCCTCGACGTAGGCCCGTCGCTCCCGGAGGACGTGGACGGTGAAGCCGCGCTCCTCCAGCAACCGCCGATCGGCCTCCCAGGTCGCCTCGAGGGCCGCGTCGGTGTCGTGGAACAGATCGATGTCGCGGGAGATCCGGGGCGCGGCGATCAGCTCGTTGAGGGCCCCGGCGCCCGCCACGTAGCTCTCGCCGGAGGCGATCCGATGCGCCGCTAGGAGGCGGCAGACCTCTCGCTGGAACGCCGTGAGAGCCATCGCCGGAGCTCCGCGGCCCTTCGGTACGCCGCCCGGTCGCCGTGCCGCTGGATGTATCCGAGGACCCGGAGACGTCCGGCGTCGGTGTCGGGATAGAAGTCCTCGCGCAGGAACCAGAGACACCGGTGGCGGTAGTCATCCACCAGGCGGTTGACCGCCGCTGCGAGAGGATCGTCTGTCGTACTCATCCCGTACCCACCGTAGCAGAAGGTTCGGATCGGCCGCAACCACGCGAGCTGCCGATCGGGTGACCAGCTCCCGATCGATCATGGCGGCTGTCCGGCCCCGAGGACGCGGGTCACGTACTGGCGCTCCAGGATCAGGGACTTCCGGTGATCCTGGTATCGCCGGAAGGCGTAGAGCTTCAGCTCGGTCAGACGGCGCGGGGATCCGTAGAGGAGCCGGCAGCGCTCCGTGATCTTCTTGAGGAAGAGCGGATCGGCCCGGTTGATCAGTACTAGGTCGACCTCGCGGTGCGGGAAGAGCCGCTGGAGCTCCCCCGCCAGCTCGGCGTGCTCCCCCAGCGGGAGCGTCGGTCGATCGAGCGGCACCGCGAGGTCCACGTCGCTTCGACCATGCACCGGCCCGGAGACGGAGGACCCGAACAGGAGGATGAGCTCGATACCGTGCCGGCGGGCTATCTCCTCGAACCGCGCGTCCACTGCCGTCACCCTCCGGCATTATCCCCGCCGCGCGCGTCCCGGCCGCGTCATCGTCCGCTGCGCTTCGGCCGCGAGTGGATGCAGGATCCAGGAGAACCCGCGGGACCTGCTGAAACCCGAAGAGATCCTGGAGGCGGTGAAGACGCATAACCCCGGGTCCTGGACCGTGGCGATGACGCGCAGGCGGCTGCCGGGCCAGGCTCAGGGGATGAGCACGAGCTTCCCCGTGAGCCGCTTGCCCAGGAACTCCCGCTGCGCCCGGACGATCTCCTGCAGCGGATAGGTCTTGGCGAGGACCGGCTTGATCTCGTGGCGCTCGATGTAGCGGACAAGGTTGCTGAAGACGCCAGGCTCCAGGATGGTGCAGCCCAGGAGCCGGAGGTCCTTTAGGTACAAGGTCCGTAGGTCCAACGTGACCATGGGTCCTGCGATGGCTCCAGCCACGGCGTACCGCCCACCGCGCCTGAGGACTTCGAGCAACTCCGGCCACTGCGGTCCGCCGACCACGTCGACAACGACGTCCGCGGTCTCTCGCCCGCACGCATCGAGCAGCTCCGCGGTGCGCGGGATGATCCTGTCCGCGCCGAGCGTTTTCACGTGGTCCGCCTTCGATGCGCTGGTGATGGCGAGGACGCTCGCCCCCCGCCGCTTCGCAAGCTGCACCGCCGCCGACCCCACGCCACCAGAGGCGCCGGTGACCAGGACGGTCTCTCCAGCACCGACATCGGCTCGCGTCAGCATGTTCTCGGCGGCCGAGTAGGCACAGGGGAAGGACGCCAGCTCGGCATCCGAGAGAGGGCTCTCGATCTTGTGGGCATGGATCGCGGCGACCTTCGTATACTCGGCAAAGCCGCCGTCGCACTCCGAGCCGAAGTAACACGCCCGGGAGGGTTCCCAGCCCACCGGCTCGCGCAAGACCGGCTCGATCAGAACCCTCTCGCCGATCCGTGCTGGGTCGACACCGTCGCCGGCCGCGACGACCCGACCGCAGACGTCGGCCCCCTGAATGCGGGGGAATGCCAGTGCTGCACCGGTCCAGCCGGTGTCTCCGGGCGTCGCCTGTGCATACCCGGCTGCGCCGCCCTCCGGGGTGGTGCCCTCGGTCACGCTCTTCGAGTACCAGGCCGTGCGGGTGTTGATGTCCGTGTTGTTGACCCCGGCCGCCGAGACACGGATCAGCACCTCACCCGTCTTCGGCAGGGGGACGGGAACGTCATCCCGGTATTCCAGTTGCTCGAACCCGCCGTGCCCCTTGAGCAGCACGGCTTTCATCGTTCGCGGGATCGTCGTCATGGAACGGTTCATCGCGCCTCCGGGGTCGACGGCCGCCTCGAGGAGCCGACGCGGTTCACGGTTGCTCGACGGCGGACGGCGTCACGGTCACGGGGCCGACGGCCTGCGCGGATCCTCGGCTCACTCGCCGTAGCGGATCCGGGGCTCGAGGTAGCCGTAGAGCAGGTCGACCAGAAGGTTGACGGTCATGAACAGCGCGGCGATGAACAGGATGGTGCTCTGGGTGAGCGGGTAGTCCCGTTGATAGATGGACCAGAGGACGAGACGCCCCACGCCCGGGAGCGTGAAGACCTCCTCGACGACCACCGTCCCGCCGAGGAGGAAGCCGACCTGGAGGCCGACCACGGTGACGATCGGGATCAGGGCGTTCTTCAGCGCGTGCTTGAGGACGATCGCCTTCCCGGCGAGCCCCTTGGCCGCCGCGGTCCGGACGTACTCCGACCTCAGCACGTCGAGCATGCAGGCGCGCGTCGTGCGGGCGATGTTGGCGGCGCTCGCGGTGCCGAGGCAGAGGGCCGGCAGGACCATGATGGTCAGGTTGCGGCGCGGGTCCGTGAACAGGTCGACCCACATGACGGGCGGCATCCAGCGGAGGTAGAGGGAGAAGAAGAGGATCAGCATCGTCCCCTGCCAGAAGACCGGGACCGAGAGGCCGAGCAGCGCGCCTACCCGCGTGGCCTGGTCGACGGGCCGGTCCGGCCGGACGGCCGAGACGATGCCCGCGAGGAGGCCCAGGACGAGGGCGAACCCGATGGCGAACGCGGTGAGCTCGAGCGTGACCGGGAGCCGCTCGAGGATCAGCGAGAGGACCGGCTTCCCGGTGCGCCACGAGGTCCCCAGGTCGCCCTGGAGCAGCTGGCCCATCCAGCTCCCGTACTGGACGTACCAGGGCTGGTCGAGCCCGAAGAACCGCCGGAGCTCGGCCACCATGGCCTCGCTGACCACCGCGTCGGCGCCGATGAGCTGCTCGACGACCGTGCCCGGGATGAGGCGCAGCATGAGGAAGACGAGCACGGTGAGCCCGAGGAGGGTCACCGCCATCGAGTAGAGCCGGACGACGAGATATCGTCCCATCAGTCCTCGATGCCGCGCCCCTAGAGGTCGCGGGTCCCGGGGGAGGAATGGGAGGGGGGCACGGCCCCCCTCCGATTCGCCGTCACGCCTTGTCGAGCCAGACCCCCTCGAAGCCGTAGAGCATCGTCGTCGGGTGCTGCTTCCAGCCCTTGACGAAGGCCTGGGTGAAGTCGATGTGGTCCGCCGAGAAGAGCCAGAGGTGCGGGACGTTCTCGAGGATCAGGATCTGGACGCGGTCGTAGATGTCCTTCCGCTTCTTGTAGTCCATGGTCCGTCGCCCTTCTTCCAGCAGGGCGTCGAGGTCCGGGACGCTCCAGCTGTTCCAATTCTGCCCCTTGGTCGAGTGGAGGGCGCGGAAGAACGCCGTGTCGGGGTCGCCGTACCCCGGCGTGGTGTTCATGGTCATGTCGAAGTCCTTGGCGAGCCAGCGCTTGATCCACACCGCGTACTCGACCTGCTCGATCTCCGCGTTGATGCCGATGCGCTTGAGGTTGGCCGCCACCACGGGCGCCCCGTTGACCATGGTCGGGAAGGTGGGGATGACCCCGAGCTTCACCGTGAAGCCGCTGGCGTAGCCCGCCTCGGCGAGGAGCTTCTTGGCGCGATCGACGTCGGGCTTGTAGTACTTCATCCACGCCTCTTCCGGGAGCTGCCATTGCCTCATCGGGGCCGTGGCCGGCGGGGTGAGCCGCCCGAAGCCGGCGGCGGCGACACGGAGGACCTGGCTCCGGTCAACGGCCCAGCTGATGGCCTGCCGGACGCGGACGTCCTTGAGGGGACCCCGGCTCGCGTTGATGTTGAGAAACTCGTAGCCGAGGCGCGAGCTTCGGTAGCCAGTCAGCGACTTCTCGTCCTTGAGGAGGTTCCAGTTCTTGTTGTCCTCGATGAAGGCGTGGTGGATCTGCCCCGTCCGGAGGGCGGCGACGATGTTGGCCTCGTCGGGGATGGTGCGGACGATCACCGCGTCCACGTGGGGGAGCCCTTTCTTGAAGTACTGGGGGTGCTTCTTGAAGACCATCTGCTGCTCGACCTTCCAGTCGGCCAGCATGAAGGGCCCGGTCCCCATGGTGGCCTTGTTGAGGTCGCCGCCGTGCTTCGACACGCCGGCCTCGCTGAGGATGAACCCCCAGAACCCGGCGAGCGCGGCCAGGAGCCCCGCGAACGGCTCCTTGGTGATGAAATTGATTCCGTACTTACCGCTCGGTTCGACCTTGTCGACGGCGATGAAGTCGGACTTCCCGGGCGACTTCTCGAAGAGCCGGTCGAACGTGAACTTGACGTCTTTCGAGGTCATCTCCTGGCCGTCGTGGAAGCGGACTCCCTCGCGGAGCTTGAAGCTCCACGTGAGGCCGTCGGAGCTCACCTGCCAGGACTCGGCCAGCTCCGGCTGCGGGGTCATGGTCTCGTCAAAGCGCACGAGCTGGTTGTAAGTGATGGGCGAGCGGCGGCTCCGCGAGAAGGCGGGGACCAGCTGGGGATCCAGCCCGGTCGCCTCGTTGTTCTGGGCCGAGACGACACGGCCGCCGGCCTTCGGCGCCTGGGCGAGCGCGGGCCGCCCGAGCGACAGGGCGCCGAGGGCCAGCCCCCCGCTCTTGAGGACGTCGCGACGAGTCCAGGGAAGATTCACAGAGCTCATGGCAGGCCTCCTTGGCTTCGGGATGCGGCGGTGATCGGCACGGCTAGGTCTTCGGATCGAGGACGTCCCTGAGGCCGTCGCCGACCAGGTTGAACGCGAGCACCGCGAGCATGATGGCGATGCCGGGGAAGACGGAGATCCAGGGGGCGGTCTCGAGGTGCGTCCGACCCTCGTTGAGCATGTTCCCCCAGGAGGGGGTGGGTGGCTGGGCCGAGAGCCCGAGGTACGAGAGCGACGCCTCGATGAGGATGGCCTGGGAGAACGCCACCGTGCCCTGCACGATGAACGGGGAGACCACGTTGGGCAGGATGTGCTTCAGCGCGACCGCCCACCGCCCCGCACCGAGCGCCCGGACCGCCTCGACGTACTCCTTCTCCCGTTCGGCCAGGACCGGGCCCCGCATGATCCGGGCGAAGAGCGGGGTGTAGACGATGGCGATGGCGATCACCGCGCTGTTCACCCCCGGCCCCCGCATGGCGGCGATCCCCACGGACAGGAGCAGGCCCGGGATGCTGAAGAAGACATCCATGACGCGGTTGACGATGTTGTCCCAGTGCCCGCCGAGATAGCCGGCGAGGAGCCCCGCCACCCCGCCCACGACCATCGCCGCCCCGATGGCGACCGTGGCGACGTAGAGGGAGATGCGCGAGCCGTAGATCACCCGGCTCAGCACGTCGCGGCCGAAGCGGTCGGTGCCGAACAGGGCCTTGGCGCCGGGCGAGGCCTCGATGAGGTCGAAGTTCTGCTCATCGGGCGGGGTCGGGGCGAGGACGCCGGCGAAGACCGCCATGACGACGATCAGGAGGGCCAGGAGCCCTCCCACCACCACCACGGTGCTGCGCAAAGCGCGCCGCAGCCGCCGTCCCCAGCGAAGCTCCCGCGCGATCCGCGGCGCGCTGACGGCGCGTTCGCGTGTCAGCTCCACCGCGCCTCCTGGAGACATGGAAAGGGACCCATCACCGCCGGCTGGGAGCACACTAGGCGTGGGACCTAGCCCTGTCAAGGGGTCGCCGAGCCGAGACCCCCCGGGTGCTCAGCGCGCGACGCCGGGGATCGGTCGGAGCGGCCCCCCGAGCGTCCTGACCACTGCGGCGAGCGTCCCGTCGGGCGTGTTCGGCGGCACCACGCATCCGGGCGCGACGACCAGCCCGAGACCCCCGGTCTGGGCGATCGCGTCCCGGGCCTCCGAGGCGGCTTGCTCCGCGGTGCCGTCGCGGAGCGTCCGCGCCTGGTCCAGGCCGCCGACCACCGCCCCCGGGACCCGGGCTTTCCCGTCGGCGAGCGACGGGCCGCCGGCGCGGTCGTCCCAGCTCCAGGCGTCGGCGGGGAGCGTCCCGAGGCGGTCCAGCATCAGCCGGTCGCCGTGGCCGTGGATGACGACGAGCAGGGCGCGATCGCGGATCGACGCCAGGATCTGCCGGTCGTAGGGCTCCCCGAAGCGCATGTACTCCTCCTCGCCGAGGAGGCTCCCGGTCGCGACCTGGATCGCGTAGAAGATCCCCGACGCGCCCTCGCCGAGCGCGAGGTCCACGAAGCGGGTGACCGTCTCGGTGATGGCGGCGAGCGCCCCGGTCAGCCGCTCGGGGTTCTCCCGGAGGTCCGTGACCAGCCGGTCGCCGGAGAGCTTCCGGGCGAGCGAGAGGGGGGAGAAGACCGTCGGGAGCACCGGCGCGTCGCCGATCCGGCGGTCGAAGCCCATCCGGATCAGCGCCTCGAGCTGCTCGACCCAGCCGTCTGCCGATCCCGGCTCGAGCGGCCGGATCCGCTTCCAGTCGTCCGCGCTTCGGACCGCGCAGCTCGCGCAGGGCCGGTTGCCCGCCGGTCCCGCCTGCTCGGCCTCGACGCAGCCCCACGCCGCCACGGCGTAGCCGCTCCGCGGCGTCAGCTTGACGAAGTCCGAGCCGTAGCGCTCGTGGAAGCGGAGCGTGGCCTGGGCTAGCCCGGCCGGCGAGCGATCCACGGCCGGGAAGTGGCGCCAGACGGCGTAGGGCACGCGGTCCACCGGCTCCCGCCGCACCGCGGCCAGGATCCGCTCGCGCCGACTCATCGGCTTCATGGTCTCGGCAGGCCGGTCGAGGAGCCGTCCTCGGCCCCCCGATGAGCTTCAGTACCCCCTGGTCAGGTCGACGACGTTCCGGAGCGGCTGGCCCGCCGTCCACCGCCGGTGGTTGTCGACGAAGATCTCGACGACGCGCTCGACGTAGCGGGCCGGCTCCCCCGCGATGTGGGGCGTGAGGATGACGTTGTCGAGACCCCAGACCGGGTGGTCCGGGGGCGGCGGCTCCTCGGCGAGGACGTCCAGGGCCGCGCCGGCGATCCAGCCCTCCCGGAGGGCTCGAAGCAACGCCGCCTCGTCGACGACGGCGCCCCGCGCGATGTTCACGAGCCGGGCGGTCGGCTTCATGGCCCGCAGCTCCGCCTCCCCGATCATCCCGCGGGTCTCCGGCGTCTCGGGCACGACCAGGACGACGAAATCACACTGCCCGAGCATCTCCCGGAGCCTGTCCGGTCCATAGACCCGGCGGATGCCCGGCACCGGGGCGACCGTTCGCCGGAGCCCGAGGACGATCAGGCCGAAGCTCGGCGCACGGCGGGCGATCTCGGCGCCGATGGCGCCAAGTCCGACCACGCCGAGGATCTTTCCCGCGAGCGGCTCGGTGAACTGGTGCCGCCACAGCCGCGCGGCCTGCTGACGCAACAGTCTGGGGAAGTCCCACTGCTGCATGACGAGGACGCCGAAGACGTAGTCCGCCATCAGCTCGGCGTGGATCCCCCGCGCGTTGGTTACGGTGACGGCCCGGAGGAGCTCGGCGGCCGGGAGCAGGTGGTCGGCCCCCGCGCTGGTGAGCTGGAGCCACCGGAGCCGCCCGGCATGCCGCAGACCCTCGAGGGGGAGCCGAAAGGTCAGCAGGATCTCGGCACCGGGGAGCTCCCGCGTGAGGGCCTCGGGCTCGGCGGCGGCGGCGACCTGGAGGTCCGGACAGCGCCCGGCGATCAGGCGTCGGTACTCGTCGCCCCGCCCGTGATACACGAGGAGCTTCATCCCTGTCCCAGCATCGCCCCCCGTGCCGGAATGCCGATGACGGATCGAGGCCTCTACGCCTCGTCCGGCGAGATGGCGGCGCGGGCCAGCTCGACCGAGCCGTAGACCACCAGGCTCAGGAGCCGCTCGCCGTAGCGGGCGACGCACGCCTCCCGGAGGGCGTCGATCAGTCGCTCGAACGCTTTGCGCAGCATCGTCGTCCCGCCTCCGAGTCTCTCACGAGATCCCGCAGGACACCAGGCGTTGGCACATCACATCGCCCGCGACACTCGAGCAGCCATCATGGGGATGTCCGGCAGGGGCGACCGCGGGTGGGGGCGGGTGGGGGGCTTGACGCCCGATCCGGAACGATGCCCTACTGCGCCTGGGCTCGGAGGCCGCCCGCGGGCCACGAAGGGAGCCCGGGCCGGTCTGGGCGGCTGAGACAGCATCCAGGCTCGCCGCGCGGCGGCGCATCGCCGGCAACCCTCGCAGGGGGAGGCTTCCCATGGCGACCGACCTGAAGGGACGCATCCTGGGGGAGATTCACGCGGACGAGGTCGTCGAGCTGGCCCGTGACCTGGTCCGCATCCCGAGCTACACGACCGACGAGACGCCCGTCGCGGAATACCTCGACCGCTTCTTCCGCCGACACGGGCTCGAGTCGCGCCTCCAGGAGGTCGATCCCGGGCGCTTCCAGACGATCGCGCGTCTCCCCGGCGCGGGGGGCGGTCGGAGCCTCATGTTCGACGGGCACATCGACATCGACCCCATCCCGGGCGGCTGGGTCCGCGACCCGTGGACGCCGGCGATCGAAGGGGACCGCTTCTACGGCGCCGGGATCTTCAACATGAAGGGCGGCGTCGCCGCCATGGCGATGGCGGCCGTGGCCGCGAAGCGGGCCGGCGTGCCCCTCCGCGGCGACGTCCTGGTGGCGTGCGTGGTCGGGGAGCTTCAGGGCGGGGTGGGGACGGTCCACATGCTGCGATCCGGGGTCCGCGCGGACTGGGCCATCGTGCCCGAGCCCTACACGACCCAGCACATCATCACCAAGCACACGGGCGTCATGGAATTCGCGATCCACGTCGTGGGCCGCTCCTTCCACATCTCCCGCATGGAGCAGGGCATCAACGCCATCAGCAAGATGGCGACGGTCGTCGGGGCGCTCGAGTCGCTCCGGCTCCGCGGCGGGCCCGACCCCGACCTCCCCGGGCTCCCGCGCCTGCTCGTGGGCTCGATCCTCGGCGGCCGCGGCCGCGACTGGGAGATCCGCGGCCCCAACATGGTGCCCGACTTCTGCTCGGTCTTCGTGGACGTCCGCTTCCCCGAAGGCGTGACGCCCGAGACGATCCTCGAGGACATCCGGGGCGTGCTGGACGGCCTCGCCCGGGCCGACCGCGACCTCGCCTACGAGATCGAGTTCCCGATGAAGCCCGAGCGGCGGGCCTTCCGCGAGGTGATGCTGCCGCTCTCCGTGCCGACGGACCACCCCCTCGTCCAGCTCCTGCGGGAGAACGTGACGGCCATCCGCGGCGCCGAGCCCACGGTGGGGGCGGTCGTGCCCTTCAGCTACGCCGGCAACGACACGTCCCACCTCTACGCTGCGGGGATCCCGTGCTGCCTCTACGGCCCCGGCGGCGGGTTCGCGGAGGGCTCGGCCGACCGGTGGACCTCGGTCGAGCAGATCGTGACGTGCGCCCGCGTCTTCGCGGCCATGATCGTGGACGTCTCCGGGTAGCGCGACGCCGGGGTGGCCCGGGCGCCCGGGCTGCCATCCTGGTTGCCCCCGGGTGCGCTGGCGCCGACGCGCCTCCACCGCGCGAGGGTGGAGCTCCTCTGAGCTTCCGCTGAGCGCCATCACCGATCATGGACGCGTCGACGGGGACCGGAAGGTTCCCGGGTCGACGACGCGCCGCGGGGAGGACGAGGCCGGGGTCTTGCCCCAGGCCGGCGGCGGGCTGTCGAAGCGGACCGGGGTCCCGGTCGCAGGGTGGACGAACCCGAGCCCGGTGGCGTGGAGGCAGAGCCGCCGGAGCGGGTCCCGGCGGCTCCCGTGGACGCGGTCGCCCACGATCGGATGGCCCAGCTCGGGGCCGACGGGCGCCCGCCCGTCGCGGACCACCGCCCCGTCGACCCGGACGCGCGCCGCCGCGAGCCACTGCCGGAGGCTCCGCCCGGACGACTCCGGGAACCGCGCACGGAGCCGCCCCAGCAGGCTCGAGTCGGTCAGTTCGGCCATCCGATCTCCCGATCATCCCATCGTACGCCAGCCCGCTCTCGGCCGGATGTCGGTCCCTCCGTGCCGAACCCTTGCGCGTCATCCCTCTCCTGTCGCTATTGGAGCGGAGTTCGCGATGAATGGTCCGGGCTAGGGGCCGACCCGGGCTACCCGATGGGCGGGTGCGTGATGGTGGCCCCGCCGTCGATGACCAGCGTGGTGCCGGTGATCCAGGCGCTCTCGTCCGAGGCGAGGAACAGGACCGCGTAGGCGATGTCCTCGGGCCGGCCCACGCGGCCGAGGGGGATGTTCTTTCCCCAGCGGGCCAGGATCTCCTCCCAGTCCTCCTCGGGCTTGAGGCGGCTTCGCGGCATCGGCGTCGCGACCCGGCCGGGGCAGACGGCGTTGACGCGGATCCCGTGGCGGGCGTAGTCGAGCGCCATGTTCTTCGTGAGGACGTTGACGCCGCCCTTGGCCGCGTTGTAGGGGGCGAGGTTCGGGTCGCCGAGGATCCCCGAGACCGACGACACGTGGACGATCGCGCCGCCGCGCCCGGCCTCGACCATGTGCTGGAGCGCGAAGCGCGAGACCAGGAACACGCCCGTGAGGTCGGTGCGGATCACGCGCTCCCAGTCCTCGATGGCCACGCTCGTGACCGACGCGTTCCGGACGATGATCCCGGCGTTGTTCACGAGGACGTCGAGGCCGCCGAGGGAGGCGACGGTCTCGCGGACCATGCGCTCGGCGTCCTCGGGGCGGCCGACGTCGCCCTGGACGCGGGCCGCCCGGCCGCCAGCCTGCCGGATGGCCGCGACGGCGTCCTCCAGCTCGGCGACGCGGCGCCCGGTCACCACCACCTGGGCCCCCTCCCGCGCGAACAGCTCGGCGGTGGCGCGACCGATCCCGGTGCCGCCGCCGGTGACGAGCGCTCGCTTGCCCTCGAGTCGCATCTCCGTCTGCCCCCTCACCCTGGCCCTCTCCCCCGGAGGGAGAGGGGAACGTGCTCAGGCCTCGGATGTCTCCCGGAACCGCGCGTCGCGCCAGGCGATCGCCGCCTTCAGGCCCTGGGCCTCGCGGATCCGGTTGAACTCCCGCCGCATCGGGGTCTCGGCCGCCTCCATGATGGTGTCGAGCTCGAGGTTGATCGCCAGGGCATCCCGGAGCCCCATCCGCTCGTAGGTCCGGTTGAGCGCGATCTTGGTGAGGCGGACCGCCTCCGGGTCGTTCTTCGCGATCTCCTCGGCGAGGGCCATGGCCTCGGCCTCGAGCCGGTCAGGCGGCACCACGCGGTTGACGAGCCCGATCCGGAGCGCCTCCTCCGCCGTCACGCGGTCCGCGCCCGTGTAGAGGAGCTCGCGGGTCTTCTTCATGCCGACGACCCACGGCATGATGAGCGTCACGACGCCGGACCCGAAGCGGATCTCGGGCTCGCCGAAGTAGGTGCCCTCGGCGGCGATCGTCACGTCGCACATCATGGCGAGGTCGCAGCCTCCGGCCAGGCAGTAGCCGTGGACGGCCGCGATGACCGGCTTCGGGAGGTCCCAGATCCGGAGCGTGAAGCGCACGTCGCGCTCGAGGCGCTCGCGCCACGCGAGCACGCCGCTCACCGGGTTCGCGGCCGATTCCTTGAGGTCGTACCCGGCCGAGAACGCGCGCCCGGCGCCCGTCAGCACCGCGACCCGGAGCCCCTCGTCCGCCTCGACCCGGTCGAGGGCGTCGGTGACCTCGGCCATCAGCCGGGTGCTCAGCGCGTTCAGGACGTGAGGGCGGTTGAGGGTGATCCTCGCCACCGGGCCCCGGCGCTCGAAGAGGATCGTCTCGTAGCTCACGGGGCACCTCTCCGCTTCTCGAGGAACGCCTCCATGCCCCGCCGGGCGTCGCCCGCGGCGAAGGAGTCGTGCTGGGCGCGGACGCAGAACTGGGCCGTGGCCCGGAAGTGGCCCTCGGTGAGCTGCCGCGCCCACGCCTTGTCGGCCCGGATGGCGAGCGGCGCGTAGGCGGCGAGCTGCCGGGCCAGCGCCTCCGCCTCGGCCCGGAGCTGGTCCGCGGGGACGATCTTCGCCGTGAGGCCCGCCTGCAGCGCCTGGCGGGCATCCAGGTGGTCGCCCGTGAGGACCAGGTAGACGCTCCGGCTCATCCCCACGAGGTGCCAGAGGAGGCCCATCCCGAAGATCGCCGGGATGCCGTCCCGGATCTCCGGCATGCCGTACTTGGCCGTTTCCGAGGACACGCGGATGTCGGCGAGGAGGGCGAGCTGGCAGCCGGCGCCCATGCACCAGCCGTGGACGGCGGCGATGACGGGGATCTCGAGGACCCGGAAGGCCTCGTAGAGGCGCTCGTACTCGCGGACCCACTCCTCGGCCGCGGGGCCGTCCATGTCCTTCGCCTCGTTCAGATCCTGGCCGGCACTGAACGCCTCGCCCGCGCCGGTGAGGACGAGGGCCCGGACAGACTCGTCGCCCCGCACGCACCGGAGCGCGTCCAGCAGCTCCGCCTTCAGCGCGGTGCTCAGGGCGTTCAGGACGTGGGGGCGGTTCAGGGTAATGACGGCGACGCCGTCCTGTCGCTCGAAGAGGATGTTCGCGTACATGGCCGCTCCTCGTCAGAAAAGCCGGCGCGGGACGTCCTCGACGAGCCACTCGTCCCGCGGCGCGCCCTCCGCACGGAGCGCCGTGAGCGCGACCCGCACGCGGGGGTCGTGGAGCCGGGCGCACATCTCGGGGAAGGCGAAGAGCGCCCGGTGGACCGCGGCGGGCACCTCGCCGGTCGCGAACATGCGCGGCGCGCGCCCGAGGACGATCCGTGCCGGCCCCTCCTCCCGCCAGCTCACCTCCTCGCCGGCGAGCTCCGCGAGGTGCGCGAACAGCCGCGCCAGCTCCCGGGCCCCCGCCCCGCCGATGCCGAACGTCTCGCGCAACTCGTGGAAGAGCTGGATCGCGTAGGCCCGGAGCGCCTGCGCGACCAGCCCGGCGGTGACGTGCACCCCGAGCATCTCCAGGCACGTGCGGATCCCGTCCTCCACGTAGCCGAGGGCGAAGTTCCGGTTGGCCCGGTGGCGTCGTTCCTCGGGCCACGCGGCCGGGTCGAGCCGCGGCGCCCGCGCAGGGTCGAAGTCGGGCGACGTCGTCACGGGCCGGTACTGGATCCGCTCCTCGGGCGCGAGGTCGCGGTCATGCTCCTCGAAGTAGCCCTCGTCGCAGGGCTCGCCGTCCTGGTAGAGCTTGGTCAGGACAAAGCCGAGACGGGGGCACCCGAGCGAGGCGCCGTTGTGCGCGTGCCAGCCCGCGAAGACCGCGCGTGCGGAGCGCGACGGCACCGCGAAGAGCCCGGCGCCCGGGAAGCCCCAGGAGGGCGCCAGGTACCGGATCCACACCTTTCGCGGCGACTCCTCGACGTACTCCATCCCGAGGCCGCCCACCTGGTTCGAGAGGTAATGGTAGCGCCCGGCGATGACGGCGGGCGGGAGGTCCCGGGAGATGCCGAGCTTCCGGAGGCCGTCGAGGAAGTGCGCCCGGTGATGGCGGTAGAGGATCCGGTACTTGAACTCGGTCAGCGCGGGCTCGCCTCGCTCGCGGAGGAGCGTGAGCTGGAGCCCGCAGTACCACAGCGCCCAGACGCGGGCGATGGTCTCGCAGCGCCGCCCGAGCGGCCACGTGACGGGGTCGAGTGCCGGAGAGTCGGTCATGGTGTCCTCAGGCCCGGACGGCTCGCCGGCGGAAGTACTCGGCCAGGAGGATCATCCCGGTGATGAAGACGAACAGGATGGTCGAGACCGCGGCGAGCGTCGGGGTGATCTTGAACAGCGCCTCGTCCCACATCTGCTTGGGGAGCGTCGTCGCAAGCCCGCTGGTGACGAAGAGCGCGATGGTCAGCTCGTCGAAGGACGTGATGAACGCGAACAGGAACGCGGCGACCAGCCCCGCGCGGATCAAGGGGACCGTCACGTGCCGGAGCGTCCGGAGGCGGTTCGCCCCGAGGCTCCATGCCGCCTGGTCGAGCCGCTCGTCGTAGGTCTTGAGGACGGCCATGACCGTGACCACCACGTACGGGATGGCGAGGACCGTGTGGCCGAGGACCAGCCCGAGCGACGTCCCGACGAGGCCCACGCGCGCGTAGAGGTAGAACAGGGCGACCGCGATGATCATCCGCGGGATGATGAGCGGCGAGAGGATGAAGGCCAGCGCCCCGGTCTTCCCGCGCACCTCGCGGCGTGCCAGCACGAACGCCGCCGGGGTCGCGATGAGCATGGCCAGGGCGCCGGTCGCCACGCCCACGGCGAGCGAGCGCAGCGTCGCCCAGACCCACTGCCGCGACTCCAGGTAGATCCCGTACCACTTGAGCGTGAAGCCACGCGGTGGCCACTCGATGAACGCCTCCGTGGTGAACGACACGGGCACGATGAAGAAGGCCGGGAGCGCGAGGAAAGCGACGATCAGGAGGCCGACGGTCCACAGGGCCCCGCGGGACCACGCCCGGTGCGGGCGGTGCGCACGTGGCGGGATCGCGACCTCCACCAGCTCGGCGAGCCGGTCCGAGACCCAGCCGAGCCCGGCGATGGCGGAGCCGCCCAGAAAGCCGCCGAGCCGCGCGATGGGGTTCCCGCGCCGGCCGCCGCGGCGGTCGACGACGGGCGCGCTGCCCGCCAGCGTCGACATCCCGAGCGCGCGGTCGTAGAGGTAGAAGACCAGGAGGGCCGAGACCAGCAGGAGCAGCGAGATCGCGCCGGCGAAGGCCCAGTTGAGCATCTCCTGGACCTGCTCGATGATCACCTGGGTGATCATTGTCTCCTTCCGGCCGCCGAGGAGCGCGGGCGTGATGAAGAAGCCCGTGGCGGTGATGAAGACCAGGAGCCCGCTCGCGGCCACCCCCGGCATGGAGAGGGGGAAGTAGATCCGCCAGAACGCCTGCCCCCCGCGGGCGCCCAGCGTCGAGGCGGCCTTGGCGAGGTTCGGGTCGATGTTCTCCATGACCGACACCATGGTCAGGATGCCGAGCGGCATCAGCGCGTGGGTCATGCCGATGAGGACGCCGGTCAGGTTGAAGATGAGGTCGGCCGGCGCGTCGGTGAGGCCGAGGGCCAGGATGAGGTTGTTCACGGCCCCCCTCCGGCCCAGCAGCACGATCCAGGAGAACGTCCGGACGAGGAAGCTCGTCCAGAAGGGGAGCAGGACCCAGAGGGTCAGGGCGTTGCGCCGGCGCTCGGTCGTGGTCGCGAGGAGGTAGGCCACGGGGTAGCCGCCGAGGATGCAGAACAGCGTGGTCCATGCCGAGATCTTGAGCGTGATGAGCAGGACCTGAACGTACACGGTCGAGCGGAACAGGCGGGCGTAGTGGATCCCGGTCAGGGCGCCCTGCTTGTCGACGAGGGAAAGCCAGAGGAGCTGCGCCACCGGGTAGAGGAAGACGACGGCGAGGAAGAGGAGCGCCGGGAAGAGCGGCCACGCGGCGAGCCAGGCCGGGAAACGCCGGCGCGCGAGGCCCGGCAGGGCCGCCTCGGCGACGGCGCCGGTCACGTCGGGGCCCCGCCGTCCGGGAGCAGCACGGCGCCGTCGACGGCCCAGCCGAGCCGCACCGGGGCCCCGGCGACCGTCGGGCTCGCTGGTCCGGCGGTCAGCCGCGTCGCCGACACCACGCGGCCGTCCGCGAGCGCCACGTAGTACTTGGTCACGCCGCCCACCAGGATGACGTCCCGGAGCACCCCCTCGACGACGTTCGGCGCGTCGTCCCCGGGGGCGAGCACCACCATGCGCTCGGGGCGCACCATGAACCGGACGCGGCCGGCCGCCTTCACGTCCGCGCGGGCCTGGACCCGGACGGTGGCGCCGGCCACGCCCGACACGGTGACCGTGTCGCCGTCAGCGCCCGCGACCGTGCCTTCCAGGATGTTCGACTCCCCGAGGAAGTCGGCGACGAACGCGGTGTGCGGCCGGAAGTAGAGCTCGTCGGGCGTCCCGACCTGCTCGATGCGTCCCTCGTTCATCAAGCAGATCCGGTCGGACATGATCATGGCTTCTTCCTGGTCGTGGGTGACGTAGAGGACGGTGATCCCGAGCTGGGTGTGGAGGTGCTTGATCTCGAGCTGCATCTGGTCCCGCAGCTTCTTGTCGAGAGCGCCGAGGGGCTCGTCCATCAGGATGATGGACGGGCGGTAGACGATGCAGCGGGCGAGCGCGATGCGCTGCTGCTGGCCGCCGGAAAGCTGGCGCGGCAGACGCTCGCCCACGTCGGGCAGGCGGACGACCTCGAGGACGCGCTTCACCTCGCGGGCGATCGTCGCCTCGGGCGTCCGGCGCATCCGGAGCGGGAACGCGATGTTCTCGTGGACGGTGAGGTGCGGGAAGAGCGCGTAGTTCTGGAAGACCATGCCGATGTCGCGCTTGAAGCTCGGCAGGTAAGTGGCCAGCCGCCCGTCGATCCAGACCTCGCCGCGGTCGGGCTGGATCAACCCGGCGACGACCATCAGGAGCGTCGTCTTGCCAGACCCCGACGGGCCGAGGAGCGTCAGGAACTCACCCTCGCCCAGATCCAGGGCGGCGTCCGCGAGCGCGACCACGGGGCCGTACGTCTTGCGCACGGCACGGATCGTCAGCTTGTAGCGCGGCTCCTCGCTCACGGGAGCTCAGACCTCGAGGCCCCACGTGGTGCGGCGATCCGCACCCACGTGGGGGCGTGATGCGGATGGCGGCTAGGAAATGAGCCAGGCGTTGAACCGCTCGGTGACCTTCTCCTTGTTGGCCGCCCAGTACTCGTAGTCGACGCGGATGGACTTCGCGTAGTTGTCGGGGTGCGTGGGTAGTACCGACGCCCGCTTCGGGTCGACGTGCTTGTAGGCGCTCGGGTTGGTCGGCCCGTAGGCGAGGTGCGGCGTGAACGCCGCCTGGCGCTTGCCGCTGGCGGCGAACTTGATGAGCTCGCGGCAGAGGTCGATCTTGGGCGAGCCCTTCAGGATGGTCCAGCCCTCGCAGGCCCAGAGGTTCTGATCCCACACGATGGTGGCCGGCGCGCCATCGTCGATGGCCGCCTGGGCGCGCCCGTTCCAGGTGGGGCAGATGTCGACCTCCCCGGTCTTCAGCATCTGCGAGGTCTGGGCGGCCGCGGTCCACCACACCACGACGTCCTTCTTGATCCGGTCGAGGCTCCGGAACGCCCGGTCGATGTCGCAGGGATAGAGCTTGTCCTTCGGCACGCCGTCGGCCAGGAGCGCCTGCTCGATGGTGTCGAAGGGGTGCTTCCGGAGCGCCCGCCGGCCCGGGACCCCTTTGAGGTCCCACAGGTCCTTCCAGGACGCGGGGGCCTTCTTGCCCTTGAAGGCGTCGAGCCGGTAGGCAAAGATCGTCGAGTACACGTCGTTGCCGACGAAGTAGGGCGAGCGGAATTCGGGCCGGATCTCGGCGACATCGGGGTGGTTGTCCAGCTCGAGCTTCTCCAGATAGGGCCCATCCTTCACCAGCTGGTCCATGGCCGGCTGGGAGAGGAGCGCCATGTCCCAGGTGTAGGCCTTCGCGTCGACCATCGCCTTGACCTGGCTGGTCGGCTCGTGGGCCGAGGCGACCCCGACGGCCTCGATGCCGGTCGCCTCGCGGAAGGGCTTGTAGAAGGCCTCCTGGAACGCGACCGCGAACGGGCCGCCCGGGTCGCGGATGACGATCCGCTTCGCCTGGGCGTCTGCCCGCCGCCAGACCCACGGCGCGCCCGCAATCGTGGCGCCCGTGGCCGCCGCCTTCAGGACCGTGCGGCGCGAGACCGCCGCGCTCCATCGATCGCGTGGGTCCTTCATCGTGGGACCTCCCTTCCCTCCGTGCGCCGTTCGGCGCAGATCGCAGAGACCCGTCGGGGTGTGTCGACAGCCACGCGGGTTGTCGGCGGCCGTATTATATTTCAACGGTTCTCTTCGGGCGAGAGGCCTGCCGGGGAGACCCGGCCGAGGATGGCGGGGCGCGTCCCGGACGGACGCGGAGGCGGCATGGACCACGTGGGCGTGGACACCGGCGGGACCTTCACCGACCTCGTCGCCCTCGAGACCGGAACCGGCGACATCCGCGCGCTCAAGGTGCCCTCGGTCCCCGCCGACCCCGCTCAAGCGGTCCTCCACGGCCTGCGCCGACTCCGCGAGCGCCACGGCGTGGTCCCCTCGGCGATCGAGCGCTTCGTCTTCGGGACCACGGTGGCGACGAACGCGATCCTGGAGCGGCAGGGAGGCCGCACGGCGCTCGTCGCCACCCGCGGGACCCGGGACGTCATCGAGATCCAGCGGCAGTGGCGCCAGCGCCTCTTCGACCTCGCCTTCCAGAAGCCGGAGCCGCTGGTGCCGCGGCGGCTCAGGCTGGAGGTCGACGAGCGCGTGGCCGCCGACGGATCCGTGGTCGTGCCCTTGCGGGCCGACGACGCCGAGCGCGTGGCGCGCGAGGTCGCGGGGCTCGGCGTCGAGTCCGTGGCCCTGGCGCTCCTGTTCTCGTTCCTCGACCCCCGGCACGAGCAGGCGCTCCGGGCGGCCCTCGAGCGGCACGCGCCCGGTGTCCACGTGTCGCTGTCGTCGGACGTGTGCCCCGAGTTCCGCGAGTACGAGCGCAGCTGCACGACCATCATGAACGCGTACGTGATGCCGAAGGTCCACCGGC
>Ga0073934_10004968_pt1 | contig 21329 bp, 18 predicted proteins | sample LarsenN4metaG_FD_76834 | JGI IMG/M metagenome (GOLD analysis project Ga0073934, IMG submission 76834) | Hot spring sediment bacterial and archeal communities from British Columbia, Canada, to study Microbial Dark Matter (Phase II) - Larsen... ...
CCTCGCGCGCGGCGCCGACGTCGATACCGTCGCGCCGTATACCTACGCTTCGGCGTCCGACGACGACCGCGTCGCGGCTTTGCTCGAGGAAATGGCGGCCGGTCGCGTCGATGCCATCGCGTTCACGAGCAAAGCGCAGGTGCAGCGGCTGATCGAGGTGGCGAGGAAGCGGCAGCTCGACGCTCTGCTCGACGCCGGGCTCGCCAGGACGAAGGTAGCCGCCGTCGGGCCCGTCGTCGCGGCCGAGCTCGCCGACGCAGGCTTCCGCGTCGATACGGTCCCCGACGACAGCTATTCGATGAAACCGCTCGTGACGAGCGTCTGCGAGCTGCTCGGCCGGCGCTAGCGCTTGGCGTGCCGCAGCTGCATGGCCGTCGGCCGGCCGTCGGCGGCGGGCTGATACCACACGGAGAAGTCGCCGAGCGCCGTGCGGTAGTCGCCGAGCGGGTCGGCGCTCTCGATCTCGAACGCGTCGAAGCCGGTTCGCAGCATGAAAAATAGCTGCTCGAGCAGCACCTCGCCGACGGCCCGCACCTCTCCCTTGTACTTGTAGCGCTCGCGCAGCAGCCGTGCGTAGGAATACGCACGGCCGTCGCGGAACTTCGGGAACTCGAGCGCCACGACCGCGAAGTGAGGCAGATCCTCGGCGTAGAGATCCGGCGGCTGATCGCTGCGCAGCCGGATGCCGAGCGGCGTGCCGCGCGCGATGAGGGCCTCGCGGTGCGCCTTCCACTGGTCGAGGCCGACGATCACGGGGCCCGAAGGCGGAATGGTCTCCGCGCCGCTCGCGTCGACGAACGAGCTCGCGACGAGCTCCCCGTTCTTCACGAGCGCCATCAGGCCGCCTGACTCTCGTCGCCGTAGACGGCGGTCTTGAACGGCTCGATACCGACGCGGCGGTAGGTATCGAGGAAGCGCTCGTCATGCTCGCGGATCACGAGATACGTGTCGACGATCTTGCGAATCGCGGCCGGCACGCCGGCCTGCGGCAACCCGGGGCCGAGCCGATCGCCGAGCGACGCGTGTTGGTCCGACGAGCCACCGAGCGTGAGCTGAAAGAACTCCTGACCACGCTTGTCGACGCCCAAGATGCCGATGTGGCCCACGTGGTGATGGCCGCAGGCGTTCATGCAGCCCGAGATGTTGATCGTGAACTGGCCGATCTTCTGCAGCTCGTCGAGATCCGTGAACGCGCGGCTGATGTCCTGCGCGATCGGGATCGAGCGCGCGTTCGCGAGCGCGCAAAAGTCGAGGCCGGGGCAGCAGATGATGTCCGACAAAAGCCCCAAGTTCGGCGTGGCGAGCTCGAGCGCCGCGAGCTTGTGCCACAGCTCGTAGAGCTCCGACTGCTTCACGTCGACGAAGACGAGATTCTGCCGATGGCTCACGCGGATCTCGCCCATGCTGTACCGGTCCGCGAGATCCGCAACCGCGTCCATCTTGTCGGCCGTGATGTCGCCGGGCGCTTTGCCGGGCGCCTTCAGCGAAAGGTTGACGATGGCGTAGCCGGGCACCTTGTGCTCGACGACGTTGCCGCGAACCCAGCGGTCGAACGCGCGGTCGCCGGCGCGCAGCTTCGCGAGCAGCTCGGTCTCGTCGGCGAGCTGCTCATACTGCGGCGGCGCGAAGTAAGCGTTGATGCGCGCGATCTCCTCCTCCGGCACCCGCAGCGCGCCGTCCTTCGTGTACTCCCAATCCTCGTCGACGAGGGCCCGGTATTTGTCGATGCCCATCTGGTTGACGATGATCTTGATGCGGGCTTTGTGGATGTTGTCGCGCCGCCCGTGCACGTTGTAGACGCGCAGGATCGACTCGACGTAGGACAGCAGGTGCTGCGGCGCGAGCCACTTGCGGATCGTCTGACCGATGTACGGCGTGCGGCCCAACCCGCCGCCGACGAGCACCTCGAAGCCGACCTCGCCTTGCTCGTTCTCGTGCATGCGGAGCCCGATGTCGTGCACGGCCACGGCCGCGCGGTCGTTCGGCGAGCCCGTTACGGCGATCTTGAACTTGCGCGGCAGGTACGAGAATTCCGGGTGCAGGAACGAGTACTGACGCAGCAGCTCGCAGTAGACGCGCGGATCCGCGAGCTCGTCCTTCGCGCGCCCCGCATACTGGTCCGACGTGATGTTGCGGACGCAGTTGCCCGACGACTGGATGCTCGTGACCTCGACCTCGGCGAGATGCTCGAGGATGTCCGGCACCTGCTCGAGCTTGATCCAGTTGAACTGCAGATTCTGGCGCGTCGTGAAATGGCCGTAGTTCCTGTCGTAGGTGCGCGCCAGATACGCGAACTTCCGCATCTGCTTCGACGACAGCGTGCCGTAGGGCACGTTGATCCGCAGCATGTAGGCATGCAGCTGCAGGTACAGCCCGTTCATGAGCCGTAACGGGCGGAACTGATCCTCGGTGAGCTCGCCGCCGAGGCGGCGCTTGACCTGGCGCCGAAACTGCGCCACGCGCTCCTTGACGAAGCGGGCGTCGAATTCATCGTAGCGATACATCGGTGTTCCCCATCCTGTGAGCGTGGCGCCCGCGGCTAGACTTCAGTGAGGTCCGTCCGCACCGTCGGCCCGAACGCGCGAATGGCCTCGCGGATCGCAGTGGGACGGCGCGCCCCGTCCGCGATCTCGACCTCGATCAGTTGCGGGTCGATGACTTGGCACTCCTCCTCGTGCCGCTTGGCCACGGCCATGAGCCGCGTCGCCTCGGCGGCGTCGTCGATCAGCGCACCGGCCGCGATCGACGGCTCCCATGCTTCGCCGGGAGCCAAAAATACGACGGCGCCGTCGCGCAGCCGGTTCGCAATGATCATCTGCGGCATCAACGATTCGCGCGGCCCGAGCCTCGAGTCGCCCCCGTTTGGGAGGGCGTATTCTACACACCGTCGGGCGCAAGGCCGCACCTCCGAAACTGTGCACAAAATCTGTGGATAACGCTGTGGAGAACTCTTTGAAAATCGCCGCTCACCGCAGTCTTCATTAATCCGAAGTCAATTTGGTCAAAAAACCGTCAAAAATGAACTTCTACGTACGATATCAAATAGTTGCGCGACCTTACGACGACTGCGCTTAAGGAACGGTCGACAACCGGTAGGGCCCCGAACGTTAATTCCAAAGTTTGGAATCGCCCTGTGTACAGCCGCGCCCGCCGCGCCTGGCACGCACCGCGAGTTCGGTGCGACGCCATGACGTATAGTTTCGACGGACGACGGGGGGATCGCCATGACTATTCGTTCGAAGCTAATTCCCGCCGCGGTGCTCGCCGTAGCGGGCAGCGGATTCGCGGCCGGGGCGCAGACGGCTCCGGCCGTTCAGGCCGACATTCCGTACCTGACGAGCGCAGCCGGCGAGCCTCTCAAGCTCGATCTCTACCTGCCGGCATCGGCCGGCGCGCCGCTGTTGGTTTGGCTCCACGGCGGAGCGTGGGAGAACGGCAACAAGTCGGCGATGCCGCTCGAGCCGCTCATCGAGCGCGGCTTTGCCGTTGCTAGCCTCGATTTCAGCCCCGCTTCGAAGGCGAAGTTCCCGGGCCAAGTCCACGAGATCAAGGCCGGGATCCGCTTCCTGCGGGCTCAGGAGAAGCGCTATGGCTACGACGCGGCGCGAATCGCCATCATGGGCGCGTCGTCGGGCGGTCATCTCGCCGCGGTCGTCGGCACGAGCAACGGCCGAGAGGACCTCGAAGGAACGCTCGGCGACCACCGGGGCGAATCGTCGGAGGTTCACGCGATCGTGTCGTACTTCCCCGCCACGAACCTGACGACGATCCTCGCGCAGTCGACGCCGTTCGGGCTCAGGATTCGCGAGCCGGCGGTCGCGCGCTTGCTCGGCGCCGCCCCTGCGGACGCGGAGCCGCTCGCGCGCCTCGCGAGCCCCGTGTTTCACGTCGACCGCGACGACCCGCCGCTACTGCTGTTGCACGGCGATCAGGACCCGCAGATGCCGATCAATCAGTCGCACGAGCTCGAGGGCGCGTACGAACGCGCGGGAGCCGAGGCGGAGCTCATCGTCGTGCATGGCGCGGCGCACGGCGGCGACGCGTTCTACTCTCGAGAGAACGTGGAGCGCGTCGCCACGTTCCTGCGAGCGCAGCTTCGCCGCTAGCGCGCCGACACGCGTACGAATTGCGCCCCTCGTGCCGCCGGCGACTCAGCGGCGATTCGGACCTTCGGGAGGATCTTCGGGCGGCCCGCCGCCCCACTGCTCGCGATGAGCTTCTTCGGCCGCGCGTTGCACGTCGGCGTGCCGGCGGCTCAGGAGCAAGCTGCCCGGCGGGCAGACGCGCGCCCGGATCAGCCCGAGATCCGCAGCGGCATCGAACAAGCTCGGATACCACTGTCTCCAGCCCGGCAACAACCGATCCACTTGGTCGCGCAAGCTCATCGGCCGAGCCTAGCGGAGCGTGCCTAGGGCCGCAATGACGCAGTTAGCGCAGGAACTCCGCCGGATCGCGCGCGCCGCCGCGCCGCCCCGGCTGGCGCACGTACACGCCGAAGTGCAGGTGCGGCGGCGTCGTGATTGCATTGCCGGTATTGCCGACGGCTCCTAGCGGTTGGCCGGCCGTCACGAAGTCGCCCGGCTCGACCCATTGCTCGTGCAAGTGCGCGTAGTAGACGCGCACGTTGCCGAAAAGCGGCTGCATCCAGATCACGTTGCCGCCGACGCGCGTCGTCTCGACGCGCGTGACCCAGCCGTCCGTCGCCGCGAGCACCGGCGTGCCGCGCGCGGCGAAAATGTCGACGCCGCGGTGCGCGCGGCGGCCCCCGTCGCGCTCGGCGCCGAATCCGCTCCAGATGGCGCCGGTGCCTACCCCTTTCACGGGAAACGTCAGCAGGGCGCGCGCCTCGACCTGCACGTCGAACTCGGCGGCTGCGCCGATCGGCGGCTGCACGCGGAGCACGTAGTCGCCGCCTTCGACGGCGTCGATCGCGAACGGCTGTAACTCGCTGCCCGGCAACGCGCCGGCGATGCGCTCGTGCCGCAAAGACGACGCCCGGAACAGGTCGACGAACAACTCGGTTGCCTCGCCCCCGGCGCTCGTGAGCGTGACCGCGACGCGCCGGCCGGCGGGAACCGTGAACGCATAGCCGACGGCGGCCGTGCCGCTCGCCCGCTCGCCGGTCTTGCGGAACGGCAGCTCGATCGGAAGCGGGTCTCGCAGCGCCCGTTCGGCGCCATCGAACCACTCGATGGCAGGCCGGTTGCGCTGCAAGCGCGTGAGCGCGAGCTCGTAGCCGTACGCTTGATGAGGGTACTGCGGAGCGTACGGCACCATCTCGATCGAACGGATCTCCGGACCCATCGAGACCAACGGCACGAGCGCGAGCAGGCTTCCCGCGCACAGCGCGAACAAGTTCCGGAACGAGCAGCAGCGCAACGCCGCGCGCGCCCCGCGCCGGAAACCGCTCTGTCCGGCCCCCATTGCCATCGAAACGATGGTACGCGCGCCTCGCGGACGGTGTCGAGAACCGCAACCTGCAGAAAAATTCAGCGCCTGGCCGTTGACCGGTCCACCCCTCCTCCCTAGGTTAGACGCCGGCCTCCGGGTTGGCAGAACTGCATGCTTTTTGGCGAGATCGTCATCGTTGCGCTTCAGTCGATTCGCGCGAACCTGTTCCGCGCGATCCTGACGATGCTCGGCATCATCATCGGCGTCGGCGCCGTCATCACGATGCTCGCGGCCGGCGCCGGCGCCCAAAAGCAAATCGACGAGCAAATCGCGGCGCTCGGCGCCAACATTCTCACGGTGAACGCGGCGCAGTTCTTCTCGGGCGGCATCTCGCGCGAGCGCCAAACGCTCGTCGTCGACGACGTCGACGCCTTGCTCGCGGACAGCCGGTATCTCGACGCCGTAGTGCCGGAGATGCAGAACCGCGGCCAGCTGAAGCTCGACAACTTCAACACGAACACCCGACTCGTCGGCACCACGGCCGACTATGCCGAAGTGTTCAACTACAAGCTGGCCCACGGCCGGTTCTTCACGCCGGCCGAGGACGAGCAACGCAAGCGCGTCGTCGTTCTCGGCGCCGATATTCCCGGGCGGCTCGAGAAGGACCCCGCCGAGCTCGTCGGCCGAACGATCGCGGTGAACGGCCAGCCGTTCGAGATCGTCGGCATCTTCGAGAGCATCGGCGGCGGGTTCGGCAATCAGAGCCCGGACTTCGCCGCGCTGATTCCGTTCAGAACCGCGCAGCAGCGCGTGTTCGGCCGCGAGCAACTCGACAACATCAGCGTCCGCGTTTCGGAGCACGCGTCGATGGAACGCGCCATGGTCGACATCGAGCGCGTGCTTCGGCGCGAGCACAAATTGATGCCCGGCACGCCGAACGACTTCTCGATCGTCGACCGGCGCGAGTTTCTCGACACGCAGCAGGAAGCGCAGCAGACGTTCACGATGCTGCTCGCGAGCATCGCGGGCGTGAGCCTTCTCGTCGGCGGCATCGGCATCATGAACATCATGCTCGTCAGCGTCACGGAGCGAACGCGCGAGATCGGTATTCGCATGGCGCTCGGTGCGACACGCTTCAGCATTCTCTTGCAGTTCCTCGTCGAGTCCGTCACTTTGTGCCTTTTGGGTGGTGGACTGGGAATTGCGCTTGGCACTCTCGCAGCACGAACGCTGTCACGTTTCGCAGGCTGGGAAACCTTCGTGTCGCCGGAGTCGGTGGGACTGGCTTCGGCATTCAGCGTCGGCGTCGGCCTGTTCTTCGGCATTTGGCCCGCGCGCCGCGCCGCGCGCCTCGACCCGATCGAAGCCCTGCGCTACGAGTAGCGTTACGCGGCCGCGACCGCCGGCCTGGCTCAAGACGTCGCTCGCCGCGCTCGTTCTCACGTGCACGGGGTGCGTGCTGCACGTGCAGCGCACGCTGGAGCCGCCGCCGGGATTCGAATACGAGCCGCCGCAGAGCGCGACGCCGCCTTTCGACTCGTTCGAGCGCACGCCCGTCGAGCTGTCCGAGCCGTTCGACGAGATGCGAACGCACGAGATCGTGCGGCTTTCGTTTCGGTCGAGTGGGCGCAACGGGCACCCGCGAAATCTCGTCGAAGGCCAGTACTTCCGCTCGAAGGGGCCGGGCCGCAAGAGCCTCGTCGTCGTCCTGCCGATTTGGGGAACGAGCTCGTATCCGCCGGCCAAGATTTCGTACGGCTACGCGCGGCACGCCGGCCAAGACGCGCACGTCATCTGGATATACGGCGACGCGCCGCTGTTCCCGTGGGGCGAGCTGAGCTCGGCGCCGACCGAAGAGGGTTTTCGGGCGATGGCCCGCGACAGCGCCGAGCGCTATCGCGCCGCCGTCGTCGACATGCGGCGGCTCGTCGAGTGGGCCGCGGAACAGCCGGAGATCGATCCGACACGCATCGCTTTCGTCGGCTTCAGCATGAGCGCGCTCGTGACGGCGACGCTGCTCGCGAACGAGCCGCGCGTCGCAAGCGGCGTGCTGATGATGGGTGCCGCGAGATTTGCCGACGTGTTCGCGTTCTGCCGCAATCGCGCGGGAGAAGTTCGCGACCACGCGTTGCGCTCGTTCGGCTGGACCGTCGAGGAGTATCGCGAGTTCTTCAAGATGCTGTTCGATCCGGCCGATCCCACGCGTTTCGTGGGCCGCTACGATCCGAACGAGATTCTCATGATCGACGCGATGTTCGACGACTGCATGCCGGAGTCGTCGCGGGCCGCGCTCTGGGAGATCACGGGCCATCCGCGGCGCGTGACGTTTTTGTATCGCCACCGCAGCGCCTTCTACTCGCTGACCCCGCTCGGTCTCAACGTCTCTCGGCGCAAGATCTATCGGTTCCTCGACGAGACGATCGGCGGCGAGCGCGACTCTTCGGCGCCGAATTGACATAAGCCGAGGCGGCTCCCCGGCGTTCTTGCGAGCGGCTCGCTTGCTTAGGACACGGCATCTCGGCGATATTCGGCGCTGCCGATCAAAGGTAAACCCGGCGAAAGCCGGGGACACAAAGCTTCCGGTCTAACGGGCCGCTTCAGGCGGCCTTACGACAGCGGGGTTGCCGGCCACGCGAGCACCGTCGCGGCATTCCCGATCGTCATCGACCGGCGGCACGGAGTCAGGGAGTCCGTCCGCACATGAGCACCGCCGTCGCGCGTAAACGCAGTCCTAGCGTCGTCTTTCCGCCGTCGGGCCTCGGCCCGGCAACGACGGTAGAGGTTTCGACGCCGAGCGAGATTCAACAGGTTTTGTCGGACGCGAAGCGCTACCCGAGCCCCGTGCGCCCCGTCGGCTCGGGCAGCTCGACGACGCGTTGCGTGACGGCGAACGGCGGCACGCAGCTCGATCTCTCCGCGATGAATCGAGTGCTGAAGATCGACCGCGACAAAGTGACCGTGCAGCCCGGCATCTCGCTGACGGAGCTCGCGGATATTCTCAGTGACGAAGGGCTCGAGCTCGTCGGCGGCTTCGACCTCGCCAACCGGACAGTGGGCGGCGCGGTCTCCGCTGCGGGGCTCGAGGCGTCGATGGCGGGCGACGTCGGCCAGTTCGCATCGCACGTCGTGCGGCTCAAAGTCTTGAGCCCGAACGGCAAGAAGTTCGTGGTCAGCGAGAAAACCAAGAGCCTTCTCGCATTGATGCGCCTGAGCTACGGCCTCCTCGGCGTCATCTACGAGATCACCCTGCGCGTCCGGCCCATCCAGGGCTTTGCGGTGCAAACGGCGAAGGTCTCGTTCAAAGACTTCGGCAAGCTCGGCTCGAAGCTGCTCGGCGCGACGGCCGGCGTGAAGCTGTATTTGCTGCCCTTCCGCGACCGCATCTACCTCGAGCTGCGCAGGCCGGCGGCCGAAGCCGATCCCGGACGAAAGTTCGCGTGGCGGTTCAAGGACTGGGCCGTCTACTCGGCGCTGCCCGAGGCCGCGCGATCGATCGGGAAAGCCGTGCCGATCCGCCAAATTCGCTACCCGTTGATCGACAGCTTGAGCGAAGTGGCGCAATCCCTCGTCAACAACGCGCTCGTGCGCAGCGGCAGCAACTCCGTCGAGCAGAGCGGCCGCTATCGCCTGCTCGGCAGCAAGAGCCGGTTCACGTACACGACTTGGGCCTTCCCGGCCGCGGACTTCCCGAGCACCACGCTCGCCTACAAATTGTTCTGCAAAGAGTACTACGCACGCACGGGTTTTCGCTGCGACATGCCGACCGTGGGTTTCCGGCTGAACCGCGATCGCAGCGCGCTTCTCTCGCCGTCGTTCGACAGCCCGATGTTCACGCTGAGCCCGCTCTCGACGCAGGTCGAAGGCTGGGACGACTTCGTGCTCGACTTCGCCGACTTCGCTGCGAAGCATCGCGGCGTGCCGTTCTTCAACCAGACGCGCAACGCCACACCCGAGGTCGTTGCGCAGCACTTCGGCACGCGCCTCGCGTTCTTCGACAAAGTGCGCCGCGAGCTCGATCCGACCGACCGCCTCGTCAATCAATTCTTCCAGTCCTACCTGCCGCAAGCGTAGCGCCGGCGCGCGCCCGCTTCGCCGCCGCCGCGTCGTCTCCCACGACCGCTTCTACCCAGATCATCGCCGGCCGGGAGCAACGCGGCTTCCCCACCGAATCGAATTGACGATCGATCAAAGTCGGCACACACCGCGATCGGGGTATGATCGCTGCATCGCACCCGATTCGAGGGACCACTGCCGAGCGGCCGATGTCGTTCCCGTACGTAACCGATCTGCTGAACGCCCTCTTCGGCACGCGATTGGATTTGCCAATCCCGACGTTCGGCGTGCTCGTAGCGGCTGCGATCTTGTCCGCTGGCGCGCTTGCGCGGAAGGAAGTCAAAACCCGCGAAGCGGCCGGGCTATTGCCGACCGGAACGCACGGGCTCGTAGGCGACCTGACCGTCGTCACGTGCGTAGCCGGCATCGTCGGCGCTCGCGCCCTCCACATCATCGATCATTGGGAACCGTTTGTTGCCGACCCGTGGGCGATGATCGCAAGCCGCGGCGGCTTTTCGATCTACGGCGGTTTGTGTGCCGGCGTGGCGAGCGGCGTCTTGTGGCTGCGGCGGCGGAACGTCCCTTTGGCACCGATGTTGGACGCGGTCGCGCCGTCGATGATGCTCGGTTACGCCGTCGGCCGATTGGGTTGCCAACTTGCCGGGGACGGAGATTGGGGCATCGCCGCCGACATGACCCTGAAACCGGCGTGGCTACCCGAGTGGCTGTGGGCACAGACTTATGACGGCAACATCGTCGGTGTCGCCATTCCCGCGCCCGGCGTCTATCCGACGTCGATTTACGAAGCCGTAGCCGCACTCGCCCTCTTCGGCCTACTTTGGCGATTGCGCTCATTGGCGCCGCGGCCCGGCTTCCTGTTCTGCGTCTATCTGCTCGCGGCGGGATTCGAGCGCTTGCTCATCGAGAAGATTCGAATCAACCCGGAGCACTCATGGCTCGGCGTGCCGCTGACACAGGCCGAGGCCATCTCGATCCTCGTGATCGCGGCCGGGCTCATTGGCGTGCTTTTCACGCTTCGAAGCCGGCGCTATTCGACGAGGATAGTGTTCGCATTGGGCGTGGCGGCCGCATTGTCCGCGTGCGTGCCGCTGTAGCGGCAGTCATCCGGAACAGCCGGAGACGAAGAGCGGCTCGCTCGTCGCCCTCGCACTCTTCGCCGCTTGCGCGGAGGTCATCGTCGCGCGGTCCGCGGCAGGAAGCGTCACCGCCAAACGATGGCGAGTCCGTGGACGAGGCAATCGCCCGCCCAACAGCCGCTGAACCGGCGAGGCCGAAGCCAAGCGCACAGCGGCGGAGACGCGCGGCGGGGCGCCGATCCGTGCGCGCGAAGGCTACTTGATGAACCCGAGCGACTCGAGCTTGACGATGATGCGGTGCGCCGACATGTCCGGCGTCGCGTCGGTCGTGTCGAGCCGCATCTCGGGGTTCTCGGGCACCTCGTACGGGTCGCTGATGCCGGTGAATTGCTTCAGGATGCCGGCGCGCGCCTTCGCATAAAGGCCCTTGCGATCGCGCTGCTCGCAAACTTCGAGCGGCGTCGCCACGTGCACTTCGATGAAGCCGCCGAGCGGCTCGATCATCTCGCGCACGAGCTTGCGCGTCGCGGAGTACGGCGCGATCGGCGCGCAGATCGCGATGCCGCCGTTCTTCGTGATCTCGCTCGCCACGTAACCGATGCGCTGAATGTTGAGGTCGCGGTGCTCCTTCGAGAAGCCGAGCTCGCTCGACAAGTGCTTGCGCACCAGGTCGCCGTCGAGCAGCGTCACGGGCCGGCCGCCCATCTCCATGAGCTTGACCATCAGCGCGTTCGCAACCGTCGATTTCCCGGAGCCCGAGAGGCCCGTGAAGAACACCGTGAACCCCTGCTTGTGCCTCGGCGGGTGCGTGCGGCGCAGCTCGGCCACGACCGCCGGGAACGAGAACCATTCGGGGATGTCCGCGCCTTCCTGGAGACGCCGGCGCAGCTCCGTGCCCGAGATGTCGAGCGTGCGAGCGCCGGGCTCGACCTCGTCCTCGGGGAAATACTGAGCCTTGTCCTCGACATACACCATGTTCTTGAAGGGCACCATGCTGATGTCGAGCTCCTTCTCGAGCTCCTGCATGAGCCGCTGCGCGTCGTACGGGCCGTAGAACGGCTTGCCGCTCGAGTCCTTGCCGGGACCCGCGTGATCGCGGCCGACGATGAAGTGCGTGCAGCCGTAGTTCTTGCGGATGATCGCGTGCCAGACCGCCTCGCGCGGGCCGCCCATGCGCATCGCGAGCGGCAAGAGGCTCAATGCCGTCGTCTGTTCCGGATAGGCCTTCAGCAGGTGCTCGTAGCAGCGCACGCGCGTGAAGTGATCGACGTCGCCGGGCTTCGTCATGCCGACGACGGGCTGGATCAAGAGATTCGCTTCGACGTCCTTGGCCGCGCGGAACGTGAGCTCTTGATGGGCGCGGTGCATTGGATTGCGCGTTTGGAACGCCACGATGCGGCGCCAGCCGAGCTTCTGAAAGCGATCGCGAAGCTCTTTAGGAGTATCTCGCAAGTGTTTGAAATCGTAGTGAACTGGAGCCTCGACGCCACGCAGCCTACCGCCGAGATAGACCTCGTTGCTGCGCCTCTTCAGGTAGTCGACGCCGGGATGCTTGGTGTCGGTCGTGCCGAACACGGACTTGGCTTCGAGCTCCCGATCCGGGCGGTAGATGCTCGAGATCTCCATCGTCGCCGTCAGAACACCCTCGCCGTCGCGCAGCGCGATCGTGTCGCCCTCTTTGAGCTTCTCGGCGAACTGCGGCGTCACGTCGAGCGTGATCGGCATGGGCCAGATCACGCCGCTCGTCAGGCGCATGTTCGAGAGCACGCTCTGGTAGTCGGCTTCGTCCAAGAAACCCTCGAGCGGCGAGAACGCGCCGTTCAGCAACATCTCGATGTCGCAGAGCTGACGCATCGTGAGATCCCACGAAGGCAGATCGCGCGCACGCGCTTTCTCCTTGGCGACTCCCGCCTCGTCGAGATACAAGTTCTTCAGCGTCCCACCGTGGGGATCTTTCAACGAGCCCATTCGCTTTGCTCCCGTGTAAATCGTTGTGCGCTGCGGCCGCTCGGGCGTCGGCCTCGGGCCGGTCCAGCGCTCGAGGTCAAATCGTTCGATCGGCCGACAGTTGCTCAGCCGTCGCGCGGATCGTCGCGGCGTTGATGGCGGGCAGGTACTGCGCTTGATGCTCTCGCCACTTCAAAGATTTCTTGATGATCGACTCGAGATTCGGCCGCTTGCCCTCGGGTCCCTCGCCCTTGCCGATCCCGCCGCCGAACTCGATGACGGTATCGATCCCCGCATCGACGGCCGTGTTGATGCACGAAACCCACTTGACCGGATTGAAGAGCTGGAAGAACAGTCGCGAGCGGATGGCGTTGCTCGCAGACTCGTGCAGCTTGCCCGTGTAGTTCGAGAGCGTGTCGACGGCGAGCCCGGCGAATTCGGTCTGCTCGAGCACCTTCCGAAATTCTTGCGCGGCGCCGACCATGAGATACGTATGAAAAGCGCCCTCGGTGTTGAGCCGAACGCCGCGCTTGTTCGGGTACAGCTCGGCCATCTCGGCCGCCAAAGCGTCGAGATCGGCAGTCTCACCGGCCACGACGGTCTGGTCGGGCAGGTTGCAGCCGCCGATGCCGCAGAAGTACTTGTCGGCGAGCGCTTGAGCCGCCGGCAGCTCGAGCGTCGTCGCGAGCATTCCGCCCCGCCCGAACTCGCTCATGAGCTCGCCGCGCCGCTGCACGAGCCTCAAGGCTGCCTCGAACTCGAGCGCCCCGCCCATGACGAGAGCGGAGTATTCCCCGAGGCTGTGGCCGGCGCCGAGCGCGGGACGCACTCGCCCTCCGACGAGGCTGCGGAACGACTCGAGACAAGCGATCTCGTGCGTGAGCAGCGCGGGCTGCGTGAAGCGGGTCTTGTTGATCTCGTCGCGCGGATCGCGGAACGAGAGCTCGGTCATGTCGTAGCCGACGACGGCGCTGGCGCGCTCGTAGATTTGTTTCGCGACGGAAAACTCGCCGACGAGGTCGGAGCCCATGCCCCGGTACTGAGAGCCCTGCCCCGGAAAGACGAACAAAATCTTCTTGTCGGCCACGCGAAACGACTGCCCCCGATGTGCGGTGAGTCGCGTACGATGCCCGAACCGCCGCCGCGAGGCCAAGACGAAGCTGGAATCGCGTTATGCCGCGGCGGTAGAACGTCGGTTCAGGCGCCGGCAATCGCGGCGCGCCGGCCGCGCTCAGGATCGACGGCCGTGAGCACGGCGAGGCCGAGCACGAAGAATAGGCCCGTGATCAGCATGGCCGTGCGATGGTCGTTGTCCGTGAGCCACGTGACGGCGCCATACGTCAGGGGACCGAGAATGGAGGCGAGCTTCACGGCAAAACCCCAGAGTCCGAAAAACTCCGCGTGCCGGTTCGCGGGGCTCAAGTAGCCGACGAGCGCCCGGCCGGCGGACTGGCTCGCTCCGAGACACACGCCGGCGATGTTCGCCGCCACCCAGAATCCGACTCGCTCCGTGCTGAAGTAGGCGATCAGGACCATCGAGCACCAGCCGAGCAGCGTCAGGGTCAACGTCTTGCGGTGCCCGAGCCGGTCCTGCCACTGCCCGAACACGAATGCGCCCAAGCTCGCAGTGATGTTCACGAGCAGCACGAGCACGATCGTGTCCTGCGTCGTGAAGCCCATGGCCTCCTGAGCGTAGATCGCGGCGAGCGCGATCACGGTTTGCACGCCGGATTGAAACAGCACGATGCAGCCCAAGAAGCGCATCAAGTCTCTGAACTGCGCCGCGTGACGCAGCGTTTGACCGACGCGCTCGAGCGCGCTCACGGCCGCGCCCTTGGCCGCTTGCTGCGGGCGCGCGCGCTCTTTCAGCACGAGGAACGTGAAAGACGCTGCCGCCGCGAAAACGGCCGCCGTGATCAACATCGTGACCGGCACGAACTCCGCTTCGGTTTGCCCGGCACCCCTCGCGGAGATCACGTACGCCAAGCACACCGCGAGCGTGATCAGCCCGCCGATGTACCCCAAGGACCAGCCCCAGGCCGACACCCTGCCCATGGCTTCGCCGCGCGCGATCTCGGGCAAGAAGGCCGCCGCGAGGTTCTCGCCGGTGCCGAAGAAGATGTTCGAGAACACGATCAGGGCGAACGCGAGCGCCACGTCTCCGGGCCCGACTTGGGACAGGAGCGCGGTGCCGAGCACGCATCCGGCGGTCGTAATCGCCAGCAGTTTCTTCTTCGACGCGTGAGCGTCGGCATGAGCGCCGACGATCGGCGCCGTGACGATGATCACCGCGTAGCTGACCGACAGCGCCAGCGTCCAAGCGAACGTGCCCCAGCTCTGCCCGGCCGCCACGATCCCGACGAAATAGGCGTTGAAGACGGCCGTGATGACGACGGTCGTGTAGCCCGAGTTCGCGAAGTCGTACATCGCCCACGCCCAGACTTCGCGCGGACGCACGCCCGGTTGCAGAGCACCGCTCTCGGCCGGCTTGGCGGGAGCAGCGCTCATACGGCGGCCGTTCCGCCGCCGAGCAGCGAGCGGCCGCCGAACCGCTCGCGCCACTTCGCCACGGCCTCCGTGTTGTAGACGCGCTCGGGCACGTCGCCGCGCAAAGCCGCGAGCGCGGCCTCGGTGGCCCACGGAATCGCGGCCCCGAGCGTCCCGCCTTGATTCGCCGCGATCATGTGGGGCGACATCAGCACGCGGTCGCCGAATCCGAAGATCCGCGAATCGCGCGGCAACGGCTCCTCGGGCAAGACGTCGAGCGCCGCGGCGGCCAAGGCGCGCGCTTCGAGCGCGTCGCAGAGCGCGTCGAGATCGACGATGGCGCCGCGAGCGGTGTTGACGAGCACGGCCGTCGGCTTCATCTGCGCGAGCCGGCGGGCGTCGATCAGCCCGCGCGTTTCGGCCGTCAAGTTGCAGTGGAGCGTCACGACGTCCGACTCGCGCAGTAGCGTGTCCAAGTCCGTGCGCTCGACGCCATGGCGCGCGAACTTGCCGGGCTCGACGTACGGATCGGCGGCGAGCACGCGCGCGCCCCACGGGCGAACCAGATCGGCGACGCGCGAGCCGGCGCGGCCCAAGCCGACGATACCGATCGTGATGCCGGGATACCCGTCGCCGCGCTTGCCGACGTAAGTGCCGTAGATCGGCGGCTCGCGCCAACCGCCGGCCTTGACGTGCCGGTCGCGCTCGACGATGCGCTTCAAGAGCGCCAACATCAGCGCGAGCGTGCCTTCCGCGACCCCTCCCCAGTTCGCCTCCGTGGGGCTATGCGTGACGAGCACGCCGAGGGCGCTTGCAGCGTCGACGTCGACGTCGTCGACGCCGATCGTGTACTTCGCGACGAGCCGCAAGCGCGGCGAAATCGTGAGAAAAGCGCGGTCCATGCAGCCCCGAAACGTCGCACCGAGCAAGACGTCGGCGCCTTCCGCGAGCGCCGCGAGCGCGGCGCGTTCGGCATTCGGCGCCGCGACGACTACGTCGCAGCCGGCCGCCTCGAGCAGCCGATGCGAGGCGCCGCTCTCATCGACCGGCCGGTAGATCAGGATTTTCGGCCGGCTCAACTCCGTGCGCCGCTCGCGTTACTCGAGCTCGGCTTTGACTGCGTTGTAGAACGCCGGGACCAACCGCTCGGGCGAGCCATACCGCGCGTCGAGATCGGCCGTCGGCTTCGCGGCAACGACTTGCTCGAGCGTCATTCCGCGCCGGATGAGGTCCGTGAAGCGCCTCTCGAGCTCGACCGTGAGATCGCGAAACGCCGCGACGTCTTCACGCGTCGACACGACACCGTGCCCCGGCAGGATCTTCGTGTTCGGTCCGGCCATGTCGACGAGGGCCTGGAGCGCCTCGATCGTGCCACGCACGCTGCCGCCGTTGTTGAAGTCGACGCCGGGGTAGCCCACGGTGCGGAAGACGTCTCCGGCATGAATGACGTCGGCGTTCGCGAAATGAATGTAGCTGTCGCCGTCGGTATGCGCCGGCGGCAGCTTGCCGATCGTGACAATCTCGCCGTTCAAGCGCACGGAGATCTTGTCGCCGTAAGTGACGACGGGCAGCGCCGCGGCCGGCGACGGCGGGCCGTTGTTGACCCCGCGCGCGAGCCGCACGCGCACGTTGTCGTGGGCGACGATGTCGATGCCCATCTTGCCGAAGTTCTCGTTGCCGCCCGTATGATCGCCGTGTATGTGCGTGTTCACGAGAAAGCGGATCGTCTCGCTCGACAGCGCGCGGATCGCGGCCAGCAACTTCTCCGACAACGGCGCAAACTGATCGTCGATCATCAGCACGCCGTCGTCGCCGACGAGCACGCCGACGTTGCCGCCCTGCCCTTCGAGGTAGTAGACGTTGCCGGAGACGCGATGCGTCTTGATCTCGACCGCCGAAAAATCCTGCTGCCCTTGCGCGGAGACCGAGCCGGCAACGAGCAGAGCGAATGGTAACGAACGAACGGCGAGCTTCGATGGCGACTGCAACATGCCTTTCTCCCGGGTGAGGTCCCAGCGCTTTTTCGGCCGATCATAGCACCCGTCGCATGGCTCGGGGCACGTCGGCCCGATCGGCGCGCATGCGATACTCGCGCCGTGAGCGAGCACACCGCCCTTTTGAACGAGCTTGCCGCGACGTGGCACCGCGAGATCCCGCTCACGGCCACCATGGGCATTGGCGTCGAAAGCTACGACGGCGTGACGCTCGCCGTGCGCGCGCCGCTCGCCCCGAACCGCAACGTGCACGGCACGGTGTTCGCCGGCAGCCTGTTCTCCGCGTGCGCGTTGACGGGATGGGGCGCCATCTGGCTCGCGTTGCGCGAGCATGGGCAGGACGGCGTCATTTTCGCGGCCGACGGCCACATCCAGTTCCGTAAAGGCGTCAGCGGCGATCACGTCTGCCGCTGCACGCCCGACGCCGAGGCGCTGAAAGCGGGGATCGAGAACCTGAGGGCCACGGGGCGCGCGAGCTTTCACGTCGTCTGCACCATCGATCAAGGCGACAAACGTGCCGTCACGTTCACGGGGCAGTACGTGGTCCACGCGAAGCACGCGTGATCAGGTGGCCACCTCGTAGAGCTCGAGCCCGCCCTCGAAGATCATTCGCAATGCGACGTAAAAAATGATCGCGAGGCCCACGTACGCGATCCAGTGAAAGCGTGCGAGCAGCCGCGCGATGACGGCCGCCGCGAGCCCCATGAACGCGACGGAAAGCGCGAGCCCGAACACCAACACCCAAGCGTGATCGCGCGCGACGCCCGCGACGGCGAGCACGTTGTCGAGCGACATCGAGACGTCGGCCACGATGATCTGCGTGACGGCCTGACGCATGGTCTTCTGGGGCGCGGCGGCGGCCGCTCCGCCCGGAGCCTCGACCGGCACTTCCCGGGGACCGGTTTCACTCGAAAGATCGACGAGACGCCCCGTGCGCAGCTCGCGCCAGAGCTTCCAGCAGACCCAAAGGAGCAGCAATCCGCCCGCGAGCAGCAAACCGATGATTTGCAGGAGCTGCACCGTGAACGCGGCAAAGACGATTCTGAGCAAGGTCGCGGCGGCGATACCGAGAACCATGACGCGCCAGCGTTGGTGCACGGGCAGACCCGCGACGGCGATGCCGACGACGATGGCGTTGTCGCCCGCCAACACGAGGTCCACGAGGATCACCTGCACGAGCGCCGAGAGCTCGGCCATCGAGATGAAGTCCATAAGCGAAGATTTCTGTCGTCACCCGCTTCCGACCCGCCAGTCTGCCCGGCAGGCCGCGCCAATTCACGCCGGTAGCGCAGATGCGACGACAGCGAAACGGCGCGCCGCCGTTGAAGCCTCCGCCCGCGCTGGGTCATCATACCCGGCTAGTCACGCCTCGAAAAACCACGGAATCCCCCATGCACCGACTTCGCCGGCCCCTCCGACTCGTCTGTTGCGCCGCCCCGACCTTGGGTCTTGGCGCCGCTGCGCTGGCGCAGACCGCGCCCCAGAACCAGAACGTGCTCGAGGAGATCGTCGTGACCGCGACGATGCTCGAACGAACGCTCGACCGCGTGCCGGCTGCGATCAGCGTGGTCACCGAGGACGACATCCAGGGCGCGCGTCAACAGCTCGCGCTCGACGAGGCGCTCGGCCGCGTGCCCGGGCTGTTCATGCAGAACCGCTACAACTTTGCCCAAGATTTGCGCGTGTCGATCCGCGGCTTCGGCTCGCGCGCGCAGTTCGGCATTCGCGGCATCAAGGTGCTCGTCGACGGCATTCCCGAGACGTTGCCCGACGGCCAGGGTTCCGTCGACAGCATCGATCTCGGCGCGACGAGCCAGATCGAGGTGATTCGTGGGCCCAGCTCGTCGATGTACGGCAACGCCTCGGGCGGCGTCATCAGCTTGACGACGGAAGGTGCCAGGGCCGAGCCGTACGCGCAGCTACGCGTCTCGGGCGGCAAGTACGGCTATCAGAAAGCGCAGTTCAAGACGGGCGGCCGAACCGATCGGCTCGACTATCTCATCAGCTATTCGGACCAGGAGCTCGAGGGCTTTCGCGAGCAGAGCGCTTACGAGAACGAGCTGCTGACTGGCCGCTTCGACGTCGACCTGGGCAACGAGCGCAATTTCCTGAGCGTCGTGAGCTTTACGGATCAACCGGTGTCCGACGATGCCGGCGGCGTCACACGCGCACTGGCGCTCGACAATCCGCGGGCGGCGTGGCCGGCGAACGTCGCGTTCAACGCGGGCGAGGCGCTCGAGCAATCGCGCGTCGGATTCGTGTACTCGATGCCCGTCGGCGAGCGCGGCTCGATCCAGGCGCGCAATTACTACGTCTGGCGCGACTTCGGCAACTCGCTGCCCGTCTTGGCCGGCGGCGTGGTCGACCTCGACCGGCGATTCGCCGGCGGCGGGTTCAACTATAGCCACGACGGCTTCTGGCTCGACCGGCCGAACCGCTTCATCGTCGGCGTCGACTTCGACGATCAAGACGACGATCGGCGCCGCTTCAACAACGACGCGATCGGCGCGTTGACGTTCGACCAAAACGAGCACGTGACGAGCCAGGGCCTCTTCATCCAGAACGAGCTCAGCGTTTTCGAGCGCGTGCTGCTCACGCTGGGACTGCGCTTCGACACCGTCGAATTCGACGTCACGGACTACTTCCTGGCCGACGGCGACGACTCGGGAGTGCTCGACTTCGACGACACGAGCCCGATGGCCGGCGTCGTCGTCGACATCACGGATGCTCTGAGCTTCTACTCGACGTACTCGAGCGCCTTCGAGACTCCGACGACGACGGAGCTGAACCAGCCGTTCCTGACGCAAGGCGGGTTCAACCCCGACTTGGCTCCGCAGTTCGCGGAGAACTTCGAGGTTGGGCTGCGCGGCACGATCGGCTCGAAGCACCGCTACGAAATGGCGCTGTTCACGATCGACGTCGACGACGAGCTGATTCCGTTCCCCGTGTTCACGCAGCCGGGCGGCACGGTGGTATCGGGCCGCAACTTCTACCAAAACGCCGCGAAATCGTCGCGCGAGGGCTTCGAGTTCTCGTGGGTAGGAAAGCCGACGGACCGCTTGCGCACGACCGTGAGCTACGCGTACTCCGACTTCAAGTTCGAGAGCTTCGTCGACTCGAGCGGCAGGAGCTTCGACGGCAACGTGATCCCCGGCACCGCCGAGAACGTGCTGTTCGGCGAGGTCGCGTACACGGCGCCGCGCGGCTGGTTCGTCGCGGGCGACACGCTCTACACGGGCGAGCAGTTCGCCGATAACGCGAATACGTCGGCCGGCGCCGTCGAGGACTACACCCTCGTGAACCTGCGCTTCGGCTACGACGTCGAGCTCGGCACGCTGACGCTCTCGCCGTTCGCCGGCGTGCACAACGTCACGGACGAGGCGTACACGGCCAACGTCCGCTTGAACGCGTTCGGCAACCGATTCTTCGAGCCCGGCCCCGGCCGCAATGGCTATGCCGGCATCACCGTCGATTGGAAGTTCCGCTAGACGACGCCGCCGAAGGCGAAGGACCGCCGCTCGCCGCCGCCGCCGCGCGTGGAGGCGGCGCGTCGCTCGCGAGGTACTACGACCGGCTTGCCCACTGGACGGCGGCTGCACGCGTTCTCGGCTACGGCGGCGGCCGTGAATCGCTGACGGTGCATCGCGCGCTCGCGGATCCGCGGGCCGGCGGCCGCCCCACGCCGAACCGGCTGCACGACGTGCTGCTCGAGACACTCGGTGCGCCGCCCGTGGGACACGTTCTCGACGCCGGCTGCGGCCTCGGGGGCACGATGCTCGATCTTGCGGGCCGCTGCGCGGCACGATTCACGGGGGTCACGCTGAGCGGCCGGCAAGCGGACATCGCGCGCTCCGCGATCGCGAAGGCCGGATTTGCGGGCCGCATCGCCGTTCACGTCGGCAGCTACGACGCTCCGCCGTCAGGGCCGTTCGATCTCGTGCTCGCGATCGAGTCGCTCGCGCATTCGCCGCAGCCGGCGCGCAGCGTGGCGGAGCTCGCGGCTCTCCTGCCGCCTGGCGGCCGTTTCGCGATCGTCGACGACATGCCGGAAGCGGCTGCGCGCGGCACGCGCGACCTCGCGTTGTTCCAGTCCGGCTGGCACGCGCCCGCGCTCGCGGGAGCCGCCGAGCTCGCGGCGGCGCTCGTCCGCTGCGGGCTCGTGATCACGGCGGACCGAGACTTGACGAGCGAGCTGCGGCCGCGGCCGCTCGAGCGAATCGCGCGCCTCGAAGCCGTCAACCGGGTGCTCCGCCGGCTCGCGCCCACGGGCGCGCTCGAGACGCTGCTCGACTCGTATCGCGGCGGCCTCGCGCTCGAGCGGCTATATCGCGCATCGTTGATGCGCTATCGGCTCATCCTC
>Ga0073934_10004969_pt1 | contig 21325 bp, 13 predicted proteins | sample LarsenN4metaG_FD_76834 | JGI IMG/M metagenome (GOLD analysis project Ga0073934, IMG submission 76834) | Hot spring sediment bacterial and archeal communities from British Columbia, Canada, to study Microbial Dark Matter (Phase II) - Larsen... ...
CGAGCTCTACATCGACGAGGAGGAAACAGCGAACCTGTTGAAGGCGGTGGAAAACGAGCTCCATAACCGGCGCAAGGGCGACGCGGTGCGGCTGGAAGTGGATCATTCCTGCCCGGCGGCCATCCGCGAGGCGCTGCTCAAGACCTTGCGGCTGAAAGAGGAGGACCTCTACCTCATCGACGGGCCGATCAACCCGACCCGCCTGATGGCGTTGTATGAGGGTGACCACTCGCCGGAGTTGCGTGATCCACCCTTTGTGGCGCCCGTGGCAGCCCCACTCCGCGGGACGGAGGATATCTTCGCCGCGGTTCGCCAACGGGATATCCTGCTGCATCATCCCTATGAGAATTTCAGCAGCGTGGTTTCTTTCCTTGAACAGGCGGCTTCCGATCGCGATGTCCTGGCGATCAAACAAACGCTTTATCGCACCGGCGGCGACGCGCGGATTATCGGGGCCCTGGAGAACGCCGTGCGCAACGGGAAGCAGGTGACGGCAGTGGTGGAGCTGCGGGCCAGGTTCGACGAGGCCAACAATATCGAGTGGGCCAGGAGGCTTGAAGAGTCCGGGGTGCACGTGGTCTACGGCCTGGTCGGCTACAAGATTCACGCAAAAGCGACGCTGGTTGTGCGGCGGGAGGGACGCGAGATCCGCCGCTACGCCCATCTTTCCACAGGCAACTACAACCCAACCACCGCGCGGATTTACACGGACCTGAGCTTGCTGACGTCCAACCCGGTGCTGTGCGAGGACGTCACCAACCTGTTCAATTTGCTCACGGGGATCTGCCAGTTTCCGGGCATGCAGAAGCTGTTGGTCGCTCCCTTTGACCTTCACCGCAAGCTGTTGGAACTCATCCGGCGAGAAGCTGAAAACGCGCGGAGCGGGCTCCCGGCCCGGATTATTGCGAAGATCAACTCCCTGGCAGAGCGGGAGATCATCGAAGCTCTTTACACGGCCTCCCAGGCCGGCGTGCAAATCGAGCTGATTGTGCGCGGGATTTGTTGCCTTCGCCCCGGGATCAAGGGCTTCAGCGAAAACATCCGCGTGCGCAGCATCGTGGACCGCTTCCTCGAGCACAGCCGGATCTACTACTTCGAGAACGCCTGCCGGCCACTGGTGTATGTCGCCAGCGCGGACTGGCTGCCACGAAATTGCTTCCGGCGAATCGAGGTCGCCTTCCCGATCGAAGACGGCGTGCTCCGTGACCGGATCATCAATGAAGTGCTCGCCATCACGCTGGCCGACAACACACACGCCCGGCATCTGCAGCAGGATGGCACTTACATTGTTCCGCCGCTGGCGCAGGGAGCAAAGCCTGTGCGAAGCCAATTTGAGTTCATGCGGCTGAGCCTGCAGGAGTCGGAGCCAGCGCGCCCCGCAAGCCAGAAAACACCCCGGTATCCCAAGGTAAAACTCGCGGCCTCGCCCTTCAAACCGCGCGGCAGAAAAGCGCAAGTCCAGCCCTGAAACTGAAAGGAATCCCATGAATCTTTACCTCTTACGCCACGGATTGGCTGAAGAAGCTGGAGCGGCAGGCGCGGATGCCGAACGCGCGCTCACTCCGGAAGGAATCCGGAAAACCTGGCGCGTGGCCGAAAGCATGGAAGCGATGGCTTTGGAATTTGACCGCATTTTTTCCAGCCCGTATCGGCGCGCGCGCCAGACGGCGGAGATTGTGGCGGAAGCTTTCGGTATGGGAAAAGCGCTGGAAATGACCGAAAGCCTGACGCCGGGAGGCGACTTCCGGGAGTTGGTGGCGTTGCTGAACAAGAGCAGGCCGGCCCTGGAAAATGTTTTACTGGTCGGCCACGAACCTTATTTAAGCGGCCTGGCCTCCCTGCTCATCTCGGGCCAGACCGGAACGTTGCTGACCTTGAAGAAAAGCGGCTTGTGCAAACTCTTTATCGAAGGGCAGCTTAAGCACGGCCGGTGCGCCTCCCTGGAGTGGCTGCTCACCCCGAGGCTGATGAGGCTGATGACATGACCCAGCCCGCCCCGCCCTGTCGCGGCAAGCCACTTCGCGCAGGGTCCCTTCCCCACCCCCCGGCGTTCACACTGATCGAACTGCTGGTGGTGATCGCGGTGATCGCAATTCTGGCGGCGCTGCTGCTGCCGGTACTCGGCCGGTCACGCATGCGGGCGGAGGCGTTGGCCTGCTCGAACAACCTCAAACAACTCTCCATCGCGTGGGCGCTGTACGCGGACGATCACGCCGATGCGCTGGTCAACAATCATGGCGTGCCCGAAACGCTGGCGCGCCGCCAGACGTGGGCCAACAACGTGCAGGATTGGGAGCACGGCGACGACAACACGAACGTGGTGTATCTGACCGACTCCAAGCTCGGCCCGTACGCGAACCGCTCGTTTCGCATCTACAAGTGTCCCTCGGACCGGGAGCCGGCCGCCAACGGGCCGCATATCCGCTCGATGTCCATGAATGCGATGGTGGGCAATCCCGGCGAACTGACCAATCGATTCAACCCCAATTACCGGCAGTTCTTCAAGACCGGGCAACTATCCAACCCGGCCGGGATTTTTGTTTTCCTGGACGAGCACGCGGACACGCTGAATGACGGATTCTTTGTGAACCGGCTCGACGAGCGGAACTGGGGCAACGTTCCCGGCTCATACCACAACGGCGCTGCAAACCTCTCGTTCGGCGACGGCCATGTCGAAACGCACCGCTGGAGCGTCTCCTCAACCGTGCGTCCCGTCACCCGCAGCCGCGTTTCCTCCTTTGCTGCCCAACCGCCGGGCGATTTTGAGTGGCTCAAAAAGCGCACTTCGGTGCCGGAACGGTAACCGGGGAGGAAACCCCGGCGCCTCCAGGCCAGCGCGCATTTGGAGAACACCGGCCAAAGTCCCGCGGGCTTATCGCTTTCGCGCCAGACGAACGACTGCTCCATCCACCAGGGCCGGTGAGGGCCCGAGGACAACCTGTTCCCCGGCGGCCAGGCCAGCCGTAACCAGCGCCTGCCCCAGGTCTGAAGAGTCAACTGACACGGCCCTTCTTTCGGCGCGGTTCTCTCTCACGACGAACACGTAATCTGTTCCTTGCGATGTCCGGATCGCGTCCTTTGGAATCAACAGGCCGGCGCTCCTGGCCGAGGTGGCGGCCGTCTCGCCGCCAGGCTGGCGAAAGGCCACCTTGACACTCATCTCAGGCAGAATGCGGGGATCGAGTCCATCGAAACCCACACGAACCTTGACCGTGGACTTCTGCCGGTCCGCCGTCGGGATAATCGCAATCACTTTCGAAGGGATTTTCCAATCAGGATAGGCATCCAGGGTGGCCTGCACTGCCTGACCGGGCTGAACGCGACCGATGTAGCTCTCGTTCACGTCGACTTCGACCTCCAGTGAATCCATATCCACGATGGTGCAAATCCCGGTTCGCGTGAATCCTCCTCCGGCCGAAATTGGGGAAATCATCTCGCCCGGCTGCGCGTTCTTAGACGTCACCACTCCCGAAAACGGAGCGCGAATAATCGTGTCATCCAACTGCTGCTGCCATGAGGCGACCTCCCGCTCGGCCACCGTCACGTCAGCGGCTTGCTTCTGCAAACGCGCTTCCAGGGCCTTCAAGGCTGCTTCCGCTCTTTCGTAGTCCGCCTCCGTGGCGATTCGGTTCGTGAGCAGGTTGGATTGGCGCCGGAACTCGAGCTGCGCCTCCCGTATCCGAACCCTCGTTTCGCCCAGGGCATTGGTGGCTGCCGCCAGTTGCGCTTCCGCCAGTCGCAGTCCCGCCCTGAGATTCGTGTCATCCAGGCGCGCGAGCACTTGTCCCTGCTTCACGCTCATCCCCTCTTCGACGAACACCTCAACCACCTTTCCGGTCACCTTGGAGGAAACCGTCGCTTCACGCCGGGCCGTAACATATCCCGAAGCGTTGAGCACGGTGCGGTCAGCGGAAGCCCCGCCGGCCGCCCGGGCTTCGACGACGTGGACCTCCATGGCAGTTTCCCGGAAACGCCACCAGGCCAGCGCTGCCCCAATCATCACGATGAGGAGCGTCACGCCCGCCAGCAAGCCCCACGGCCTCGCCGGCCGCTCCGCCGGGCGGTCTATCCGCAGCTCCTCGAGGCGCGGTTTGGGTGAATCCATATATTTCGACGTAAAGAACTCGTTTTCGCGCCAGGCGTCAAATTGGATCCAATATCCAATGGCCTCGATGGCATTCTCCTCGACATCTCCGCGGGCATGTCCGAAGGTTCGGCGTTCAACGGCAGGACAGGCACTGTTCAGGCCGCTCCAACATTGCTGACGACAACCTATGCGCAGAATCGCCATACCGTCTCTCGCTGCACTGCTCTGCTGTTTCTCCTGCGCCGCCGACGACTGGCCGCAATGGATGGGCCCGCGGCGCGACGGCATTTGGCGCGAGACCGGCATTCTGGATGACTTCCCCACCAATGGCCCCCCGATCGTATGGCGTGTGCCGGTGAACCGCGGCTACTGTGGCCCGGCCGTCGCGAACGATCGCGTCTACCTCCTGGATCGCCAGGCCGGCCCCCCGCTGCAACGCAAGCCCGGCGACCGCTCGATCCCCGTGCTCGCCGGCGATGAACGCATTCTGTGCCTCGACGCCCGCACCGGCAGGACAGTCTGGGAACATGTCTATGACTGCGCTTACCGCATCGACTACCCGGCCGGGCCGCGCGCCACACCCGTGGTGGCAGGGGGCCGCGTCTACACCCTCGGAGCGATGGGCGATCTGTTCTGCCTGGACGCCGCCAGCGGGAAAGTCATTTGGGAACGGCACTTTCTGAAGGAGTTCGGTCTATCCGAACCGCCGCTGTGGGGGTATGCCGCGCACCCGCTTCTGGATGGCGACCGGCTGATCTGTCTCGTAGGCGGCTCAAATAGCGTTGCGGTCGCCTTCCACAAGGATACCGGGAAAGAGATCTGGCGCGCGCTCGACGCCCCGGAAATCGGCTATGCCGCGCCCGCAATTCTTGAAGCCAATGGCCTGCGCCACCTCGTCATCTGGCATCCGGACGCTATTTCCGGCCTCAAACCGGAAACCGGCGAAATCCTGTGGACCCGGAAGTATCCCGCGCACGAAAAGCCGCAACGCCCGGAAGTGACCATTGCCATGCCACGCATCCAGGGCGATCAACTCCTTGTTTCCACCTTTTACCACGGCGCGTTGATGCTGAAGGTCACTCCCGCCCCGCCGGGCGCCGGCATCGTCTGGAACAAGCACAGCAGCAGCAAATCGAAGATCAACGACGGTCTCCACACCGTCATGAGCGTTCCGGTGTGGATCGGCGATCATCTCTACGGCATCTGCGGGTTCGGCGAACTCAGGTGCCTCGACGCCAGGACCGGCGAGCGTGTCTGGGAAAGCGACGCCGCGATGGGCGGGAAGCTGGGGAATTTCGCCAACGCTTTTATCGTCCAGCATGAGGATCGGGTCTTCGTCTGGAACGATCAGGGCGAACTAATCCTCGGCAAAGTCGACCTGAAGGGGTTCAGCGTGATGAGCCGGGCCAGACTCCTGGACACTTCCGAGAACACCCGCGGACGCAGCTTGCTCTGGTGCCATCCCGCCTTTGCCAACCGCAGAGCCTACGTGCACAACGGCAAAGAGATGATCTGCATCGAGCTTGGAAAACAGAGCGCCTGACCGGCTCACCGCGATGTCACGCACACGTGATTTCATTGAGTCCTTCTCCGCCCTGGCGCGACTGCCGCGCGCGTTTTGGTTTGTCATCGCGGCGTTCGTCATCGATTCAGCCGCGTACTTCGGCGTGCTGACACTCATGACGACTTATCTCTCGGGCGATCTCGCCTGGGGAGACGCCCGCGCGGGCGTGGCCGTGTCGGTTTTTACGATGCTGGTCACGCTCTTCATGCTGGGAGCCGGCAGCTACGCCGAGAGTTTCGGCCTTCGCCGCGCGATTCTTTCGGCCTTGGTCCTCACGGTGATAGGACGCGTCCTGTACAGCCTTGCCCCGCGCCTCGAACCGGGTGCCGTGATCGTTGCTCTTGTGCTGGGCGCTTTGCTCATCGTGGCGTTGGGCGAAGCGATCCTCCAACCGGTCTGCTACTCCGGAGTCAAGCAATACACCGATGCGAGAACCCATTCCATGGGTTACGGGCTGATTTACGCCCTGATGAACCTGGGCATTGTGGGGATCGGTGCGCTCTCGGCATGGCTCCGACCCGCCGTCCAGGCGGTCAAGGATGCCAAAACCCCAACCGACGCCGGGGCCGTTGTGCAAACCTTGGCCAGTGTGAGTGGCAGCGGTGTGCAGGCGGTGAATTGGGCGTGCGTGCTGGTCACCGGTCTCACCTTGCTCGGCTTTGCTCTCCTGATGACGCGCAAGGCCGAATCCGCCAAGCTGCGCCCGGACCCGGCCGAACATGCGAGAACCTCAAACAGGGCGCCTCTTGGCCGGCGGCTGAAAGAGTATTTCGCAGGCGGACCGTTTGCGAACCCCCGGTTCATCTTCTTCATCTTCATGCTGCTGCCGGTTCGGACGCTCTTCGCTCACCAATGGCTCACGATGCCCCAGTACATCCTGCGGGCCTATGACAAAGCCGTGGCCGACCGCATGGAGTGGCTGGTCAACTGGATCAACCCGGCCATTATCTTCTTCGGCGTTCCCATCGCGACGGCGCTGACTCGCAAGGTTGACGTCTACACCATGATGATTGTCGGTTCCTTTGTCTCGGCTGTTCCCACGTTCCTCCTCTGCGCCGGCCCGAACCTCTCCCTGCTGATTACTTACCTCGTGGTGTTCTCGATCGGCGAAGCTCTCTGGTCCGCCCGGTTCCTCGAGTATGCCTCCGAGTTGGCTCCGCCCGGCCGCATTGCCCAGTACATGGGCCTGGCAAACGTGCCCTGGCTGCTCGCCAAAGGCACCACCGGCTTTTATTCCGGATTCATGCTGGCCACCTATTGCCCGGAAGGGGCAGCCCAGTCCCAAATGCGCACCGGCGTAATGTGGGGCATCTACGGCTGCATTGCCATGCTCTCTCCAGCCGGCCTGTGGCTCGCTCGCAACTGGGTCAGGAAAGGCCTGCGCGCCCCCTCTTGATTTATAATCAGTCTGGATGAAATCTATTAGCTATCCAGATCAGGTCGAACATCCTGGCCGCTGAGCCCGAAACCGCCAACGCGCGGAGGCGGGCCGTGGCGTTTTCCCCCGCGCCTTTCCAGGTCAGGGCCGGAAAGGCAGGCCCCGAACTCAGAGTCGCCCAGGTCATAGACTCTGCCATGCGGAAATTGCGCGGAAGATCTCTCACTTTTCCGGGCTTGAATCCGATTCGCCTTGCCGTCTGGCCGAGTTTCGTCTGCACTTCGGACTTCGGACTTCGATTCCGCTGCAACAGCCCAACGCCAAGGACCTTTGTCCGAAACTTTGTCCGAAACTTTGTCCGAAACTTTGTCCGAAACTTTGTCGGAAACTTTGTCAGAAACTTCGTCGGAACCTTTGTCGAATTGGGCGGATTTCGGCGGATTTCGACAAGAGTTCCCGACCAAGGCGTGAAGCAGGGGTTCTGCAAAAGAACCGCACTTGGAACTTCGCACTTCAAAGCTCGTGGTCTCCCGAATTTCAAATATCTTTGCTTGGTCCTCCCCGGCCTCATGCTTTTCACCGCGGCCGCGGCCGCGCCCTCAACGACAGCGGCTGACATCGACTTCAACCGGGACGTCCGCCCCATCCTCGCCGAAAGCTGCTTCAAGTGCCACGGCCCGGATGCCGGCGCCCGGAAATCCGGCCTCCGGCTCGATTTGCGCGAGAGCGCACTGGGCAAAGGCGAGTCAGGCCAAGTCGCCCTGCTGCCCGGGGCCCCGGAAGAAAGCGAAGTGCTGCGGCGTGTCACTTCGGACGACCCGGCTTACCGCATGCCTCCACCCAAGGCGGGCAAAAAGCTTTCCGCGCATCAAGCCGGCGTGCTCCGCAAATGGATCGCGGCCGGTGCCCCTTACGCGCTGCACTGGGCATACGTAAAGCCCGCGCGACCGGAGGTCCCGGTTGTCAAAGACTCAAGCTGGCCAAGAAACGATTTCGATCGTTTTGTTCTGGCGCGGCTCGAAAGCGAGAACCTTGCCCCTTCCGCGGAAGCGGATCGTTGGACGCTCGTTCGCCGGGTGGCGCTGGACCTCACCGGCCTGCCGCCAACGCTCGAGGAAGCCGAAACCTTCGCGCGCGACCCACACCCCGACGCTTACGAGCGTTGGGTGGACGCCCTGCTCGCCAAACCGGCGTTCGGTGAGCACTGGGCGCGCATGTGGCTGGACCTGGCCCGTTATGCTGATTCGGCCGGTTACGCTGACGATCCGGGACGGACGATTTGGCCCTACCGTGACTATGTCATTCGTTCCTTTAACTCCAACAAGCCCTTCGACCGGTTTACGCTTGAACAGATCGCGGGCGACCTGCTGCCCGAATGCCGGGCGGCCGATTCTGACGCCAGGGCGGAGGAGACAAGGACAGCGACCGCCTTTCACCGGAACACCATGACCAACAATGAGGGCGGCACGGATGACGAAGAATTCCGCAACGCGGCCGTAGTCGACCGCGTGAACACAACCATGTCCGTCTGGATGGGCACCTCCATGGCGTGCGCTCAATGCCACTCGCACAAATACGATCCTCTCACTCAGGAAGAGTACTTCCAGATGTTCGCCATCTTCAATAACACAGAGGACGCTGACCGCCCGGACGAGGCGCCAACGCTCGATCTGTCCCCGGCGGAACAAAAACTGGCGCGCGGCCAACTCGAAGCCGAGCTGGCCGGGCTGGAGGCGGCGACAAATAAGGCAGCTTCTGTGGATACTTCCAACCGGGTTGCCGCGATAAAGCGTGAACTGGCAAAGCTGAAGCCGCTGACTGTGCCGGTCATGCGCGAACTCCCGCCAGACAAACGCCGTGAAACGCGGATTCACGAGCGTGGTAATTTCCAGGCGTTAGGCGCGAGGGTCACGCCGGGAGTGCCCGCGATCTTCCATCCGCTGCCGGCCGGCGCGCCGGTTGACCGGCTCGCGCTCGCACGCTGGCTGGTACACCCGGACAATCCACTGACCGCGCGGGTGCTGGCCAATCGCCTCCACGAACAGATCTTCGGAAATGGCCTGGTGCGCACCAGTGAAGAATTTGGCACGCAAGGCGAACCTCCAACCTACCCCGAACTGCTCGACTGGCTGGCCACTGAACTCGCGAGCCACGGCTGGGATCTCAAGCGTCACCTGCGAATGCTGGTCACCTCCGCCACGTACCGCCAAAGCTCGAAGCTGAGCGAAACGATGCGCGAGCGCGATCCGGAGAACCTGTTGCTCGCGCGCGGGCCGCGGTTCCGCGGCACCGCGGAAGTGATTCGAGACCAGGCCCTCTTCGTGAGCGGCCTGCTCAGCCCGAAAATGCACGGCCCGCCCGTGCGCCCACCCCAGCCTTCACTCGGGCTGACGGCCGCTTTCGGGAGCACGCTCGACTGGAAACCCAGCGAAGGCGAGGACCGGTACCGCCGCGGGATCTACACGGAGTGGCGCCGGACCAGTCCTTACGCCTCAATGGCCACCTTCGATGCCCCGAGCCGCGAGGTCTGCACGATTCGGCGGCCTCGCAGCAATACTCCCCTCCAGGCCCTGGTGACGTTGAACGACCCGGTATTCTTCGAAGCCGCCCAGGCTCTGGCCCGCCGCGCAGCGAATCACCCTGGCGACGCGGCGCAGAAGGCTGGCTATATGTTCCGGCTTTGCCTCACCCGGCCGCCCAGCAACACCGAAACTTCGCGCATTGTCTCCTTCTACAACTCCGCCAAAGCGCGTTTCACCGCTTCTCCGGACAAGGCCAGGGAAGCGGTGCACGCCGCTGGTGCCGGCCACGCCGGCGAAATGGAACCGTCCTCGCGCGCCGAGCTCGCCGCCTGGACCCTCGTGGCCAACTCCTTGCTGAATCTGGACGAATTCCTGATGCGCCCATGACCGAGCCGTTTCCCAGCTTGCAGAACCTCCAATACCTCACCCGGCGCGCCTTCCTGCAGGCCGTCGGCCAGTTCAGCCTCGGCGCCATCGCTTTAGCCGCCTTGGGCCTCAACGCCAGCCAGGTTCCCTCGCCCCTGTCACCCCGCAGCCCGCAAACCTCGCCAAAGGCCCGCCGCGTGATTTACCTTCACATGTCCGGCGGACCGCCGCACCTCGACCTGTTCGATTACAAACCGGAGCTGGTAAAGTGGAACGACCAGCTCTGCCCGGACCAATTCCTGAAAGGCCGCAGATTTGCCTTCACCTCCGGAGTGCCCAGGCTCATGGGAACGCCGCGCAGCTTCTCCCGGCACGGCAAGTCCGGCATCTGGATGTCCGATGCCATTCCGCATCTTCACGGCGTGGCCGACGAACTGTGCGTGGTTAAGTCGATGAACACAGACCAGTTCAATCACACGCCGGCCGAGCTCCTGCTGTTCACCGGCTCTCCCCGCCAGGGCCGGCCTTCCATGGGTTCCTGGGTCACCTATGGCCTCGGCACCGAGAACCAAAACCTCCCCGGCTTTGTCGTGCTGGTCTCGAGCGGCGTGCAACCAAGCGCCGGCCCCAACGCCTGGAGCAGCGGCTTCCTCCCCTCAGTCTTCCAGGGCGTGCAGTGCCGCTCGAAAGGCGATCCCGTCCTGTTCGTGAGCGACCCCGCCGGCATTGACCGCGAAATGCGCCGGGAATGCCTCGACCTCACTCAGGATCTCAACCGGTTGCAGGCCGACGCCCTCGGTCATCCGGAGACCACCACCCGCATCGAGCAATACGAGCTGGCGTTCCGGATGCAAGCGGCCGTCCCTGAAGTCATGGACATCTCGCGGGAACCGGCTCACGTCCTGGAGGAATACGGAGCCGCGCTTGGCCAGGCCTCTTTTGCCAACAATTGCGTGCTCGCCCGGCGGCTCGCTGAAAACGGAGTGCGTTTCGTGCAACTGTTCGACTGGGGCTGGGACTTCCACGGCACGAACGAGAACGAAGACATCCGGGGCGGCCTGACGAAGAAATGCGCGTCGATGGGCCGAGCCGTCGCCGCGCTCATCCAGGACCTGCGCCGGCGCGGGTTGCTCGATGACACCCTCGTCGTCTGGGGTGGCGAGTTCGGCCGGACTCCCTTCCGCGAGGGGCGTACCGCGGCGGGCAAAATCCTCGGCCGCGACCACTATCCCGATTGCTTCACGATCTTTCTCGCCGGGGCCGGAGTTCGCGCCGGAACGACCTACGGAGAAACGGATGAGCTGGGCTTTGCCGTCACCCGCGACAAAGTCCACGTGCATGATCTCCAGGCCACCATCCTGCACCTGCTCGGCTTCAATCACGAGCAACTCACCTTTCGTTTTCAGGGCCGTGACTTCCGCCTGACGGACGTCCACGGCCAGGTCGTCCCCGGCCTCCTGGCGTGACGCCCGCCCGTTCCACCGTCCATAGCAGCGCCGACGGGCAGTCATTGGCCATTGGCGCTACGCGCTCCTCACGACTTCATGCTTCGCCACAAACGCCGGGTCGATCTCCACTCCCAAGCCCGATCCGGTTGGCACCTTGATCCTTCCGTCCACGACTTTTAACGGCGAAGTCGGACACTCGAACGGCACATGGGTCCCCAGTCCCTTGAACTCGTGATGCGCCATGGCGTTCGGCAGCGCCGAGACAAAGTGCATCATATAGAGGTAGCCCAGGCCGCCGCCGGACATATGCGGCGTGCAGGTCTTGCCCACGGCCGCGGCCATCCGTGCCACCTGCATGCAGCGGATCATCCCACCGAAGTAATAGTTATCGGGCTGGACGATTTGAACTCCGTCGTTGGCCAGCAACCACCGAAACCCGTGCAGGCTATACTCCTGCTCCCCGCCGGCTACTGGCATCGAAAGCGCGTCCGCCACCTGTTTGGTTTCTTCATACCAATCGAACATCACCGGTTCCTCGAAGAATCCGTAGCGATACTCCTCGAGCAATTTGCCCACCCGAATCGCCTCCTCAACTGAATAAAACCCGTTCGCGTCCGCATACAAAACCATCTTGTCGCCGAATGTTTTTCGCACCAGAGGAATGATCTTCTCGGTGCGGCCGGGCGGCCCTTCCGCGTGCATATCCCTCGTCATGAACATGAGCCCGCCAACCTTGATCTTCACCGCGCGCGCGTTGTACTCCGCCACATCCCGCCGAATCAGTTCCAGCGACTCCTCGACCGATTTCTCGCGATACTCCGTCGCCTGGTAAACCGCAACCTCCGGATGGAGGATTTCGCCAATCAACTGCCCGATCGGCTTCTTGGCGACCTTCCCCAGCATGTCCAGGATCGCAAACTCGATCGTCGCGAGCGGTATCCCGATCGAGATGCCGTTGTAACGAAAATTGAAACCGTAGATGAAAACCTTCTCCAGAATCCGGTCGAGGTCCCGCGCGTCCTTTCCGATGAAGAACGGCTGCAAGTTGTGCAGGAAGATCGGATACAACGTCCGCATTCCACTGTGCCCCACGGCAATCCCTTCAGCACCGTCCTTCGAACGCACCCGGCAGAGAAAACTCTCTTTGTTGCGCAGCAGTTCCAGGGACTCGATGATGACCGGTCCCGTGAATAGCTCCCGTTTCAGCACCGGTTGCTTTAGCACCTCATCCAGCGTCGCATAGCGTGGATTCGGGCTCCCGGCCCGCACCGATGCATCCGCCCCCAAAACCGCCATGGGCAGGCTCGCGGCCAGACCACCCGCACAACCCGCCTTCAGAAACTGACGCCGGCTACTTTTCATAACTGAGACATAGCTCTTTCACTTCGCGTACTCACGCTAATTGTCAGGCCCCACCGCGGCCGGGGCCACCGGGAGGAGAAAGCGCCGTGAAGGCGTGGCCTCCCAAATGCCAACGGGAGGAACGGGCCGGGTTGAGTCTCTCTCGAATGGCGGGAACAGGCCAGGACTACCCCGAATCGCAGCTAAGCGCGCGGCCAAGCCGAAGAACTCGAACGCAAACCTCCTGGCTGCCTATGCGGCCTGCGGATCGGACTGCATCAAGCCGAAAAGATTGCCTTCGGTGTCTTTGCAATAGGCGAGCCAGCCGACACCCGGGATAGCCATCTTGGGGAGCGCGACTGTCCCGCCCTGCGCCTGCGCTTTTTTCACGTAATCATCCACCGACGGAATCTCCATGGTGCAGACATAGGCAATCACAGCGGTCCCGTCAATCTTGCCCTGGCGTGGCAGCAAGCCGCCGTTGATGCCCGGCTCGTTGTCCGGTCCGGTCTTGATCATCCAGTAGGGCATCGGCCCGTCCCACTTGGTGAACTCCCAACCGAACACGTTTTGGTAGAAATTGATCGCGCGCGAGGGATTCTCCGCGTGGATCTCGAAGTGAACGACTCTGGGCATAGCGATATCAAGGTTGTTAACAAGAGCGTGGGATAGACTACAACCACAGGTAGGGCGCGTCACTCTGTGCGCGCCGCCGTGCCCGTTCCCCAAGCCCCCGGCGCGCACGGAGTGACGCGCCCTACCCGCTTAGGTGTGTTCAATCCCACTGACTCCTCAGTAATCTCCGTTGCGACGTCCTGGTGTTGCCACACCCATCGCACCCCCCAGCCGCCTGTCAAGGTCCGTTCACATTCAAATATTCAAATTCGGCGTCATATTGAACGTTGACCTTCCTGGCCCGTGAGTCGTGCCGGCACCCGCCTACGGCTGGTCGTATTGGCCCAACGTGCGGATCCAGATGTTGCGGTAGCGGACCGGATTGTTGTGGTCCTGCAGTTCGATGAACACTTCGGGTGGATGCGGCCCCACGTACTTGGACAAGGTCTTCCACGGCACGGCGGCGCTGATGCCGTCCGTCGAACCGGCAAATTCATAGTGATGATGCACTACCACGCCATTATGCAGGACGGTCACGTTCGCTTTCTTCACCAGCTCGCCCTTGTCATTCCAGCGTGGGGATTCAAAAATGATATCGTAGGTCTGCCACTCTCCGGGAGGTTTGCTGGCGTTCACCAACGGCGGCGCCTGGCCATAGATCGCAGCAGCCTGTCCGTCCGGATACGTCTTCGCCTGGTAGGAATCGAGCACCTGCACTTCATACATTCCATTAATCAGGATCCCGCTGTTGCCGCGCCCCTGGCCGGAGCCACGCGCCGGAACCGGAGACGCCCACTCAACGTGCAACTGGAAGTCAGCCCATTTCCCGCGCGTGCGAATGCCGCCGCCGCGCGCGGCTGTTTCCACGTAACCGTCTGTCACTTTCCACGTCGCCTCCTGGCCGCGGCTGTTCTGCCATTTCGAAAGGTCCTTGCCATCGAACAGCACCTCGGCATCCGAAGGCGCCGGCGCACCCTGGCTGAACGCGGCCCCCGGTGTGACAACGCGCGGCTGCGGCCGGTCGGGATCATGCAGATGCCATTTGCCGCCCGGAAGCATCGGCGTGTCCCTGAATCCATCAATTGCCTCCTGTGCCGCGTTAGTGCGGCTGCTGAACGCGGGTGAGATAAGGCTCGCCCCGAGAACCAGAGTTGAGCAAGCCAAGCCGGACATCCTCGATTTCATATTGGGTTACCTGTTCTATCTCCAAGTTTAACGAAAGCGGGTTCCCACTACCACGCTGAACTGCGCCAACCACGGACCTTCCCGGCATCTCGCCTGCTATGAGACTCTTTGGCAACCGGACTTTCCTATCGATTGCGGCCAGCAAAGAACTTCCGCACGCGGGCAACTTGGGAAGCTATGGGAAACAAGAACATGCTGACGGAGAGTCTTCGCTCCGGAATAAGCCGATATTGGCGGCGCCTGGGGTGCGTGATTGGTTGCGCCTGCCTGATTCCTCTGCTTTACCAGGTTGAGAATTGGCGCGGCAAACGCGCTTGGGAAGGATACAAGCGCGAATCCGAAGCCAAGGGAGCAATGCTCGATTGGCAGAAGTTCACTCCGCCTCCGGTTGCTGACGAGCTGAACGTCTTTTGCGCTCCGATGATGGCGCACTGGTTCGGCGACCGTGAGAACCAGGAATTCGCGCAACACATGTGCCTCGCCCCCCCGGACGCTGGTCCCCAGCGAGGCGATGAGATCCTGGCGGAGATTAGGGTTGTATCCTTTGGCGATGAGGTTTGTCCGGACGAATATGACGTCTTGCTTGAATACCGCCATCCAGACTTCTCCGCAGGCTTAGAAACGCCGCAGCTGCAGTGTGAGGAGGAACCTCCCGTCATTCCCTTGATTGTGATGGACGACGTTCCCCTATCGGACGCCATTCGGAATTTGTCGCGGCAGGCAGGCATACGTTACGTGCTTGACCGCGAGGTGGATGCCCAATGGTTCGGTCCATATGGAGAGGCTCTCCCCCAACCCGTTGTAACCATCCGGTGGGAGAATGTAACCGCACGGCAAGGCATGCTCGCTTTACTGTATAACTACAATCTCGAAATGGTGGAGAAGCCCAAAAGCCTCGCGGTAATGATCCGGTACAGAAACTCAAACGCGTCACGTGTCTTTGTCGACAATGAAGCCAGGAAGCAACTTCGGAGAGCCCTGGCCAGGTGTTCGGCGGGCACTTTGGATGATCCTGGTGTCCAAAAATTGCACGCAAGCACAGGTGGTTTCGTCCTGTTTTGTGACACTGCCGGCAAAGCGCGCTCGGTCTCGTCGCCACCCGCCCACGTCGTCATTCGAGCAGACGCCAGGGTGTCACCAGACACTCTCCAAAGCCTGATGCGGATCGCAGCCACGGGCACCCTGCCTGAGCCTCTCCGACTCCGGGTGTCGAGCGCTGAATGTGATAGTTACCGGGTTTTCAGGAGCCCGACCCGATTCTGCGGCGCGGGGTATTACCTGGCGCGCACCGCCCTATTCGAGAAGCATTTTGATATCATTCGGAAGGCGCTCGAACGTCCAATGTCCCGTCTTGCCGGCGATTACTCCTGCATCACCAACCCGCCCTCCCCGAATTACGTCTCCCTGCGAGTTGTTGCCCAAACGCTGAATCAACGGGCCCAGGCCGACCTGCTTTTGAACCGCCCCGCCGATGCTGTGCGCGAGCTTCGTTTGGCCCTGGACATGTGCAAGATGCTGGAAAACAAGCCTTCCGGCACACCGGTCACATTGGTTTCGGCCATGATTCGCGTGGCCATCGTTGGGCTTTGCGTCGGCACGATTGAGGCGGGATTCAACCTGAAGAAGTGGACCACGTCCGAACTATCTGAGTTGAAGCAAATGCTGGCCGAAATACGCCTGGAACCTCTGGTCTCTGGTGCACTGAATCGAGAGAGGGCGGCCCATTGTCGGCTGATGGAAACGGCCTCTCCTGAAGAGTTCGCCCGGATGCTAAGTTTCGAAGCCCTGACAAACCCCTCTTCTTGGGACAAACATACGTCCCCCGCCTACTGGTTCCTGACGCTCGCCCCCCGCGGCTGGGTATACCAGAACATGATTACCATTGCGGCGTTGCACGAGCCTTTGTTGCAGACCTACGATCACCGGACGGGTCTCGTCCACCCGGAAGCGATGACATCTGGCATTCGGATGCCGCAGGATAACCGCACCCGATTTCATCCCTACAAGATGCTGGCATTCCTGGCTGTTCCGAACGTTGTTCGTGCCTGGGCAACGACCGCAAAGAATCAGTCCGACGTCAATCACGCTTTCCTGGCTTGTGCTTTGGAACATTACCACCAGGTACACGGTTCCTATCCTGAACAACTTGAGGAACTGGTTCCCCAATTTGCGGCGAACATCCCGCACGACGTTATTACCGGGAGCCCTCCTCGGTACCGGCTCGAGCCATCAGGAGAGTTCCTTCTCTATTCGGTCGGCTGGGATCGTCAGGACAACGGTGGAAAAACGAGCAACCCCGACGGCCCTCCGGTCGAGACCGGTTCGGACTGGGTCTGGGCAGCTTCTTCAAAAGACTGACGACCGACGCTGACAACCTCGCGCAGCAGGTCGCCTGCACTGCCTTTTTGCCGTGTCGCCTTGGTATTCACTGGTGTATTGTTCTCGCCCTATGCGGGGCGCTTCTCTCTACACATTCTCCTGCCTGGCGTATCTTCTGAGCGTCCAGGCTCAACCGCCTGCTTCCCGCGACATCGAGATTTCCTCCGAAAAAGCAACTATCGCCGGGACCTGTCTGATGCCAGCCTCCACTGGCGCAGTCCCGTGTGTCGTCATCCTCGGCGGCACTCTGTCCCACACGCGTGATGGCCCGCTAATCCAACATCACTCAAACCTCTACTCCCCTCTACCATGCGCTACTTGATGAAACAAAAGCTCCTCGCCTGGGGCGACGATTTCACGATCAAATCCGAAGATGGCCGGGACGCCTTTTTTGTGGACGGTAGGGCCTTCAGCATTGGGGAAAAGCTCTCATTCCAGGACATGCAAGGAAACGAACTCGCGTTCATTCGCCAAAAGCTGCTGGCGTGGGGACCCACCTTCGAGCTCTACCGTGGCGGCACACTCTTCGCCCTCGTGAAGAAGAAGCTCCTTAGCCTGTTTCACCACCGCTTCACTATCGACATCCCCGGCCCAAATGACCTGGAGGCCAAGGGCGACCTCTTCGATCTCGAATACGCCTTCACCCGCGCCGGCGCCCACGTCGCCACGGTGTCCAAGCGATTCTTCGCGTTTCGTGACACCTACGGCATCGACATCGCCCCGGGGGAAGACGACATCCTCATCCTCGCCAGCGCCGTCGTCATCGACATGGTCTGCCATGATGATAAGGAATGAGATTAGGTTGCCTGAAGGCTGTCCATCTCTTTACCCTAAGTTTTAGAAGCGAACGCCCCTAAAGCGAGCTGCCTCTATGACCCGGCGCCGCGATACGCTCTCAGAAAAGAAAGCCTGACATGAAGCGGCTTTGCGTTGTTGTGTTCCTGGCTGCGGCGTTCCTCACGCACGCAAAAGAGATTCAGTTTGCCGGTTACAGGTGGACCATCAGGTCGGGGCACGGCGGCCCGGGCCCGAATGCCTGGGATGAGAACAATGTCTGGCTCGATTCGTCAACCAACCTGCATTTGAAGATCACTCAACGGGACGGCCAATGGTTTTGCTCCGAAGTCACCCTGCAAAAGCGTCTGGGATTTGGCCGTTACCGGTTTCAGATCACCAGCCGGCTCGACCGGTTCGATGACAACGTGGTGCTTGGGCTTTTCAACTATCCCACGCGCGATGTGGGAGCCGATGCAACACATGAAATTGACATCGAGTTCGCGCGGTGGGGCGAGGCAAAGAATCCGATTGGGAACTACACGGTCTGGCCGGTCGAGAAGACGCTAAGGCAGGTGTCAAAGCCGTTCTCGTTTACGCAGACGGCCGATGAGACAACGCACTGCTTTATCTGGAGTTCAAACCAAGTCCACTTTACTTCGTTGCGGGGGCTCCGGGACGACGACCGGGAAATGTTCAGTCAATGGAACTACAAGCCCGAGGACGCTGCCCGGCGCATCTCGCGGCAGCCGATGCCGGTCCACATCAACTTGTGGCTCTTCAAAGGGCTGCCGCCGAAGAACGGCCGGGAAGTCGAGGTCATTGTGAACGCCTTCAAGTTCGCGCCGGAGTAACGGTTTCCAGGAGTTACTGCTTGGGCTGTGGCGCGCACTGCGCCCCAAACCCATTTCCGCTTTTCTCATTTCCCATTTGATACGGCCTCCAGAGTCACTCCGCCGAGGGCGAGGAAGGCCTCGAGAACTTCCCCGCAGCCCTCGGTGAATAGCTTTGCCGAGCCGGAACTCCCACCCCCAGTGGAGTCCAACCTACGGCACCGCAGACTGTCGAATAGCAAGGCTACCTGACCGATGGTTCGAAGTTGTCACCATTGGTGACCGTCAGACGTTCCGGATCGCCCCCGGCCGAGGGGATGAGAAAGAGCTCGAAGCCCGCGGCCCGGTCGGAGGCAAACACGATGGCGGAGCCGTTGGGCAGCCAGGCGGGGTCTCGGTCGATGGCCGGGTTAGTGGTGAGGCGCTGCAGGTCTGAACCGTCCACTCGCATCGTGTAGAGCTCCGGGTTGCCATCGCGTTCCGAAATAATGGCCAGCCTCTGACCGTCCGGAGACCAGGCAGGCCGGCTCCCCCTGAAAGGCGCTGGTGCCAGCGACTGCGGGTTGGTTCCATCCGCGCTCATCAACCGGAGGTCGTCATTCCCGCCGCGGCGCGAGACGAACGCAATTGAGTTGCCATCCGGCGACCAGGCCGGCGAATGGTCGGGCGCGGGGTCGGAAGTCAGTTGCACTATCCCGCTCCCGTCCGCGTTCATCACGAAGATTTCAGCGTTCCCGGTTCGCTCCGAGACAAATGCGAGTTTGGTGCCGTCCGGGGACCAGGCCGGCTCTTCGTCCGGCGCCAAGTCCATCGTGATCCGCACCGGGGCGTTCGTGCCGCCGAGAGTGAGCAGGTAGATCTCCGGATTCCCATCCCGGTTGGAGACAAAGGCGACCCGTGTGCCGTCTGGAGACAGCGCCGGTTGGTCGTCCCGAGCGGAATGATCGGTGAGTCGCGTGGCAGTGGAACTCGACAGATCCGTCAAATAGATCTCGCGGTTGCCGTCGCGAGTTGAAGTAAACACGATCGGCGATGTCGCGCCCCCACCCGGCCCGGTATCCCCAAATTCAGAAGTGTTCCCTTCGGGATCCGTTGCCGTGGCGTGCAGTCGGAAACCCGTGCCGACGGCCGCGGGTCGGAAGTCGATCGGCACAAAAAACTGACCGCGGAACACTGAGCGTCCGCCGCGTGGCTCTTTGCGAAAGATCTCTCCCTCGTCATTCGGGTCGCTGAACAGTTCGATGACGGTTTGGTCCGGGGCAGCGCAGGCGCCGAAGACCCGCTGGCTGGTGAGGCCGGTCAGCACCGGGGCTGGCAGCTCGCGGTTCCCGCCGTTGAGCAATCGAATTCCCGCCCCCGCATTAGCCGTGATGGAGTTGGCGGTGATCGTGTTGGCTACCGTGGCCGGGCCCTCTACCTGGACACCGACCGCGTTTTGGGCAATGACATTGCCGAGGAGCCGGTTGGCTCTTGCGCCGTTGCTGGCGCGGACGCCCGGACCTGTGTGGCCCAGCACGCTGTTATACTCGATGCGATTGCTGCTCGCGTTGTCGAGCCACATCCCGGTGGCCCCGCCGCTCAGAACATTGCGCGGCCCAATGACATTGCCCGCGGCAAGCTCGGCCAGCAAGACACCTGTCGTGTTGTTCATCAGGTCGTGTTCGAAAACGCGAGTGCCCACCGTGGCTGCCCCCGCGAGGCAGATACCAACCTGGTTGCGCTGAACCTGGTTCGGCTCCGGCAACCCTGGTTGCGGGCCGAGGACGATCCCGGGGGTATCGAGGATCTCGATGCCGGGGCCGCCCAGGTCCGTGATTTCGTTGTCCGCGAGCACGGAATTGGCCGCGCCATTAGCGATGACGATACCGGCGGACTGGGAAAAGCCGGCGGGCGTTTCCGTTATCCTCGAATGAACAACCACGTTTCCTTGGGTGGTTGGTCCGGTCATTCGCACCCCGGCCCCGCCGTTGTCCTGGATGGTGCAACCCTCGCCGGCCGCCGACCCCAATTCGTTGGCGGCTGCGCCGTTCTCCATACGCACTCCGTCGCCCTTGTTCCCGGCCGGTTCACCCGCCGCTGGGATTCCGACGCTCGCGTTCGGGATCCGATTACCCCGAGTGCCCTCTCCAGCCAGCACCAAGCCGTGCGATTCACTCGCGTTCACCCGCAAGTCACGAAGGTCATTCCCGGCCGCGCCTCCTGCGAGGACGACACCAACACCCCCGGAACCGCTCACATCAAGCCTGAGCCGGTTCCCCGAAGCCGCATTAACGACGGCGCCGTCGCCGGAAGAGGCTCTGATCTGCATCCGGACAAGGTTCGCTGTCGTCTCCGCATTTGCCATCTGCAGACCCGTGGCGTCTCCCGTGGAAGTGCCCTCACAGGACGCTCCACGGGTGCCGGAATCCAGACGCAGCGCGGCCAGTCGGTTGGACCTCGAGTCGAAGGCGACGACAGTGTTTGAATCCACGACCCCGCTGAGCCGCAGACCAAAGTCCCCGTTGCTCCCCGCGCGAAAAGCATGAACCGTGTTGCCCCTTCCGCCGATGAGCAATAAGCCGCTGCCTCCATTGCTCTCAGCCAGCAGGTCATGGAGGCGATTGTCGCTGGCGCCATCGCGCACGGTGAAACCGTTCCCGCCGTTGGCCGTTGCATCCAGGATGGTCAGTTCGTTGCGCAAGACCCCCGCGCCCGAAACGTAGGCGGCATCCGCCTTGTTGCCGGCGATCACATCAACTCCCACAATGCGGTTATCCCTGGCGTCTGCCAGCACGGCGACCCCATGCGCCCCGTTGCCGGAATCCGGCACGCCGCGGCCGGTGGCGGGATTGCG
>Ga0073934_10004970_pt1 | contig 21324 bp, 16 predicted proteins | sample LarsenN4metaG_FD_76834 | JGI IMG/M metagenome (GOLD analysis project Ga0073934, IMG submission 76834) | Hot spring sediment bacterial and archeal communities from British Columbia, Canada, to study Microbial Dark Matter (Phase II) - Larsen... ...
ACGGACGCGCCGCGGGGGAGAGCAGCGACACCGATCGCCGAGCGGCTGTGGCGGCCCGCGGCGCCGAACACGTCGACCAGCAGCCTGCTCGCGCCGTCGACGACTGCGGGCTGCTCGGCGAAGGTCGGGTCACTCGCGACGAAGCCAAGTACGGAGAGCACGCGCTCGATCCGGTCGAGCGAACCGAGCTCGGCGCGCAGCACCGAGAGCGCGTTCAACGCGCACCAACGAGCGGCTACGGCGCCCTGCTCGGTCGTCACGGTTGCGCCCAGTCGTCCGGGGTGCACGAGCGCACCGCCGGCATCGCGCGGCAGCTGACCCGACGTGCGCGCCCGCCCGCCGTGCACCACGACGGCATCGAGCGGATCGTGGGGCGGGAAGGGGCCCGGCAGGGTGACGCCGAGCGTGACGAGTCGCTCGTCGGCGCCGCTCACGCGCGACCCAGTGCCCACAGGAGGCCACCGGAGAGATGGCGGAGATACGAGGGCGATTCCCACGCTGACGGGAAGTGGCCGAGGCTCGTCGAGAACACGCGGCCGGCGCCTTCCGAGAAGCACCACGCCAGTGGATACCCGAACGGCGGCGGCTGCGCGCCCGGCGCGTCGAGGTCGAGCTCGCCGTCGCGCACCCGCAGGAGAACGCGCGCGTCGGGTCTGAGATCGCGGAACTGGTACACCTCGTCGTGCCAGCGCCATTCCGTTCCGAGGTGTGCGCACGCCGGGTGGGATGGTTCGGTCACCTCGGCGACGAACGTCTGCGTCCAGGGGTGCCCGTCGAAGCGGGCACCGACGAGCGCGCCGTACTCGGGCCAGGCGTAGCACGAGTCGGTCGCCGAGTGGATCGCGACGACGGCGAGGCGTCCCGAACGCACGCGCTGGAGGATCGTCGCCTTCTGCGCTTCGCTCCACGGGGTCTCGCCGATCGTGAAGAGTGCGAGCACTCCTGTGGCGTCCCACTCGTCGCGGTCGATGCCGCGGACATCGTCGACGCGCACCGGATCCAGCGCGTGCATCTCGGCCAGTTGCCCGACGCCCGCGACCGCCTGCTCGAGCACGCCGTGCACACCGGCCGGGCCGTCGTGGTACGGCGCGACCTGCGTGACGAAGAGCAACTGCCCGACCATGCGCGACCGAACTTATCCCGCCACTACCTTCGTCGTATGGGATCGATGCAGGTCGGGTTCATCGGGCTGGGGGCGATGGGGCTCCCGATGACGAAGCATCTCGTCGCCGCAGGGCACCAGGTGACGGTCGCGTCGCGTAGCCGCGCGCCGATCGACGCCGCGGTCGCTGCCGGCGCACGCGAGAGTGACGGGCCGAGGGCCGTTGCCGACGCGAGCGATCTCGTGATCATGTGCGTCCCCGATACCCCCGATGTCGTCTCGCTTGTCGGCGACATGCTCCCGGCGCTGCGCGCCGGGAAGACGGTCGTGGACACGTCGACGATCGACCCGGAGACCGAGCGCGTCCAGCACGAGCGAGTGACAGCGACCGGCGCGGCGTATCTCGACGCGCCACTCTCAGGCGGATCGGTGGGGGCCGAGCGCGGCACGCTGACGGTGATGGTCGGTGGCGACGCGCGCGTGCTCGAACGGGCGCGGCCCGCGATCGATCCGTTCGCCGACCTCGTCGTACACGTCGGCGGTCCCGGCATGGGCCAGGTCGTGAAGCTCTGCAACCAGATGGTCTACGCGGCACAGATGCTGGCCGTCGCAGAGGCCTCGGTGTTTGCTCGTGCGGCGGGCGTCGACCTCGCCGTGATGTACGACGTGATGACGCACTCGACCGGTGACTGCACTGCCTTGCGGACGCGGATCCCGTACGAGGGCGCGCGGCCCGATACACCAGCGAGCAACGGCTGGGCGCCGGGCTTCGCGACGGAGCTCATGGCCAAGGACGTCGATCTCGCGCTGCGCGCCGCCGCGCGCGCCGGCACGCCGGCGTTGACGGCCGGGATCGTGCGCCCGGTGCTCGGCGCCGCCGTCGCGGCGGGGTGGGGTCGCGAGGACTTCTCGGCGCTCGGGAAAGTGGTGCGCCGTCTGGCCGGCGAGACCGTGCCGGGCGGATCGTCCGGAGCGTGACGCGACTCAGCGCACAGAGCGCGGCGCGCTGAGCGGTCCGAAACCCGACCCGACGTACTCGTCGGCGAATGCGAGCACCGCGGCGGCGCGTCGTGCGACCGACTCGCCGACCGGCGTGCGTTCCCGCACGAAGACCCCGCGCACGAAGCCGCCGGTCGGTCCCTTGCCGCATTCCAACGTGACGTCGGCAGGCTCACCGGGCGCGCAACGGCGGTAACGCGTCTCGTCACCCGTGAGGGGCAGCGGACCGACCACCTGCACCGGGTGCGTACTCGCCGTCCACGTTCCGCCCCAGCGCGTCGCGTCTGCGGCTGCGACGACGGTCCGCTCCAGCGCTCCCGCATCGAGCGCCTCGCCGTCGCCCGCGACGATGGCGTGCTGCAGGAGACCGAGACGGAGCCGCGGACAAACCGTTGCGGTGTATCCAAGACCAGCACCAAAGCGAGGATTGCACTCGGTCGCTACCCAACCGTCGGCGGAGAGGATGCCGTCGACAGTGAAAGCACCGCGGAACGCCGCACGGCGGCGAAGTTCGGCGCCGACTCGCCGCGCGGCGTCTCGCATTACGTCGCGGTCCTCAGGGGGCGGGTCCCAGTAGGTCGCCGCACCCGCGTACCGCAGCTGCGGGATGCGCGGGCTGCGGAGCGTCACCAGCTCGACGGGCCGGAAGGCAGCGACGCACGCGTCGGTGACGAAACCGTGGATGCTGCACGGGATGCCTTCGACGAATGGCGCGACGCGGACGCGAGCACACCGGCGAGTGAAGAACTCGAGCGCCTCGGCCCGGTCGTCGCAATCCCGGACCCAGCGAACGAACACGGCGCCTCCGTTGAAGCCGTCGCGTGCGTCGCCCGCCCAGACAGTTCCGTCGCCACGGTCGAGACGCGCGCTGGCACGCTCGAGGTCGTCGGCCGCCGCCGGCACGATCTCGTGATCCGGCACGGCGACGCCTGCGCCGACCAGGACGTCGTCGGTGACAGCCTTGTCTTCGAGCCGGACCCACTCGGGCCGGCGACCGCCGTACACCGGCCGGCCGGCGACCGAGAAGACCGCGAGGAACGGTGCCGCGAGCACGAGCGCTTCCCTGTCGGGGTCGAAGCGGGCGATCGCTTCGACAAGCGCGGCGGATGGGTTGGCGAGCAGGCGTTCCTGGCGGCGAAAGCCGCTCACCAGGTCGGGCGCGGGCCCTTCGTCGGCGACGAACAGCTCGACGTCGTCGCCTTCGGGCAGCGGGCCCGTCCCGCGGCCCGACGCGATCACGAGGAAGCGAACTGCGCCGAGCCCGCGAAGTTCGGTGACGCGTCCCGTCGTTCCGGCGGCGACCTCGCCGGCGAGGATGATGCGCCGACCCCGCACCACCCGCCCGAGGATGTCGCCGGCCTGCGCCTCGATCCCCTGCACGCGCGTCAGCGTACGGGCGCGCTCCGTGCGCGCGTTCGTGATTTCTCGTTTCAGTCGCCGTCGACCCGCAGCACTTCCGTGACGCCGGACAGCTCGAGGACGCGCAGCACGGCCGGCCGCGCGTGCACGATGCGCAGGCTCACACCGGCGGCGCGCGCCGCTTCGGCCGCGTCGTACAGCGCGTGGACACCGGTCGAGTCCAGGTACGCGACTTCGCGCGCGTCGACGACGACCACGGCGGGCCCCCGCCCGACCGCGTCGAACAGCGCGTCGCGGAACGCTTGCGCAGTCGACAGGTCGACCTCACCGCCGACGATGACGTCGGCTTGATCTCCCCGCATCTGCACGCGCACCGCGAACGACGGCCCTCCAGGCGCGCTCAATGTTGACTCCCCCGGGCAGCAACCGGTGCGCTCAGGTTCCCACCCCTACACCCGGCAGGCAACAGCGCCCGACGAAAGCCGACACGACGCGGACGCGAGAGAGCCAGGGCATCCCTGCCCCGGCCCTCCCCGACATCCTGGTTGCCGATCCCTGGCGTGCTTCCCTGCCGTGGCTTCGCTGCATCGACGGTACCCAAGTGCCTTCGCAGATTCGTGGATTTCCGCCACCTGTTCCGTTCTCGCGCGATCAGCGTTCGGGGCAACCCGGTCCGATCACAGGCGCGAACGCGACCTCACGCTGGGCGACGCTCAGGGGCCACAACTCTTCAAACACAACTGGGTGGGCCCGGCAGGGATCGAACCTGCGACCGAGTGAACCCCTGCTGAGAGTCCACTGCGGCCACGCAGTCGGGCTGTGCGAGGCGCAAGTGAGCCACGACCCGTGCACCGCGCCCCGACATCACGTTTAGTCGGCGCCCGCGGCTTCTCTCGCGGCCCCGATCTCGTCGCCCGTCAACATCTCGACCTTCACCTCGTGCGCACCGGACAGGTCCATGATCTTGCCGAGGTTCTCGGCGACGATCTCGGGCGTCATCTTCTCGTCAGTGATGCCCTCGTTGCAGACGAACGCCATGCGCATCACCTGACCTCCGCCCGAGATGAGCACTTCACCGTTGAGTTCACATGACTCGTGCGCGAGGAAGACCACCGCGGGCGAGACGAGTTCCGGCGCGTACTGGTCCATGCTCCCGGAGTCGAACAACGACTCGGGCACGTCGTAGGTCTTCGCCATGACCGCGGGCGCGGAGAGGCGCGTCTGTGCGCGGGGCATCACCGCGTTCACCCGGACACCGTGCCGCCGTCCTTCGAGCGCGAGTGCACGCGTGAGGCCCAGCACGCCACCCTTCGCGCCGGCGTAGCTGCCCGCCTTCGGCACGAATCCCAGGGCCGCTTCCGACGTCGTGTTGACGATGCGCCCGTATCCGGCGGTCGTCATGTGGCCCCACGCCGCTTTCGTCACGTAGGCGGTTCCGAGGTAGTGCACGTCGACCATGCGGCGGAACTTCTCGAGGGACTCGTCCTCGAACGACTCGGGATCGGCGATACCGGCGTTGTTCACCAGCACGTCGACCCGACCGTACGCATCGAGCGCGGCCTGCACGATGGACGCGGCTCCGGCTTCCTCGGCGACCGACGCGTGGCAGGCGACGGCATCGCCGCCGAGCGCCTCGATCTCCTTCACCACCGTCTCCGCCGGTTCCGCAGACGATCCGCCCCCTTCGAGCGCACCGCCGAGGTCGGCGACGACGACCCGGGCGCCGCGGGACGCGAACAGCAGCGCGTGACAACGACCGACCCCTCGACCCGCGCCGGTGACGATCGCCACCCGCCCGTCGAATCGCAACTCGTTCATGAAAGTTCACCCTCCGGATCGACGTGGACGTCGTCGTCTTCGACCTTGAGCGCGTACTGCGTCAGCCGACAAGTCGGTGGATTGATACCTCGCCCGGTCGTGGCGTCGAAAGACCACAGGTGGTTCAGGCACGTGAGCACGGTGCCGTCGAAATCGCCGTTGACCAGCGGGGTGTCCTCGTGGGGACAGAGTCCGTCGAAAGCATGCAGCGAACCCCGAGCATCGCGAACCACGAGCACCTCACGTCCGTCGACGGAGAACGCCGCCATGTCGCCTTCTCGTAGCTGGTCGGCAGCACACACGCGCGTGTACATTCTGACAGTCTAGTGTCATTATGTGGGCGGGCTCCACTGCCAAGAGATCGAAGGAGCGGCGATGACGAACGTGGTGATCGGCGCCGGCTCGGGGATGGGCACCGCGGTCGCCCGGGCGCTGGCGCCGCGCGGGCGCCTCATCGTGGCCGACCGCAACGTCGAAGCAGTCGAAGCGGTCGCGGCCGAGCTCGGGCCCGACGTCACCGCGATGGCCTGCGACGTGACCGATCAGGGTCAGATCGACGCGCTCGTCGCGCGGATCGACACCCTCGACGCGCTCGTGCTCACCGCCGGGTTGTCCGGGTCGATGGCGCCGGGGCGTGTGATTTTCGAGGTGAACCTCATCGGCACCGCTCGCGTACTCGCCGCCGTCGAGCCATTGCTGCGCCCCGGCACGGTCGCGGTGCTCTTCGCGTCGATGTCGGGTCATCGCGTACCGGAGAACCCCGAGTTGACCGCGATCCTCGACGATCCGCTGTCGGACCGGTTTTTCGACGCGTTGGTCGACCTCGGCCTCGATCCCGATGCGACGCAGTTCGCGTATCCGGTGTCGAAACGGGGTGTGCACCGGCTCGCCCGCAATCTCTGCGCGCCTTGGGGCGCGCGCGGCGCCCGGATTCTCTCGGTTTCGCCGGGGATCAACGACACCCCGATGAATCGTCTCGACGAGAGCCGGCACCCGATCATGGCCGACATCATCAAGACCAGCCCGCTCGGGCGCCGCGGCCGCCCCGAGGAAGTCGCGAACGTCGTCGAGTTCCTCACTTCCGACAAGGCGTCGTTCATGACCGGGACCGACGTGCTGGTCGACGGCGGCATGGTCGCGACGATCCCCGATGACACGACCGGCGGCCGCGCGCAAGCCGGCGCGTCGGAACGCGCGTAAGGTCCGGCGATGGCCGGCGAGCTGTCGGGAAAGGTCGCCGTCGTCACCGGCGGGTCGTCGGGCATCGGGCTCGGCACCGCCGACCGGTTCGTCGCGGAAGGTGCACGCGTCGTCCTCGCCGACACCAACCGAGAGCACGGTGAGGAAATCGCGAAACATCTGGGTGCGGACGCGGCGTTCAAGCACACCGACGTGTCCGACCCGGCCCAGGTGGCCGAGCTCGTGAGCTTCGCCGTCGGGAAGTTCGGCGGCCTGCATGTGATGTTCAACAACGCGGGTATCGGCGGCGCGCGCTATCCCTCCCTCCTCGATGACGACTTCGCCGACTTCCACCAAGTCATGGGCGTCAACCTGCTCGGGGTGATGGCCGGGACGCGCGAAGCCGCGCGGCATATGGCGACGAACGGTGGTGGCTCGATCGTCAACATCTCGTCCGTCGGAGGTATTCAGCCCGGGCCGAGCCAATGGGCGTACCACACGTCGAAAGCCGGGATTGTCATCTTCACGAAGTCGGCCGCGATCGACCTCGGCCGGTTCGGCATCCGCGTGAATTGCATCGCACCAGGCAACATCGAGACGCCGATCCTCGAGCAAACCATTGTGGCGCACCTGCCGGAGGAGGAGCGGGCCGAGGCTATGCAGAAGATTCGCGCCGTGATCATCTCGCGCCAACCGCTGGCCCGACAGGGCACGACCGACGACATCGCGGAAGCCGCGCTGTACTTCGCCAGCGACCGCTCGTCCTACGTGACGGGGACGGTGCTGCCCGTCGACGGCGGCCTCGTCGCGGGGACTCCCCGCCCCGCCGGGATCAGGGAAGCCGAGCGCCGCGAGGGCTAAGTGTTTGGGCCGTTCGTCCCGGCCGTGCGCGACGACCCGTCCAAACAGTACGTGGGATTGGCATCGTACCGGGCCCGCCACTCGGTCCGAGAGACGGTCGACGTGTCGACATCCTGTGCCTGCGCGCGCAGCGCACCGACCGTCGCGTCCTCCTTCGCGATCACGACGAAGGGGTCGTAGTTGCAGAAACGCGCGACGTTCTTCCAGCTGATCTTGTCGATGTCGTCGTCGGACAGACCGGCACCCTTGCACTGCTCGAGCAGGACTTCGGGGGCGTCGGGCCACAGCGAGTCGGAATGCGGGTAGTCGCACTCGAAGGCGATGATGTCGATCCCGATGTCGTCGTACAGCTTCAGCGCGGTCGGGTCGTAGATGAAGCACGCGAGCGAGTGCTCGCGGAACACATCGCTGGGCATCTTGTCGCCGAAGTCCTGGCCGGTCCACCGCTGGTTCACGTAATGCCGGTCGACACGGTCCATGAGGAACGGGATCCAGCCGATGCCACCCTCGGAGAACGCGACCTTCAGGCCCGGGTACTTCCGCATCGGCGGTCCCCACAACAGATCCTGCACCGCGAGCACGGTGACCTGTGTCGAGAGCACCATGAAGTTGTCCATCGAGAGGTCGGGACCCATGTCGATGGCGTCGAGGCCCATGCCGATGTGCAGGCACATGACAAGATCCTCGTCGCACACGGCGCGGAAGAACGGGTCCCAGTAATCGCTCTGATACGTCGGCAGGCCCTGGACGTGGGGCAGTTCGGGCATGCTGATCGCGCGGCAACCCTTCGCGGCGACGCGCTTGATCTCGGCGACCATCGCGTCCATGTCCCACGCGGGCCCGATCGAGAGCGGCATGAACCGCCCCGGATACGAGCCGCACCACTCGTCGATGTGCCAGTCGTTGTACGCGGCCAGCATGACGCGCGCGAGTTCCTTGTCCTCGGCCTCCTGGAACCGCCGGCCGCTGAACCCCGGCAGGCTCGGAAAGCACATCGACGCGAGCACACCGTTGCGGTTCATGTCGCGGATGCGCTCGTCGATGAGGTACGCCGCCGGGCGCATCTCCGCGAGCGCGCTCGGGTTCATGCCCCACTCTTCCTTGGGCCACGTGACGGTGGCGTTCAAGCCGAAGATCCCGAACTCGCGGCCCTCGAACTCCCAGTGCTCCTTGTCGTTCTCGTCGCGCACGAGTCGCGGCGCGCGTTCTTTGTATTTCGAGGGCAAGTGGTTCTCGAAGAGGTCGGGCGGCTCGACGACGTGGTCGTCGATGCTGAGAATGATCAGGTCGTCGACATCCATCTCGATCTCCCCTCGCCCTTTCATCGGTCTCGCCGGAGGAGGACGACGCCGCCCGGCGTGAGCCCGCCGCTCGTCACGACGGCGGTCGCCGCGTCACGGACCTGACGCGGACCGGCGTCGCCTCGTAACTGCGTGATGGCCTCGTGCACCAGCCCCATGCCGTGCGTGCGACCGTGCGAGAGCTGCCCCCCGTGCGTGTTCAGCGGAAGCCGGCCGTCGCGGGCGATGTTCTTGCCCCCGTCGAGGAAGTCCTTGGCCTCGCCGATCTCGCAGAAACCGAGGGCCTCGATCCATGACAGGCAGTTGAAGCTGAAGCCGTCGTACAACTCGGCCACGACGACGTCCTCCGGGCGCAGCGTCGTGCGAGTCCACACGTGCGCCGCCGGCCCGAGGACGTGGGGTTCGTGGCTCAACACGCCCTGGCCCCACTCCGTCCGTTCGGTGATCTGCGTCCCGACCGCCTCGACGCCGATCGGGCGCGGAGTATCCGCCGCGGCCTCTACCGCCGACACGACAACGGCCACCGCGCCGTCGCACAGCGCGTCACAGTCGAGCAATCCGAGCGGCGTGCTGATGGGCCGCGCCGCGAGGTAGTCGTCCATCGTCAGCGGTTCGCGGTACAGCGCGGTGGGATTGAGCGCGGCGTTCGCCCGCGCGTTGATCGCGATCCATCCCAGGGACTCGCGGGTGGTGCCGAAGCGCGCCATGTGCTGCGACGCGGCCATCGCGACTGTGTTGACGGCCTGGACGCCGTAGGGCGCGAGGAACTCGTCGGGCCCCGAAACGCGGCGAGCGCCGGCAGCCGCGGCCTCGCCGCGACGGACCAGCTCCCCATAGCTCGACTGCCACACGGTGCGGAAGCACACTACGTGCCGGCACAGGCCCGAGGCGACCGCGAGCATCGCCGCGATGAGCGAACCTGTCGCGCCGGGTGTCTCCGGCCCGCCGTTGTGCCATGTCGGCCGGATGCCGAGTACGGACTCGACCGCGGTCACGCCGCCTTCCGAGTAGCCGCCCTCGGCCGCCATGGCCGGATACGTCGACAGGCCGTCGATGTCCTCGATCGCAAGGCCGGCGTCGGCGATCGCGGCGCGAATCGCCTCGACGGTTAGCGCCACCGGCGACACCATCAGCTTGCGGCCGATGCGCGACATGCCGACGCCGGTCAGCGCGACGCGGTCCTCGAACTTGTCGGGTCGGGGCATCGGCCGGATACTGCGGATGCGCTCGAGTTCGACTCGCTCGTCGGCCAGCGCGCCCGCGGGCTCGCCGCTCGGCTCGAACAACGGAATCCACACGCCATCGACGGGTTCGAAGACGACGCGGACGGGCATGCCGATCTCTACGTCGTCGGCTTCGCAGCCGACGATGTTCGTCGTCAGTCGGATGCGCGGGTCTTCGTCGATGGCGACGACGGCGACGACGAACGGCGGCGGATAGTCGCCCGACCACTGCTGCACGTTCGTGGTGTGGCTCTGGACAACGCCGCGGCCCGACACGGCCTGCACGTCGAGATCAGCCGCGCCACAAGCGCGACATACCGGTGCGGGCGGATGCTGGAGCGTGGCGCACCCGCGGCAGTGCTGGAAGCGCAGCCGGCCGTCCTCACCCGACGTCCAGTAGAAGCGGTTCCAGTCCCGCAGCACGGGCGCGACGCGGGGCATGGGTTCGGTTCAGCCCCTGCCGAGCACTGCGCCGGGCACTGCGTTCGTCGCTTCGCCGTCTTCGACGACCGGCACACCGTTGACGAACACCCACGGGATGCCCTGCGCGTTCTTCGTCATGCGCGTGCCGCCGCCGGGAATGTCGTCGAGCGTCAGCAGTGACAGTGGTTGCACGGTGTCGGGATCGAACACGACGACGTCGGCGGCCTGGCCCACTTCGAGCGTCCCGCGGTCGGCGAGCCCGAGGAACTGCGCAATCCGCGAAGTGAGCGCGGCGACTCCCTCTTCGAGCGAGAAGGCGCCTTTCTCGCGCACCCAGTGCGCGAGAAAGTAGCTCGTGTAGTCGCCCCCGGCGAAGGTCTGGAGGTGTGCGCCGCCGTCGGAGATACCGACGAGGGTGGCGGGGCTCTTCAAGATGCGTTCGAGTCGCGACTCGTCGACATTGACCGGGCCCGAGATGCGGAAGAACGTCTCGAGCTTGTCCTCGCGCGCCACATCGAACATGACTTCGGACGGCGTGACGCCACGCTCCGCGGCGATGTCAACGAGCAGCCGGCCCTCGAGCGGCGCGGTAGTGGAGCTGGCCGCTTTCTCGACCGAGGTGTTCACCATGAACTTCGCGGTGCCCCAGAACTCACCGAGGCGGGCCCGCCACGCAGGATCGCCGAGGGCGGCGATCCTGTCGCCCGGATCCATGCGCGACAGCTCGACCCACGGCTCGGAGTTGGCGAAGATCGCCGACAGCTTCTTCAAGGTGAAGCGCGTCTCGGCCCGCTGGCAGCGAGCGACCGCGTAGATCTCACGCCCGCGCCCGAGTTCGGCCTCCATGAACTCGAGCACGCTGTCGCCGTTGGGCGTGCCCATGCCGAAGTCGTTCCAAGAGACCACCGCACGGGAGGCGTCGGCGAGGGTCACGAGCAGGGCGCGGTCCTCGTCGGTGAGGCCGTCGCGCTTGGTAGCCGGATTGATCGAGAGCAGCCGCTTCCCCTTGCGCTTCACGGCCGCGGCCAAGGCCAAGGTTTCCGGCGCATCGGCGAAGAACGACGGAATGTGCTCGCCGCTCTCGCCCCGCTGGTGCGGCGCCTGGCTGCTGCTGATACCCGCCGCGCCCGCGTCCATGGCGGCTTCGACGATGGCGACCATCTCGGCGATCTCGTCGTCCGTCGCCGCTCGTTCGAGCGCGGCCGCCCCCATCACGAAGCGGCGCACGGCGCTGTGGCCAACCTGGCTCAGCACGTTGACGCCGAGACGTCCCTGAACCCACTCGAGATACTGGGGGAACGTCTCCCACGCGAACGGCGCGAAGAGCTGTAACGCCTGCTTCGGGATCTCCTCGGCGGCCGCGAAGAGACCCATCAAGTAGTCCTGGTCGTCCGGCCGCACCGGGGCGAGCGTGTAGCCGCAGTTCCCGGTCAGGATCGTCGTGATGCCGTGCGCCGTCGACGGGTTCGCTGTCGGATCCCAGAGCAGCTGCGCGTCGTAGTGCGTGTGCGCGTCGATGAAGCCGGGTGCGACGACCTGACCGCCCGCGTCGATGGTGCGCGTGGCGGTGCCGCTGACCTTGCCGACCGCGGCAATGCGGCTGCCCTCGATCGCGACGTCGCCGCTGTACGCCGGCGCGCCGCGACCGTCGACGATGCGCGCGTCCTTCACCACGACGTCATACGCCATTACTCACCTCTCCGTTCCGATGGCCGCTGCGAGCTCGCGGACGTCGTCCAAGGTTTCGAGCCGCGCACACAACTCGACGATCCGATCGCGCTGCGCGGCCGACGCCATGCCCGCCGCGCACTCGTGGAACTTCCCGAGCCGCTCCGCTTCGGTGAGCGGATCGGCGGGGTTGCCGTGTGCCCGGTTGACGCTCGCTTCGAGTTGTGCGCCGGACTTGAGGGTCAACACCACCCGGCTCTGCAGCGGTCCGTCGACGGGAATGGTGTTGACGCGCGCCATGAGCTGCTGCGCGGCCGGCCGCTGGACCGCATCGTCGGTGTACTGATGAATACCCGCGCGACCGTCGAGCGCGATCGCGACGACGTTGTACTCCAGGCTGTACTTCGCTTCGAGGCCGGACTTCGGCGCGTGGAACGGCACCATGTCGGTGAGGAACTCGGGGATCTCGACGTCGATCGACTCGATGTCTTCCGCCCGTACCGGCCGCTGCCGCACGATCTGCTGGAGCGCATCCATACTCCAGTGCGCTGCGCCGCAGCATGCGTGCAACCGGATCGTCGCGCCGCGCGTGGCGAGGTCCCACGACCCGAGCCCGTCAAGCATCTTCTGCGGATCGCCGTTCTCGAGACCAAGCAGACGCGCCACCCCGATCTCGCCGTCGAGGATGTCGCGGTTGGCGGTAAAGCCCGTCGCGGCCAACTCGGCGGCGATCACGCCGTGCATGGCCGCGCTGCCGGCGGTGAAGCCTTTGGTATCGGTCCCCCGGTTCTTCATCATCCCGCCCATCGCCGAGGCCGCGTGGCCCAAGGCCATGCGCGTCTTGTCGACATCGAGCCCGAGCAGGCGTGACGCCAGCGCGGCGACGCCGAGCGTCTCCTGGAAGCCCTGATTGAACCAACCGCGGTTGATCAGCTCGTTGCCGCGCGGACCGAGGCAGACCTTCATCGTCTGCGCGGTGACCTCCCAACCGATCATCCACGCGAGCACGAACTCGCGGCCCGATGAACCGAGATTCTCCCCCAGCGCCAGCGTTGCCGCCGTGAGCGGGCTGTTCGGGTGGCTGCTGAACGTGGCGATGTCATCGTTTTCGAGCGCGTGCGAGGCGGCACCGTTGACGAGCGTCGCGAACGCGGGCGTTGTCTTGAAGTTCTGCGCGGTCACCGTGCAGGCCGGCGCGCCGCCCTGCGCTCTCACCCACTCCGACAGCAGCCGGCCGGTCGAGACCGACATCCCCGCGAACTGGTTGCCGAGCGAGTCGAGCACGAGGTCCCGGACCCGCTCGACGCCGACCTCAGGCAGGTCGCGGTCGTCGACCTTGACGATCCACTCCGCCACCTGTTCGGTTACCGAGATTTCGGACATCTGCCTCTCCGTGTCGCTATCGCGCTGCGAGGTAGCCCTCGCTCCGGAGCATGTTCTCGACGCCGCCCGCGATCACGATGTTCTGTAGCTGTGTCGGCATCGGTTTCCCCACCGCGCTCGCGCCGGTCGTCGCGTTTCGCACCTCACCCGTGGTCCATTCGACCTCGGCGACGTCGCCCTCCGCGAAGACGTCGAGCACCCCGGGACACGGGAGCGACGGCAACCCGGCGTTGATGCAGTTGCGCAGCCCGAGGCCGTTGAACGAGTCGGCAACGACGCCGCTGATCCCGAGCGCGTGGAACACGGCGCCGATGTTGCGGGCGGAACCGACGCCGAAGTTGCGGCCCGCGATCAAGACGTCGCCGGGCTGCACTTCGTCGACCCAGCCGGGACGGTTGGCCGAGAAGCAGTGCGGGAGCTGCTCTTCGAGGGTCATGAGCACCGCAAAGTTCGGGATGACGAGGTCGGTGTTGATGTCGTCTCCGAACTTCCAGACCTTTCCCCTGAAGCTGGTCATGCGCTCCTCGCCTATATGTCCCGAGGGTCGGTGATCACGCCGGTGATGGCCGACGCGGCGACCGTCGCCGGCGAACCCATGTACACGCTCGCCGGAGGTTGTCCCGGGTCTTGTTGAAGTGAGGTGGCGGTCCCCCACCTGATGCCTGCCTGCTGGTAGGTGTCGGGTGTCCGCCAAGACAACCGAAGGAAGGGGACCACCACCATGACGAACAAGAACGTAGCTGCTGTTCGGCTCGTCGAGCGCGACGAGGCCACCGATGTTGTGGAGCTGCCGGAGGAGCTGCGCGTGTCGCTCGCGTCGATCGCGGGTGTGGCGCGCGAAGGCCTGTTGGCGATGAGCGCGACGGTCGGCCTCGTGGTGATGCACGAGATGATGAACGCGGAGATGACTGCCAAGGTCGGTGCACCCAAGCACGCCAAGGTCCGGGGCCGGGACGCGAACTGGCATGGCGACGCGCCCGGGTCGGTCGTGTTGGGCGGCCGGCGGGTGCCGGTGGAGCGGCCTCGTGGCCGCACGACCGACGGCCGCGAGATCGAGCTCGGCGCCTACGCGACCTTCACCAACGATGACCTGCTGTCGGAGCTGGTGATGGAACGGATGCTGGCCGGTGTCGCGACCCGCCGCCACGCACGTGTGAACGAACCGGTCGGCGAAGAGCTCGCGTCGAGCGCCCGGTCGACGTCGCGTTCGTCGGTGAGCCGCCGTTTCAAGGCGGCGACCCAGGCCGGTCTCGATGAGTTGATGGGCCGCGACCTGTCCGAGCTCAAGCTCGCCGCGTTGATGCTCGACGGCGTGCACTTCGCCGAGGCCTGCTGCGTCGTGGCGCTCGCGATCTGCACCGATGGCACGAAGGTGCCGGTCGGCCTGTGGCTCGGCGACACCGAGAACAAGACCATCGTCACCGCCCTGTTGGCTGACCTGGTCGACCGCGGCCTGTCCGCCGACGGTGGCCTGTTGGTCGTGATCGACGGCGCCAAGGCCCTCGCCGCCGCGGTCCGCAAGGTATTCGGCACCGCCGCGCTGATCCAGCGGTGCACGCTCCACAAGCGCCGCAACGTGCGGGACCATCTCCCCAAGGCGCAGCGGGCGTGGGTGGACCGCAAGCTCGCCGCCGCGTTCAACAACGACGACCCCGCCAAGGGCGAGCGCGCCGCACGTGACCTCGCCGCCCAGCTCGAGGCCCGGTGGCCCGACGCGGCCGCGAGCCTGCGCGAAGGCCTCGAAGAGATGTTCACGGTCCGGCGCCTCGGGATCAACGGGCGGCTCGCCGCCACGCTCACGAACACCAACTGCATCGAGTCGATGATCTCCGTTGCGCGTGACACGACCCACAACGTGAAGCGTTGGCGGGACGGCAAGATGATCAAGCGGTGGTGCGCCGCCGGCATGCTCAACGCCGAGCGCAGCTTCCGCCGCCTCAAGGGCCACAAGCAGATGCCCGCACTCGTCGCCGCACTCGCACGTCACACCGAAGCTGTCACACCCGCATGCGATAATGCGAAGGTCGCATGACATGAACCCGGACCGTCACCGAACTTCAACAACGATCGGGACATCCTCCGGCACCGACCGCGCCGCAGAGTGCGGTTACACCCCCGACCTCGTGATCAATAGTGCGTCGATAGCTGCCTTATAAGGACAGCTATCGACGCACCAGGATCGTTGCTTCCCAGGGATCGAGGTGGAGGGCACCCGACACCTGCTCCTCGTCGCGAGCTCGGATCGTCGAGATGCGGATCTCGCCGTCGACGTCGGGGACCGTTGCCGGCTCGTCCGACAGGTTGACGGCCACGACCGTGCGGTCGCCGCGCTCCCAGGCCCACAGGGTCGCGTTCGAGCACGGCAGTGTTCGGTAGGCGCCGGCGCGCAGGTCGGGGAGCGCGTCGCGCAGTCCGATGAGGTCGCGCGTGAGCGACAGCATCGAGTCGGGGTCATGGCGCTGCGCGGCGACGTTGACGAGGTCGTTGCGCCCGAGGGGGAGCCACGGCTCGACGCCGGGCTTCGTGAATCCGGCGCCGTCGTCGCCCGTCCAGTGCATCGGCGTGCGCTCGGGGTCGCGCCCCAGGCGGGTGCCGTGGTACTTCGCGACCGGGTCGAGGATGCGCTCGCCGGGCACGTCGGTGTCGGGCATGCCGATCTCGTCGCCGTAGTAGAGAAACGGCGTGCCGCGCAGACCCATGAGCAACACCATCACCGCGCGCGCCCGGACGGGATCGTTGTCGCACCAGCGCGTCGGGAAGCGGCGGTTGTCGTGGTTGCCCGCTGTCCAGGTGGGCCAGCAGTCCGGCGGGATCATGCGTTCCGCGGTCTCGACGGCCGACCGCAGCTCCGCCGCGTCGAACTTGGCGTGCAGGAACATCAGGTTGAACGCGAGATGCAGCTCGTCGCCGTTGCCGTAGAACGCGAACAGCTCGTCGGGATCGAACACGTAGGTCTCACCGATCAGGATCGGTGACGGCGAGTACTCGGCGGTGATCGCGCGCCACCGGCGCATGACGTCGTGCACCTCCGGCCGGGCCGCGTTGTAGAGCTGCCGCTGCCCGCGCAGCTGGACGTACCAGTGGTCGTCGTCGGTCGCGGGTGGGTTGTCGCGCAACTCGCGGTCCTTGACGATCATGTGGCACACGTCGATGCGGAACCCGGCGACCCCGCGGTCGAACCAGAACCGCAGGATGTCGTCGAACGCATCCCGCACGCCGTCGTTCCACCAGTTGAGGTCGGGCTGCGACGGCAGGAAGTGGTTGAGGTAGTACTGCCCCGTGTGCTCGTCGAACGTCCACGCCGGCCGTCCCGGGTGGAAGCTGTTCACCCAGTTGTTCGGCGGTGTGCCGTCGGCCTTGCCGTCGGCCCAGACGTACCAGTCGCGATGCGGCGAGTCGCGCGACGAGCGGGAATCGAGGAACCACGGGTGCCGGTCGCTCGTGTGGTTGGGGACGAGGTCGAGGATGACGCGGATCCCCCGGCGCGCCGCCTCGGCGATGAGTGCTTCGGCATCGGCGAGCGTGCCGAGCGCGGGGTCGACGTCGCAGTAGTCGGCGACGTCGTAACCCCAGTCGTCGTTGGGCGACACCGTGATCGGATCCAGCCAGATGCCTTCGACGCCCAACCACTGCAGGTGGTCGAGCTTGGCGATGATCCCGCGCAGGTCGCCGACTCCGTCGCCGTTCGCGTCCATGTACGAGCGGGGGTAGATCTGGTACAGGACGCCGTCGCGCCACCAGGTGCGGCCGGGACGGTCGGGGGGCATCTGCGGCATGGACGCCGACGCTAGCGAGTCACGCGCTCGTCAGTTGGCGGCAGCGGCGTGCTCGCCTTCCGCGGCCGCCCACAGGCGCGCGTACCGCCCGCCGCGCGCGACGAGCTCGTCGTGCGGACCGTCCTCGACGACCCGCCCCTCGTCGATCACGACGATCCGCCCGGCAAGACGCGCCGTCTGGAGACGGTGCGCGATGAGGATCGTCGTGCGGCCCTGCGCGGCGACGCCCATCGCCTGCGTCACCTTCGCCTCCGTGGCGAGGTCGAGGTTCGACGTCGCCTCGTCGAGCAGGAGGATGGCCGGGTCGACGAGATGCGCGCGGGCGAGCGCGATCAACTGCCGCTGCCCCGACGAGAGCGATCGGCCCCGCTCGCTCACGGGCTGGAGGTAGCCGCCCGGGAGCGACGCGACGAAGTCGTGGGCGCCGACGGCTCGCGCGGCGGCTTCGACCTCGGCATCGGTCGCGTCGCGCCGCCCGTACGCGATGTTGTCGCGGATCGTGCCGGAGAACAGGAACGCCTCCTGCGGCACGATGCCGAGCTGCGCGTGGTACGCGACCGGGTCGTAGCGGTCGACGGGCACTCCGTCGACGAGGACCGCGCCGCTCGTCGGGTCGTAGAACCGGGCGACGAGCTTGATCACCGTCGATTTCCCCGCACCGGTCTCACCGACGAGCGCGACCGTCTCGCCCGCGGCGATGCGCACATTCAGTCCACGCACGGCCTCGTCGACCGCCGTCGGATACCTGAAGTGCACGTCGCGCAGCTCCACGTCGCCTCGCAGTCGCGACGGCATCGTCGGTTCCTCGGGCGCCGGTATCGACGTCGGAGTCGCGAGCAGCTCGCCGATGCGGCCGAGTGAGACGCGCGCCTGCTGGTACGCGTCGAACACCTGCGAGAGCTGCTGGATCGGCGCGAAGAACAGGTCCAGGTACAGGAGGAACGCGATGAGCTCGCCGGGGCTCAGCGAGCCGTTCGCGATGAAGACGCTGCCCGCACCGAGCACCAAGGCTGCGGTCAGCTCCGACAGCATCTCGACGAACGGGAAATACATCGCCACCAGCTTCTGCGCACCGAGCCGGGCGTCGAGGTAGCCGCGCGCCACCTCCTCGAACTGCTCCTCGTTGCGGCGTTCGCGCACGAACGCCTGCGAGACCCGCACGCCCGACAGCCCCTCCTGGAGGTTGGCATTGACTGCCGCGATCCGCTCGCGCGCCGCTTCGTAGGCCTTGCCGGACTGCGCGCGGAACCACAGCGTCGCCGCGACCAGCGGCGGGAGCACGCATGCCGTCACGAGCGCGAGGCGGGGATTCATGATCCCGAGCGCGACGCCGACCCCGACGAACGACACGAGGTTCACGAGCGCGGTGATCAGTCCCTGCTGGAGCAGTTGCGCGAGCGAATCGATGTCGGTGGTCATGCGCGTCATGACGCGCCCCGCCATCTCCTGCTCGTAGTAGTCGACACCGAGGCGCTGCAGGTGCGCGAAGACCTTGATGCGCAGCGCGTGCAGGAGCCGCTCCGACGTCCGCCCCATGACGCGCGTCTGCCCCCACATGATCACCCAGTCGACGAGCGTGACTGCGAGGAACAACACGCACGCCACGGTCAACGCGCCGACCGAGTCGTCCACGACACCTCGGTCGATGCCGCGCCGGACCAGCCAGGGGCCCAACAGCGTGCAGACCGCATCGAGCGTGACGAGCCCGAGACCGAACGAGAGTCCGGCGCGGTACGGCCGCACGAACCGCAGGAACCGGAAGCGAGGGTCGGGGCGCGCTTCCGCGGCGACGTCGACACGCGGTTGCCCGGTCGCAGGCGGCAGGGCGTCGACCTTCTCCAGCAACTCGGGTGTGGGCGCGAGCGCGCCGCCCATCGTCGCGAGACCACCGACGAAGCCGCCGCCGCCCCCGCCGGGCCCCCCGCCGAAGCGCATCTGCGCCGGGTTCGCGGGCCGGGTGGCGTCGGCGACCTCCGCCGCGCGCAGCTCGTCGGGGTCGAGCCCGCGCCACAGCTCCGGCGTGATCCCGTCGACCTGCGCGTTGCCCACCTCCGTCTCGGCTTCGGGCGCGTCGATGCCCTCGGCGTCGTCACCGGGACCCGACAGCAGCATGCGGTACAGCGCGCAGCGGGCGATGAGCTCGTCGTGCGTCCCCGAGTCGGCGACCCGGCCTTCGTCGAGCACGACGATGCGATCGGCGAGCGACAAGGTCGACCGTCGGTGCGCGATGAGGATCGTGGTCCGCCCGACCGCGAGGCGTCGCAGGGTCGCGTGGATCTCCTCCTCGACGCGCGCGTCGACCGACGACGTCGCGTCGTCGAGCAGGAGGATCTTCGGGTCGGAGATCAGGGCTCGGGCGAGGGCGATGCGCTGGCGCTGGCCACCCGACAGGGTGAGCCCCTGCTCGCCGACGACCGTGTCGTAGCCCTGCGGGAGCCGCAGCACGAAGTCGTGGGCCTCGGCGGCGCGCGCGGCGGCCTCGATCTCGGTATCCGTCGCGTCGGGCCGCCCGAACGCGATGTTGTTGCGGATGCTGTCGGAGAACAGGAAGGAGTCTTCGAACACGACGCCGATCTGGCTCCGCAGCGACGCAAGCGTCACCGCGCGGACGTCGACGCCGTCGATCGTCACCGCGCCGTGCTGGGCGTCGTAGAAGCGGGGCAGCAAGAGGCCGACGGTCGACTTGCCCGATCCCGAACCGCCGACGAGCGCGACGGTCTCTCCCGGCGCGACGGTCAGATCGAAACCGCGCAGGACGGGCTCGGTCCGCAGGTATCCGAACGTCACGTCCTGGAAGCGCACCTCGCCGGCGGTGGGACGCAGGTCGGTTGCGCCGGGCGCGTCCTGCACCAGCGGCGTGGAGTCGAGCAGGTCGAAGATGCGCTCCGCGCCGGCGCGCGCGAGCTGCCCGACCGTGAGGATCGCGGCCATCATGCGCACGGGCGGCACGAGGCGCAGCATGTAGGTCGAGAACGCGAGGAACGTCCCGAGGCTGATCCGGCCTTCGATCGCGAGCCAGCCGCCGAACGCGAGCACGCCGAGCTGGCCGAACTGCGGGATGACCTGGAGCGCGGGCTGCAGGCGGGCCTGGAGGTCGATGAGGCGCACACGCCCTGCGAACAGCCGCTCGGAACGCGCCGAGAGGCGCTCGAGCTCGGCCCGCTCCTGGCCGAAGCCCTTCACCACGCGGACCCCGGTCACCGCTTCCTCGACGACGTTCGCGACCTCACCGGCGCGCTGCTGCGCGTCCCAGCTCGCCGGGAACACCGCGGTGCGCAGGCGCAGCGCGGTCAGCAGCAGCGCCGGGCCGACGAGCAGCATCACGATCGTGAGCAGCGGGGAGAGGTAGAGCATCGCCGCGAGCGAGACGACGAACATCAGCACGTTGGCGACGCCGATCGGCAGGAACTGCAAGAAGCCCTGCACCAACTGCACGTCGGCCGATGCCCGGCTGACGAGCTGGCCGGTCTGGAGCTCGTCGTGGCGTGCGAAGTCGAGGGTCTGCAGCTGCCGGAAGATCGCCGTGCGCAGGTCGTGCTGCACGTCGAGCGCGATCTTGCCGCCTCGGAACCGCCGCACGTACGCCAGCACGAAGCGCAGCACGCCGAAGACGACGAGCACGGTGAGCCACGGTGCGAGCGCGCGGTCACCGGCGATGATGACGTCGTCGACGATGACCCGTTGCACGAGCGGCGCGATCGATGCGAGCACGGTGCCCGCGATCGCGACGCCGAACGCGACGATCGCGTCCTGCTTGTGCGGGCGCATGTAGCCGACGAGGCGGCGCACCCATCCCTGGGCCCGGCGCGGTGTCACCGGCGCAAGCGCTCCCGCAGCCGCGCGGTCATCGCCGCGTCGAGCTCGCACAGCGCGCCGAGCACGCGGGAACGATCGGTCGCGTTGTCGAGCACGGCGTCGAGCGCGCTCGCCATCGCGCGTTCCGCGGTGGCGAGCGCGGCGCGACCTTGCTTCGTCGCGAAGACGCGCAGGGAGCGCCGATCGCCTGCGACGGCTTCCCGGCCGAGGAACCCGCGCTCGACGAGCCCGTCGACGACGGCGGTGACGGTCGGCTTGGCGACCGCCAGGCGATCGGCGATGATCGACGACCGCTCGTCGCCCGCCGCGACCGCCGCGAGCACCCGGTATTGGGCCAGCGTCAGGTCGCCCGCGGCCCGCTCGAGCGTGCGGGCGGCGAAGGCAACCCCGCGAGTGGCGCGCCGGAGCTCGTCGTC
>Ga0073934_10004972_pt1 | contig 21315 bp, 17 predicted proteins | sample LarsenN4metaG_FD_76834 | JGI IMG/M metagenome (GOLD analysis project Ga0073934, IMG submission 76834) | Hot spring sediment bacterial and archeal communities from British Columbia, Canada, to study Microbial Dark Matter (Phase II) - Larsen... ...
CCCGGTGGTGCCGGTGACGCTGTCCGCCCCGGCCCCGGCCGAGACGGTGGCGAAGCCCGCGATCGTGTCGTTGTAGGCCGAGCCGACGGCGATCTCGAAGCCCGCGATCGTGTCGCCCAGCGCATCCCCGGCCGTGCCCGAGCTGGCGTTGAAGGCGACCGCCGCGGTCGCGTTGGCGTAGCTCAGCGTGTCGGTGCCGCTGCTGCCCTGGAGGGAGTCGCGCCCCGCCCCGCCCTCGATCGTGTCGTTGCCCGCGCCGCCGTCCACCGTGTCGTTGCCGGCGTCGCCGCTCATCAGGTCGGCGTCGGCCTCGCCGAACATCTGGTCGTTGTCGGCGCCTCCGAACATCGTGTCGTTGCTGAAGCCGCCGTACATCGTGTCGTTGCCGGCGTCGCCATAGAGCAGGTTCACGCCGGTCAGGTTGCCGCCGATGTTGTCGTCGATGAAATCGTTGCCGCCGCCGCCATAGACGGTGTCGGCGCCGTTGCCGAAGATCAGGTAGTCGTCGCCCGCCCCGCCATCGAGCAGGCTCGCCCCGTTGCCGGAGACGACGCTGTCATTGCCCTCGCCGCCGATCAGGGTGTCGTTGCCCTCGCCGCCCTGGATCGTGTCGGCGCCGCCGCCGCCGTCGATCGTCTCGGTGCCCGAGGTGCCGGTCAGGCTGTCGGCGAAGCCCGAGCCGAGCAGGCCCTCGAAGCCCGCCAGCGTGTCGCCGCCGGCATCGCCGCCCGTCCCGGCGCCGTTCAGGGTGACGGTGACGCCGCTGCCGGCCGTCGCATAGCTGACCCAGTCGGTGCCGTTGCCGCCGACGAGGCTGTCCCCGCCCGATCCGCCGATGACGGTGCCGTTGCCCTCGCCGCCCAGCACGGTGTCGGTGCCCGCGCCGCCCGACAGGCTGTCGTTGCCGGCCCCGCCGTCGATGCTGTCCGAGCCGTCGCCGCCCTCGATCGTGTCGTCGTCGGCGCCGCCCGAGAGGCTGTCGGCGCCGGTGGTGCCGGTGATGCTGTCCTCGCCGGCGCCGCCCAGCATGGTGGCGAAGCCCGCCAGCGTGTCGTTGAAGTCCGAGCCGATGATGCCGGCGATGCTGTTGAACGTGTCGCCCGCCGCGTCCCCGGCGGTGCCGCCGCCCGCGCCCAGGGCGACGCCCGAGGTCGCGTTGGCATAGGAGGCCCAGTCGGTGCCGGCATTGCCCTGCAGGATGTCGGCCCCGGCGCCGCCGATCAGGGTGTCGTTGCCCGAGCCCCCGCGCAGGCTGTCGTTGCCGTCGCCGCCATCGACGACGTCGCTGCCCGCGGCGCCGTCAAGCGTGTCGTTGCCGCCGAAGCCGTTGACGGTGTCGTCGGTCGCGTTGGCGGTGATCGAGTCGTTGCCGGGACCGCCGTTGAAGACGGGCATCGGTCAGACCCTCCGCCCGCCGGACCGATGCCGCCCCGCGGCGCGGCAGGAAGCCGCCCGCGGCGCCCGAAGCGCCCCTGCCGGGAATCCGCCCGTCATGCCCCACATGTCTGCCTGCTCTCCGGCCTGCCTTCGCCGCGGCACTTGTTCGCCGTGCCCTGCGGCGATGAATAGGCAATCCTCGCGCGCGGGGGCAAACATTTCGTGCACGCGCGCGCGTCTGGCCGGCCGGGTGGCGCGGTTCTGCAACGCCGTTCGGCCATGCAGTTCGGCCATGCCGGGCGGGCGGCGCGGGGGATGGCGCGGGGGAAGGCGCCGGGCGGGGCGGCGGGCGGGGCGCCGGCTCAGGCCTCCATCGCCTCCAGCTCGTCGATGAAGCCCGCGATCATGCCCAGCCCCTTGTCCCAGAAGCGCGGATCGGAGGCGTCGAGCCCGAAGGGCGCCAGAAGCTCCCTGTGGTGCTGCGATCCGCCCGCCTTCAGCATCGCCAGATACTTCTCGCGGAAGCCGGGCAGGCCCTCCTCGTAGGCGGCATAGAGCGCGTTCACCAGCCCGTCGCCGAAGGCATAGGCATAGACGTAGAAGGGCGAATGGACGAAATGCGGGATGTAGGACCAGAAGGTCTCGTAGCCCGGCATGAACTCGAAGGCGTCGCCGAGGCTTTCGGCCTGCACCGACATCCAGAGCGCGTTGATGTCGTCGGGGGTCAGCTCGCCCGCGGCGCGGGCGGCGTGGAGCTTCACCTCGAAGTCGTAGAAGGCGATCTGGCGGACGACGGTGTTGATCATGTCCTCGACCTTGCCGGCAAGGAGCGTGCGGCGTTCGGCCGTGTCGCGCGCCCCCGCGAGCAGGCGGCGGAAGGTCAGCATCTCGCCGAAGACCGAGGCGGTCTCGGCCAGGGTCAGCGGCGTCTCGGCCAGAAGCTCGCCCTGGGGGGCGGCGAGGCGCTGGTGCACGCCGTGGCCAAGCTCGTGCGCCAGCGTCATCACGTCGCGGGGTTTTCCCAGATAGTTCAAAAGGATGTAGGGATGGACATCGGTCACGGTCGGGTGCGCGAAGGCGCCCGGCGCCTTGCCGGGCCGGACCGCCGCGTCGATCCAGCCGCGGGTGAAGAAGGGGTCGAGCAGCTCGGCGAGTTCGGGCGCGAAGTCGGCATAGGCCGCGGTCACGGTCGCCCGCGCCTCGTCCCAGCCGATCACGCGCCGGACCTCGGTCGGCAGCGGGGCGTTGCGGTCCCAGACCTGGAGCTTCTCGAGCCCCATCCACTTCGCCTTGAGCCGGTAGTAGCGGTGCGACAGGCGCGGATAGGCGGCGACGACGGCATTGCGCAGCGCCTCGACCACCTCGGGTTCGACATGGTTGGCGAGGTGGCGCCCGTGCATCGGCGTCGGCATCCGCCGCCAGCGGTCCTCGATCGCCTTCTCCTTGGCCAGCGTGTTGTGGATGCGGGCGAAGAGCCTGATGTTGCGCCCGAAGACCTCGGCCAGCGCGCGGGCGCCGGCCTCGCGCCGGCTGCGCTCGGTGTCGCTGAGCAGGTCGAGCGTCGCTTCGAGGTTGAGCGGCCCGTCGATGCCGGCGGGGCGGAATTCGAGCCCGGCCATCGTCTCGTCGAAGAGCCGGTTCCAGGCCGCCGCGCCGACGGTGGACTGGTCGTGCAGGAAGCGTTCGAGCTCGTCGGACAGCTGGTGCGGCTTCATCGCCCGCATGCGGTCGAAGACCGGGCGGTAGCGGTCAAGCCCGGTGCCCGAGGCGAAGAGCTTCGCATAGGCCTCATCCTCGATGCGGTTGAACTCGAGGCTGAAGAAGACCAGCGCGGTGGTCGCCTCGGTCACCCGGTCCTGGCAGTCCGACATGAACTTGGCGCGGGCGGCGTCGAGCGTGTCCTGGTAGTAGCGCAGGCCGGCATAGGACATGATGCGCCCGGCGGTGCGGCTGATCGCCTCGTTGCGGCGCACGCAGGCGAGCATCGCCGGCGCGTCGAGCGTGGCCAGCCGCCCCTCGTAGTCGGCCGCGAAGGCGCGGCATTCGGCCTCGAGCCAGGCGAGGTCGCGCGCCACCTCGGGCGCGTCGGGCGCGGCGTAGAGGTCGCGCAGGTCCCATTCCGGCAGGTCGCCGAGGCCCCCGGCGGCGGCATGCGCGTCGAAGGCGGGCTTGGGCAGGCGCATCGGGTCGCTCCTTCTCTGGCTCCGGGACGGCAGATAGGCGCGCGCGCCGCCGAAAGGCAAGCGCGGTTCAGCCCGGCCCCGGCGCGGCGGGGCCGAGCAGCGCGCGCAGGCTGTCGAGCGTGTCGATCTCGGCCGCCGGCTTGTCGTGCCGCCAGCGCAGGATGCGGGGGAAGCGGACGGCGATGCCCGAGCGGTGGCGGGTGCTGGGCTGGATGCCCTCGAAGGCGATCTCGAAGACCTGAACCGGCGGCACCGACCGGACCGGCCCCCAGCGGTCGAGCGTGTTCTTCCGCACCCAGTCGGTGAGGGCGGCGAATTCGGCGTCGGTCAGGCCGGAATAGGCCTTCGCGAAGGGCACCAGCCGGTCGCCGTCGCGGACCGCGAAGGTGTAGTCGGTGAAGAGGTTGGCGCGCCGCCCGTGCCCGGCCTGGGCATAGATCATCACCGCGTCCACCGTCATAGGGTCGAGCTTCCACTTCCACCAGTCGCCGCGCCGGCGCCCGGCGCCATAGGCGCTGGCGCGGCGCTTCAGCATCAGGCCCTCGGCGCCGCGGGCGCGGGCGGCGGCGCGCAGCCGCGCCAGCGCGTCCCAGCCGTCGAAGGCGGCCTCGGGCGAAAGGCGGAGCGGCAGGCCCGGCGGCAGGCCGGCGGCGAGCCGCGCCAGCAGCGCGCGGCGTTCGGCGAGCGGCCGGGCGCGGATGTCCGCGCCCTGCCATTCGAGGAGGTCGTAGCCCATCAGGACGGCCGGCGCGGCGGCGAGAAGCGCCTTCGGCACGCTGCGCCGGCCGATCCGCCGTTGCAGCGCGGCGAAGGGCAGGGGCGCCCCGTCCGCCCAGGCCAGCACCTCGCCGTCGATCACCGTGCCTTGCGGCAGTTCGGCGGCGAGGGCGGCGAATTCCGGGAAGCGGTCGGTGATCAGCTCCTCGCCGCGCGACCACAGGTGATGCGCGCCGCCGCGCAGCACGAGCTGGCCGCGGATGCCGTCCCATTTCCATTCGGCGAGCCACCGGGCGGGGTCGCCCAGCGCCCCGGCCGCGCCCTCGAGCGGATGGGCGAGGAAGAAGGGATAGGGCCGGCTGTCCGCCGCCACCCCGGCGTCCGACAGGACGAGGGCGGCAAAGGTCGTGCGCGCGGGATCCCAGTCGCCCATCAGCCGGTGCTGGAGGCCGGCCTCGGGCAGGCCGGTCGCCTGCGCCAGCGCCCGCGTCATCAGCGTCTGGCTGACGCCCATGCGGAAGCCGCCGGTGATGAGCTTGTTGAAGAGGAACCGCCGTTCGCGCGGCAGGCTGTCCCAGGCCGCGAGGATCGCCGCCTTGCGGTCCTCCGCCGGCCGGCCGGCGAGGGCGCGGATGCGCCCGATCCAGACCGACAGCCCCGCCGCGTCGGCGGCCTGCGGCTCGGGCAGGACGAGCGCGATGGTCTCGGCGAGGTCGCCGGTCACGGCATAGGCGTCGTCGAAGAGCCAGTCCGGCAGGCCGGCCCGTTCGGCCGCCCAGAGGCGCAGCTCGGTCGCCGTGACGCTGCGCTTCGGCCGCCGCCCGGAGAGGAGCGCGATGGTCCACAGACGGTCCTCCTCGGGCGCGTCGCGGAAATAGGCCGCCAGCGCCGCGACCCTGGCATTGACCGAGGTGGTGGCGTCGAGCGCGGCGAAGAGTTCGGCGAAGCGTTGCATCCGCAGGACCGGGGCGGGGCCGGCCCCGGGGGCGGCCGGCCCGCCAAACCTAGCCGAAGCGCGGGCCGGTTCCAGTGCCGCGGCGGGCGGGGCCGGCGGGCGGGGCCGGCGGGCGGGGCCGGCGCGCGCCGGTGCCCCGGCGGGGCGGCGGCTACCCGAAACGCGCCTCGCGCTCGCGCGCCCGGCGGCGGAGATAGGCGTAGGGGTCGGCGTCGGGCGCGTGGGGCGCATCCGCCGCGGCCCGCCAGGGCAGGGGAAGGCGCCCGCGGACCAGCGCCTCCGCCGCCGCGACCTCGGCCCGCGTCAGCCCGATGTCCTTCAGCATCGCGTCGTCGAGGGCGGCAAGGGCCTTGAGCCCGGCGCGGTCCCGGCGGAAGGCGCGGAGCCGGGCGAGGAAGCCGGCGATCGGGGTCAGGGGCAGGGCGCGGCCTGCGCGGCGTGCAGCGGTGTCCATTGCTCTGGTCCTTCGGGCGGATGGGCGGGCGCCGTCCGGCGTCCCGTGCGGCGACAATCGCGCGCTTGCATCTTTCAGGCAAACGAATAGTATTGTGCGCAGCATTCAACAGAATTGAAAGACGGCCACCATGAACGCGCACCTGCCCGCCCGCCTGCCGCTGCTCGACCTCGACCTCCTGCGGACGGTCGTGGCGATCGCCGATACCGGCAACTTCTCGGCCGCCGCGGCGGCCGTCCTGCGCACCCCTTCGGCGGTCTCGATGCAGGTCCGCCGCATCGAGGACCTGCTCGGGCGGCCGCTGTTCCACCGCGACAGCCGCAGCGTCACGCCGACGCCGGACGGGGTGGAGCTTGTCGCCCATGCCCGCCGGATGCTGGCGCTGAACGACGCGGCGGTGGCGCGCTTCGTCCGGCCCGAGGTCGCCGGCGTGGTGCGGATCGTCGCGCCCGACGACGTTGCCGAGACCTTCCTGCCCGACATCCTGCGCCGTCTCGGCGCGAGCCATCCGGGGATCGTCATCGAGGTGCGGGTGGACGGGTCCGACAGCCTGCGGGCGCTGCTGCGCGAGGGGCGGCTCGACCTTGCCATCGTCAGCCGGTCGGAGGACGAGGCGCTCGATCCGGGGGCCGAGTTCCTCTATGGCGAGCGGCTGGTCTGGGCGGTGGCCGAGGGCGGCATCGCGGTCGAGCGCGATCCGCTGCCGATCGCGGTCTGGGAAGAGGGCTGCGCGTGGCGGCGGGCCTGCATCGAGGGGCTGGAGCGGCAGGGCCGCGCCTGGCGCATCGTGGCGATGTCCGCCCACATCACCGGCCAGCGGGCGGTGGTGCTGGCCGACCTGGCGGTGACGCCGCTGCCGGTCTCGGCACTGGGCGGCGGCGTGATCGAGGCGCCGGCCCGCCACGGCCTGCCGCCCCTGCCCGACGATGCGCTCTACCTGATCGTGCGCGCCGGCGCGCCCGCCGCCTGCCTCGCCGCCGCCGGGCACCTGCGGCAGAGCTTCGCCAGGCTCCAGAAGGCGGCCTGAGGGGCGGGCGGCGCCGCCTCAGCCGGCCGGGGTTTCCGCATCCCCCGCCGCGTCCCCGGCGGTGGCGCCGTCGCCGTCGCCGGGGGCGGGGACGGGTCCGGCCGCCTCGGCCGTCTCGCCCTCCCATTCCGTGGCGACGATGCCGGCGTCGTAGCCCTGGCTCTCCAGCCAGCGCCTGAAGCTCGCCGTGTAGCCATGCGTCACGAATACCCGTTCCGCCCCGGTGGCGCGGATGGCGGCGTTCAGCCCCGGCCAGTCGGCATGGTCGCTCAGCACGAATCCCGTCTCGGCCCCGCGCCGCCGCCGGATGCCGCGCAGCTGCATCCAGCCCGAGGCCGCGGCCGCGGCGAAATCGCCCCAGCGCCGCGCCCAGGGCGTGGCCGCGGCGCCGGGCGGGGCGATGACCAGCGCGCCGGGATGGCTGCGGGCGCTGATCCCCGCCGTCACCCGCTGCGTCGGCGGCAGGGGATAGCCCTGCGCGCGCAGGATCGCGGTGACCTCCTCGACGGCGCCGTGGGTCAGGACCGGGCCGGCGCCGGGATCGAGGCCGGCGAGGATGCGCTGCGCCTTGCCCAGCGCATAGGCGCCGATCAGCGACACCCGCCCGGCGGCGCGGTTCGCCCGCCACCAGGCGTTGATCTCTGCCATCACCGCCGCCTGCGGGCGCCAGCGGAAGACCGGCAGGCCGAAGGTGCATTCGCTGACGAAGGTATGGCAGGCGACGGGCTCCCAGGGCTCGCTCAGGCCGTCGGGCTCGGTCTTGTAGTCGCCCGAGACGACCCAGACCTCGCCCGCGACCTCGACGCGGACCTGCGCGCTGCCCGGCACGTGGCCGGCGGGGTGGAAGCTGACCGTCGCGCCGCCGATCCGCCGCCTTTCGCCGTAGGGGGCGGCCTCGGCGCGGATGCCGCCGAGCCGGTGGCGGATCACCGGCAGCGCGGCGGCGGTGGCGAGGTAGGCGCCCATGCCGGGGCGGGCATGGTCGGAATGGCCGTGGGTGACGAGCGCGCGCTCCACCGGCCGCCAGGGGTCGATGTGGAAATCCCCCGCCGGGCAGTAGATGCCGCGGTCGGTGAAGGTGAGGACGGGCTCGCGCGCCATGGCGCGATCCTAGCGCGGCCCGACTGCCCGGAAAACGGGCGCGGCCGGCGCCGGGCCGGGCCGCGCCGCGCGCCCCGCCTTTCCCTTCGCGCCGGGCCTGCCTAAAGTCGGGGCAGGGGGCAGGCCGGACGGGATGGACGGGACGCATTTCAACGAGATGTACGACGGCGGCGCGGTGCGGCCGCCCTATGCGCAGCTGGAAGACTGGATGCGCGCCATGCCCGCCGGGCTGCGCAGCCTGAAGCAGGCCGAGGCCGAGGACCTGTTCCGCCGCATCGGGATCACCTTCGCCGTATACGGCGAGGGCGGGGACCGCGACCGGCTGATCCCCTTCGACATGTTCCCGCGCGTCTTCTCGCAGGCGGAATGGCGGCGGCTCGACCGCGGCATCCGGCAGCGCGCGCGGGCGCTCAACGCCTTCCTCGCCGACATCTACGGGCGCGGCGAGATCGTCCGCGCCGGCCGCATCCCGGCGCCGCTCGTCTATGGCAACGCGGCCTACGAGAAGGCGATGGCGGGCTTCGCGCCGCCGCGCGACGTGTGGTCGCACATCGTCGGCATCGACATCGTGCGCACCGGGCCGACCGACTTCTTCGTGCTCGAGGACAACTGCCGCACGCCCTCGGGCGTCAGCTACATGCTGGAAAACCGCGAGATCATGATGCGGATGTTCCCCGCGCTCTTCCGCGAGAACCGGATCGAGCCGGTGGACCACTATCCCGACCTCCTGCGGCGGACGCTCGCCTCGGTGGCGCCGGCCAAGGCCGAGGGCGACCCGACGATCGCGCTGCTGACGCCGGGCTCGTTCAACTCGGCCTATTACGAACATTCCTTCCTCGCCGACCTGATGGGGATCGAGCTGGTCGAGGGCCAGGACCTGTTCGTGGACGGCGCCTTCGTCTTCATGCGCACGACCGAGGGGCCGCGCCGGGTGGACGTGATCTACCGCCGGATCGACGACGCCTTCCTCGACCCGCTGTGCTTCCGCCCCGACTCGATGCTGGGGGTGCCGGGGCTGATGGATGTCTACCGCTCCGGCGGGGTCACGATCGTCTCGGCCCCCGGCGCCGGCGTCGCCGACGACAAGGCGGTCTATGCCTATGTGCCCGAGATGGTGCGCTTCTACCTCGGCGAGGAGCCGATCCTGCCCAACGTGCCGACCTGGCAATGCGGCAACGAGGCCGACCTCCGCCATGTCCTCGCCAACCTGCCCGAGCTGGTGGTGAAGGAGGTGCACGGCTCGGGCGGCTACGGGATGCTGATCGGGCCGAAGGCGACGCAGGCGCAGATCGAGGCCTTCGCCGCCAGGATCCGCAGCGATCCGGCGAACTACATCGCCCAGCCGACGCTGGCCCTGTCCACCGTGCCCGCCTTCGTCGCCGAGGGCGTCGCGCCCCGCCACGTGGACCTGCGGCCCTTCTGCCTGGTCGGCGAGCGCATCGAGCTCGTCCCCGGCGGGCTGACGCGGGTGGCGCTGAAGGAGGGCTCGCTCGTCGTCAATTCCTCGCAGGGCGGCGGGGTCAAGGACACCTGGGTGCTGGCGGAATGAGGCGGAGGGGCGACAGGGGCGCCGGCCGGATTGGGCCGGGCGCGATGGGGCCGGGCGCGAAAGGGCCGGGCGCGGCGGGTGCGGGGGCGGCGGGATGCTGAGCCGCACCGCCGAGAACCTGTTCTGGATCGGCCGCTATCTCGAACGGGCCGAGACGATGACGCGCCTTCTCGCCGTGGGGGCGCGCATCGCGCTGATCCCGCAGGTGGGCGAGGGGTTCCGCAACGAATGGGATTCGCTCCTCCAGGCCTCGGGCACCGCCGCCGGGTTCCGCCGCAAGTACGGCGAGGCGGTGCAGCGCAACATCGAGAGCTATCTCTTCTTCGACCGCGACAATCCCTCCTCGGTCGCCTCCTGCTTCGAACGGGCGCGCGAGAACGGCCGCATCGTGCGCACCGCCCTGTCGGCCCAGGTCTGGGACGCGCTGAACGGCGCCTTCCAGGACCTGCACGCGCTGGAACGCCTGCCGCGCAGCGAGATCGACATCGCCCGCCTCGTGGACTGGACGACGCGGCACGCGGCGCTGGCCAAGGGCGCCATCGATTCGACGCTTCTGCGCAACGACGGCTGGGACTTCCTGCATCTCGGCTTCTGCCTCGAACGGGCCGACAACACCGCCCGCCTGATCGACGTGAAGTACTATGTCCTGCTGCCGCGGGCCGATTTCGTCGGCTCGGGCCTCGACAGCTACCAGTGGCAGACGCTCCTGCGCGCCTTCTCGGCCCACCGCGCCTTCCACTGGGCCTATGGCGGCGAGATCAGCGCCGCCAAGGTCGCGCATTTCCTGATCCTGAACCCGCAATGCCCGCGCTCGCTCATCACCTCGGTCGAGGAGGCGAACCTGCACCTCGAACGGCTGGCGGCGGCCTACGGGGCCGAGACGCGGGCGCAGGAACGGGCGCGCGAACTGCTCGCCGAACTCGCCGGAACCAACGTGGACCGCATCTTCGACGAGGGGCTGCACGGCTTTCTCAGCCGCTTCATCGCCTCGACCGCCGATCTCGCCCAGACGGTCGGCGACTGCTACCTGACGGGGCAGGCGCCATGATCCTGACCGTCGCCCATGTCACCACCTACCGCTACGACCGGCCGGTGCGCGGCGCGGTGCAGAGCCTGCGCCTGACGCCGGCCGCCTTCGAGGGCCAGACCGCGCGCGCCTGGACCGTCGCCGTCGAGGGCGGGGTCCGCGGCGGCGCCTTCCGCGACGGCGCGGGGGACTGGACCGAGGGCTGGTCGGTGCGCGGGCCGGTGACGGAGGTGAGCGTGCGGGTGACGGGCGAGGTCGAGACGCGCGACCTCGCCGGCCTCCTGCGCGGGCACCGCGAAAGCGTGCCGCCGGCGGCCTACCTGCGCGAGACCCATCCCGCCCGCGCCGATGCCGCGCTGGCCGACCTGGCCCGCCGCGCCGCGACGCGGGCGCGCGACGCGCTCGACTGCGCGCACCGGATCATGGCCGAGGTCGCCGAGGCCATCGCCTACCGGCCGGGCGCGACCCATGCCCACACCACGGCCGCCGAGGCGCTGGCGCTGGGCGAGGGCGTCTGCCAGGACCATGCCCATGCGGTGATCGCCGCGGCGCGCAGCCTGGGGATGCCGGCGCGCTATGTCTGCGGCTACCTCGCCCCGGCGGAGGGCGGGGAGGAGGCGCAGGAGGCCGCCCATGCCTGGGCGGAGGTCTGGATCGACGGGCTCGGCTGGGTCGGCTTCGATCCCGCCAACCGGTCCTGCCCGGACGAACGCTACATCCGCCTCGGGTCGGGCTACGACGCCCGCGACGCGGCGCCGATCCGGGGCGTGGCGCAGGGCATGTCCGGCGGCGAGACGCTGGACGTGACCGTTGCGGTGCGCAGCGCGCAGCAATAGGCTCCGCGGGCAAACTCGGGGACGGACCTTCCGGACATGACCTACTGCGTCGGCCTTTTGCTTCACGAAGGCATGGTCCTTCTGTCGGACACGCGCACCAACGCGGGCCTCGACAACATCGCGACCTACCGCAAGATGTTCATCTTCGAGGAACCGGGCGAGCGCGTCATCGTCATCCTGACGGCGGGCAGCCTGTCGGTCAGCCAGACCACGATCGCGCGGCTGAAGGAGGCGATCGAGGACCCCGAGGCGACGCCCGAGACCTCGATCATGCTCGCCCCCACGATGCTGAAGGTGGCCGGGATCGCCGGCAACACGCTGGCCGCCGTGCGCGGCGAGATCGACGAGAAGCTCGCCGCCATGCGGCAGGGCGCCTCGGCCAGCCTGATCGTCGCCGGCCAGCGCCGGGGCGGGGTGATGCGGATGTTCCTGATCTACCCGGAGGGCAACTTCATCGAGGCGACCGAGGACACGCCCTTCCTCCAGATCGGCGAGCACAAGTACGGCAAGCCGATCCTCGACCGCGTGGTCAAGCCGACGACCTCGCTTGCCGATGCCGAGAAGGCGGTCCTCCTGTCGATGGATTCGACGCTCAGGTCCAACCTGTCGGTGGGCATGCCGCTCGACCTCGCGGTGATCGAGAAGGACGCGCTGCGGGTCACCAAGTACCGCCGGATCGAGGCCGGGGACCCCGACTTCCGCGCCATGAGCGAGGCCTGGTCCACGGCGCTGCGCGAAAGCTTCCGCGCGATCAGGATCTGAGCGCGCGGTCCGGGTCCGGGGCGGGGGCGGGGCCTGCTGGGGCGGGGCCTGAGCCTGAGCCGGAAGCGGGGCCGCGGGCGGGGGCGGGGGCAGCCGCCGCCGCGGCGTAGAGCGCCAGCGCGGCGGCGAAGAAGCGCGCGCGCCGCTCGGGCGTTTCCATGATGACCTCGTGGCGGGCGCCGGGATAGGCCTCGATGCGGCCGCCGGGCCAGCGCGCCATGCGGTCGATCATGTCGGCGGTGTCGGCGATCTGCTCCTCGCTGCCATAGGCGGTGTAGGCGGGCAGGTCCGGCGAGGGCAGGGCGCGCAGGGCGCGGCATTCGATCAGCGCCTCGGCCAGCCAGTGCCGCGTCGGCCCGCCCAGCGCCAGTTCGGGATGGGCGCGGAGCTGCGCCTGCATCAGCGCATACATCTCGGGGTCGGTGGTCAGCGCGTTGTCGGCAAAGGGCGTCGTCAGCACGTAGCTTTCGGCGCCCGTGGTCGGGGCATAGCCCCCGCCGAGCCCGACGGCGCGCGACGCCAGCCCCACCGCCCAGGCGGCCGGGCGCAGCCAGGGCTCGATGCGGATGCCGAACATCGGGCCGGAAAAGACGGCGGCGCGGACCGGCAGGCCCTCGAGCAGGGCGCGCAGCCCGATGCAGCCGCCCATCGAATGGGCCATCAGGAACCACGGCTCGGGCAGGCCGATGCCGCGCATCAGCCCGGTGAAGGCTTCGACATCGCGCTGGTAGTCGCGGAAGGCGCCGACATGGCCCGCCGCGCGGTCGGGCAGAAGCCGGTCGGCCAGGCCCTGGCCGCGCCAGTCCACGATCACCGTGGCAAGGCCGCCGGCGGCCATCGCGACCGCGACATGGAGGTATTTCTCGACGTATTCCGTCCGGCCCGGCAGCATCAGCACCGTGCCGCGGCTGCCTTCGGGCCAGATGCCGGCGCGCAGGCGCACCCCGTCGGACGCGGCGACCCAGCGGGCGAAGCCGCCCGGCGGGGCCGGGAGGCCGTCGGTGTAGAGGGGCGCGTCGGCGCCGGTCAGGCCAGCGCTCCGCCAAGCTGGATGGCCAGCCCGAGGTTCCCGTCCACCTGGAGGCGGCCCATCATGTAGGCGGCGGTCGGGTTCTGGGTGCCCTCGAGGATGCCCAGGAAGGTGTCGGCGCTGGCCGTCAGGGTCACGTCCGCCGGCTCGTCGCCGGCGCGCGCGCCGGACCGGTCCAGCATGATGGTGCCGACGTCCCTGATGACGATCTTCGCGGACCCGTCGAATCCGCCCGGCAGCTTGCGGTTCAGGCCCTCGACGGCCGCTGCGACTGGATCGCTCATCTCGCGTCTCCGTAGGTTCGGCCGGCCCGCCGGGCCGGCACTGGTGATCTTGTGACCGCCGGGGGTGTGGAATTCCGGCGCGGATCGGTTACTGTTCAAAGATATGGGCAGAATGACGGCAAAGCTCAAACGGATCGTGACGGCGCTCGCGCTCTGTTGCGCAACGTCATTCGCGCTGGCGGCAGAGGACTCGCCGCTCGAGGGCCTCTATGCCCAGCTTGCCGATCCCGACAACCCGAACTGGATGATCGCCCAGACCGACATCCTGCGCGAATGGTCGAAATCGGGCTCGGCGGCGATGGACCTGCTGCTCCGCCGCGGCCAGGAGGCGATGGAGGCCGGCGACCTCGTGGCGGCGATCGAGCACCTGACGGCGCTGACCGACCACGCCCCCGACTTCGCCGAGGGCTGGAACGCGCGCGCCACCGCCCATTTCCTGAACGGCGACTACGGTCCCTCGATCGCCGACATCGGGCACACGCTGGCGCTCAACCCGCGCCATTTCGGCGCGCTGGCCGGGCTCGGCCAGATCCTCGAGGAGCTCGGCCGGCCCGACGAGGCGCTGCGGGCCTACGAGGAGGCGCTGAAGATCAACCCGCACATGGACGGCATCCGGCAGGCCGCCGACCGTCTGAGACGCGACATCCAGGGCACCGACCTCTAGGAGAACCTGGCAATGAATGCCCCGGCGAGGATCGCGGCGGTCCTCGGGCCGACCAACACCGGCAAGACCCACCATGCCATCGAGCGGATGCTCGCCCACCGCACCGGGGTGATCGGCCTGCCGCTGCGGCTGCTGGCGCGCGAGGTCTATGACCGCGTCGTCGCCCTGCGCGGCCCCTCGGTGGTGGCGCTCGTCACCGGCGAGGAGCGCATCGTGCCCGACCGGGTGCAGTACTGGGTCTGCACCGTCGAGGCGATGCCCGACGCGATCGGCGCCGACTTCGTCGCGGTGGACGAGATCCAGCTCTGCGCCGACCCCGAGCGCGGCCATGTCTTCACCGACCGCCTGCTGCACGCGCGCGGCCTGCAGGAGACCATGTTCCTCGGCTCGGAGGCGATGCGCGGGGCGATCCGCGACCTCGTGCCGCAGGCGCGGATCACGCGCCGCGACCGCCTCTCGACGCTGTCGTGGTCGGGTTCGAAAAAGATAAGCCGGATGCCCGCGCGCAGCGCGATCGTCAGCTTTTCGGTCGAGAATCTCTATGCGATCGCGGAACTGATCCGGCGCCAGCGGGGCGGCTGCGCGGTCGTCATGGGGGCGCTGTCGCCGCGTACGCGCAACGCGCAGGTGGCGCTCTACCAGAACGGCGACGTCGATTTCCTCGTCGCCACCGACGCCATCGGGATGGGGCTCAACCTCGACATCGGCCATGTCGCCTTCTCGGCCCTGGCGAAGTTCGACGGCCGGCGGATGCGGCCGCTCTTCCCGCACGAGATCGGCCAGATCGCCGGGCGGGCGGGGCGCTACCTGTCGCCGGGCACCTTCGGCGTCACCGGCGAGGCGGCGGCCCCCGACGCGGCGGTGATCGAGGCGGTCGAGAGCCACCGCTTCGCCAGCGTCGAGCGCCTGCAATGGCGCTCGCCCGATCTCGACTTCGGCTCCGCCGACCGGCTGGTGGAAAGCCTCGAGGCCGAGCCGGGCGACCCGCGGCTCCAGCGCGGGCGGGAGGCCGACGACCTCGCCGCGCTCAAGGCGCTGCGCGACCATCCCGACATCCGCGACCGGCTGCGCGATGCCCGCGACGTGCGGCTCCTGTGGGATGTCTGCCGCATCCCGGACTTCCGCTCGGTCTCGGCGCAGGAACATGCCACGCTGCTCCACCGCCTCTTCGGCTTCCTCCAGGACCGCGGCCGCATCCCCGAGGACTGGCTCGCCGCGCAGGTCGCCCGCATCGACCGGACCGAGGGCGACATCGACACATTGTCGAAACGTCTGGCCTTTATCCGCACCTGGACCTACGTTGCCCAGAGACAATCCTGGGTTGAAAACGAAAATCATTGGCGGGGCGAAACCCGCGCTGTAGAAGACCGCCTGTCGGACGCGCTGCATGCCCGCCTGACCGCAGCATTCGTGGACCGGCGGACAAGCGTGCTTCTCCGGCGGCTCAAGCAGAAGGAGAGCCTCGTGGCCGAGGTGAACGACAAGGGCGAGGTGACGGTCGAGGGCGAATTCGTCGGCCGCCTGGACGGGTTCCGGTTCCGGCGCGACGCGGCCGGCTCGGCCGACGAGGGCCGGACCCTCGCGCGCGCGGCCTACGAGGCGCTGAAACCCGAATTCGCGCTGCGCTCCGACCGCTTCTACAACGCGCCCGACACCGAGATCGACGTCACCGAACAGGGCGGCCTGATGTGGGGCAGCTCGGCCGTGGGCAAGCTCGTCAGGGGCCCCGAGGCGCTGAAGCCCCAGGTCGAGGCCTTCGTGGACGAGGAGGCCGGCCCCGAGGTCGCCGACAAGGTGCGCCGCCGGCTCCAGCACTTCATCGACCGCCGGATCGCGGCGCAGTTCGAGCCCCTGCTCGCGATGGCGCGCGACGAGACGCTGACCGGGCTTGCGCGCGGCTTCGCCTTCCGCCTCGTCGAGGCGCTGGGCGTCCTGCCGCGCGAGGGCGTGGCGGCCGAGGTCAAGGCGCTCGACCAGGATGCGCGCGCGCTCCTGCGCAAGCACGGCGTGCGCTTCGGCCAGTTCACCATCTTCCAGCCGGCGCTGCTGAAGCCGGCGCCGACGCGGCTGCGGCTTGTCCTGTGGTCGCTGTTCGAGGGGCTCGACCAGTTCCCCGAAAGCCCGCCGCCCGGTCTGGTGACGATCCCGAACCTGCCGGACGTGCCGCGGCAGCACTACACGCTGTCGGGCTACCGTCCCGCCGGTGCGCGGGCGATCCGCATCGACATGCTGGAACGCCTGGCCGACATCCTGCGCACGAAGGACACCCGCGCCGGCTTCGAGGCCAGCCCCGACATGCTGTCGATCACCGGCCTGACGCTGGAACAGTTCGCCGACCTGATGGCGGGCCTGGGCTACCGCGGCGAACGCGGCGAGCGGCCGAAGCTGCGGGCCGAGGCGCCGCCGCCGCCCCCGCCCCCGGCCGATCCCGACCTGCCCGTCAACCCGATCCCGGAGGAGGTCTCGGTCCTCGCGCCGCCGCCCGAGGCGCCGGCCGAGCCGGAAACCGAGGTGTTCTGGACCTTCGTCTGGGCGCCGCCGCCGCGCGAGCGCAAGCCGCGGCCCGACCGCGCCCCCCGCAAGGAGGGCGCCAAGCTCGGCGCCGGGATCCGGCCGCAGGGGGTCGCGCCGGGGCCGGGCGCGCGCGCCCGCGGCGAGCATCCGAAGGGCGACCGCAAGCCCTGGGACAAGAAGGCGGGTTTCAAGCCGCGCGACGGCCAGCGCGACGGCCCGCGCGAGGGCAAGCGCGAGGACCGCCCGCGCAGCTTCGAGGCGCGCCCCGAGCGGCGCGACCGGATCGACCCGGACAATCCCTTCGCCGCCGCCCTCATGGGCCTGCGCGACAAGACCTGAGGCCGGTTGGGCGGCGCCGCGGCCAGACCCACGGGCAGGGCGCCGGACGGCGCTGCGGACGGGCGGGCGCGGATCCGGCTGGACAAGTGGCTGTGGCACGCGCGCGTCCTCAGGACCCGCAGCGCCTGCGCGGCGCTGGTGGCGGAGGGTTACGTCCGCCTGAACGGGGTGCCGGTCGCGCGGCCGGCCCAGCCGGTCGGCCCCGGCGACGTGCTGACCCTGCCGGCGGGAACCGCCGTGCGCGTGCTGCGCATCCTCGCCTGCGGCAGCCGCCGCGGGCCGGCGGCCGAGGCGCGCGGCCTCTACAGCGAATTGCCCCCGCCCGGAGGCTGAGCGGCGCCCAGGGGCAGGGACGGGCGCCGGCCCCGCGGCCGGGGCCGCGCCTTGCGCTCGGGCAGGCGAGTTGCTACCTCACCGGCAGGAAACGCCGGACCCCCGCATGACCTACGTCGTCACCGAGAACTGCATCGCCTGCAAGTACACCGACTGCGTCGAGGTCTGCCCCGTGGACTGCTTCTACGAGGGCGAGAACATGCTGGTGATCCATCCCGACGAATGCATCGACTGCGGCGTCTGCGAACCGGAATGCCCGGCCGACGCGATCCGCCCGGATACCGAGCCGGACATGGAGAAATGGGTGGAGTTCAACCGCAGGTATTCCGCCCTCTGGCCGGTCATCACCGAACGCAAGGATCCCCCGCCGCTGGCCAAGGAACGCGACGGCGAACCGGGCAAGCTGGAGAAGTACTTCTCCGAATCGCCCGGAGCGGGCGACTGAGCCGATTCGCCGCGGCACGGCCGCCCTGCAACCCAGGCGCGAAATCCGCCGTGGCGCGGTTGCAGCGGAGGGGCAGAACACGTGACGTTTCCGTGACGTTCTGCGTTGCGGCGCTTTGAAAACCCCGATTCTTTTGCTATGTTGGCGTCACATAACGCATTCACCATCTGAACCCCCTGCGGCACGGACCGCGGGCGACAAACTCAGCGCAACAGGGTCCCGGCATCGGGGGTCACAGGCCCCGGCGGCGGAGTTTGTTGCGAGAAATGGTCCGCACGGGCCGCGAAGGAAGCGACGGAATGACAAAGACCAGGAAGACCGATTTCAGCCCGAACGACTTCGTTGTGTATCCGGCGCATGGCGTCGGGCGCATCGTGTCGATCGAGGAGCAGGAGATCGCCGGGATCAAGCTCGAACTGTTCGTGATCTCGTTCGAGAAGGACAAGATGACGCTGCGCGTGCCGACCCACAAGGCGACCGAGATCGGGATGCGGCAGCTTTCCTCGCCGGACCTGGTGTCGAAGGCGCTCGACACGCTGAAGGGCAAGGCGAAGGTCAAGCGCGCCATGTGGTCGCGCCGGGCGCAGGAATACGAACAGAAGATCAACTCGGGCGACCTCCTGTCGATCGCCGAGGTGGTCCGCGACCTGCACCGCGCCGACGACCAGCGCGAGCAGAGCTATTCCGAGCGCCAGCTCTACGAGGCCGCGCTCGACCGGCTGACGCGCGAGGTGGCGGCCGTCTCCGGCGTGGACGCCGCCGGCGCGCAGGAGAAGGTGGGCGCCGTCCTGCTGGGCCGCGCCGCCTGAGCCGGACTGCCGCCCGTCACGGGCAGGGGGCCGTGCCGTCCGCGAAGGTCGGCACGGCCCCCTGATTTTCAGGCCGGCGCGGCCGGGCCGGAGGGCGTCTCCGCGGTCTGGTCGCGGGCCGCGCCGCCGGCCGCATCCGGGCCCTCGGCGGCGGCATCGGCGCCATCGGGGGCCGGCGCATCCGCCGCCTTGCCCCGGCGACGCGACATCAGCGCGGTCTCGAACTCGCTGCGCAGCGCCTTGGCCAGCTCGACGTATTCGCGGTTCTTCTGCAGCGGCACGCCGGGCTTCCAGACCTCGGCGAGCCGCCGCAGGGTGCTGCGGTCCATGTCGTAGAAGATGCGCTGCATCTCGGCCGCTTCCGGCTTTGACAGGCCAAGCCTCTCAAGCACATAGCGCCCGGCCCTGAGAGAGGAGTCGAACATCTCGCGGACGATGTCGTCGGCCCCCGCGCGGAACAGCTGGAAGACGTGCTCGCGGTCATAGGCGCGGGCGATGATGTGCAGGTCGGGCCGGATCCGCCGCGCATAGGCGGTAAGCTTCAGCGCCGCCTGGCGGTCATCCACCGCCACCACGAGGATCTTCGCGCTGTCGATCCCGGCCGCGCGCAGCAGTTCCGGCCGCGTCGGATCGCCGTAATAGGCCTTGAAGGCGAAGGTGCGCAGCACCTGCACCGTCTCGAGGTCGTTGTCGATGACGGTGGTCCTGAAGCCCGAATTGGTCACCATCCGGTTGACCATCTGGCCGAAGCGCCCGACGCCGGCGATGATGACCGGCTGCTGGTCGTCGATCTCGTCGTCGGGCGGGCGGTCGGCCTCGCTGCCGAGGCGGCGGTCGATGATGTCGTAGAGAATGAAGAACAGCGGCGTCAGCAGCATCGACAGCGCGATCACCAGCATCAGCTCGCCCGCCAGCGCCTGCGGCAGGAGCCGCTGGCCGAGCGCGAAGGAGACGAGCACGAAGCCGAACTCGCCCGCCTGCGCCAGCCCCAGCGTGAACAGCCAGCGGTTGCGCGACCTGAGCCCGAAGAAGGTCGCGAGCACGTAGAGGAGCAGGCCCTTGAGCGCCATGACCCCGAGCGTCAGCCCGAGGATGACGAGCGGCTCGGCGGCGAGCAGGCGGAAGTTGATCCCGGCCCCGACGGTGATGAAGAACAGGCCGAGGAGCAGGCCCTTGAAGGGCGCGATGTCGGATTCGATCTCGTGCCGGAACTCGCTGTTGGCGAGGACGACCCCGGCCAGGAAGGTGCCGAGCGCCGGCGACAGGCCGACGGCGATCATCATCGAGGCGATGACGGCGACGATCATCAGCGCCAGCGCGGCGTTGATCTCGCGCAGGCGGGCGGCGTTGACGAAGCGGTAGAGCGGGCGGACGAGGAACTGCCCCGCCAGCACCACCGCGACCACGGCGCCGAGCGTCACCAGCGTGACGCCCCAGCCCGGCAGGTCCTCGATGAAGCTCAGCGCCTCTGGCGCCTCGGCCGCATCCGCCACCGGCCGGGCGCCGGGGCCGGCCAGCAGCGGCAGCAGGACCAGCATCGGGATCACCGCGATGTCCTGCATGAGCAGGACCGAGAAGGCCGCCCGCCCGCCCGCCGTCTGCATCAGCCGCTTCTCGGTCAGCGTCTGCAGGACGATCGCGGTCGAGGACAGCGAGAAGATCGCCCCGACCGTCACCGCGGCCGCCCAGCCGTAGCCCAGCGCCAGCGCGCAGGCGGTGATCAGCGCCGTGGTCAGCAGGACCTGAAGCCCGCCGAGCCCGATCAGCTTGTCGCGCATCTGCCAGAGCGACTTCGGCTCCAGCTCCAGACCGATCAGGAACAGCATCATCACGACGCCGAATTCGGCATAGTGCTGGAGGTCCCTGGTCTCGGACCCGACGAGGCCGAGGACCGGGCCGATCACGATGCCCGCCATCAGGTAGCCCAGCACCGAACCCAGCCCCAGCCGCGCGGCGAGCGGCACGGCGACGACCATCGCCACGAGGTAGAGCGCGACCTGAAACAGCATCCCTTCCATGGGCGGTCCTTCCGGTGTCGCAGGCGGGGTCGCGAAGGGCCGCACCCGGCGGGAATTGCCGGGCCGTCACGCTGCGCCCTGCCACACTAGGCAGAGCCCGGCCGCGCGCGCAAGGCTCTGGCCGGCCGTGGCGGCAGGTCGGGCCGCGCTGCCGCGGAAGGCGGCAGACGGCGGGGGACTGCGGCGGAATGCGGCGGAATGCGGCGCGGCGTCAGCCCTGCCGGATCATCGTCAGCGTGATCGACCGCCCGCCCTTCACATAGACCAGCTCGTTGTCGCCGATCGCCTTCACCTGGCCACCGTCCAGCCGGTCGCCGACCTTGACGCGGACGAAGCGGCCGGTCGGCATCCGCACCAGCGCGCGCCGCGCCGAGTTGGAGCCGTAGACGCCGATCAGGTTGACCTTGCCGAGGTCGAGCGCGTTGCGGATCGTGGCCTGCTTGGCGACCGTCGTGCGCGGCGCGGTCTCTGCCACCGGGCCGTCGAGTTCGGGCTCGTCGATCTCCTCCTCCGGCCGGGGCGCGGGAGCGGCCGCCGGTTCCGGCTCGGGCGCGGGGGCGGGCGCCGGCGCGGCGGCGGCGAGCGCGACCGCCTCCTCCGGCACGGTGACGGCCTCGGCGAGCGCCGCCTCGACCGCCGCGGCCAGGCGGCTCGGGCGCGGGGCCGGGCGCTGCGAGGTCGCCACCGCGAGCCGGCTTGCGGTCGCGAACGCGTCGGCGGCGGGGGCCGAGGCCGTGGCGGCGGAGCCCGGGCGCGGCAGCGGCTTCAGCGCCGCATGGCGCGGGTCGGCGGGGGGCGGAAGCGGGCCGGCGGGGGCGGCCGGCGCCGCGGCGGCCGTCGCCGTCGCCTCCCCGGCCGCGGCCAGCGCGGCGGGCTTCGGCCGCGGTTTCA
>Ga0073934_10004973_pt1 | contig 21311 bp, 21 predicted proteins | sample LarsenN4metaG_FD_76834 | JGI IMG/M metagenome (GOLD analysis project Ga0073934, IMG submission 76834) | Hot spring sediment bacterial and archeal communities from British Columbia, Canada, to study Microbial Dark Matter (Phase II) - Larsen... ...
CACCCGCTCCCAACAAGGCGGCCCCAGGCAAGGTAAACACCCACGCCGAGAAGATTTTGCTCGTCACCCCCCATCGAACTGCCGACAGGCGCTTGGTCGAGCCAACGCCTAAGATCGAGGAGGTGATGGTGTGAGTCGTGCTGACCGGCAGACCGAAGTGCGCGGTGAACAGCAACACCGACGCTGCTGCGGTCTCAGCGGCAAAGCCGTGAACCGGCTCGAGCTTCACCATCTTGATTCCGAGAGTCCGGATGATCCGCCAACCACCGACCGTGGTTCCAAGCCCCATCGCCAGCGCGCAGGCCACGATCACCCACGTCGGCACTTCCGTCGACGTTAACTGACCGGACGCCACGAGGGCCAACGTGATGACGCCCATCACTTTCTGAGCATCGTTCGCCCCATGGCTGAATGCCATGAAGCTGGCCGAAACGATTTGGAGCCGACTGAATACCTTCGTCGCCACACCGCGATGAACTCGAAAAAACACCCAGCTGACCAGGACCATGAGGAGAAATCCTATCCCGAACCCTAAGAGGGGGGAGGGAATCATGGCTTCGAGAATCTTGCGCAGGCCGTTGAACTGAACCACCGCCCAGCCGCCGTGCGCCACCGCCGAGCCGACGAGTCCACCGATCAGCGCGTGAGAGGAACTGGTCGGCAGTCCCAGCATCAACGTGAAAAAATTCCAGAGAATCGCGCCCCCCATCGCTCCGGCAACCACCGTATTCGTGATCGCGTCCGGGAAGACGATGCCTCCTCCGATCATTTTCGCCACAGCCGTCGAAAAGAAGGCTCCGGCGACATTCAACGCGCCGGCCAACAGCACCGCAGTGACTGGGCGCAACACTCGGGTGGAAACCACCGTCGCCACGGCATTGGCACAATCATGCCACCCATTCGAAAAGTCGAACAGGAGCGCCAACACCACCGTCACTAGAAGTATGCCGCTGAGTTCCGTCATGTCAGATTGAAACGCTATTCGCCTATCTGAAGACCATTCGTGCGTGGAGGACTTGAAAACACACAGGCTTCATGGCTGGGCGTTCCATTCATGGACGACTAGGTCTGCTTGAGGACAATGCGCTCGATCACGTTGGCGACATCCTCACACCGGTCGGTCCCTTCTTCGAAGGTTTCATAAATCTCTTTCCATTTGATCACGGCGATCGGGTTCGTCTCTTTTTCAAACAACTCTGAAATGGCGTCGCGAGACACGCGGTCGGCCTCATTTTCCAGGCTGTTGACCTGCACGGTAAACTCTTTCACCTCCTCATGAGACATGGCGATATGATCGACGCCGCGACCGACCGCGACGGAAGCTCGATAGAGAATGTCAGCCAACCGGATCGCGCTCTCCGTAGGTTGCATGATCTTGTAGATGGCGAACCGGTCCGCCACGGCTTCCACCGCGTCGAGAATGTCATCCAATGCGCTGGCCAGATCGTGGATGTCTTCACGGTCGAGAGGAGTCAGGAAGGTCTGATTGAGGCGTAAGGCGATGTCGTGCGTAATCCCGTCTCCGATATGCTCCACTTCCTTGATTCGCTCGATCTTCTGCTGGACGTTCGTGTAGTCCTCCATCAGCTCCTTGAGCAGACGGCTGCCTTCAATGACGTTGTGGGCCGCCTGTTTAAATAAGTCAAAAAACGCTTCTTCTTTGGGAAGCAGGCCGAAAATCATATCTCAAGCTCCTGATTCACAAGCTGGCGTCGATGCGGAGCGACCGGACGCATCACCGCTCCGACGAGCGCTGTTACCATCGTACGAGGGCCGTCGCCCAGGTCAGTCCGCCGCCGAAACTCCCGAGCAGCACCAGATCACCCGGCGAGATCTTTCCGCTGCGAACCGCATCATCGAGCGCGATGGGAAGAGAAGCTGAAGATGTATTGCCGTAGCGTTCGATCACCGAAGCCAATCGACCCTCGTCGATACCCAGACGATCGGCAACGTGAGACAAGATTCGACCGTTCGCTTGGTGGAGAACGACCTGCTTGAGATCTCCGGGACAGATGCCGAATTCTTTCAAGATTTCCAACGCGGCCTGTTCAATCCGGCGAACGGCTATCCGAAAGAGCGCTGCCCCGTGCATGCGAAGCGTGTGCTCCTGCTTACGCAACCGGTCGGACGACAAGGGTGTCCGAGACCCTCCGCTCGGGACTCGAATGAGACCATGGTGCGCCCCATCGGCGTACAACCTGATGCCCAGTATTCCTCGCCACTCAGGACTTCGGTCCTCTTCGCCCCGTAGTATGACGGCGCCTGCCCCGTCGCCGAACAACAGTGCCGTCGATTCATCCTGAAGGTCGAGCGATCGAGACTTCACCTCCGAAGCCACCACAAGACAAGTCTTGGCCTGTCCGCTCTGGATCATGGCGTGCGCCATAGAGAGCCCATACAAGAAGCCCGAGCAGGAGGCTGACACGTCAAAAGCTCCCACTTGCTTGCATCCCAATCCTCGTTGGACCGAACAAGCGGTTGAAGGAAAGGCCATATCGGGAGAAGTCGTAGAAAGAATGATGGCATCGACGGAAGAAGCCGCACAGTCCGCGGCATCAAGTGCACGACGTCCTGCCGCAATGGCCATATCAGAAGACGCCTCGCGGTCTCCGGCCCAATGACGGGTTCGAATCCCGGTCAGCCGGTGGATTCGTGCAGGGGCCAACCTCAATTGAGGTGCTAGCTCCTCGTTGGGTACGACCCGAGAAGGGAGATAACTACCTGTTCCAATGATCCTTGTTCGAATCATCCCCCCCTCAACCACCGAGTCTACTCCGGCGAAATTATTCGGACTTCCAACGTGGGCCGGGATTATAGGGAGCATGAGGGGGGAGGTCAACCAACGTGCCTCAAAGCGCCGGCGTCATTGCTTTTTGACCATATCCTTGCTATTTGTATGGGATATGTGTCCTCACTCGTTTCGAGAGAGCTCCATTCCGTTATCCAGGTCATCAGGTTTATGCCTGGTTGTTTGGCTCGCCGTTGGCTCTCTGTTCATGGTTTCATGCGCTGGGGATATCTCGCCCAGTGACGTGCGAAGCGGGATCAAGAAAGTCCTGAGTGGCACCGACGAGCAAATTTTTCTCGGCGATACCCTTGAGAATCATTACCATCCGAATGTGATCATGAAGCGGGGGGAAGCCTATTTTGAGAAAGAGGAATATGCGGAAGCCTTAGTGGAGTACAAGCACTTCATGGATCTCCATCGAAATCATGTACTCGCTCCTTATGCGGCGTTCAGGATCGGAGAAATTCATTTTAAGATGGCGAAGACGATCGATCGCGATCCCGAACCGATGCAAAAGGCCGTCGCTGCATTCGAGCAGATGAGAAAAGAATTCCCCGGCAGTCGGTATGATAGCCAGGCACAGCAAAAACTCGAGGAATGCCATGATTGGATCGCACAGATGCATCTCTTCGTGGGGCGATTCTATTACCGGCGAGGGTCCTACCTGGCTGCGACGCATCGGTTCCAGCAAATCCTAAAGGATTACTCTGACAAACCCATTGCAGCAGAAGCCTTATACTTCCTCGCGAAGGCTCACCATGAAATGGGTGCCGATGATTGGGCACGGGAGGATCTTGTCCTATTGGCGGAGAAGTATCCGAACAGTACGAACTCAGAGGCCGGAAAAGCCCTGTTGGAGAAAATCGGCGGGGCCCAATCGACGACGCTCCTTGCTCAGAAATCTGACTCGGTCCCCGTTTCTGACGCTGGCTCAGGAATGGTGCGAAACAGCCGACGGGCAAGTTCTAGTCTACCGTCCACTTCTGCTCCTCCACCTCCCACGGTCGGGACGCTTGGCGTTCATCCTTCGCTTGACTCCTTCGGTGCTTCCACTGGCACTCCACTAGGGCAAGGCTTTACAACGTGCCGTCTTGGCGCTTGGTGCTGAACACGTAGTACCACGTGCTGAGAGTTGAGTGCTGAGTGAAGTACTGGTTAGAGAACGCAATCTGCCAACCGGCTGACGCGCTTATAAAAGGGCGTTCAAAAAGATCATCCAACGAGGCCGCAGAGAGCGAGGGCCCCGAGGCGTACTGTTGTGAAGTACGTTGAGGGGAACAAGCGACCGAGAACGACGTTGGGGAGCTTTTTCAACGCCCGCTACTGGCCTAGATACCAGCCGATCCCGTATCGCTCCAAGAAACTTGTCACCATGGTAAGCGAATTGGCGTAGATCATCACGCCGACGAGGACCAACATGACGCCGCTCACTGTTGAAACGCCCCACAGATAGGCACGCACTTCTTTGAAATACGCTAAAAACCGATCGACGCCCAGTGCCGTGAGGAACAACGGTAGGCCCAATCCGAACGAGTAAAATGTCAGCAGTACGACTCCATTGAGGAGAGAGTCGGTCGTACTGGCATAGAGAAGAATGGACCCCAACACCGGCCCGACACAGGGAGTCCAACCCGCGGCGAAGGCCACACCGATCAAGAACGACCCCAGGTAGCCGGCCGGCCGACTGCGAAACTGATACCGATGCTCCATTTTTAAGAACTTCAGATTCAGAATTCCGAGCAGATACAGCCCAAACACGATGATCAACACCCCGCCAATACGGCGGATCACGTCTTGATGGGTGATCAGGAGCTGGCCCAGAAAGCTGGCCGAGGCACCGAATGCGATGAAGACGGCTGAAAACCCGGCGATGAACAACAAGGAGTTCACGATGATCGCCTTCTTGAACTTCATCCGTTCAGACGCATCCGTCAACTGCTCGACCGACAGGCCGGTAATGTAGGAAATGTAACTCGGTACCAATGGCAAGACACACGGAGACACAAACGAAAGGAGCCCTGCTGAAAAGGCGGCAATCAGCGAAATCTGTGGGATGGACTGTGTCATGGTTATGACTTCATCAGTTCGTGAATTAAGTCACGGGCTTCCGGTGAGTCCCAATCGCGAGCGCCGAAAATCTTTTGTCGCACGATACCTCGGCGATCGACCATGAACGTGATCGGAATCGTACGTGCCCCGTACGTCAGACCCACGCGATATTCCGTGTCATGGAGAATGGGAAATGTGAACCCCATTTCACGCTGGAAGGGACGGGTGACTGCCACACCCTGTGGATCCGTAGATATCGCCAAGATTTCAAACTCCCTTCGTGGCAACGTTCGATAAAGCTGTTCCATGGCCGGCATCTCGACGCGACACGGTCCGCACCAGGTTGCCCAGAAATTGAGTAGGACGACCTTCCCCCTGAGCTGAGACAAGCTCATGACATTGCCGGTAAGGTCATAGAGCATAAAGTTCGGTGCTTCGTCACCGACTTGAACGACACCACGTTCGAAGCCTGGCCGCTTCTTGGGTTGAAGTGATTCCGCCTCGGAGAACGATGCCGTGCAAAACGCCCCGACTGCCATGAAGGTGAACACAAAAACCGCTCGATGAAGCTTCATGCTTGTACTCAGATGGACACCGTCTCTCCCTCTATCGTCAACACAGCCGTGGCCGCTACGACCCAGCTGATTCAACTCAGCAATCTTCTGTAGATTTCCTTGCTACGAGAGTATGTTACAAGTCCGCAAAAACCTGAGTCAAGCAAACGGCACGTGATTAATTTCTTCCCCCTACAATCGAAGTGATGGACAAAGCCGACCGATCTCTCTACAATTGCCGAAGTTTGTGCGTGGTCTGTCACTCGGTACCACTCGTCACATTCACAATCAGCAGACACAGCAACGCCGGCGTTTCATAACCTGAACCCACGAGGGGCACATGCGAGACAATTTCTTGTTTACTTCAGAATCGGTCACTGAAGGACACCCGGATAAGATTGCCGACCAGATTTCCGACGGCATTTTGGACGCCATCATTGCTCAGGATAAATATTCCCGCGTCGCCTGCGAAACGATCCTGACCACCGGTATCGCTCTGGTAGCCGGCGAAATCTCAACCAAAGCCTACGTTGAAATCCCGGATATCATCCGTGACGTCATCAAGGATGTCGGCTATTGCGATGCGTCGTGGGGGTTCGACTTTCATACCTGCTCCGTACTCACCGCCATTCACCAGCAATCCAGCGATATCGCGATGGGTGTCGATTCCGGAGGAGCCGGCGATCAAGGCTTGATGTTCGGCTACGCCACCAATGAAACGGAAGAGCTCATGCCGATGCCGATCGTCTTGGCTCATCGTTTGACCAAGCGCTTGGCAGAGGTGCGCAAAAAAAACATTTTGAAGTGGGTGCGGCCTGACGGCAAATCCCAAGTGACGGTCGAGTACAAAAACGGCAAGCCCGTGCGGATCGATACAATCGTCGTCTCCACGCAGCACAGCCCCGATGTGACCAACAAGCAGATCGAGCGAGACATCATGGAAAAAGTCATCAAGCCCGTGATGCCCAAAGGGCTCTATGATCCAACTGGCGTCAAACATCACATCAATCCGACCGGTCGGTTCGTAGTCGGTGGTCCAATGGGCGACACGGGACTCACGGGTCGGAAGATCATCGTCGACACCTATGGTGGCCATGGCAGCCACGGCGGGGGGGCCTTCTCGGGCAAAGATCCCACAAAGGTGGACCGCTCCGCCTCCTATATGGCCCGTTACATTGCCAAGAATCTCGTGGCCGCCGGCTTGGCCGACAAGTGCGAAGTGCAACTGGCCTACGCGATCGGAGTCGCTGATCCGGTGTCCGTCCTCGTCGACACCAAAGGCACAGAGAAAGTGTCGGTCGATATTCTTGATAAGCTTGTGCGCAAACATTTCCCCATGACTCCACGGGGCATTATCGATCATCTGAAGCTCCGACGCCCGATTTTCCGGAAGACGGCTGCATATGGACACTTCGGACGCAACGAACCGGAATTCACCTGGGAAAAGACCGACAAAGTCAAGCCTCTACGCAAGGACGCCGGGCTGTAGCTAGCACGGGCTGAGGCCAAGGTTAAGGCTCAGTAACTGAGGCTCAGGCATGAGGAGTGAGGGTGAGTTTGGACTCAGCCTCAACCTTGACCTGAGCCTTCTTTTCGAGAAGGAGGATTTTCGTGGATTACGATGTGAGAGATATCAAGTTGGCAGACCAAGAGAAATCGAAGATCGAATGGGCCGAAGCCACGATGCCTGTGTTGCGACTGATTCGTAAACGCTTCAAGCGACAACAACCGCTGAAAGGTGTGCGAGTCACGGCCTGCCTGCACGTGACCACGGAAACCGCGAACCTGGCTATCACATTGAAAGCCGGCGGTGCCGATGTCCGCCTCTGTGCTTCAAACCCCCTCAGCACACAGGACGATGTCGCGGCGGCGTTGGTTCAACACGAAGGCATTCCAACCTTTGCCATTAAGGGGGAAGACAACACCACCTACTACCGCCATATCGAGTCTGCTATCGCCCACCGTCCGCATGTCACCATGGATGACGGCGCCGATGTCGTGTCGCATCTGCATTCTAAGCGAAAAGAACTGTTAAAAAATGTCATCGGCGGCACTGAGGAAACGACCACCGGCGTCATCCGATTGCGCAGCATGGCCGAAAAGAAAGTGCTCAAGTTCCCGGTGATTTCCGTCAACGACGCCGATACCAAGCATATGTTCGACAACCGTTACGGCACCGGTCAATCCACCATGGACGGCATTGTGCGTGCGACAAACCGGCTGGTCTGCGGCTCAGTGGTCGTCGTCGTCGGATATGGCTGGTGCGGTCGTGGCATCGCCATGCGAGCCAAAGGCATGGGGGCGGACGTCATCGTGACCGAAGTCGACCCCTTGAAAGGCCTCGAAGCCCTCATGGACGGCTTCCGCGTGATGCCAATGGAACAAGCCGCTCCAATCGGCGACTTTTTCGTCACCGTCACCGGCAACATCCACGTCATTCGAGGCGAACATTTTGCCGTCATGAAGGATGGTGCCATCGTGTGTAACAGCGGACACTTCAACGTGGAACTCGATATCCCCGCCCTCGAAAAACTGGCCGCTAAGCGCCGGATCGTTCGTACCGGTGTCGAGCAGTTTACCCTCAAGAAAAATGGCCATCGTGTCAGCTTGCTCGGCGAAGGCCGATTGGTGAACCTTGCCACCGCTGAGGGACATCCCTCCAGCGTCATGGACATGAGCTTTGCCAACCAGGCGCTCGGTGCGGAATACCTTGTGAAGAACTACAAGACGCTTGAGAAAAAGGTCTATCCAGTTCCGCCGGCGATCGATAAAGAAATCGCTCGTCTTAAATTGGCGGGCATGGGCGTGGCCATCGACACATTGACGGCGGAGCAGAAGAAGTATCTCGCATCCTGGGAGATGGGGACATAGAGAGCATGGCGCGGCGCGGGTACACTCCGTGCTCGCTCACCCCGCATGCAGGATCAATTTAATTTTAAATAGGGGGAGATGCTCGGTGAATGCGCGCAGTTGAGAGCACTTGCACCACACCTGCGGAGAGAGGAATAATAAACAAGAAGGCCACCTTTTCAGGTGGCCTTCTTGTTTTGAGTCGGCTTCCGCTTCCCCTCCAGACAAAAAGTCGGCGAATCCGGAATCCAGAAATCCAAAACCGGAAGCGATTGCAATCTCGTGATGGAGTGGTAGAGTGAATCCCAGGAGGCCTCTGTGAACTCCCGCATATCTCCGCCGCTGTCGCTCTCAGATTTTGAGATTTCCCCTGATCGGGGTTTCCTGCCATCGGACCCTTGCGAAACCGTGCCCGACTGCCCCTCGCTGAATCATCTGGGGCAAGAGTTACCGAAGTTGTTGAGCACGCGCCAGGTGAGACGGTTTATCGACGAACAATCGTCGTTGCTCCCGTCCGTTCCCGCGAGTTGGCGTGAGGACGAATACCGAGCCGCGATGCGAATCCTTTCATTTGCCGGCCATGCCTATGTCTGGGAGACGCCGGGGAAACCGGCCGTCAAACTGCCATCTCAACTCGCACGGCCGTGGTATGGGATCTCTCAGAAGCTCGGTCGTCCGCCGGTACTATCCTATGTCTCCTATGCGCTGGATAACTGGCGCCGGCTTGATAGAACGAAGCCGATTCAACTCGACAATATCGTGCTGCTGCAAAATTTTCTCGGTGGACTGGATGAAGAATGGTTCGTCGTCGTCCACATCCAGATCGAGCGGCAAGCTGGGCCTGGTCTGCAGGGCCTGCTGCGGGCGATGAATGCAGCCTCGGAGGGGAAAGACGATGAAGTGCTGTCGGGGCTACAAGACTTGGCGTCCGCACAAACCGCCATGCGGGATACGTTGCTGCGCATGAAAGAACGCTGCGATCCCTATGTCTATTACACCCGCGTGAGACCCTACATCCACGGCTGGAAGAATAGTCCATCCCTGCCCGACGGCCTCATCTACGACCACGTCGAGGCCTATGCGCAACAGCCGCAGCAGTTTCGCGGTGAGACCGGAGCGCAGAGTTCAATCGTTCCTTGTCTGGACGCAGGATTGGGCATCCGTCACGCGCCGGATCCCTTGACGGTGTATCTGCAGGAAATGCGGGAGTACATGCCGCCCCGCCACCGCGCCTTTCTTGAGACCCTGGAGAGCCAAACTGACAGCCGGGGACGCGCCGTCCTTTCCGGCTATGTCCATGATCGAAAACAGCATCACCCCGAACTGTGGTCCGCCTACTGTACGTGCGTCAGCCTACTGGCGCAGTTTCGAGAAATCCACATCGGCTACGCCGACAGTTATATCAATCGCCAGAACCAGACTAGTGCGGCCAATCCGACGGTAGTAGGCACCGGCGGCACCCCCTTCATGACCTATCTACAGAAACATCTCGACGAAACAAAGCGGGCAGTCGTAACTTGATCATACTTGGTTATTGAAATAGGGGCCCAGCTCCTTGCCCATCATGGCACGCACTGCCCGCCGTCTCATACTTCATCACCTTTTACAGTGAATTGACCTCAGAGACTAACCCAGCTATCCTCCCGCGCAATGCCAAGTCCGGAAACAAATCTAAACCGTCCAAGCAAACGCTACGGCGTAGCTGAGCTGTTTGGACGTTCAATGAGCGGAATCAGCCAAAATGAACTAAGAATGTTGCTGTCGTCTAATCATCGAACCATTAATTGTCCTTTCAAGCCGATTCCTTCTCCCTGTCACAAGAAAGGAGGAGTATGCTCACTTGCCCTATACTCCAAGGGAATTGACGGGAAGGTTGCAATTACCGGTTCTCCAGTCACGACCTGTCCAAGTCGTTTTTTAGAGGGTGGCGCTGTATTTCAATGGGTGAGTAAGACTCTGCTCGAAACAACTGAAGCCAGAATCGTTAATGAAATTTCGTTTCTCATGTCAAATCAGGAACAGGAAACAGAAGAAGACGAGGTTGGTAGGATAGATAGTGTGTTAGTGCGTCAAGATAATGATCGTCTTCACTGGTGCGCACTTGAAATGCAGGCTGTGTATTTTTCTGGCGGAAGAATGGAAGATGATTTTGCAGTTATGCGGATGTGGGCCCAATCAGGGCTTCCTTTCCCTGCCAGGCAGCGACGTCCAGACTTCCGTTCATCGGGTCCTAAACGGCTCATGCCGCAACTCCAAATTAAAGTCCCCACGCTTCGAAGGTGGGGAAAGAAAATGGCGGTGATCGTTGATAAAGCGTTTTGGAATTCCCTTGGAGTAATTCAACGTACACCCCACATTTCAAATGCTGACATCGTCTGGTTTGTGGTTGACTACGAAGGACCGATAGGGGGAAGATACCAACTCAAACCACACGACGGAGTTTTCACAACCTTGGAACACGCGGTGGAGGGTCTTACTGGGGGTATGCCAGTGTCCCTTGAACAGTTCGAGCATTCGATACGACAGAAGCTTGAGCGCGGCGAAGCCAGGTAAGATCTTTTCCTACTAGTAACTCTGTCATCTTGGCATGATGGGTATTTTTCATGGCAACTGTCTGTGTTTCAAACCCCATTTCAGCCGCAAGGTTTGTAATCTCAACAGTGCTGTCATAAGTAAGCAGCACACTCCCTTCTACCCGTCTGAGCAAACTGAACAAGCTCCGTTGATCTATTTGCCAGTGTGAATAAAGACGACGTGCTGCAGTTGTGTAAGGCGGATCGACAAAGAATGCTGCATTTTTTTCACGGGCATAAGACTGGACGACCTCCATCCCATCTCCCTCTACAAAACTAAATCGCTCACGCATTGCTGCAATTGTTCGAATTCTGTCCGCAAGAGTATGCGGGTACCAACGAGAAGCTAGCCCGCGTCCGTTTTCTCCGTTTTTTACCAGTCCAGCCCCAGCAGCCATAATCCCTCCGCGCTGCACTCGATTTCTTAATATCGTTGCGAATGCATGCTCTCGAGGATTTCTTGGTATTTTGCGAAGAACTGAAAGAACGTTCGCCTTAGTAAGAGTAAACTCTTCTATCCGTTGTGCAAGCCATTCCGCTTGGCCGCTAAGGATAACCTTCCAAACAGCCGCGACATCAGCATCTCTTTCTACAAGGATTACGTGATCAGCTAATCGCTCAATGCCGGCAGTTAGTCCTACTATTCCACCACCAGCAAATGGTTCTATAAGCAGTTGGGGACGCGGCGATAGGCTACTAAGCCAGCTGCGAACATAGGGGACGAGCCACGTCTTACCTCCTGGATAACGGAATGGAGACCGGTGTGGAACAGCAGCTACATTGATCGGTTCATCGACCTCAAAATGGGCAGCGGTTCGATAAATTGCTTCAGGATCTTTGACAAAAACTTGTCTGTCAAGCTCACGCGCATATTCTATAACACGACTAGCGAGTGAATGAGGAACTCGGACCACGGTTGTCTTCCCACTATGCCACTTCCCTGAAAAAGTTGTAGAAGACCTTCCCATTTTTTTGTTTGTTTTGTACTCGCAAAACGAGGCAAAGTCAATCCCTTGTTACAAGGGATCACATTAATCGCCATTCCAGAATTATGTTCAAGTATAGACGACGAGAGATTTGACAAGCTGGATTTGGCTTAAGGATTTGGAGAACACCGGTTCAATCTCATAGCAGAAATCGGGGAGATGCAGTGCCATCGCAGCCGCTCTTCGGGAGTCGAGCTGCTGACTCAGCTTACTCGGTCTCCATCGAGACTCCTGAAAGGCGGTCTGTTGCGGGGGTTTCATGAGTGCGAGTATACATGGGTCTGCTGGAAGCTAAAAGGGTGAAGAAGAAAGCGCCACAATCCAGAGTTGAAAAGTCCAATGGCTAAGAATCTTCCGCTGGTTGTGGTCGGCATCGATCTCGCCGGGTCGCCGAAGCGACCGACGGGTTTGTGTGTGTTGCGCAACATGATCGCTGAAACCCGTGTGGTTTTCAGCGATGACGACATCCTCGACTTCGTGAGGGAGGTTCGGCCCACTCTCATACCGATCGACGCCCCGCTCAGCTTGCCGAATGGACGGCTGACGGTCCACGATCGATCAGGTGAACACCTCCGTGAGTGTGACCGCGAATTGCTCCGCAACGGAATTCGCTTTTTTCCTGTGACGCTGGGCCCCATGCGCATGTTGACAGAGCGCGGCCTTGCATTGAAGGCTAAACTAAATGCAATGCGATACCAGACAGTTGAGTGTTACCCAGGTGCTGCCCAAGATCTGTGGAGAATTCCTCGACAGCATCAAGATCGGTTGGGTTTGCTCAATGGTTTGAGAAAACTCGGACTGCGTGGCTTAAAAATTTCTGCGACAAGTGATGAGCTGGACGCGGCCACAGCCGCCCTCGTCGGTCGATGGCTTCTCTTAGGTCAGGGTCTGATGCTTGGGGGAGATTCAGGAATCCTGATTCCTGCTGTAGATGACCTAAAAGTAGGGCAAGGGTGACACGACCGCAATGATTCGTAGTGGGCCGCCAGTTCCACCGGCGATTTTCATGGGTAGCGCGATGATGTCGAATCCGCGAACCGGTAAATCATGCAGATTGGAGAGATTCTCGAACACCGGCACGTTTCGAGAGAGTAATGCGACATGAGTTTCAAACTTCGTTGATTGGCCATAGTCAATCGAGGCAGTATCAATCCCCACGGCTTTCACTTGGCGCTCATCTACCAGCCAGGCAGCGGCTTCGGGATGCAACCCCGGGAAATGCAGTGCGCGAGTTCCCTCCTGTCCTCTCAAGTCTGTTCCCAGATAGCTTTTCCGATCCGGCCAGAATCGAGCAAAGCCCGTGTTCAATAGGACTGTGGCACCATTTGGAATCCGACCATGTTCGGCTTCCCAGCGCTCGAAATCCGAGACAGCCACGCGGTAATCCCAATCACGCGCACATTGTTCAGTGACATCGATTCGGACGCCGGTTCCGATCAGACGCTCGATCGGAATTTGGTCCAGCGTCTGCTTCCCTCTCGAAAAGTGAATCGGAGCATCGATGTGTGTACCGCCATGCTCTGGCATCTCCACCCGGTTAGACGCATAGTAATACCCACCTGACGTATCCTCTGCATACTGAACGATAAGCTTAAAATCCTGTTCTGTCGGCCAGACGATCGTATCGGCTCCAAATGAATGAGTCAGATCGACAATCCGCGATTGCTCCCAGTCAAAATGTTTGCGCTGATGCTCAACAGCACATCCCGCACTTATGAACAGGTACGGTGCTGCTATCACCATACTCGCCATGTACGTGAGTCTTCTCACCATCTGACTCTTCAGATTCTCACTTCCCAAGTCTCGGATGGAACGGATGCGCGAAGAGGTTCCTGCCATAGCAGGAGTTGCTAGATCTGTTGGCAACTGATGTCGGATGCGACGGCATCGCGACGAAGTCGCAGTCTTCGAAGAGCATCCGAGGAGACGTAAGGATTTCATCACTCGCCTGGCTTCCGAGCGTTATGGTACAACCAAGCCTGCGCACCGTTCGCCAGCCGAGACTGCACTACTTCTCAAATGCTTTTTTCAGCAGCGGTTCGATTTCGCCCTTGGCGGCCATCGGGTCCAGGATGTCGGTATCTCCATAGAAGGTGCCGTCGATAAACACCTTGGGAAGCGTCGGCCAATTGGTTATCTTCGTCAGTGCTTCCCGCTTGGCCGGCTGCGAGAGAACATCGATGACTTCATAGGGATAACCATACCGATCAAAAAACTGCATCGTCTCCCTCGTAAATCCGCACATCGGCATGGTTTTGGTGCCTTTGCCGTAGATCAAAATTTTATGGGCCTTCACTTCCTTCTGAATTTCTTCTTCGATCGGGTCGGCCATGGTCTCCTCCTATGCCTCATCTCTGGTGCGCACGGTTAATTCGAGCGCATGAATACGTCCATCCTTCATCGGCACGTCTAATGCTTGATAGATCATTCGATGCCGGTCCAAGAGGTTTTTCCCGTGAAAACCATCCGAGACGATTACGACCTTGAGGTGATCCATGGTTCCCGTTCGGTCTGTCACCGTCACCACGGCATCCGGCAGGGATTTGCGAATATAGTCGGTCAGCACTTCAGGTGTAATCACCGGCCCTCCACTCCCTTAGTGTTTTCAATACCCTAGCCGAAATCGGCTCTGAAACGCAATGTGCATCCCTATCGGTGGTTCTCAGCATATCGGTGGTGCTTTTGAGCCAGCTCCCTACCGAAAACGACCGACACACGAGACCAAGTCATTGAAAATTTTTAGGAGCCACCTTCGCCATGTTTCGGCATCGACCTTGCGAATACATTTCATACAAACACATGTCATCCTCTACCCTCACCAAGGAGGCTATCATGAGCGAGTTCAAGTCCGGGTTTTTTGTGGGCGGTGAAAGCAGTAATGGTCGCGTGTTGATCGTCGATGACGAGCCAGACATTCGCAAAGTCGTCCGCATGACTCTGCAGAAAGCCGGCTACGACGTTCTTGAAGCAGAGAACGGAGAGAAAGCGATCGAAGTCATCAATTCAGGTGAAAATCGGTTGCTCCTTGACGTCATTATCTGTGACATCCGGATGCCGAAGGTGAACGGCATCGAAGCGATCGCGTATTTCCGCCAGAACTATCCGCGCGTACCGCTGATCGTCTTAACCGGATTCCCCGACACAGACATGGCTACGTCGTTACTAAGGCAGGGAGTCGTGGATTATCTTGTGAAGCCGGTGGAAGGCGACAAACTGAAAGCCTCCGTCGCTCGCGCCATGGAGCAACGTGAATTGGCCCATCTATGATTGACTGGACGACATCACAGGAGAAAGGCATGGTGGCCACCTCTTCACCCGGCGCTCACCTGCGACGCCGAAGCGAGCGGATAGAACCGGTGCCTGCCTCGCCGCCGATCCGGGTGGCCATCGTCGGTGGGGGCCGTGGTGGAACCGCGCTACTCGATGCGCTCCACCAAATCGGCACGATTGAGATCGTCGGCATTACCGACAAGGATCCCACTGCACCAGGACTCCGACGGGCTCAGGAGATCAACGTGACGATCTATGAGCGAATCGCCGATCTGATCAAGATCCCGGGGCTCAATCTCGTGATGGACCTCACCGGTGACCCCGCGATGAAGTCGGTACTGCAGGAACAGCTGATGCCAGAAACAGACCTCGTCAGTGGGCAGGCGTCGAGACTTCTTCGGACCCTGGTCCAGCATGAATCGGCATTGCAAACCGAATTGCTCCACGCGGAGAAACTTGCGGGAATCGGCTCGTTTGCGGCAGGCATCGCCCACGATATGAACAATCCGCTTCAGCTCATTCTCGGTCTGGCGGAAAATCTGACGGAAGAAACGGACCTGGATGCGGTGCATCTTCAAGCACGAGACATTATCGATGCGGTCAAACGCACCACGGCTATTTGCCGCGATCTCACCTCTTACTCTCGCCGTGCATCCTTACGGCAAGACTGTTTGATCGCCATCAACGGCAAGCTGGACGAAGCCTTAAAGATCGCCCGCTACGCCGTGGCCCTTCAAGATATCGAGATTCGCAAACTCTATCAGCCTGACGTCGTTGTGAAGGGGAACCCCGATGAGCTCCTCCACGTGTTTGTCAATCTCATTACCAACGCAGTGCAGGCCATGGAACACCATGGAACCTTGACGCTGGAAACCAAAGCGATGGCCGATGCAACACAAGTTCGTGTTTCGGACACCGGTTCGGGCATCGCCCCCGAGCTCCTTGGCCGAATCTTTGAACCGTTCTTCACGACGAAGCCGCCCGGGAAGGGAACGGGATTGGGGTTGTATAACATCAAAAATGTGATCCATCACATGAACGGCACGATCGAGGTCGAAAGCCATGTCGGCCGCGGCTCAACCTTTGTGCTCACGTTTCCGAGTGAGTCGAGCGCTGGTGAGAGGACGACTCCGCCATGACGGAACACTCGACATCATCGCCGCCCGGTCCACGCGGTACACGATGGGGGCTCAAGACCAAAATAATCCTGTCCATGCTCCTCGTCGGTGTCATTCCTCTGGTCGTCGGCTTGGGGATGGCATTCTGGCAGGGATCTCAAGAAATTCGGGAAATCAGCGGGGAAAGCTTTGAGGCTCTGGCGACTGAAGCCGCCCGGAAACTCGACCTTCTGGTTGCTGAAGAAATCGCGCACACAGCGCACATCGCGAACGACCCGACGATCATCCGTGAGCTGGAACGTCGGCGTGATGCGCGCGGTGATTCCAAAAATCCGACCACGGCATTCTCGGACTTAGAGAAACGTTGGATGGCACGAGACCCGACGGCCATCAAGTCCATCACGGAGAATCCGCTTAGTGCCTTGCTCCACGAGTACTATGCCGGCACCCACAGCGCACCGGGCCAATTTCTTCCGCAAGTTGTGCGCGCATCGACGAAGATGTTGTTTCTGACGGACGTCCAAGGTCTCCTGGTTGCAACGATGACCGACCACCCGGCGTTCCGCCACCATGACAGCCGCTGGTGGCAGGGAGCCTTCAACAAAGCGGTGGGCAAACTGTATATCGAAGACGTCCGGTTCGATGACCAAGTGAACGCCTATGTCTTCACCATCTCAGTCCCCGTCATGGACAGTTTGCGCTATGAAGTCGTCGGAGTGCTGCATCGTGTGATCGACGCCAAGGAGTTCTTTGCTCCCTCGACACATGTCATTCGATTTGGGAAGACCGGTCACGTCATGTTGATCGATACGAACGGCATTGTCATCAGCTGCCCGATTCTTCCGACCGGTGTCCCGCTGTCCGATCGAAACCTCATCCCGCTCGTCACACCGCTGCACCCCGGTTGGGTCCAAGCTTCGAGCGATGGTCATGGGGGGCAGACCGCCTCCGTAATCGGGTTCGCTCCGCTTCCCGAAACCAGTCGTGCGACCAACGGCTCACTCGAGAATGGATCATGGCATACCTTTGTCTGGCAATCCTCCGATGAGCTTTTTGCGCCGATTCAGCACCTGTTCACCTGGGTCACGGTGTTTGGAGCTCTCGCCATCGTGCTGCTGGCTTCGCTCGGTTACGTCGCGGCGGGCCGCATTGTCACACCGGTCAGACAACTGCAACAGGCTGCGCAATCCATTGGACGCGGTGAATTACGGACACGGATTCAGATCCACACCGGTGACGAATTAGAAGATCTGGCCGAAGAATTCAACCGTATGAACAATCAGCTGAAAGCCGCATTCGCCGGGCTGACAGACCAGGTGAAGTTGAAAACTGAGGAAGTTCAGGTTCTCCAGCAATCCACGGATCAAATTTTAGACGCCGTTCCCACTCCCATTCTCTTAATTGATGCCCACGAGACTGTGCACTACATCAATCAGGCCGCTCGAAAATCATTCCATGTGCAGGAACCAATATCGGGAGCCTCGCTGTTTAGCATTCTTCCACTTGACCCAGCCGCCCAGAAACAGCTTCAAGGGGAGTTCCACACCGACGGCGATAAGTCGTCCACAACCGATATCCAGTGGGAGACAGTACCGAGGGACCCCCTTGCGCCAAGTGTCAATCGCGAATCCGCCCTCCAGCGTCCTGAACTCCACATCGGATCACGCATCTATCACTATCAGTGGTTCCGATTGCCTGCCCGTCCGGGGGAAGAAGACCGGATTGGGCTGGTGCTCCGGGACACCACGGATGAGAGTCTGCTGCAAGACCAGCTGGTCCAGGCGGAAAAGACAGGAAGCCTCGGTGTCTTAACGGCTGGAATCGGCCACGAGCTCAATAATCCCCTGTTCGGAATCATCGGGCTCGGAGAAATGATTCAGGAAGAACAGGACTTGGAGCATATCAAGACTTGTGCTCGGGACATCGTGTCCCATGGTCGTCGCATGGCAACGATCATTCGAGATTTTGCCGGCATGACGAACCAAGATGCTTCTGACCGGCCCGTGACGGTCTCTCTGGAACAGGAATTGGACCACGCGTTGAACGCCGCACAGACAACCATCGGGATGGCGGATATTGCGATCCAGAAAGCCTACGCGGGACATACACCCGTCCTGGTATTTCCGGATCAACTCCGGCAAGCGTTGGTCAATCTCATCATCAATGCAACACAGGCAATGAAGGGCACTGGGACGCTCACGTTGAGCACAGCCGTGTCGGACCATACCGTCACCGCAACCCTCACCGATTCCGGGCCAGGCATCTCCAAGCAACACTTATCCAAGGTCTTCGACCCGTTTTTTACGACGAAAGGACAGGGGGAAGGATCGGGCCTCGGGTTGACGGTCGCGAGGCGCATGATCCGAAAGTGCGGGGGAGACCTCCGCATTGAGAGTGTCGAAGGCCGAGGCACGACTTGCATCGTGACTCTCCCCATCAATACGTCAACGTCTCCAGAAGGAGGCTTATGGATAAGCTCCGCGCCGCGTTCCGAGCCACAGCCATCGCATTCGTCTTAGGAGGATTGTGGGGCGTGGTGTCGCTCCTCTCCGCCAAGGAAAACCCTTCCATCGCCGGCATCGCCCCTGAAAAAGTCGCGGACTACCTCTACGCCGTCCTCGAGGCCGATCGGACGATTTATACGACCCACGTCGTCAACCGTCTCCAGGAGAAAAACATCGTCGCTGCAACCGAACATTGGGAGCAGGATAACGCGCTCCCTCTGCCGGCCCAGTTCCTTCAACACTCCGGCCGGTTAGTCGCCGAAAGTGGGCGAGGCATCCGCTACAGACTCATCGGGCTCTCCCCGATCTATCAACGCAACGCTCCCGCTACCGAGTTTGAGCGAAAAGCCCTGGAGGTCCTCCGACGCCAGCCCGAACGGCCGGTCACGGGTGTTGTGTCCAGCGGAAAAAAGCAGTACTTCCAAGCCATTTATGCGGACCGCGCGGTCTCTTCCGCCTGCGTGACGTGCCACAACAGTCATCCATTGAGTCCGAAGCAGGATTTTAAGTTGAACGATGTGATGGGTGGGATCGCCATTACGATCCCCCTGGAGTAGGCAAGGACATTGTTCGTCATCCGTTAACCGGGAGTCGAGAAGTCGCGCACGTTTGACGAAGACGTCACGACTGTTGAGGGGTGCTTACGGGCGCCACCACCTGTCGAAGATGGTATTCTTCTCGATAGATCTGTACGGCAGTCATCAATAAACTGATAAGTATCGGCCCGACGAAGAGGCCAAGCAATCCATAGAGCGCCAACCCGCCTAGCACACTCAGCACGAGCAACAGCACGGGAATCTGCACGTCTTGTCCGATCAACCAGGGCCGAAGAAACTGATCAACCATCGAGACGACGCCGATTCCCCACACCAGCATGGCCATCGCTTTTCCTGTTGTACCCATCCAGAACAGATAGAGCACCACGGGTCCCCACACCAACCCAGTGCCTCCGAATGGAATCGGCGCTAAGATGATCGTCAAAGCCGTCAGCCCCATCGGAAACGGCACATCGAGCGCCAGGTAGGCCATCCCCGCGAGAAGTCCCTGGACAATCGCCGTAACCAGCATACCTTTCACCACCGCCCGAACCGTTTGGTCCAACCGGGCCAGGATTTTGGACTTATGTGATTCCTCCATCGGAATCAAATCGTATAAGACGGCAAGCCACTGCCGGCCATCCTTAAAGAGAAAAAACAGGATCAACAACATCATGAAGAAATTGGCCACGAGCGCGAATGTGTTCTTCAGTAACCCTCCCATCCCGCCGACCAGAACCTGACTGAGTTCCTTGACCCCGGTCATTAATGACTGCTCCAATGAAAGCGTCGGCGTACTCGTGCCGGATATGGCCGACTTCAACCAGCCGCCGATGAACGGAATGGTTGCCACCTGTTCCGGCAATCGTTGAAGCCCGCCGGCTGAAATCCATGATCGGATTTCCTGTTCCGCCGCAGTCGCTTCGCGTACCAACGTCAACCCCATGACGATCAGCGGGACGATGACAATCCCCAACGCTCCGATCGTCAACATGGCGGCAGAGAGCGCTTCCTTGCCGCCGAACAGTTTCGTAAGCCGAAGATGTAGGGGGAAAGCCCAATGGGCCAACAGGCTGGCCCATAGGGCTGAGAACACAAATGGCTTGAACATCAACCCGATCTGGTAGAGAAGCAGGACCAATAAGGAAAAGAACACGACGGAAAAGATCTGCTGTCGAGTCATAGCAAGCACCGGAACCTATTGAAAAGGTCTCGAGTAAATAACAGATCTGATGGCGCCTGTCACGGGTGGAACAAGCGGTGTGGAACGAATGAGCCTAACCGGCGTGGCTATGGGATGAGGACAAGAAGCAGGGACTGGCCTATAGATCGGATTCTCTCCCGATCAAGGCAACCGCTTTTCCACGATGCGCGTTCATGTCGCGAACGTTACTGGGTAATCGAGGGGACTCTTCGGGCCAGCCTGTGACCCCCATGTCACTGACACCCTGAAATTTGGCTCCTTCTTCCATCAGCATCATCGGGCAATGCACTTCACCGATCAGAATCGCAGTTTTGAGGAGCTGGATTTTTCCGGTTGCCGTGACCGTGGCTTTGATACGTCCACTGCTGATCAATGAATCCGCGTGGATGGCGCCCTTCACAACTCCATCTTCTCCAACAATGACCTCCCCCTTCGTGTGCACATCGCCTTCGAGCCGGCCGTCGATTCGTACGGTCCCCTCGACTTTGATTTCGCCCTTCAGTTCGACGCCTTTTGCCAACAGCGTAATATTGCCGTCGTCTACATACCCGGTTTTTTTCATGGGAGACTCCTCGCGGTGCAGGCTACTTTCCTCAAGGGTACCGTAGGACCCGGGATACGTCTAACAGTTTGTGGAATCAAGCACCCTGTACGGATATCCGACTTATTGTTATTGCGACAAACCAAACGTCTGCTTCATCCGTTCCCAGAGCCCACCTCCATGCACTTCGCAATAAACCGTCGGTTCGGTTCCCGCGATGAAGAACTCCAACCTCTTCTCCGGACATTGCGACGTCGCAAGTTGTCCGCTCTTGGGATCGATCTTCCGCTGAACGATCCCGGCCGGCGTCTCAAAATCCCGAGATTCTCGTGGGATAA
>Ga0073934_10004975_pt1 | contig 21304 bp, 11 predicted proteins | sample LarsenN4metaG_FD_76834 | JGI IMG/M metagenome (GOLD analysis project Ga0073934, IMG submission 76834) | Hot spring sediment bacterial and archeal communities from British Columbia, Canada, to study Microbial Dark Matter (Phase II) - Larsen... ...
CCGGTGGTTCGACACCTTTTGGAAACACCAGTGCAACCAAGCCCAATCCCTGGCCCTCGCCTCATGATGAAAGTTCGAGTTTTCCCAACGAATTTGTCCTACACCCCGCCTTCGGGGAGTTGCTCGTTTGCGCTTGAGAGGCGGGCAGGAATCTGTCAGAGAGTCTGCCATGCAACAACGCCCCAGGAATATGAATCCCGCGACCTTTTCGAATGAACAACCGCAGAACGAGGCAAGACCGGGTTCCCTATCGAGCCGGCGTGATTTCCTGAAAGTATCAGCGGCCGCGGCGGTGGCGCTTGGCGGAGCGCGCGAGTTGGCGGCCGCTGCGGAAGCAACGCCGGCAGCCACGGGAACGCCCGGCACAGGCAGCGCGAAGGACCCGTACGCGCTGGCAGCCAGGTTCGGCAAATTCCTGCGGGTGACAGACGTGACAGACGGCCTGGACGCAGTCGGGCGGGCGGACCTGACGCTAATGGACCCTGCGATACGCCCACTCTGGATGGGCATGCGCTTTTGGGGCCCGGCCATGACACTCCGCGTAGTGCCAACGAACCGCCGTATGCCGATTGTGGATCGCAAGGACGCCCTCAAACAGCACGCGATTTGGGACCAGATGGGGGGGATGCACGCAAAGGTCAATCCGAAGCCGGGGTGCGTGATCGTGACCTCGACCAATGGCGCGAGGGAAACCGGCTACTGGGGTTCAAACAACTCGCTGGCCATGCAGGCAGCTGGAGTGGTTGGAATCGTGACGGACGGTTATGCGCGGGATACGGATGAAATCATCATGCAGCAGAACCCGGTGGCCTGCCGAGGGATCGGGAGAACGATCATTCCGGGACGGGTGGAACTGATGGATGTGGATGTGCCGGTGGGTTGCGGGGGCGTGATGGTCAGGCCGGGGGACATCGTTGGTTGCGACTGGGATGGCGTGGTGGTGGTTCCCATTGAGGTGGCCGAAGACGTGCTGGTGATTGCCGCCCGGATCGCGATTGACGACAAGAAAGCGCGCCGGCGCCTTTACGATAAGCTGGGCAGAAAGCCGGACCCGACCGTGGACTGGGAAGCAGCGGCGGAGTACTACAAAGACCTGCTCTAGTTTGAAAGCCCTTGAACCACTGAGGGTTCAGGGCAGGAACGCGATCGACAACCTCGGACGTGCACCTCAGGCGAAAGAGAGAGCCCAGGTCTCGCCACGATCCCGTGATCACCTTTACCACGGACTTTGGAACGAGCGACTGGTTCGTCGGGGTCATGAAAGGGGTGGCACTCGGGATTGCGCCGCGGGCGCGCCTGGTTGACATCACGCACGACATCAGGCCGGGGGACGTTCGGGGCGGGGCCTTTGCGTTGATGGCGGTGTGCCGCTATTTCCCCGCCGGCACGGTTCACGTTGCCGTCGTGGATCCGGGCGTGGGCAGCCAGCGCCGGGCCATCGCGGTGCAAACGCAGCACGCGTTCTTTGTCGGACCGGACAACGGTGTGCTATCGTGGGCCCTGAACCGTGAAAAGGTGGAGTCTATCCGCCAGATAGAGAACACCACTTACTTTCTGAAGCCTCTCAGCCGGACATTTCACGGACGCGATGTCTTCGCGCCGGTGGCAGCGCACCTCCAACGAGGCGTGAGCTTGAAGAGCCTCGGACGGGAGCTGCACGACTATTGCCGGATTCCCTGGCCTGACCCCAAAGTTGGCCCAGGACAATTAAGAGGCGAAATCGTTTATGTCGATCGTTTTGGCAACGGGATCACTAACCTGGAAGCCAGGCCGGCAGCGGCGGATTCCAGCGCCCGGGGCGAAGGGCGCGGGATTGCTACGCGACTGGACCCGCGGTGGCTCGGCAAAGGAGCCGGCACCGCGTGCGTGGTAACCGGCAGACGCAAGGTGCATTTCACGTTGGCTGAGTTCTACGCTGCCGTGCCTCCGGGCGAACCTGTCGCGGTTCCGGGGTCAAGCGGTTTCCTGGAACTTGCGCTCAACGGAGGCTCGGCTGCCACTCAGTTCGGAATCGAGATTGGGGATGAGGTGATTGTCAGTTGAAGCCGAGGAGCTATCTCGGCGCCGACCCCGGCGCCGCAGCCTCTGCCTGGCGCCGAAGCGCGATTTGCAGGTTTCGCAGAGTCTCGGGATTGTTCGGGCGCAGACGAAGCGCTTCACGGTAGTGCTCAATGGCTGCAGCGAGCTGGTTCTGTTGAAGCAGAACGTTCGCGAGGTTGTTGTGCGTTTGCGGATCATCAGGGCGGAGCCGCAGAGCTTCCCGGTATTGTTCCATTGCCGGCCCCCATCGCTGTTGCACGGCGTACGCATTGCCGAGGTTGCTCCGGGCATTGGCGTTGTTTGGCTTGTTCTTCAGCGAGATGAGAAAATGCGGCACAGCCTCCTCCACCTGGCCCTTCATCGCCAGAGCGATACCGAGATTATTGTGTGCGTCAGGGTGCCCGGGACGCTGGCGGAGCGCGGTTTCATAGTGCCTGATCGCCTCCTCCACTCGCCCCAGTTCGGAGAGGGCGTTGCCGTAGTTGTTGTTGACCTCCGGGTGCGCGGGATTTTCCTTCAAAGCGGCCTCGTAGTAAGGGAGCGCCTCGGCGTACCTGCCCTGCCCGGCCAGGGTGTAACCAAGATTGTTCAAGGCTTCCACATAGATGGGGTTGATCGACAACGACCGCTGATATTGCCGCAATGCCTCCTCAACGCGGCCCTTGGCGGCGAGTTCAAGCCCAAGATTGTTGTGCGCCAGATAATTGTTGCGGGTTACCTTGATAGTGCGGCGAAACAGCGCCTCGCTATCCTTCCAGAATCCAACCTGGCGCGCGGTGAACCCGGCGCACACCGCCAGGATACCCGCCGCCGCGCCCAACTGGAGACGAAGGGAGAAACGAAGCAGGTGCGCCAAGTGCTGGCCGCCCCAGGCCACAATGATGAACACGCCGACCAGAGGAACGTAAGTGTAACGGTCGGCCAACGATTGCAGCCCTACTTGCACGATGCCAATCACGGGAACGAGCATGCCCAGGAACCACAGCCAGCCAATGACAAACCAGGGCGCTTTGGAGGCCATGCGGAGCGCGGCCGCCGTGATTGCCAGAAGGAGCAGCCCCGCTCCGGCGACCGTCCACCACGGCCAATGTCCAGGATGGGGATAGAGCACGGCCAAGTCCGCCGGATAAAGCATCTTTGCCAGGTATCGCGCGTAGGAAACCACCGCATTGGCCAACCGGTCCCCCAAGGTTAGCGCGCTGGAGACTGAACCTCCCCGGTCCTGCACGAGGAAGGTGACGACGCTGGAGGCGGCGCTCAGAATGAAAAAGGGGATCTTCTCGGCGAATAACCGGGACAGCGCCAGGCACGAGCCGGGACGATCGGCGCGCCACCGTTCCAGCGGCCAGTAATCCAGCAACAGCAGGACGAACGGAAGTGTGACGACCATGGGCTTGCTCATTAAGCCGAGAGCAAAAAACCCGAGAGCCGCGCCGTAGCACAGTGAGCGACGTAAAATGGCCTCCGGCGCAGGGGTGGCATAGCCAGCCCAGCACCGCAGCGCCAGCAACAGCCAAAACGTGCTCAACACATCCTTTCTCTCAGAAACCCACGCCACAGATTCGACATGCAGCGGATGCAGGGCGAACAACGCCGCGACAAACCAACTGCGCCAGGTTGACCCCGTGAGTCTTCGAAGCACGAGGAAGACCAGGGCGGAGTTCAACGCGTGGAAAACCAGGCTCGAAAAGTGGTGGGCACCAGGTTTTAAACCAAACAACTCGACATCGAGCATGTGGGAGATCCAGGTGAGCGGATGCCAATTGCTCGCGTGCCCGGTCTGAAATGCCCAAACCAGATTGTCCCCTGTCAGCCCTTCGAGCACGCGGGGGTTTGAGGTGACATAATCCGGGTCGTCGTAGTTAACGAATTGGTTTCGCAGAATGCCGCGGAATGCGAGGCAGGTGATGAAGGCGAGAGCCAGCGCCAGCAGAGCGGCGGACCGCGCGCCGCCAGTGGGTGACGGAAGGGTTCCGCTCATCGCTCACCGCATCCCTTCAGCCAGCCCTGCCGGCAAAAGAACTGCGGGAGCGTCCAAGTCCCCAACTCCTTACTGCTTGGGCTGTGGGATACGCTACAGACCGCTTGCGGTTCTGCTTTTCCCATTTCCAATTTCCCATCTCCCATTCAACCCACCGATTCCTCAGTAAACAAGCCAAGGCAATCATATCCCGTGTCTTGGAAAGATGATATCCGATGCCGGGCGTCGGGCAACTCCGTCAGTCTCATGAGCCCTTGCGGCCTTGCTGGATGAGCACTTGAGCCAAGGAAATCCGATCAAGGCTGAACGGACGACTGAGGATTGAGGCAGGTGCTTTGGGCTCCCCAAGGCCGGCTTATGGACCGCGGTCTTCCACCGCCACAGCTATGCATCAGTTACGCAACTTTCCGGTTGCGTCTTTCAAAAGGCGCTGCAGGATCGGTTGATGAAAGCCATTTGTTTGGGCGCAATCGCCTGCCTGCTTGCTCACCATGCTGGATCAGCGGCCGCGTTCGCTCCGGGCGCGCAGGAGTTTCGGCAGGAGGCTCCTGTCATTCAGACCTCGACAGGATTGCCGGCAGGCGCTCCGCAGTTGCTGGACACTGACCAGCGCGGCACGGTCCAGGTCCTCATGGCAGGCGGCTGGATACGGCGAGTCAATGACCGTTGGGAGGCAATCCCGGGGGGGCGAAACAAGGATGGCGAGATTCGCGTCAGGAACCGCAACGACGAGTGGGTTGCGGTCGGATTACCCTGGCGCGAAGCGCGCCACATTGCGCGGAACGGCGACGTGGTAGTTGTCGCCGGGAAAAAGAGGGTGTTTTGCGTCAAAGGGATGACCGCCGCGGAGATTACGCAGCCGGAAGGAGGGGCCATCCGGCAGGTGGCGGTCGGGCCCGGGGGCGCGGTCTATGTGGCGTCAGAGCAAGGCTTGCACCGGCACGATTCAGGCGCATGGACGAGAGTGCCGGCCACCGATTCGGCAGGGCGCGACTGGGCATCCGGGGAAGTCCGAGGGGCCTCGTTCGACACGGCCGGACGGCTCTGGATTGCCACGCTCGCCGGGGTGGGCTGCCGCGATGGAGAACGGTGGACGTTTTACGAGGGCAAAGACGGCCTGCCCTGGAATGACTTCACGAGCGTGGCAGCCGGGCCAAAGGGAGAGGTTTGGTTCGGAACGCGACTGGGAGCGATTCGGCGGGACGACCAGGGCTGGCACTATCGCCAGGGGCGGCGCTGGTTGATCTCGGACGAAATACTCCAGGTGACGGTGGACAACGCGGGCTGCGCCTGGTTTGCCACTCCCGCTGGTGTGTGCGGGATTGAGAAGCGAGTGATGACGCTGGCTGACAAGGCCGAACATTATGAACGGGAAATTGAGCGCTACATCAAGCGGACTCCCTACGGTTATGTCGCGGAAGCCGCCTTGCGAAAAGCGGGCGACCGCGCCAGCGCGGACCCGCAGGACAGTGACAATGACGGGCTCTGGACCGCAATGTACGGGGCTGGCGAGTGTTTCGCCTTTGCCGCGACGCGCGACAAGAGATTCCAGGAGCGAGCGCGCCAAGCGTTCGAGGCCTTGCGTTTCCTGCAGAAAGTGACGGAAGGCGGAACACCCGCGCCACCGCACGGCTACATTGCGCGAACCATCAGGCCGGTTGAATTGCCAGACCCGAACGTGGGCAGGCTGGCACGGGACCGCGAGGAACAGAAACGGGATCGCCTCTGGAAAGTCTACGCGCCCAGGTGGCCGAAAAGCGCCGATGGGAAGTGGTTCTGGAAGTCGGACACCAGCAGCGACGAACTGGACGGGCACTACTTCTTTTACCCGCTTTACTTCGAATTCTGCGCCGATGCGGAGGCGGAGCGGGAACGAGTGCGCGAGGTGATGCGTGGGATAACGGATCACCTGATAGCCCATGGTTTCAACCTGGTGGATCATGACGGCAAACCGACACGTTGGGGCGTCTATGGGCCGCAAGAGCTTAACCGCAACCCGGATTGGTGGCAGGAGCGCGGTCTGAAATCACTGAGCATCCTCAGCTACCTGGCCGGCGCCGCCTTTGTCACCGGAGATGCAAAATACGAACGGGCGGCGCGCGAACTCGTCGAGCGGCACGGCTATGCCCATAATGCGATGCACTCCAAAGTGCAGCACGGGCCGGGTTCTGGAAACCAGTCCGACGACGAGATGGCCTTCATGTGCTTTTACAACCTGCTCCGTTACTCGAAAGACGCCGAGCTTAAGGGAATGATCCGGATTTCCTTTTATCGGCACTGGGCAAACGAGCAACCGGAATTGAACCCGTTCTTCAACTTCGCCTACGCTGCGCATTCACTTTCCGCCACAGCCAGTACGCCCTGGGGCGAGTTTTCCGTGGCTCCCTGGGAGGGTTGGCACAGCGACTCGATGGCAACCCTTTACGGGTTTCCGCTGGACAGGTTGAACTGGTCGCATCGCAATTCTCACCGCTTGGATGTTATCAGACTGACGCCAGTGAAATCGGCCGATATCACCGAGCCTCAAAAACAGGCCCATCGCGGCCATCTATCCAATGGCAAGGTTCTGCCAGTTGAGAACCGGCATTTTGGACATTGGAACACGGACCCGTGGCAGTTGGATTACGGCGGGGCGGGAGAGGAGCTGGCCGCCGGGACGGTGTTCCTGCTGCCCTACTACATGGGGATGTATCATGGGTTCGTGGAAAAACCGAAACCCTGACCTGCGAGTCGGTCCCTGGGTGGTTGACATACGCGAAACCGGCGGCTTGCCGGGGTGTTGCCAACTTTGATCTTTTGCCTTTGAGCCTCACGCTTCATCTTCGTCGGCATGTCAGATGGGCAACAGACGGTTTCCTGGCTTGAACTGGTAAGCAACTACATCGCCGAAGTCTTCTGGCTGACGAACGTCTCGAAAACAGAGATCCTCTACATCAGCCCGGGGTATGAGCGCGTGTGGGGCAGGTCCTGCGAGAGTCTCCGGCAAAATCCGCAGTCGTGGCTGGATAGTGTCCACCCGCAGGATCGGGATTGGGTCCGGGTCAAGTCCACCACGCAGCAAGCCCTCGGCATCTATGACGTTGAGTACCGCATTGTGAAGCCCAGCGGGGAAATCGTTTGGATTCGCGACCGCGCCTTTCCGGTGCGCGATGAAACAGGATGCGTCTATTGCATCGCCGGGATCGCCGAGGACATTACCGAGCGCAAGCGCGCCGAAATGCTGCTGCACGCTCAACGCGACCTGGGGATGACGCTGAGCCTGACCAGTGATTTGCAGTTCGCTCTGGAAACACTGCTGAACGTGGCCGCAAGCGTCGAGGGGATCGATTGCGGGGGAGTGTACCTTGTCGACGCTCAGACCGGCTCGCTGTCGCTAATCGCGCATCGCGGGCTTTCCCCGGAGTTTGTTCAGCGTGTTTCATTCTATCCCGCCGGCTCGCCTCCCGCGCAGGTGGTCGCTGGCGGGCAGCCCATCTACTCCATTCAGAGTCTCCTCGAACAGATGAGCGAACCCGCGTTTGCGCATGAGAACCTGCGTGGAATCGCGATCCTTCCGCTCGTGCACGAAGGCGTTGCCCTCGGCTCGTTGAACCTGGCCTCGCACACTCACGATGAGATTTCGTCTCAGACGCGCGGTGTCCTTGAAGCTGTGGCGGCCCAAGCCTCCGGCGCGATCGCCCGGATTCGCGCCGCGGAGGCGCTCCAGCGCAGCGAAGCGCGGCTGCGGGCAATCGCCGCCGGGGCGCCGGTCATCCTGTTCGCGGGCGACGACACCGGCACGATCACGTTTGAGGATGGTCAGGGCCTGAAGGCCCTCGGCATCCAACCGGGGGCCCACGTGGGCCGCAGTATCGAGGATGTTTTTGGCACTTACCCGGCGGTTCTGGAAAGCGTCCGCCGGGTGCAGGCGGGCGAAGAATTCAGCACACAACTGCGACTGGACGGCCTCTCCTTCGATTGCTGGTTTTCGCCAACACGCAGCAAGGAGGGGCGTGTGACCGGCTTTGTCGCGGTGGCCACGAATGTGACTGACCGGCAGCGACTTCAGCGCCAAATCCTGGAAATCAGCGACCGCGAGCAAGCGCGGATTGGCCAGGACCTGCACGATGGGCTCTGTCAACAATTAGTGAGCCTGGCGTTTGACGCTAATTCCCTGGAACAGCAACTGAAACACGCACGCCGTCCGGAGGCAGCCACCGCCCGCCGGATCGCGGAACTGCTGGATATTTCCATAAGCGAATCGAGACGCCTTTCTCGCGGGCTGTTCCCGGTTCGGCTGGAAGGTCACGGGCTTCACGCGGCTCTTGACACCCTCGCCTCGAGCACCAGCCAGCGGTTTGGCATCCGGTGCGAATTCAGCTCGGAGCCGGCGGATATTTCCACCTCGCACGCCACGGCCACCCACCTGTACCGCATCGCGCAGGAAGCCGTGGCCAATGCGATCAAACACAGCAAGGCGCGCAATGTGCTGATTGTGCTCCGCCAGGACCCGTCGGGATTGGAACTGGCGGTGCGGGACGATGGCGATGGCTTCGATCAGGCCAAAGTGCATTCTTCCACCGGCATGGGACTCCACATCATGGAGTACCGGGCGCGGGCCATTGGCGGTGCCATCTGGCTGACTCAGAATTCAACAGGCGGCGCCACGCTGATTTGCCGACTGCCTCAGGCAGCGGCGTAGGCCGGCCAGAGTGGCATCTCCGGCCGGTTGTTTGCGGCGCCGTTGGGTACCCTGCTCCGTGGGCGCAACATTCGGACAACCAGGATTTTGCGTTTGCACCTGCCTCTCCTCCTGCTGCTTGCCCGGCATTTCCCTGTTTGAGCGGGCAGGCGGAGTCGCATCGCCGAGGCAACCATCTCTTGCGCAAAGGCATACGCTTCGGCAAAAAGTCCCCACCACTGCGCCCCCGCAGAGTGAGAACATCTGCCGCTTATCCCTTCGGGCTTGCACGCAGTGGCGATTTTTCTTACATCATTGGCACTTCGCGCACCGAAGCCGCTATCAGCAAACAAAAAGCGTCCCGAGGCCGATAACTCAACCGCCAGCATTATGATGAACCCAGCGCCCACGCATCCCCCCATCGGTGGCCTGCAAACTCTGCCCGGAGACGAGGTGCGCCAGATCATGTGGCGCTTTGCCGATCGATACGATCTGGCGATGCTGGTCCAGTCCGCGCGAACGGCGGCCCGCGGACCGGTCGCCCGGTTGGTGGCCGCCGGAGCGCGCAACTCGCATGAGTGGACGCCGGAAAAAGCCGGGCTGCTGCCGGTGTTTGACGAAGCGGGCATCACGGCGGCTTTCCTCGATCCGGAATTCGGCGGGTTCATCCCCGGCCCGAAGAACCTGGCGCTGGCATTGGTCGCTTTCGAGCTTGCCTGGGTCGATGCCGGGGCGGCCACCTGCAGCCTGGCGGGCAATCTTGGCCTGGCCCCGATTCATGAGCGGGGCACGCCCGAGCAGCGTGCTCATTACATGTCACTCGCGGCGCCTCCGGCGGCCGGCGAAACGCGCCGCCAAATCCGGGCGGCGTTTGCGCTGACCGAGCCGATTCCTTTCGTTGGCGTTGAAACCGGGATGCTCAGCGGCAAAGCCAAAATCGTGGAGTGGCAGGAAGGAAAAGAGCCGGTGCTGCAGGTCGAGAAGCGGGGCCGGTTCATCACCAACATGGGCTTTGCCAATGTCGTCACAGCGGCGGTGGATTCGGACGATCCCCGAATCAAAGGCTCCTTCATGGTTATCCTCGAGGAAGGCGACCCGGGGACGTTCGACCGCGGAACGCCGACAAAGAAGCTGGTGCACCAACTGAGCTCGACCCGCGACCCGGTGTTCAGCCTGCGCGTGCCAGCCAGCCGCATTATTGGCGGCTACACGGTCAAGGACGGTGTCATTCTGCCGCGATATTCGCACAGCGCGATCATCGAGGCGGTGTTTCGTCGCACGCGCGTGACAGTGGGCCTAATGACCTCAGCCAAACTGCTCTCGGCCATCGCCCCCGTGATCATGTATCAGCGGCGGCGGTTCCGCGGCGGCGATGGGGCGCCCGGGACGCCTCGCTACGAGTTTGGTTTGCAGCAGAAGGAGGACGTGCTGCAGCGACTCGTCGATGTCTGGGCGACAGGCGAAGCCAGCGCGTCGCTCGGATTTGCGGCCGCGCGGCTGTTCGATGAGCTTGACCCGCTGGAAAAGGAGCAGGAGCGGATCATGAAGGAAAAGGGGCTGTTGGGCCGCGCCGTATTCAAGGAGATGGCCGCCGCGCAGGAAACCGCGCTGTCACTGCTCGAAACGCTCGGCGCCGACCGCGACCTCTCCTCCACCGCGACGGATCCGCTGGTTCGCTTTGCGGTCCTGGACAGCGTCGCCAACGTGCTGTGCCCCGCCTGCAAACTCTGGAACACCGGGCACGGCGCAAACATGATGCGCGAAGCGGTCAGTCTGATGGGCGGCTACGGCGTGACCGAGGATTGCCCGGGATTCCTCGGGCAGAAATGGATGGACGCCCAACTGGAGGCCACCTATGAGGGGCCAGAGGCGGTGCAGAGACTGCAGTTGTCGCTGACCATGACAAACGAGCTGTTCCTGGCGCAGTTCCGGCGCTGGATCCTGGATCTAAAGCGCCTGTCGTCGGTCAAGCCCGGCACCGGCGCCTGCGCCCTGGGCACCGCCATGCAACTGTGGCTCTGGACGCTGAATCATCTGCGAACGGCCACGGATGCCGAGGGCGCGAAGCTCTATCACAAATCACGGCAAGGCGTGACCTTCCCCCTGGCCGACGCGCTCTGCTGGCTGCTCGCTGCGCGGCAATTCGTCCTCGATATCGGCGAACTCGAGACGAAAGCCCAAGAGAACCCGGAGAACGCGGAGAGCTTCCTCGGCGTGGCCTCGTTCTTCACAGATCTGAGCCATGTTCAGTGCGCTCGCGCGGCCGGCGAAGTTGGCCGGATTTGCGCCGAACTGGTGCACGGGTTCAGGCGCCACCCGCAATGGGACGCCCAAAGTGAAGCGAGCTGTTATTGCTCGTCGGAACTGGAGTCGCTGGAGTCGATCATTCCCGGAATCCAGGACGCGGCGCGTGGCCGCGGCGTGGTGACCGAACCCGGACAAGCTCATCCCTTCAAGGCCGGTCCATGCGTGTCGATCGGCAATCTGGCCACGTTCGCCCAGCTTAGGTCCAAACTCGACACGTGCCTGACGGGAGCGCGCCTCGCCAAGGACAGGGCGGCTGAGGCGTTGACCAGGGTCATGATTCCCGAGGCCCTCGATTACCCGGTGTGAGCACCGCCGCCCAGACCTCGCCGGCAGAAGTTGAACGGCAACGCATGGAAGCCGACATTGTGTGTGTCGGCTTCGGACCGGCCACAGCGGGGTTCCTTAGTACGCTCTCCCGCGAAATGAGCAAGCCGGATGCTCTGCCCGCGCTCGAGAGCCGCGTTGCTCCCGGTCTCCCCTTGCAGGTGCTTTGCTACGAGAGGGCCGACGACATCGCGTTCGGGGTCTCCGGAGTCGTCACGCGAGCGCGCGGGCTGCGGGCCTCGTTCCCCGACCTTGATCCCAAACAAATCCCCATGGCGGCGCCGGTGACAGAGGAAAAGGTCCTCTATCTGCTGGACCCCTACGGCGCCAGCCGGCGGCCGTGGCTGATGCGCGCAGCCGACACCGCGCTCCGCGCCTTCAAGGGCCTTCTTCCGTTCGAAAGGGACGCCCTCGAATTGCCCTGGACACCGCAGTTTCTCCACAAGCAGGGCGGCATCCTGCTCTCCATCGGTCAGTTTCTCCAATGGATCGGAACGCAGGTCCAGGCGACCGGCACGGTCCAGATCTGGCCCGGCATGCCGGTGGCTTCGGCGGTGCTTGAAAACGGCCGGGTTCAGGGCGTGCGCCTTCTCGACCAGGGCGTTGAAAAAGACGGACGCCCGGCTCCGGGATACATGCCCGGCATGGAGGTTCGCGCGGCGCTCACGGTGGTCGGCGACGGCCCGGTAGGGGCCATCAGCCAGCAACTGGATGAGCAACTCGGCATGCCGGAGGATCACCACGCCCGCGATTGGGCCGTCGGCATGAAGTTCGTCGTCGACCTGCCCGCCAACTGCCCCCTCAAAGCCGGCACGGTCTTTCACACCTTCGGCTTCCCGGAACCTGAGATTTTCGGGTTCTTGTATGTCCACCCGGAGAACATTGCATCGCTGGGCATTTTCGTGCCTTCCTGGTTCGACAGCCCGGTGCGGACGAGCTACCGCTACCTCCAATACTGGATGCAGCACCCCTATCTTTGGCGATACCTCCAGGGCGGGAAGCTGCGTTCCTGGGGTGCAAAAACCCTGGGGGAGAGCGGGCGCCGCGGAGAGCCTCGACTGGTCGGCGATGGCTTTGCGCGGATTGGCGAGAATTCCGGCAGCACCAACGTGCTGACCGGCTCCGGTGTCGATGAAGCATGGACCACCGGCACCCTGTTGGCCGAAGGCGTCCTGGAGTTGCTGCGATCCGGCAAGCCCTTTACCCGCGAATGCTTGCAGGAAGCCTATGTAAAGCGGAGGCGGGAGAGTTGGTTGGATCAGGAGAGCAAGATCGCCGAGAAAGCGCGAGATGGCTTTCAAAAAAGTTTCGTCCGCGGGATGCTCGGGATGGCTTTGACCGGGCTGACCAATGGCCGCCTTAATCTCGGCGGCGTTCCCAGGCGTCCTTACGAGCGCGTGCCATCGGTGGAAGAGTACTATCGCGGAAAGATCCCGCTGGAGGAGATTCAGCGGCTTCGCAAGGAGTGCACGATTAAGGGTGTGTCTTTGCACGGCGCCCTCATGCAGCGGAGCGGTTGGCCCGCGATCCGCCACGATGGCCAACTGCTCGTCTCGCACCAGGACGCATTGCTCCTGGGCGGCAAAGTCCAGGCCCCGCCGGGATACTCCGACCACGTCGTGTTCATGTTCCCGCATCTGTGCGCCGAGTGCGGCGTAAAGATTTGCATCGAGGCGTGTTCCGGTCAGGCCATCGCCCCGGGGGAGAACGGCATTCCCACATTCGACCGGGAGAAGTGCGTGCATTGCGGGGCCTGCCGTTGGAACTGTGTCAGGCCGCTGCCGGGGAAACCGGACCAGGTCAACTTGGTTTTCAAGGCAGGAACCGGCGGGCTTCACTCCGCCGAGAATTGAATCAACATCAAGGGCCTCCTTGCTGATTGGACCGTGGGATGAACCACACGCCACTCGCATTTCCCTTCTCCCATTTGTCCCATTTATTCCGCCTGCTTGTCAAAACAAGGCCGGTCACCTAGTATGCGGTCATGTTGTTCCGCGGTTCCCGCCTGTTCGTTGTATGACTATAAACTCAAGCCTCACTTGCCGAAGCTCCTCGCGGGGCGGGTTCACCTTGATTGAATTGCTGGTCGTTATTGCGATCATTGCGATTCTCGCCGCCATGCTCCTTCCCGCCTTGTCACGGGCCAAGGCCAAGGGCACCTCGATCTCCTGTCTGAACAACCTGAAACAGTTGGCGACTGCCGCCCATTTGTACGCCGGAGATTACCGCGATTACTGGCCGCTAAACAACGAGGGCAACAACACTCTGGACCTGGCGAACCCTCCAGCGGGGCACACGCCCAAAGTCTGGGCCGAAGGCCGCGAGGGCTCAAATCTCTACGACGATCGCTCGGCCCAGGGAATGGTCTCCGAACGCGTCTCCCTGCTGGCCTCATACGTTAAATCCAAGGCCCTGTTCCGGTGCCCCGGAGACAACAAGCCATGGAAGGTTAACAACGTCGTGGTAATGCGGCCCCGGAGCTATGGCATGAACACTTATGTCGGCTGGAACGGACCGAGATACAACGACATGCCTAACGACACCCGCTACCGGGTTTTCCGGCGGACTACTGACGCGCGGGGAGCCAACGGGACTTTCCTTTTCGGGGAGATCCACCCGGACAGCATCTGCCGGCCAATGTTCGGGATTAACATGGACAACCAGAACATTTACCATTTCCCGGGAAACTACCACGGCAAGAACTCAAATTTCGTGTTTCTGGACAGCCACGCCGAGAGCCACTCCTGGCGCGATTCGCTGTTCAATAATCCCAAGCCACCGCCGGCAAATTGGCATAGCCACAACAGCTACGCGATCAAACCCAGCAGCCAGCTCGATCTGACCTGGCTGAAGGAACGCACGACCGTGCGCAACAATTAGTGTGGTGTCCGCGAACTGGCTGGGGTGGCGCCGCAAGGAGTTTTCGCCTGTGCAAGGCGCGAACGATCGCCTGTCTCAGAGCAGATCCTGATAGGCCAGCCAAAGCGCGCGGTAATACTTCATGACCCGTAGTGGGTCTGTGCTTGCCGGAATCTCGGCCAGGCAAAAGCCGCGGTAGTTGATCCCGTTCAGACCTTTCAAGAGCTTGCGATACGGGTAGTCCTCCAGGAAAAGATCGGTCATGTGGACCGCGATAATGCGGTCCTTCAGCAATTCGAAGTTGTGATCCCAACCCTGGCCGTCCAGGTCAGTGCGGTTCGAATTCCAGCAAGCGCCCACGGCTGGATGGTTGGCAACGTCGAGAATGGTTTTGATGTGCGGCGGAAAGGCAGTCCCGCTGCCGTGCACTTCCAGCCGAATCACCTGGCCGTGGTCCCGGGCGAAATCCCCCACCTCGCGCAGAGACTTGCCGATTTGCTCCAGTGTCTTCTCGACCGGCACCTCCTTCGGCAGAGCATTGGGTCTTACCTTGATTCCGCTCGCGCCCACATCCTGCGCCAGCAGAATATACTCCTTGGTCGCCTCGATGTCCTTTCGCAGCTTCGTCTGGTCCGGGGTGTGATAATCAAAGATGCTGCCCAAACCGAACAATTCGACTTTTGAATCCTGAAACCGCTTTCTGACCTCCTGGCGTTGCTCTTTGCTCAATTGGACTTCGACTTTGTGCGCATGCGTCGTTCTCAGTTCCACACCTTCGAACTCCGTGGCTTCGCAGTTCTTGATGATGGTCGGAATGTCCCAATCCGCCGCCAGATTGTAAGTCACTAATCCCAACCGCATCCGGGATTTGCGCGCCTCATTGCTCTCGGCCGCGTTCGCGACAGAAGCGAAGTTCTCTCCGGTTAACCCCGCGCAAGCAATGCCCATGCCCGCGGTTGAAATAAAACTGCGCCGGTTGATCTTCATGACGGCAAAATAGGACGTCCACACTGCCGAGCAAAGCCGAAATGCGTCCTGGTGCGAACGTCACCGACCGTTACCGGATTTTGAACAATTTTGAACTTCTAGGGTTATCACCCCATTGTGATGGCGCCGGGCGGGTTTATCTTGAATCGGTTCCTTGTAATGGTGGTTAGTTAGGTTCAGGCGGCTCTGAGTGGAGCCGCCTTTTCTTTTTGACAACAGGACGAGAACTTACAATCTTGGAGGCCTGCAAGTTGCCTCGGTAGCTCAATTGGCAGAGCAGTTGACTCTTAATCAATTGGTTCTAGGTTCAAGTCCTAGCCGGGGCACCATTCACGTTCAAGTTCGAATCCTGTGGTTCAGACGAAACTCGACAAGACGCCCCCTCCATCGTCAAAAGAACTTCGGCGGGCAGGCAGGGCGAATCGGATCGGTGCCCAGAATAGCGAGACATTTTTCCCACAGTTTCCGCGAAGCGCAGTCTAAGTGCTGGTTGCGGCAACAAACGCAGGAATTCTCCTTTTGGCAGGGTGCGCTCGCCGAGCGCGCCAGGTTTCTGCTGGAAGGCGCGCCGTGTGTTTTTCGTTGTGGGACGGTTGTTACCCGAGCGGCGCGCTCGGCGAGCGAGCCCTGCCAAAAGCCCTACCAAAAGGAGAACCGCTACAACAAACGGCTCTTTTCCAGGACCCGCCGTTCAGTGCACACTGAGGGCAGTGCGGCACCGTCCCAAGTACAATCTGCCTGGCAAAAAGAGAACCCCTCCCGCATGGTGGACGTGGTTCGCCACCGGCCTTTGCCTGGGTCTCCTGGGTTGGTTACTCTGGAAGTTCATCGACTCGGGGGCGCAGAAACGCCCGCCGAAACAAAACACCGGCGCAGCTCAGTATCAGGGGGCAGTCAAACCGGCGAAACCGGGCCCTTCCGAATCGGTCCGCAAGGAGGAGGCGCCACCGGCACGCTTGCCGCCAGCTTCGACAGTGGTCAGCAATGGGCAGGCAGCCGCCCGGGAGTCTGTTCGAGTTTCGACAAACCCGCCGGCGAGCACCAACGTTGTTGGTGAAGTCTCACCACTTCGTTCACCCTCCAACGTTTTCCCGCGGCCGCCGGAGACTCCGCTGGAAGCGCAAGTGGCGCTGGCTCGCCTGAACCTGTCGCCCGGATCGATCGACGGCAACATGGGACCGCAAACCCGCGCCGCGCTCCGGGCATTTCAGAACCGCATGGGATTGCCCGAGACCGGCCAACTGGACGACCTGACACGCTCGAGGCTGATTCTGGGGCGAAACCCGCTTTGTGTTTACCTCATCACCGCAGAAGACCTGGCACGATTACAGCCGCTCGACACAACCTGGCTGGGGAAATCACGCCAGACTGCGCTGGAGTTCGAAAGCCTGCCCGAGTTGCTGGGTGAGTTGAGCCGGGCCAGCCCCACGTTAATCCGCCGTCTGAACCCGGAGGTCCGGTGGCGGGAGGCTCGCCCCGGCACAGCCGTGGAGTTGCCCGATATTCTGGGCACGGAACCGGTGGGAAAGGCAGGGTTTGTCACCATTCGGCTGCGTGATCGTGTGCTGCAGGCGGTGGATGGGGAAGGACTGCTCGTCGCACATTTCCCCTGCAGCATCGCAAGCAGAGTGGAGAAGCGCCCGGTGGGTGAATTGCGCGTGCAGGTGATCGTTCCAAATCCGAACTACACGTTTGACCCGGATGTGTTTCCGGAATCCGAGGAAGGCAGGCGTCTGGGGCGGAAGCTGATTCTGCCTCCGGGACCGAATAACCCGGTGGGAGTGGCCTGGATCGGTTTGGATCGGCCCGGTTACGGCATCCACGGCACTCCGAATCCGGAACAGGTCGGTCGAACGGAATCGCACGGATGCTTTCGCCTGGCCAACTGGAATGCCGCACTCCTGCTGAGGATGGCCTGGATTGGGATGCCGGTTCGGGTTGAACCGTAAGCCGCGGTGTGGGCGCGACGTCCCGGGATTTCAGGTCCTGGGCCACAGCCGGAACCAGAGCCGTTGCGGCGAGCGAATCAGCCATTCACGAAGGAGCACCTCTGTGCTGGCTGCCTGCTGCTCGTGCAGTCTCCGCGTGAGCACCAGCGTGACGGCAAAGGCCACCAGCGCACCCGCGAAGAAAAAGGTGTAGCGGGTCCATACCAAACCGGCCCAGCGCATCGTGTGGCCGCCCACAGCGTCGATCAGCATTCCCCACGCAATCGGGGCAAGGCCAAGCGTGACGTTGTTGACCACCGAGTAGATCGCAAAGAAATGGTTTCTTCCCATCTCGGGAACCACGGTCATCGCCAGCCGCGTATTCGCCATTTGCACTACCGCCGCCAGCAGCCCCATTGCATACTGCAATCCCACCAGCACCGGCAGGCTCAGGGGCAACACTCCGCCGCTGACAAACAACCACCCCGCAAGGACGACCAGCCACGCCCCGAAGCAAAACACCAGCACCGGCTTGCTTCCGTGACTGTCCAGACGCGAACCAATCAACCATAGGCTGCTGAGCCCGCCCAGGAAAGCCACCGAGGTCACCAGGAGAATGCTGCCTTCACTCATGCCGGCTTCCGTTTTCATGAACGCGACCGTGAACGCCACCATGCCGCCGTAAGCCACCGAATACGCGAGCAGCGTGTGCAGCAACCGCAGAAACGGCGGGTGAACGACCATCGCGCGCCAAGGGATGGGCGCCCGCGAGGAACGCGCCGCTTCCGGCACAGGAACATCTGGAATGCGCTTGAGGAAGCCCAGACTGATGGCCCCCATGGATGCGCTGAACGCGAATAGCACGGCGAATTGCCATGGCCGGGTCGGGCCGGCGAGGCACAACGCCGCGATCAGGAAAGCGAAAAAGCTGAACAGGTTCGTGACCGCCGCTTCCCGAACCAGATACCGGCCGCGGACCGTGGGCGGAAGCAACCCGGTCAACCACGGCAGCCAGGCGCAACTGGAAATCCCGCGCGAAAGGTTGAACCCGAAGAGCAGCACCACCAGCAGGACTAACTGCCACCTGTGGCCCAGAAAAGGACCGGTCAACGGAACAACTGCCATCGCAAAGATGAACATCACCCGGGTCCCCCACCCTGCGTAGACGAACTGCTTGAAGCCCAGTCGCGGGATGTAATTGGCGGCGGGGATCTGGAATATGACCAGCAATGGCATCATGCCCGCGATGACTCCCAGAACCGTCGCCGTCGCTCCCAGGGTCTTCGCATACAGCACCATGGGGCTGCTCAGAACGATCTGGTACGAAAGCGCGTTAAAGGCCGCGAATCGGAAGGCGTTGTGCAGACCGGGCGGAAACTCGGCTGCGGATGCAGCGCCTGCCGGTTTGGTTTCGGGGTTCAAATCCATCCACGGCGAGGATACCCTCAGGCTGGAGAAAAGAACAGCTCAGCGCCCGGCGAAGACCCGAAGCCGTTCAGCACGTCAGAAACCTGGCCCAAGATATTGAAATCCGGGAGACCACCCGCGTTAAAGTCCGAAGTCCGAAGTCCGAAGTGCAGACGAACTCGACAAGACGGCAAGGCGAATCGGATTCGAGCCCGGAAAAGTGAGAAAGCTCTTGCACCGTTTCCGCAAAGCAGAGTCGAAATCAGTTGCGCGGGTTGGTTTCGCCAGGAGCAAGCGGCGCCAGCGTCACCGGACCGATCAATCCGCAATCGGTCACAGGCCATTGGGAAGCATCAAACGGTTTGTAGTCGATTCCGACAAAGTTGATGTCGTGAAAGTTCTTCCACTTGACGCCACGCCGGTCCAGGTCGCGAATGCGGTTGGCGGCAACGCTGGTCACCTCCACTTCGAGCACGTTCCCGCTCTCTTTCAAAGAATCAACCACCAGGCGGAAGGGACGGGTCAGCAACGTGCCCCGGTCCTGTCCATTGACGCGGATCCGGGCGCTTTGAGCGACAGCGCCCAGGTCCAGGAGCCATTGCCGGGCGGCGCCGGGGGCGGCCGGGAACTCCAGGCGATAGCGGGCAGTGCCGGCGAAACGCGTGAGATTTGGATCGGCAAAAGTGGCCCACGGACGCAACTCGCTGGTCTCAAGGGGTGCCGGCAGTTCCGGGCCGCCCTCTATGAACTCAATGTGCCATGGACCTGTAAGCAACACCGGCAAACCCGGCTGGCCCAGGTAGGTCCAGGCCTGGCCCCTAGCCTCTTCGGTGGCAAAGCACCGCACGATGCAGGACTCCCCTGGTTGGAGCTGCAGAAACACCTCTGTCCCCGTTTCGCCAGCCGTGCGCAGCCGGGCAATGCCTGCCCCGCCGGTCATTGGGTCCAAAATCGCGGCGGAACGTGTGACACGGGCGAGCGGCACCCACCCCTCCACGGCTGAGTTGGTCACCGGGTTTGCGATGAAATAGAACGTGCCATCGGGAAGACGCCGGCGAATGCACATCAGGCCCGGCTTGGAGAACATCCGCTCCGGGGCAACGCCTCCCTGGACCAAGGCAACCCCAAGGGCGCCGCACACCACTACTCCTTCCCCCACCTTGGCCCGACTAAATCCACCTGGTCCGGGAGGCAATCTCAGCCCGGCAACGAGTGCCTTCAGTTCAGCCCGCCGCTCCTCCAAGTTTGCGAGTCCCGGGACATCCGAGGGCAACATGTCCTGAAAAATGATCAGCGCGCCGGCGCGCGCCAGGTTAACCAGACGACGCATGGTAGCGACGGGCATCCTCGTTAGCGGCGGGACCACTATGGCGCGGTACTCTCCTCCCGGAAGCAGGACCGCGCCCCCCGCCACCCGTGCCTCGGCAAGCAACCGGTCCGAAACGTAATCGAATGCGTATCCCGACCGCAACAGCACCTCGGCCGTATGGCCGATGGGCTGGCTCTCGAACCACCCCCGTGAATGAACCGTAAACGTCTGGACCATTCCGGTGGGGTTATGCCAGACGTCATGGATCGGCCAGTAGAGCAGCAGGTCATTGTCCGCGGAGCCGGATTGCAGGACCGCCTGGCATCGGGCTGCGTACGAATTCAGGGCCGGCACGTCCCGCCAAATCGGGTTCCGCCAATTCATCTGGAGCGAGGCGTAGAAGAGCCACCCCGGCCAGGGCGCTTCCGCAGGCGAGTAACAGGAACCGTGATAAAAGATATGATTAACACCCGACAAGAAAAGCTCATCCAACAGGTACTTGGCGTCGGCCAGCGTCTCCGTGAAGTGCTCTTTCAGCCAGGTCCCGGTCTCGCTGCTCACCAGCTTTTTCCCCTTCAAGTGCGCGGCGGACGAGGCAAATTTCGAGATGAGCTGGCTGCGATCGAGGTGAAACATCTCCGTCTCGGGAATGTCTGCCAGGGCGTAAAGGTCGAGCCAATTCGCCGGAGACCCGTGCGCTTCATTTCGCACAATGAACCCATTCGAGCGTGACCAGGAAACCCACGGCGAAAGGTAATCGTCAGCGATGACCTCGGAGATCGTCTCCCGGTAATCGGCCTTCACGCGCGCCACCCGGTCGAGGTCGCGCGGGGCGTCTTTCGCGGGGTCATGGAACAGGAAAGGCAGTTCGTCCTGGAGCCGATACCCCCGTCGCTCTGCGAACGACTTGAGCAGGTCCGGAGCCCAGGTGGAGGAGTATTCGTACGAGTCGTGGTACATCGCTCTCGGTTTGGGGCCGCTGTAGTGCTCAAACGCGTCCGCAAACCAGGTGAGGTACTGCCTCATCGAATTGGCGGACAGCGGATTGAGCATCAGGCCCTCGCCACCGGGCGCGGCCCGTTTCACCCTTTGGCGCGAAGACCGCTGAGATACGGCATAGACGCGCCACGGCCCCTGTTCGAAGGTGCGACCCAGCCGGCCATCGGGCCCGAGGTCCTGAAGCAGGTCCACTGAGGTGCCGTTCTTGAAAGCAACCAGGGCCTGCAGCGACTGCGCGTCGAGCTTCTCTTCCAGGTTGCTTCCATCCGCCAGGTCGAAGGTGCGCACAACCACCTGGGCCGTGCCGAGCATCTCGGTCACGACCGGACCGCCGAAACACCAACCGGAGCCCGTGGTCATGTCGACCCCCAGGCCAAGACGGCTTGCCTCGGACACGGCGTGGGAAAGCATCCCCATCCACCGCGGACTAAGGTACGGGATGAACTTCTCCTCGTAACCCCGCGCACCGTAAATTGGGATGATATGAACCCCGCCGAAACCCG
>Ga0073934_10004976_pt1 | contig 21301 bp, 18 predicted proteins | sample LarsenN4metaG_FD_76834 | JGI IMG/M metagenome (GOLD analysis project Ga0073934, IMG submission 76834) | Hot spring sediment bacterial and archeal communities from British Columbia, Canada, to study Microbial Dark Matter (Phase II) - Larsen... ...
CCGTCCATCAGGTTCACGGCGTTCGTGCACGCGAGCGTGAGCAGGATCACGCCGACCCCCGCCAGGACCCCGAGCGGTTCCAGGCGGAGTCCCCCGCCGACCAGGAGGACCCCAGCGCATGCCTGGACGACGACCCGCGCCCACGGCGGGAGCGATCGGACGTCGTCCACGATGCCGACGGCGAGCGCGAGCGCGATCGCCGCCGGCAGCCACCACGGCACCGGTTCCGCGGTGGCCAGACCCGCCACCACCCCGATCGCGACCGCGACGCCGCCGGTCAGCGGCACGGGCCGGGCGTGGATCTTCAGCCCGTCGCCCGATGGGTGGTCGACGAGGCCGGTGGCACGTCCCGCGACCAGGCACAGAGGCATGGCGACGACCGCCGCCCCGAACGCGATCAGGAACGGCACGACATCACCAGCACGTTGCTCGGGGTCCCGCGGTGGACCTCGATCCGGGCCGCGGGCTCGAAGCCGATCCCGCGGTAGAAGCGGTTCGCCGTCGCGTTGTCCGCCCCGACGACCACCTTCACGCGGTCCACGCCACGCCCGGCAAGCCCTTCCACGGCGCGCCGGGCCAGCTCGCGTCCGAGGCCCCGGGAGCGGTGGGCCTCGTCGACGGCGATCGAGAGCAGCTCGGCGTCCGGGAGCCGATCCGCCTCCGTCGGGTACCTCGCCGTCTCCAGGACCCGCCGCATGACACCGGGCGAGGCCAGCCGGGGCAGGGCAACCAGGCCCGCGAACGGTCCCCGGGTCCGGTAGAAGCGCCGGTAGAAGTCACGCACCGATGGCACCGCGGCCGCGAACCCGACGACACGCCCGCCCTCCTCGGCGACCACCGCCACGGCGCTCGGATCCGCGGCGATCGCGCGGTAGAGCTGCCGGAGGAACCCCTGCCCCAGCATCGGCAGGAAGGCGTCCGGCATCTCCGAGCGGTGGAGACGAGCCAGGGCGGCGGCGTCGGATGCTCGCGCCCTGCGGACCACCGGCGCCGCGCCCGGCACCGGCCTCCCCTTGCGAGCCAAGAGCCTCCGGGTCTCCTCGACGACCGTATCGACCACCCTGCGCTCGTCGAACCGATGGAGCGCGGCCTCGCGCGCCTCACGACCGAGCCGCACCCGGAGCACCTCGTCCCCGACCAGCTGCAAGATCGCCTCGGTGAGCCGGGCCGCGTCTCGCGGCGGGACCAGGATCCCGCCCACCCCGCCCCTGATCACCTCGCGGCACCCTCGGATGTCGGTGACCACGAGGGGCTTGCCCATCGCGGCCGCCTCGATCGCCGAGCGGGGGAGACCCTCCCGCCACGAGGCCAGGACGAACACGTCCATCACCGACAGCAGGTCCCGCACGTCGGGTCGCCAGCCGGTGAAGATCACGTCTTCCTTCGCGGCGTGGACCTCCTCGTCGGTGAGCCGGTCCCCCTTCTCGGTGTCGATCTCGCCCACCGCGAGGAACCGGACGCCGGACACACGGTCGCGGACCTCGCGTGCGGCGGAGAACAGCTCGCGGTAGCCCTTCTCCGCGACCATCCGGCCCACGGTCCCGACCACGAGCTCATCCGGACCGAGGTCGAGCTCGCGACCGAGCTCGAGCCGGCGCTCCTCCGGGACCGCGGCGGGATCGAAGACGGACAGGTCGGTCCCGTTGCCCAGGTGCACGGCCTTGACCGGGCGGACGATCCGGCGAGCGAGGGCCCACCGCAGATCCTCGAGGCTCTGGAACAGCTCGAGGTCGCCGAAGCGCGCCGCGACCCACTCGGCGCCGAGCACGAGCGCGCGCTTGCGGAGCCGGTCCTCGGGCGTGACCCAGTACCCGTGGACGGTGTTCGCGACGCAGGGAACGCCGGCGACCCTCGCGGCGAGCCTCCCGATCACCCCGGGCTTGGGGTTGTGGGTGTGGACCAGGTCGAACCGCTCGCGCCGAAGGATCCGGACGAGCTCGGCGAACGCGCGCACGTCGGCACGCGGGTCCCAGGACCGCGTCGCGTTGCTCCAGGCGATGTGGCGGATCCCCTCGGCCTCCAGATCGGCCACCCACGGCCCCGGCGCGCTGATCCCGACGACCTCGTAGCCCTCGTCCCGCAGGCGCCGGAGCTGCCCGAGCACCAGGAAGCGCAGCGTGAGATCCACCGTGGTCACGTGCGCGATCTTCGGGACCACGCTCACCCCCTCCCCCAGGGACCGCGGCCGAGCGCCCGGTAGACCCAGGCCTCGGTGTCGAGCTGCCCGCGGACCTTGCGGCGGAAGAAGAACGGGCCGTCGCTCCGCAGGATCGGCACGCGCCCCAGCCGGTACCGGTCGATCCGGCCGGCGCGGTTGGTCCGCCACGCCTGGAGCGCGGCGCTGCGGAACAGACGGCGGGCGGCCCGCTCGGCCGCCGGGGACCCGACCGCCCAGGGGTACGCGAAGTGCTCGCAGGGGACGCCGAGGCGGTCCTCGATCAGCTCCTTGCTCCGGCGCATCTCCTCCTCCGCCTCGATCTCGGTCGCGCGGGACAGGTCCGCGTGCGAGTGCGTGTGCGAGCCCACCGTGACGAGGCCCGTCGAGACGGCCTCCGCGAGCTGGGACCACGTGAGCCCGCCGCCGTCCCCCCCGAGCCCGGTCGCCAGGTACAGGTGCGCCGGCACGCGGTGCTCGACGAGCAGCGGGAGCACGGTCCGGTGGAAGTCGGGGGTGCCGTCGTCGAAGGTGACGACGACGCCTCCGTGACCGTTCGCGAGCGCCTGCTCGAGCTTGAGGACGCGCTCGCCCGCGGTCAGCTCCCGGAGCTGCCGGTCGAACGCCTGGGCGGGCAGCTCGATCTCCGACGGGGACGGACCCACCCGGTGGTACAGCAGGACGACGACGTCACCGGGCCTGCGGCGACCCGCCAACCCGAACGGGAGCAGCGCCGCCTTCGATGCCCTCCTCGCGATCTCGTTCGCGTCGATCATCGAGCCTCCGATGCGGAGCGGCCTGCGCCGCCCCGACCAGCGCGGCGGCCGCCAGCGGGACGGCCGGGAAGTGCAGGACGTAGTCCACGCTCGCGTGGATCCCGAGCGCGGCCAGAGCGGCCGCGCCCAGGGCGACCACGGCGTCGGGCGCCGGATGCGCCCACAGGCGAACGAACCCCCACAGGAACAGGAGCACGGTGAGCCCCAGCCCGATCCATCCGAGCTCCGCGCCCTGCTGGAGGAAGGCGTTGTGGGCCCACCGCGCGTCCTGGTCGACGAGCGCCGTCGGCGCGACCTCGGCGAACCGACCGGGACCGATGCCACCCGGGTGGTCCAGGAGGATCTCCAGCGACTCGTGCCACAGGACCACCCGCCGTTCGGTCAGCACCGACCGGAGCCCGCCCTCGAGGCCCCCGACACGTTCCCCCTCCCGGTAGCTGGCGCCGAGGAGGACGGTCGCCGCGAGGACCGCGACGAACACGGCCGCCGCCAGGAGCACCGCCGGACGGGCCAGGCGAGGCCGCACGAGGGCGGGGACGGCCACGAGGGCGACGGCGAGGGACGCCGTGGCCGCGGCCGAGGCTTGCACGGCGACGAACCCGAACGCTCCTGCCGCGATGATCCCGATCATCCGCACGGGAACGAACCGGACGGCGGTCGCCCCGATCGCCCCGGCGAGGGCAGCCTGGGCGAGGAACGCCCCGGTCGCGTTCTCGTACCCGAACGGGCCCCCGAGCGGGCCCGTCCCGATCAGGTCCGACCGCCACGCGATGGCGATCGCGCCGCCCGCCACGACGACCAGGGCGGGCGGCGCCGCCCGATGGACCGTCGCCAGGAGCCGCCCGCCGACCAGCGCGGCGCCGATGGCGACCAGGAGCTGGAGCTGCGGTCCGCCCTCCCCGACCGTCCTGGTCACCAGGATCGTCGCGAGCGCCCCGACCAGCAGGACCCCCGCCGCGTCCACTACGACGGACGCCCGACTACGCGCCTCCATCGCCGTGGGCCGTCCGTGATCCGGGCGTCGGCAGGCACAACAGGACGAGGAACAAGGGGTAGAGCTGGACCCGTTGCCGCGCCAGGATGCCGAAGTTCGCGATGCTCGAGAAGCCGACGACGAACATCGCGGAGTAGGCCAGCACGAAGGCGAGGTACGGCACCCGACGCACGGTCCGCAGGGCCGCGGCGACCGATCGCCACCGCAGCAGCGTGATCGTCAGGAGGACCATCGCCTCCACCGCCGAGAGCAGCGCCTGCGTGTTATGCGCCTCGAAGACGAACGGTCGGTACAGGACCGTGACGAGCGCGATCGGGGCACGCATCGGGCGATCGACCACCGAGGACGCGAACTCGGAGCCGCCCTCGCTGGTCCGCTCGTTGACGCCTTCCAGCGTCGACGTCACGCCCCCCTCGGTCTCGATCCCGGCCCCTTGGAGGAACCGGTCGGTCCTCAGGACGAGCACCGACGCGACCACGAGGACCGCCGCGAGCGAGACCACCTTGACCGCCGGAGCGAGCTGCCGCAGCTCGAGGCTCGGCCTCCTGACAAGGACCGCTACCGCCGCGGCGACCGCGACCATCCCGGCCACGTGGGGCCGCACGATCGCCGCCAGCCACAGACCGAGGACCGTGGGGAGGACCCCACCCATCACCTCGCCCCGCAGCAGCTTGGCGATGCCGAAGCACGCGAGGCCGAGGGTGAGCATCATCCAGGCCTCCTTCCCGATGCTCGACGGCCAGAAGAGGAGGGAGGGCATGAAGAACAACAGGCGCGCATACGTGCGCGCTCGGGTCTCGGGGACCGTGATGACGAAGGCGCGGTAGAAGAGGAACAGGCCCCAGAACCCGAGCCACGAGTAGAACAGGAATCCCCCGAGCTCTGTCGGACCGATCACCGAGTAGACGAGGCCCGTGAGGAACCGGATGAAGTGGGTGCTCGAGAGGTTCGGGAGCCCGGTCGCGAAGTCGCCTCGCCAGAACTGCTCGGCGAGCCTGGCCCCCCACTCGTGGTACCCGGCGGCGTCCGCCACCCCTCCGTACAGGCCGAACGCCACGAAGTGACGGGCGGCGGTGCCACCCAGCTTCAGGAAGAGCGCGAGCAACAGGAGCCGGAAGAGCGTCCGGTCGCCCTCGCGCGCGGCCTGCCGCGCCAGCGCCGGCACGGTCACGGCGATCAGGATCGGAGCCAGGACCAGGGCGCCCCAGACGTCGTAGGGAGTGGTCTCCATCAGGACGAAGAGCCCGACGACGTACGCCGAGATGAGCGCCAGTCCCGTGACGAGGACGACCGGGAGCGCGAAGGGCGGCGTCTGCGTCCGGGTCACCGCGCGCACGGTCAGAACACCTCCACGTCCCCGAGCGACAGGGCCCAGGATCGAAGAAGGGTCGGATCGGGTTCGACGGCGTCGGAGATGGTGCGCGCCACGAGCATCGGCCCGGCGGGAGCAGGTAAGAAGCCAGAGCGGAGCGCCGCGCCCTCCGGCTCGCTCCCCGCGGGGAACGAGCACGTCAGGTGATCGACGGGCGCGACCCGCGCGATCCGCCGGAGCAGCCGACCCGCGGTCCGGCGGTCTGCCTCGCGCACGAACACGTCCGCGATCGAGGCCTCGCGGAGGGTGCCGCGGGGTCGGATCCGGAAGAGGGCGAGGCCGCGGAGCTCACCGGCGGCGACCTCGTCCACCGCCCGGTACCCGAGCAGCGGCGCATCCGCGTACCGCCACCGCAGGTAGTCGAGCGACCTGTCCGTGGTCAGCCGGGGCTCACCGGCCCTCACCCCGAGCAGATCCCCGATCCCCGACCGGGCGAGAACCTCCCCCGGCGCCAGACCGGCCTCGATCGGCGCGGTTCCCACGTTCGCGCCGATCCATCGGTAGCGGCGGGCGAAAGCGATCGGCCGTCGCACGCGAACGCGGACCGGGAGCCGTCCGACGACCTTCCATCCCATCTTCAGGTAGCCCGGCAGGCTCTTCTCGTTCGGCGTGTTGAAGACCAGGTCGGCGTCGCCGCGGAGCATCTCGAGCGCCTCGAGCGTCAGCCTCGAGAAGATCCCCTTCCCCTGGTGATCGGGGTGCGTCGCGGTGTCCACGGCCCGGACCGCGCGGACCTCGCGGCCGGAGACGACGAACCGCCACCGCATGAACGCCCGCAGCCCGACGATGTGGCCCCCGGACTCGGCGACGAGCATCAGCGACCGGCCGAACGGGTTCTCGAGGTGCTTCCAGCGGAAGAACTCCGATGACCGCCGGCCCGCCGGCCCTCCCCCGAGCGAGGCCTGGAGCAACTCGAGCACCGAGGGCTCGTCCGCATCGACGTAGGGGCGGATCGAGATGTCGGCCGCGACCCGACTCATGAGAGGAGCTCCCTGTAGACCTCCTGCATCCGAGCCACCGCACGACCGATGTGGAAGTCGGCCGCCCTGACCGTCCCGGCCTCGCCCATCCGCTCGCGCAGCACGGGGTCGCGCAAGAGCCGGACGATCCGGTCGGCGAGACGGGCGGGGTCCCGCGGCGGGACCACGTAGCCCTCGACGCCGTCTCGAACGACCTCGGGGAGCCCGCCGGCCCGCGTGACGACCACCGATCTCCCCAGGGCAAGCGCCTCGATCAGCGCGATCGACAGGCCCTCCTGCTCGGAGGCCATCGCGAACACGTCGAAGCCCGAGGCGATCCGCGGCGCGTCGTCCCGGAACCCGGTGAACACGACCGAGCCGTCGAGCCCGAGGTCTCCGGCGAGGCGGCGGAGCTCGCCTCCGAGGGGGCCCTGGCCGACGAGGACGAACCGGACCTCCGGCAGCTCCCGGCGGACGTGGACCGCCGCCCGGAGCAGGTCGTCCAGCCGCTTGTGGGCCTTGAAGTTCGCCACCGTCCCCACCACCGGCGCGCCATCGGGCACGCCGAGCTCACGCCGGACGCCGTCGCCCCTGCCCCACGCCGCGACGGCGGCCGGGTCGATCCCGTGGTAGAGCGACTCGACCGGCGGCAAGCGCATCCAGCGGAGCGCCGGCGGGTACCGGATCGAGTCGCGGACGTGGTCGGAGACCGCGAAGACGTGGTCCACCCGCGGCAAGGTCAGCATGTTCGCCCACCGCGTCAGCGGGTGGTAGCGGTCCCACGTGTTGTGCTCGGTGTAGACGCGAACGATCCGGCGTCCCAGCCCGAGCCGCGACCCGATCGCCGTGTACGGCGAGTGGTTGTGGAGCAGGCGGATCCGCCGCTCCCGCACGAGGGCCCGTAGCCGCCCGATCCATCCAGCTCCCCGGGCGCCGTCCAGGCACGTCACCCGCACGCCCGCGACCTCGAGCTCCCCGACCAGCGCGTCCTTCCACGGCAGCAGGTACGCAACCTCGAAGTCGAACCGCGAGCGGTCCAGATACGGCAGGGCGCTCACGAGCAACTGCTCGGCACCGCCCCGTCCGAGGCCCTTGATGAGGATCAGGATCCGCACGCTCACCGGAGCCTCCCGACGCCCGCCGCGCCGTGGGCCTCGGCCCGGTCGCCCGACACCTCCCGATACAGCTCGAGGTACCGCCGCGCGACGACGCCGATGTCGAAGCGCTCACGACACCGCCGCGCAGCGGCGGCTCCCAGCCGGTGCCGAAGCTCCTCGTCCCCGAGCAACCGGTCAAGCGCGCGGGCCAGCGCATCGACGTCGCCGGGCGAGGCCAGGAGCCCGGTCCGACCGTCGATCACCACCTCCGGGACCCCGGAGACGCCGTAGGCGGCGACGGGAACCCCGGCCATCCCGGCCTCGATCAGGCAGGCCGGCATCCCCTCGGTCCGGCTGGCCAGCAGCAGCACGTCGCTCGCCGTGAGGAGGTCGCCGACGTCCTTCCGGGCCCCCAGAAGCAGGGTCCGCTCCCCCGCGGCCAGCCGAAGGACCTCGGCCTCGACCCTCCGCCGGAGCGGACCGTCCCCGACGACGACGTGCACCACGCCGGGATGGTCCGCCGCGACGCCGGCAACGACCCGGAGATGAGCGAGCGGGTCCTTCTCCCAGGTGAGCGCCCCGAGCGAGAGCACGACCGGGGCGTCTGCGGAGATGCCCAGCGCCGCTCGCATCTCGGATCGCGAGCGCGTTGATTCCACCAGCGCCGGGTCGACGCCGTTCGGGATCGTGACGACCCTCGAGGCGGGCAGCCCGAGCCGATCGATGAGCTCGACCCGGAGCGCGTCCGCCACCGTCACGACGCGAGCAGCCCGGCGCATCAGGGCGACGTGCCCGCGTCGGCGGACCGCGCTGCCGGCGAACTGACGGGCGTCGCCGATCCGGCGGTGGACCACGCGAGAGCCGTCGCCGAGGGTGGTGGCGAGCACGTGCTTGAGCGCCTCCCCCCCGTGCGTCTGGACGATGTCGGGCCCGAGCTGGCGGATCCCGTGGCGGATGCTCCGGACCGCGCGCAGGTCGATCCGAACGGCCGGCACCCCGGGGCCACGCCCGTCGAGGGCCATGACCGGTGCTGCGAAGGGGACCGAGGGAGCACCGGACGACCTGAGGATCTGCACGCGCTGCTCGATCCCCTCCGCGGCGAGCGAGCCGACCAGCGATGATGCGAAGAGCTCCGCCCCCCGTCGCTCACCGGTGGCGACGACGTGGAGCACCCTCATCGGCGCGGGCGTCGTCCCTCCGCGGCGACCCGCTCGAAGAGCTCGAGCATCCGCGTCCCGCTGCGCTCGAGCGTGAACCGCTCCTCGAAGATCTGCCGGCCCCGCTTGCCCATCCACGTCCGCCGACCCTCGTCGGCCAGGAGCGGGTTGATCGCTTCGGCAAGGTGCGCTGGCGAGCCGGGCGGCACCAGCACGGCGTTCCGATCGGCCTCGACTACCTCCCGGATCGCGGGGAGATCCGAGGCAACGATGGGCAGCCCGAGCGCCATCGCCTCGATGAGGGCACCGCCGAGGCCCTCGTAGAGCGAGGGGAAGACGAAGAGGTCCGCCGCCGCGAGGATCTCCGGGACGTCCTCGCGGTGCCCCAGGAACTCGACCTGCCCGTCCATCCCGGCCTCGCGAGCCACCCCCCGGAGCCGGAGAGAGGCGTTCCCCTCTCGGCCGGCGATCAGGAGCCGGGCATCCGCGTGCGACGCGAGCACCTTCGGCATCGCCTCCAGCGGGTGCCACTGCCCCTTCTGGAACTCCTGGCGTCCCACGGTCACGAGCAGGGGAACATCCGGCGGGACGCCGAGGCGCGCTCGCGCCGCCGCCCGCCGAGCCGGCGACGGCGTCCCGAGTCGCTCCGGATCGCGCCCCCGCTCGATCACCGTGATCCTCTCGCGATCGATCCGAAGGTCGCGCACCGCCGCGTCCCCGACCGCCTGGCTGATCGCGTGGAAGTGATCGACCAGGTGCCGAGCCGTCACGCCATCCAATGTCCGCACGACCCGGAGGCGCCAGGCCCGGATGTTCGGATCGCTGAGCCGGATCGGGGCGTAAGACGTGTTCACCAAGCTGCAAAGGACCGGCACCCGTGTGCCGATCGCGGCGAGCCGACCGACCACATCCGCTTCGAAGATCGACGTGTGGAGCAGGTCGGGTCGTTCACGTCGGAGAAGCTGGCGTACCCCTGACACGATCGAGGGCCAACCCCCTCCCACCACGCGCACGTCCTCCGCCCAGCGCCGAGCCTCGCCCTCGAGCTCCCCTGGGGCATGCGTGAGACAGACGATCCTCGGCACCACCCCTCGTTCGCGGAGAGCAGGGAGCAGCTCGGTGAGCGACCGCTCCGCCCCGCCCGGTCCGAGGCTGTTGATGAGGAAGACGACGTTCAGCTCGAGATCCTTTCGGATGGACGGCCTGGCGGGTGCCGCTACACACGGCGCGTTGGAGCGAGGGGTCGCCGTGCGGACCCCGTCACCGCGTCCAGGAGATCCGCCAACTCGCGGGCCCGGGCGGACCAGGAGTGATCGAGCACCTCCTCGAGAGGGCGACGCTGGGTCCTGCCGGTCCGCCATCCCTCGACATAGAGACGAAGGACGGACGCGATCTCCGCGGGATCGGAAGCCCATCGCCCCGCCCCCGTACTGGCGAGCACCCCGTTCACGTACTCGTCGGTGCCCGGAACGGCCAGGATCGGCCGTCCCGCCGCCAGGTACTCGTAGAACTTCCCTCCCGGGACCCCCGACTCCCCGTTGGACGAGACGATGGCCAGCAGGAGGTCCGCCTCGATCATCGCCTGCCGTGCTTCTCGGGGCCGGACCGAACCTCGGTCCTCGATGAGCTCCCGCACACCGAACCTCTCCGCCGCAGACACGAGGACGTCGCCGCTCGGTCCAAGGTAGGTGACCCGGAGCGTCGCAGGATCGCCGCCCTGGGCGACATACCGGGCGACACCGTCCAGAAAGCGATCAGGCTCGCGCAGACCTGGGTACAGCGTCCCCGCGTACAGGACCCGGAACGCGCTTCCGTCTCTCCGAGCCCCGTGGGTGAGCTTCCTGAGGTGTCGCCACTCCGCCTCGTCGAATCCGGAAGGGATCACGTGGACGGGTCTCCGAAGGTTAACCGCATCGATCGCGGCCTCCTGAGGCGTAACGCACGAGATGGCCTCGGCGGCTCGCAGTGCTGGGAACCGGCGCCAGCGCTGGATCCACCGCATCCAGCCGTGAACCGAGCCACCAGCCCAGTCACGGCGCTTCGACACGGAGTCCCGCAGATCGGCAATCCACGGGAGTCCGGTTACACCTCGCAGACGCCTGCCGATCACGATGCTGCGGTAAGGACCCGATGTCGTCCAGATAACGTTCAGGTCCCGCTCAGCGATAACCCGTTGACCCTCGCTCACGGCGACGGAGACCCAGTCGTCCGAGCGCTCGGACAGAAGCAATGCGGCCGTCACCATCTTGCGCCATGTGAGCCTCACCGGACCGATCCAACGAGGGCTGGACTCAGTGAGTGCCGACCGCAGCCTGACGAGGCGTGAGGGTCGGACCCCGACCCGGATAACGTCTGCGGCCGGAACGATCGCAGGCATCCCATCGGATCGGTCTTGCTCGAGACATGGGCAACCGTTCGCGCGGGTGAGGACGACCGACACCCATCCCCGGTAGCGGAGTCCGGCCGCCAGCCCCGCGGCGCGCGCTGAAGCTGTGGGCCAGCAACGGCATGGGGGGAAGTAGTAGGCGACCATGAGCACGCGCATGGCACGCTGAGCGCCGATCGGCATCATGACCGTTGACCGCCGTCCGACCGTCCCCCGAGCCCTGGCAGGGTAGCGCGGATGAGGTGCCAGGCGGTGCGAGGTTCCGGATGAGCTGCCAAGGACCGCAGGAGGGCGGAGCGGGCTCCGCCGCGGTCCGCGACGGAGAGCCGCATGAGCGCGATCCTCTTCCACCGGAAAGATGCGGCGGCCGGGTGCTGTCGGAAGTAGTCGCGATGCCGATCGAGCAACTTCAGGCTGCAGTCGATCCTCGCAGCGGTCCCGTATCCGACCCGCGGACCGTCGTGGCGTCGGACGAGATAGCAGAAACTGTCGGCTGCTGCGACCCTGCACACTTGGCTCTGCCGCAACCACCACTCGACATCCGGTAGTGCGGCGAACCCTTCATCGAAGGGGAGGACGACGTCCCGGCGGATCGTCACGGTCCCGAGGGGAGGGGTCATCCCGTCCAGGATCCGTTCGCTCACATCCCCTTCCAACCATCGTCCCCTCGATTCTTCGCCGCCGATGTACCGGGCCCAAGTGACGACGAGCGGCGCGCGGTCAACGTGCATGGCGGCGGCCTCCAACCTCGCGGGCGCATACAGGTCGTCGTCGTCCAAGAAGCAGACGAAGCGTCCTCGAGCGTGCGCGAGGCCCGTGTTCCTAGCTGCGGCCTCGCCTCCCCGGTGTTCACGCCGGATGAGCCTCACCCGCTCGTCCCGCGACACCTGAGCAGGTCTGGGGCTTCCATCATCGACGACCAGCACCTCGAAGTCCTGAACCGTCTGTCCCAGCACAGAATCGATCGCCTCGGCGAGGAAGGTCGGCCGGTCGTACGTAGGGATGATCACGCTGAACATCGGTGCCTGGGTCACACTCGACCTCCCGGGAGCTGCCGGCGTCGTCGCTGGGTCACCGGGCCGCGTCCAGCGATCCGACGATCGGATCGCAGATCCTTCGCTGATCGTCCTCGTCGAGGTACGGGTGCATCGGCAAGCTGAGGACCGTTCGAGAGAGCTCATCGGCGACCGGGACCCAGCCCTTGGCCACCGGGAACCCCCGGAACGCCGGCTGGAGCGGGATCGGCGCCGGGTAGTGGATCGCCGACGGGATCCCAACATCGCGGAGACGAGCCGCGATGGCGTCTCGAGCCGGGGACCGGATCGTGAACTGCGCCCAGGTCGGGACGATCCCTTCGGGCACGCTGGGGACATCGACCGCATCACCGAGGAACCCGCGGTACCGACCCGCCACCTCCCGTCTCAGCTCGAGCTCCCGGTCGAACGACCTCAGCCGCTCGATGAGCACGGCTGCCTGGATCGTGTCCAGCCTCCCGTTGATCCCCACGCGAACGTGCTCGTACTTGTGCGAGCCCATCCCGTGGAGCCGGAGGGATCGAACTGCCTCGGCCAGTCCATCGTCATCCGTGAACACCGCCCCCCCGTCGCCTAGGCAACCGAGCGGCTTGGCGGGGAAGAAGCTCGTCGTCGTGATCTCGGCAAGCGTTCCGACCTGCCGACCGTCGACCGAGGCACCGAAGCTCTGTGCCCCGTCGGCGATCAGGCGCACCCCGTACCCGTCGGCGATCTGTCGCAGCGCCCGATAGTCTGCCGGGATGCCGAACAGGTCCACGGCCACGATCGCCTTGGGTTCCATGCCATCACCGGCAGCGGTCTCCAAAGCCACTCGGGCGCACTCGGGCGCGATGTTCCGGGTCTCGAGCTCGACGTCGCAGAAGACCGGCTGTGCCCCAAGCAGCGCGACCGCCTCCGCCGGTGCAACGAACGTGAACGCCGGGACCACCACGGCATCGCCCGGGCCCACGCCGATCGCCATGAGCGCGAGCAGGAGGGCGTCCGTGCCGCTCGAACACGTGACTGTGTGCCGGGCGCCTGAGTATCGGGAGAGCCGACGTTCCAGCTCCCCTACCTCCCGTCCCATGATGAGATCGCCGCCATCGAGCACCCTGTCGATGGCTTCGATCAAACGCGGTCGCAACCTGGTGAGCGGGGTGCGCAAGTCCACGAACGGGACCGGGTCACTCTCAGCCATCGTGGTTCACCTTGTCGAGCCGTTCGTAGAGCGCGAGCAGCCAGGGCCGACGCTGGATCGCGACCGCTTGCCGCACCAAGGGGGTCAGCGGCCCAAGGAGCCGGCGGACAGTCGGTCGTGGGGCGAGTCGGCCGGCCGAAGATCTCGATCCGCTGGGCCCTATCCCGCTCGGACGCCACCCGCATTGGGGGCAGAGGACCTTCGCGTTGGTGCAGGAGTGGCCCGGCGTGGAGGGAATCAGTCGGATGCGGCCCGCTACGCGGACCAGCGACCGCGGGTAAACGATGCGAGGGGGACCCACCTCGCGCACCTCGCGAACCCGGAACCCTTCGAAGAGGTCCGACAGGGCCGAGGCCGTGAAGGACCGCACGTGGTAGTTCGGATGGAACGCACATTGACAGGCTGGGCAGACGATGTGGACCCGCTTCAGGTCCTCATCATGTGGCACCGTGATGAGCAGCCACCTACCGGCCACACGGCAGATCTCCCTCAGCGCCTCCTCGAACACCCCGACAGGAAGGTGCTCAAGGACCTCGCAGGCCGCGACAACATCGAAGGATCGATCGAGGAACGGCAACCGAACCACATCCGAGGCAACCCTGACAGTCGTCGCATGGCGGAGAGCCACGAGACTTCGGTCGGCGGACACGACCTTCAGGTGAGGCTTCCTTTCCACCAGGATCGTCCCCAGTAGGCCATCGCCGGCACCCACATCGAGCAGTGATCGTGCCTCGATGGGGATGGCCGAAGCAGTCGCGCCGATGCGTTCCAAGACCGGTCCAGATCGGACACCACCGAGCTCTCCCCAAAGGCTTTCCTGCTCGTAGTAGAGGCGCTCCACGATCCCCCCTCAGTGGCGTCCGACCCCGGCGGCCCCGCTGGAATACTGCGCGATCAGGTCTTCCACAACGACGGGTAGCGCATGGCGACGCTCGACGAACGCTCGGCCCTCCCTTCCGAGCCGACGTCGGATCTCGGGGTTCAGCACGAGTTCACGCAGTCGATGCTTCAGCTCATACGGCTGAGAATGCGCGATCGGAAGGCCCGGTATGTCCGAATGAACGCGGCTGACATTGGCAATCACCGGTTTGCCACTCGCCATCAGCTCGATCGCAACATTCCCGTATGCCCCGTAGATCACCTGATCGATTCCCACGTGACTACGAGCGAAGGCGGCCCTGATCTCCTCGCGAGACCGCCTCACGAGCAGTTCCAGCCTGATGGGGATACCTTCCCGTCGAAGGGCCTCAACAGCCGCGATCACGTGCTTCGTGCCCTTCTTGACCGGATCGGTCGGCGCGTGAGTCACGACGACCTCCCCGGCGGGCGCGATCTCCGGAGCCTCCGGCCACTCCTCGAGATCGATGACCTGAGGAATCCAGATCGCGTCGGGCACGAACTCCCGCATATCGGGCGTCGACACGAAGAGCCGATCAGCGGACCTCCGCCATCGCGCGAGGCGGCGAGCTTGTCGTGGGGTCGATGCCGGAACCGATCGGGGACTCTGCCCCGACATCAGCGGTTCGAGAACCCCTCGGATGTACCTCATCGTCGTAACGTCCAGTCCACGGAAGTGGACGAAGATCCTCCGTCCCATCGACCGCAGCAACCTGAGATCCCGTTGGCCCGGCAGCAGGCTCTCCCCGTAGAAGAAATGGAACACGTCGAAGTACTGCGCCGCCCACGCGGCGAATGACACGGTCTTGGCCAGCCTCTTGAGGCTGCGCTCTCCGGATCGGAGGCCGAGGTTCACGTCGCACGAGGGGTCTCCGGGGCCCCGACCATCACGCTGGTAGTAGTCGACGGACAGGGCTTCGATACCTCTGCTCCTGAGCCCGCGCGCGAGCAGGCTCATCTGGCCCGCGATCTCATGTGGAGCGATCAGGACCCGCAGGGGTCGCTCGGACCCGTGGATGGTGAGGTCCGCACGCGAGGGCCGGTCAGTAACTGCCGAGGACACCGACCCTCCGACCGACGTCGAGCCACCGCTCGAACAGCCAGAGACTGAGGGGGAGGAGGACGGCGGCGAAGCAGGCGAGCCCGAGGATCGCCTCCGCCACCGATGGACCACCGGGCGTGGTGGCGGGCGTGAGGGCGCCGCGGAGTCCCGCCGCGAGGTAGGTCTGCGGAACCAGGAAGGAAGCCCAGCGGAGCCAGCCGGGGATGAGCTCGACGGGGAAGAACACCCCTCCGACGACCGAGCCGGCGAGCGTGTACAGGGCGAGGATCGGATCGCTCCGCTTCGAGAGGACCCGGAGCCCGCCCGAGAGCACGCCGATCGACAGACCCGCGATCGAGCCGAGCAGCGCGATCAGCACGGCGAACCCCAGTCCCGACCAGTCGTACCGCGCCCCCATCAGGGCCGAAACGGCGATCACGCTCGCCGACGATGCCAGCCGCCAGACGGCGGGCCACGTCGCCAGCCCGATGGGCAGCAGCTTCCATCCCACCGGCTCGGCCAACAGCATCTCGAACCGCCCTTGTTGAACGGCGAGATCGAGCTCCCTGCCGAAGGATTGCAGGCCCGCCATCAGCACGTTCGTTGCAACGAGCCCGAGCACGACGAACGTGAAGTAGTCGCCGCCGTTCGCGGTCCCGGAGACGCCGGGGACGAGCTTCGAGACGAAGTAGAACGTGACGACGGGCAGCACGATACCAAGCTGGTTCATCGCGAAGGACATCGGGTAGCTGATCGCCAGCCGGTACCCCAGCACGAAGAACGCCGAGATCACGCGGGCCTCGCGGACGAAACGGTCATGTGACCGCATGTCGATCCTCGATAGAGCGCGCCGTGCCCCGGGTGATCGCCGAGAGAACCTCCCGCAGCGACACCCGATGCTCCGACACCGACTCAAGATGGCCCAGCGAGCCGTCGAGCGCCTCGAGAACGGCGCCGGGCGCCCCCGTCACGGGCACGTCGAGCGTCAGGTCGTCGATGGGCTCGGCATCGATCCCCTTCCGGGCTGCCAGGATTCCCCTCGCTCTCCGGGCGGCCTCAGCCTCCGAGAACCGCAACCGCAGGCGCGGCGTACGCCAGTTGGCTCGGAGCACCTCCAGCGGGCCGGAGTGCAGCACCCTGCCCCGGTCCAGCAGCATCACATGGTCTCGGAGCGTCTCGATGTCTTCCAACCGATGCGAACTCAGCAGCACGGCCACCCGGTCCTCGTCGGCGAGCCGCGTGATGAGGTCGAGCAGCTCGGCGGCGGCCACCGGGTCCACCGATGACGTCGGCTCGTCCAGGACCAACACGCGTGGGCGATGGAGGATCGATCGAGCCAACTGGAGCCTCGCCCGCATCCCGGCGGACAACGCGAACCCGGATCGGCTCGCGACCGAAGCGAGCCCGACCCGCGTCAGTGCGTCATCGACCGCCGCTCGTAGCGCCGGGCCACGGAAGCCATGCATCCGTCCATGGAACCGGAGGTTCTCCCGGCACGAGTGCTGGAGGAACAGCGATCGATCGTCGGCGGCCATGAACCCGATGTGCCGACGCAGCTCGGCCGAGTGGGTGCTCGAGTCCATCCCCAGCACCGTCGCCCTACCCTCGGTCGGAACGGTCAGCCCCGTGACGATCCGGAAGAACGTCGACTTCCCCGCCCCGTTGGGACCGATCACCGCGCACACGGCCCCGGCCTCCAGCTCCAGATCGACCCCATCGAGCGCGACGACGGGTTCCCGGATCGCGGTTCGCACCATCGTCCTCAGCCACCAGGGGAACGGCTCGAAGACCTTTCGAAGGCCCTCAGCCCGAACGACCGCCTCGCCCATCATGCTGCCTCGGCACCGCTCGGCGCGAGGTCACGCAGCGCCCTCGCGAGCCGGTCCGCATGGATCGACCGGTCGAGCCGCGGCGCGGCCTCGAGACAGGCTCGCTGCGCGTCGAGCAGCCCGCCCCGATCCCGGAACGTCAGGTAGCTCGTCGCCATGACCTCGGGCGGATCGGTCGGGGTCAACACGAGGCCGCATCGGGTCTCGCGCACGAACGAGGCCAGGTCCCAGCCGGTGTCCGTCGCGATCACCGGCGTGCCGGACGCGACGTACTCGGCGAACTTCGCGGGGGCAGCGAGCGAGTTCACGACGTTGGGCCGGCGCAGCAGGAACCCCGCTTCGGCCTGCCAGAGGAACTTGGCGACCTCTTCCGGACGCGATCCTGCGACGAACTCGACCCGGTCTTGTGGCACGGCCTGACCCAGGACCCGGGTCCTTGCGTCCTTGGACACGACGCGGAACGCGACCGAAGGATCTCGTTTCGCGAGCTCGCTCCAGACGCTCCCGAGCAGATCGAGGCCCTGCCAGGGAGCACCCGTCCCCAGGTAGGTGTGGAACCGGCGCGACGTGCTCGCCGGCGGTCTGAACAAGGCAACGTCGGTGCAGCTTGGGATCACCAGGAACGGCATTGGGCCCAGCCGTTCCGTGAGCAACGACCGCATCCGTTCGGACACGACGACGGTGAGGTGCGGCCGACGCCCCATACGGACGGACCTCCAGAGAACCCTCGTCATCGCGGCTGCGCGAAGGGTGTCTCGGTGGATGAGCCGCTCCTCAGGCAGTCCGTTCACGACCCATGCGAGACGGTTGGGGTTCAGGGCGCGTCCGTAGAGGAGGGAGGTGAAGCCGAAACAGACGACGACATCCGGTAGTCCCAGTTCGTTGGTCAGCGTCCTCCGCGTTCGGCGGAAGCTCGCGGTCCTCCCGTCGAGCTGACGATCGTCCTCGATCGCGCCCGCGTTCGACGATAGGAACTCCGCGTAGGCGGCTTTCCCCAGCGCGCTTGCCACCGCTGGCCCCCACGGAACCAGCCACCGGAACTTCACGGGCCCGAACGCACGCGATACTCCCTGCAGCATCAGCGACAGGCGCGCCCGCTCTAGCGGCCCGCGGTAGAGGAACGCCACCCTCACCCCACGACCTCCGGGACGGCCGCCCCGACGAACGCCGCGATCTCGGCCACGATCCGGTCCGAGGCACCCCCATCTCCATACACATCCGTGGGCGAACCGGTGGGCGGCGACTCCAGTGCTGCTTCCACGATGCGAGCGGGATCGGGGCCGGCGAGGCGGTTCCAGCCGGCGCTCACCGTCTCGGGCCATTCGGTCTCCTCCCGCAGCAGGACGCAGGGAACCCCGAGCCAGAAGGCCTCCCGCTGGACGCCCCCTGAGTCCGTCAGGACGAGCTTGGCCTCCGCCACGAGCGCGAGCATCTCCAGGTATCCGACGGGGTCGATGAACCTCACGCCTCGTGGGACAGGGATGTCCTGGAGCGCCTGAAACGTCCGCGGATGGAGCGGCGCGATGACAGGGATCCCCGCGTCAGCCACCAGCCCGAGGCCGCGGATGATGCCGCCAAGGCGTCCCCGGTCGTCGGTGTTCTCCGCCCGATGGACGGTGGCCACGCCGAAGGACTTCGCGGCGAGCCCGTGTCGGGCCAAGGTGCCCTCCCGCATCTCCAGTGGAGGTGCGAAAGTGTTCAGCGCGTCCAGCATCACATCACCCACGTGCGACGCATCCTGGATGCCCTCCCGCCGCAGGTTCGCGACAGCGGTCGGAGACGGACAGAACAGGAGCGTCGAGATGTGATCAACCACGACCCGGTTGATCTCCTCCGGCATCTCCTTGCGGAAGCACCGGAGCCCGGCCTCGACGTGCGCGACCGGCATCTGGAGCTTCGACGCGGTGAGCCCGCCGGCGAGCGTGCTGTTCGTGTCCCCGTAGACGAGGACGAGATCCGGCTCCTCCTCGACCAGCACAAGTTCGAGGCGCCGGAGGATCTCACCCGTCTGGGCCCCGTGGCGACCCGAACCTACACCCAGATACCGATGAGGTCGCGGGAGGGGAAGCTCATCGAAGAAGACCGCCGACAACCAGTGGTCGTAGTGCTGGCCCGTGTGGATGAGGACGCTCGTAAGGCGGTCCGACCACCGATCGAGGCTCCGGGCGACCGCGGCGGCCTTCACGAACTGTGGACGAGCGCCCACGATGGAGACGATCTTCGGGATGCTCATCCTCGGGTCTCGGTCAGCCCTCGACGGGATCGGCGGTAGCGACGCCCGCACGCGCTACAGGTGAGCTCGGAGCCACCCTCGGCTGGGAGTCGCTCACCGCACGCGCAGGCCCATCCGAGCTGTCGCGCCGGGACACCGAGGACAAGAGCGTGATCCGGAACATCGCGGGTCACCACCGCGCCCGCCCCCACGAAGGCGTAGCGCCCCACCTCGGTTCCGCAGATGATCGTGCAGTTCGCGCCCAGCGTCGCCCCCGTCTTCACCAGCGTCGGGAGCACCTGGGACTTCCGATCGATCTCGCTCCTGGGGTTGATCACGTTCGTGAACACCACCGACGGGCCGCAGAACACGTGGTCCTCGAGAACGACACCGTCATAGACCGAGACGTTGTTCTGGATCTTCACCCCGTTGCCGATGCGCGCCCGCGCTCCAACGAAGACGTTCTGGCCGATCACGCAGTCGCGACCGATCCGGGCACCTGACATCACGTGCGCGTGATGCCAGATCCGCGTGCCGTCGCCGATCTGGGCACCGTCGTCGATCGAGCCCGTCGCATGAGCGAAGAACCGGCGATTCCCCCCTGGCTCGATGGGCACGGGTGCGCCACCGAGATCCAGCGATCGTTGCCCCGCGGCGAGGATGCGAAGGACGGCGAGGCCGCTCTCGCCGTCTGTGAGCGGTTGCGACCGCGAGCGGACCGCCTCCAGGAACGCCTCGCACTCGAGCCGCAACGGCTCGCCCTTGCCGAGCGGCACCACATCCGCCGCCGCCTTGCGTGCGACGGGAACCCGACCTCCGACCCATTCCACGCGGTGCGGGTAGACGACGAGCTTCTCGTCCCACGGCGCGGTGTCGTCGAACACCGCCATCCGCTCGTCCCCCACCACAACCAATCGGTGCTCCTTGAACGGGTGGAGCCAGCTGACGAAGACGTGGGCTTGGACCGAACGCGGGAACCGAAGGCTCATCAGCGTGGTGTCGGCGACCCCGTCGCTCAGGTACGCGCCACCTCGAGCTGCCACCTCGGTCGGGAGCTCCCCCAACAGGCGGAGGAAGAGCGCGATGTCGTGCGGAGCGAAGCTCCACAGCGCGTTCTCCTCGGTCCGTACCCTTCCGAAGTTGAGCCGGTTCGAGTACAGGTACAGGACCTTGCCGAGCGAACCCGTCTCGACCAGCTCGCGGAGCCGAACCGTCGCGGGGTGGTACTCGAGCACGTGACCCACCATCAGGACGCGTCCCCGAGCGGCAGCGAGGTCCACGACCTTCTCGGCGTCCCACACCGAGATCGCCAGAGGCTTCTCGACGAGGACGTCCTTGCCGGCGTCGATCGCGGCGACCGCGAGGTCGGCGTGCGTGACCGCCGGCGACGCGATCACGACCGCCTCGATGTCCTCCCGCGTGAGCACCTCATCGGGATCGCTGCACACCTCGGCCCCCGGAGCCGTGGCGCGAGCAGCTTCGAGACGGGCGGGATCGGGGTCGCAGATGAGGCCGAGATGACCCAGCTCGTGCCACACGCGCACGTGGTTGATCCCCCACGCCCCGCAGCCCAGCACCGCGATCCGGGGCCGGCCCGTGACGCTCCCCTGGTCACCCACCTTGAGGCCCCTCGCCCTCCGCCACCGCCCGGCTGCGGCGGCCACCGTTGCCGGTTGCCGATGGACGGTCGACCCCGCCTCGGCCATCCGCGACCTCCTGCGACCGTTGGATCCATCGGTTGAAGCCGGCCAACGTGGAGAGCAGCGGCGCCGGGTAGCCCTGTGAGGAAGCGGCCGTGATCAGCCCCTCGAGATCCTTCGGCAGGCAGCCGCCGCTGAACCCACGCTCCCGGGTCACGCTCAGGTGGTCGAGGCCGATCCGCCGGTCGAGCCCCACGGCCGCCTGGATGCTCGACCACTCGACGCCGAACCGTTCGCAGACCAGCGCGAGCTCGTTCGCCATCGAGACCTTCGCCGCGAGCATCGCGTTGGCCGAGAGCTTGGCGAGCTCGGCCTCGGTCGGCGCGAGGACCAGGATCGGCGCGCCGGGCGCCACCCGCCGCATCACCTCTGCGATCGCGGCCGCGACGCCGGCGGTCTCGGCGCCGATCAGCACCCGGTCGGGTCGCGTGAGCGTCTCCATCGCGCGGGCCGCGACCAGGAACTCCGGGACGCTCGCGAAGGAGAACCGCGGGAAGTCCGCCGACAGCGCCTC
>Ga0073934_10004977_pt1 | contig 21298 bp, 23 predicted proteins | sample LarsenN4metaG_FD_76834 | JGI IMG/M metagenome (GOLD analysis project Ga0073934, IMG submission 76834) | Hot spring sediment bacterial and archeal communities from British Columbia, Canada, to study Microbial Dark Matter (Phase II) - Larsen... ...
CAGCCCCCCCGCTCACCGCTTACCGCTCACCCACAAGACGGAGCCTCTTCCGTACGTCGTCATCATCGTGGACGAACTGGCTGACCTCATGATGACGGTCCAGGCCGAGGTCGAGAAGCCGCTCGCCATCCTGGCACAGAAAGCGCGCGCCACCGGGATCCACCTGGTTCTGGCCACACAGCGCCCCAGCGTGAACGTGATCACCGGGCTGATCAAGGCCAACTTCCCGAGCCGGGTGGCGTTCCGGGTGGCGGCCAAGGTGGACAGCCGCACGGTGCTGGACCAGAACGGCGCCGAGGCGCTGCTGGGCAACGGCGACATGCTGTTCCTGCCGCCCGGACGCAGCGAGCCGATTCGAGTACAGGGGGCGTTCATCGGCACGGAAGAAACGGAGGCCATTACCGAGTGGTACAAAGCGCGTCAGGCGGCGCGCGACGCGGCGTTCCAGGCGCAGGGGCTGCTCCGCGAGGAAGAAGAGGACATACTGGCCGTGGTGCGCGAGATGGAAGCGGCGGAGGCCGCGGCGGAAGCAGGCGAGGGCGCCACGGCGCCGGGCGAGCGGGACGCGCTGTTCCGCGAAGCCGCGGAGACCTGCATCCAGCACCAACTCGGCTCCACCTCGCTGCTGCAACGGAAGCTTCGCATCGGCTACGGCCGCGCGGCGCGCATCATCGACCAGCTGCACGAAGCGGGTATCTTGGGGCCGCCCGACGGGTCCCGGCCGCGCGAGGTGCTCATTGGGATGAGCCAGCTCGACGAGTACTGCGGGTGAGCGGTGAGTGGTGAGCGGGGGGGCCGCCGAGCCGTGTTTCGGATAGCCGGCGCAGACACCGCCAAGCCTTCCCTCCCCGCTCACCGCTCACCGCGCACCCTGCGCGGCAATAATTCGCCACATCAGCGCAATCGTTCGATGCTGGGAAGCCAAGCGACCGCCGCTATCTTGCCCCGTGCCCATCAAGACCGATCCCAAGACCTGGAAGGACCCCCGCCATCGCCGCGGCCTGGCGGGCGAGCGAGCCGCCATCCGGTTCCTCAAGGCCCGAGGGTGGCGGATTGTGGCGCACCGGTTTCGGATGGGGCGGGTGGAAATCGATCTGGTGGCGCGGCGAGGGCCCCTCGTGGCCTTCGTCGAGGTCAAGACGCGTCGCGGAGAGGCCTTTGGGAGCCCCTTGGAGGCCGTGGGATGGGTCAAGCAGCGTGAGTTGCACCGAGCGGCCAGGGCATGGGTGGACCGGTTTGGACGCCTGGGCGACGTGTACCGCTTTGACGTCATTGGAGTTACGGCAACACCCTGTCGGACCAAGATCGAGCATGTCGAGGACGCGTTCCGTCCGGAATGGCGATGATCGCGCGTTCGGGATATATTCGGGAGCAGACGGTGAGCGGTGAAGCGGTGAGCTGGGGGGGGGGCGCCAGCCGTCTTCCAGCGCCTGGCTCGCGCTCATCGCACAACCGGAGCTCAGCGCTCACCGCTCACGGCTCACTGTGAGCACCAGGTCGGACTTCGAGTACGAGGCTGCTCATGCCCGCTGAAAAGACGTCCCCGCCGGAAGCCCCGGCTATTCCGGAAGAGAAGAAGAAGGCGTTGAACCTGGCCATCGCGCAGATCGAGAAGAACCTGGGCAAGGGCTCGATCATGCGGATGGGCCAGGAGTCCTGGGTCCGGGTGGAGGCCATCCCCACGGGCGCGATCAACCTGGATGCCGCCATCGGCGTGGGGGGGATTCCGCGCGGCCGGATCAGCGAGATCTACGGCCCGGAGTCGAGCGGCAAGACCACGCTGGCGCTCCACGTCGCGGCCAGCGCGCAACGCCGCGGCGGGGTGGCCGCGTACATCGACGCGGAGCACGCGCTGGACGTCGAGTACGCCAAGAAGCTGGGCGTGGACATCGAGAACCTGCTGGTGTCCCAGCCGGACACCGGCGAGGAAGGGCTGGAGATCGCCGAGATCCTGGTGCGCTCGGGCGCGGTGGACGTGATCGTGATCGATTCGGTGGCCGCGCTGGTGCCCAAGGCGGAGATCGAAGGCGACATGGGAGAGGCGCACATGGGGCTTCAGGCCCGGCTCATGTCGCAGGCTCTCCGCAAGCTGGCCGGCAGCATCAGCCGTTCCCACACGTCGGTGATCTTCATCAACCAGCTGCGGGAAAAGATCGGCGTGATGTTCGGCAACCCGGAGACCACCACCGGGGGGCGGGCGCTCAAGTTCTACGCCTCGGTGCGGCTGGACGTGCGGCGCATCGGGCCGGTCAAGGATCGGGACGCCATCATCGGGAGCCGGGTGCGGGTCAAGGTGGTGAAGAACAAGGTGGCACCGCCGTTCAAGCAGGCGGAGTTCGACATCCTGTTCGACGAGGGGATCAGCCACACGGGATTGCTGGTGGATCTCGCCTCGGAAATGGGGATCATCGAGAAGAGCGGGGCGTGGTACTCCTACGGCCGGGAGCGCATCGGGCAGGGGCGGGAGAACGCCAAGCTGTACCTCAAGGACAACCCGGCGGTCTGCGCGGAGGTGGAGGCGCGGGTGAAGGAGCAGCTGGGGATGCACGCGCCGGCGGCGCCTGCCCCCGACGACTCGACGGAGTGATTGAGGCGGATAGAGCGGATAGGCGGATAGGGCGGATAGAGCGGATAGAGCGGATAGAGCGGATAGGCGGATAGAGGGCCTTTCCTAACATCTTGCGTCCGGCGCCTTAGGTCTCGCATGCTGATCACCGCCCTCACTCCCGATCCCAGGCAGCCCGGCTACCTGGTCGTCGAGGCCGATCGCGCGCGGTATGCCAGCCTGCCGCTGGAAGTGGTGCACCAGCTGGAGCTGGCGGAAGGTGTGGAGGTGCGGGGCGAGCTGGCCCAGCGGCTCAAGCGGGCGGCGGACGTCGAATCCGCCTATCAGGTGGCCACCCGACTCCTCGCCATGCGGCCGCGCTCGGTCTACGAGATGCTGGCGCGGCTGCGGGAGCGCGGGCACGACCCCGGCGCGGCGGCCACGGCGGTTGGGCGACTGGAGACCGCGCGGGTACTGGACGACGCGGCCTACGCCCGGCATTTCGCCCGGGTGCGGGCCTCGCGGGGCCACGGAGCGGCTCGCCTGTTGCACGACCTGCTGGCCAAGGGCGTGGACCGGCGGGTGGCGGAGCGGGCCATCGCCGAGGTCCTGGACGCCAATGGCGTAGACCCGTTGGCCCAGGCCCGCGCGCTGGCGGAAAAGCGCCTGGCCCAGCTCCAGGACGTCCCGCCCCGGCAGCGGCGCCGACGGCTGCTGGCGTACCTCGCCCGGCGCGGTTTCCGCGGGCGCGCGGTTCAGGAGCTGGTCTCCGAGCTGCTTCGGGCGGCGGGTCGCGGCGCCGATCCGGGTCCCGGGGGCGGGGCCGCGTAGGACGTCGGGGGACCTCAGAGCCCGGCGTTCCCTTTTCCCCGTTCCCACCTCCCTTGTAGTTTCCGTCATGCGCTCGGCCGACATCCGCCAGTCCTTCGTCGACTTTTTCCGCGCTCGGGGGCACGAGCCGGTCCGCTCCGCGTCCCTGGTACCGGCGGACGATCCCACCCTGCTGTTCACCAACGCCGGGATGGTGCAGTTCAAGCGGGTGTTTCAGGGCCTGGAGCACCGGTCCTACCGGCGGGCCGTCACGGTGCAGAAGTGCGTGCGGGCGGGCGGCAAGCACAACGACCTGGAGCAGGTGGGCCACACGGCCCGGCATCAGACCTTTTTCGAGATGCTGGGCAACTTCTCGTTCGGGGACTACTTCAAGCGCGACGCCATCGCCTTCGGGTGGGAATGGGTGACCGGCGAGCGCTACCTCAACATCCACCCTGACCGCATCTACGTCAGCGTGCACCACCAGGACCAGGAGGCGCGGCGGCTGTGGCGCGAGGTCACCGGGCTCGCCGACGAGCGGATCTACGGGCTGGGGGACCAGGACAATTTCTGGCAGATGGGAGATACCGGGCCGTGCGGGCCGTGCTCGGAGATCTATGTGGATCTCCGCGGGGTGAGCGGTGGGCGGCACGCGGGGGAGCCTCGGCCCGGGTCCGAGGTGGCCGGCGTCCCCGCCGGTGAGAGACGGCTGGCCGGCGTCCCCGCCGCTTATCGCTCACCGCTCACCCTGGAGGAGTTTCTCGAGCTCAACGAAGCAGGGTTGCTGCTCGAAATCTGGAACCTGGTCTTCATGCAGTTCGATCAGGCGCCGGACGGCTCCCGCACCCCGCTCCCCGCGCCGTCGGTGGACACCGGGGCCGGCCTGGAACGGATCGCCGCCGTCATGCAGGGCGTCGAGTCCGACTACGACACCGATCTGTTCGCGCCCATCATCCGCCGGGCCGCGCAGGCCGTCGGGCGGGCGTACCATCGCGGGCTCCCGGGCGCGGGGTTCCGGGTGCTGGCGGACCATGCCCGCGCCGTAGCCTTCCTGCTGGCCGACGGCGTCTATCCCTCGAACGACGGGCGGGGCTACGTCTTGCGCCGCATCCTGCGGCGCGCCGTGCGGCACGCGTTCTTGCTGGGTCGCAGAGATCCTACACTGGTAGACCTGGCCGAAGTAGTGATCGAGACCATGGGAGGGATCTACCCGGAGCTCAAGGAGAAGGCCCAGCACATCGCGTCCGTCACCCGCGCGGAAGAGGAGCGCTTCCTCGAGACCATCGAAGGCGGGCTGGAGCGGCTGGGGCAGATCATGACCGGCTCGCGTGGGACCGTCTCCGGCGAGGACGCGTTCAAGCTGTATGACACCTACGGCTTTCCCGTGGATCTGACGCAGGTCATCGCCGCCGAGCGCGGCTGGACGGTGGATACCGCGGGGTTTGAGCAAGCACTTGCCGGCCAGCAGGACCGCTCCCGACGCGCGCGAAGAGGCGCTCCCGCCCCGTCCGCCATGAGGGCGGTGCGGGGGAGTGGCGGGGCCAAGGGCGGCCTGGTCCGCGTCAAGCCTCGCGCCCGGCAGCGCTTCGTGGGCTACGAGACCACGCGCGCCGAGACCGACATCATCGCCTTCCGCCAGAGCGAGGACCGCCTGGAGTTGGTTCTCCGGGACAACCCGTTCTACGCCGAGTCGGGCGGGCAGGTGAGCGATACCGGGGAGGTGAGGGGCGAGGGGTGGGAGCTGTCGGTGGAGGAGGTCCTCAAGCAGGACGGCAAGCAGGTGGTGGTGGGGCCGTACGACGGGCCGTTCGAGCCCACGCCGGTGGAAGCGATCGTGGCGGAGCAGCGCCGGCACAACATCGAGCGGAACCATACCGCCACCCACCTGGTGCACGCGGCGCTGCGCCGGGTGCTGGGCACCCACGTACGGCAGGCGGGCTCGGTGGTGGCTCCCGATCGGTTGCGCTTCGATTTCTCGCACCACCAGCCGGTGGCCGACGACGGGCTGGCGCGGATCGAGGAGCTGGTCAACGAGGCCATCTGGGCCAACCTGGAGGTCCGGACCTACGAGCTGACCTACCAGGAGGCAATCGCCACGGGCGCCATGGCATTGTTCGGCGAGAAGTACGGCGATCGGGTGCGGGTGGTGGACGTGCCCGGCGTCTCCAAGGAGTTGTGCGGCGGCACCCACGTGCGGAGCACCGGGCAGATCGGCCTGTTTCACTTCCATGGGGAGTCCGGGGTGGCGGCCGGGGTCCGGCGCATCGAGGCGGTCACCGGCCCGGGCGCCTATCACGCCGTGCTGGAGCTGGATCGCCGGCTCACCGAAGCGGCCGAGACGCTGCGCACCAACCCCGAGCATCTGGCGCGGCGGATCGAGGGGCTGCTGGAAGAGAAGAAGCGGCTCGAGAAGCAGATCGAGCAGTTGCTCAGGGTCGGCGGGCCGGGGAGCGGGGAAGGGTTCGCCAAACACCCGCTGGTCGGCGGGGATTTGTACGTCGGGACGCCGCCGGTAACGGAGCGCGAGCAGATTGGACTCATGGCTGACAAGTTTCGCGCGGAAAAGAGGAACAGCGTGTGGATCGCGTTTACCGGCGGCGAGCGGCAGACGGTCTACGTAAGTGTCACGGACGATCTGCTGTCGCGGGGAGTCAGGGCGGATGATCTGGCCCGGCAGATTTCCCGTGTCTCGGGCGGTCGCGGCGGTGGCCGACCGCACTTCGCCTCCGGAGGGATCGGCGATCCGGGCAAGCTCGAGGAGACCAAGGCCAGGGCGCGCGACATCGTCCAGGCGGCGCTGGCTCAGGGGACCCCCTGAGCGACCTGCTGCGGTGGGTGGAGGAGCGCTTGGACGGAGTGCCGGCGTCGCTGCGGGAGCGGATCGTCAGCGCGGTTCGAGATTCCACTGACGTGCGCCGCGCACCGCACGAGGGGCAACGTGGTCGGACAGACCGGTCTCTGGTGTCGGTGGCGCCTGGCACGCTGCATGATCAACTGAAGGCGGCGGGCGACCGGCTCCTGGCGGAGGCCAGGTCCGGATCGGCGGCCCGGGACACGGCGCTCACGCTGCTGGCGGCGGACGCGCTGATGACCCTGGCGTGTGAGGCGATGGCGGAGCGCGATCCCAACGGGCTGGCGGGCGTCCGGTGAGTACTGACGTCCCCTCGGACACTTACGCCTACCGTCGCCCTGCCACCAGGGGCTCCGGCCGGTGATCGACATCCATTCGCACCTGCTCCCGGGCATGGACGACGGCTCCCGTTCGCTGGGGCAATCCCTGGCGGTGCTCCAGCAGATGGCGCGGGACGGGATCACGGGGCTGGTGCTCACCCCCCACCTCAAGGCCAGTGAGATCAACGTCAGCGCGGAGCCTGCCATCGCTCAGCGGGACGTGGCTCTGGAGCGGCTCAAGGCGCATGGCCCGCCGGAGGTCTCGCTGTATCCCGGCTTCGAGATCATGCTGGATCAGCCGCTGAACGCGATGGCCGTGGGCGACCGGCGGCTCGCGCTGGCGGGCTCGCGTTATTACCTGGTGGAGTTCCCGGTGAGCGTGGTGGGCGAATTCGTCACCCGCGTGCTGCACGACATCGCCCGGGTGGGGCCGGTGCCGGTCCTGGCGCATCCCGAGCGCTATGATGCGTGCTCGCCCCACGCGGTGCGGGAGTGGCGTGACGCCGGCGCGCGGATGCAGGTGGATGCGCGCTCGCTGGGCCGGCCCACCACCCGGGGGCACCGTGCCCGCCAGCTGGTGGGGGCCGGACTGGCGGACGTCATTGCCGCCGACAATCACGGGGACGGTCGCTCGCTGCTGAGCGCGGCGGGCCTGGTGCGCCGGCGCAGCGGGGGTGGTAGGGGGGCCGAGGAGGCGCTCCGGCTGCTGATCCACTGGAACCCGATGGCCATCACCCGGGACTGGGACCTGGCGCCCGTGCCGGCGCTCCCGATCGCGGAGCGGTGGACCGATCGGGTGAGGCGGTTCTTGAAAGACTGACCGACCGCCCAACTGCGGCAGGGGCAAGGGGTGAGGGGCCAAGTGCCACCTGATCCACGTCGGTGAGGGGTGGCCCCCTCACCGCTCACCCCTTACGCTTCTCGACCGACCATGCGCACTTCTTTTTACCGTCACGGCTGCCCAAGGAAGCTCTGCACCAGTCCCATAGCGCGCTGCAGTTCCGCGCGCGCCGCAGACGAAGAACGGGCCAAGGCGCGCGCTCCACTGGGGCGCGCTATGGGACTGGCGCAGAGCTTCCCGAAGGCTACGACGTGCCGCTGATTGACCTGTCGGGCCGGGTGGCCCTGGTCACCGGCGGCTCGCGCGGCATCGGCGCCGCCACCGCGGTGATGCTGGCGGAGGCCGGCGCCGATGTGGCCCTGACCTATCGGGCCCGCCGGGACGAGGCCGAACAGGTGGGCAGGCGGATCGAGCGCTTCGGCCGGCAAGGGACCGTGCTCCAGGCCGATCTCTCACGCCGGGAGGACTGTGAGCGCGTGGTCCGCGAGACGGCCGAAGCCTACCGCAAGCTCGACATCTTCGTGGCCAACGCCGGGATCTGGCCGCCGGAGGATACGCCGGTGGCGGAGATGACGGACCCGCAGTGGCGCGCCACCATGGCCACCAACCTGGACTCGGTGTTCTGGGGCACGCGGGCGGCGCTCCGGGTGATGCCCCGCGGCGGCCGCGTGGTGATCGTGACCAGCACGGCCGGGCAGCGGGGCGAGGCGTTCCACGCCGACTACGCCGCCACCAAGGGGGCGCTGATCTCGTTCGTCAAATCGGTGGCCGTGGAAGTGGCGAAACGGGACATCACGGTGAACTCGGTGGCGCCCGGGTGGGTCGATACCGAGATGTCCAGGATTCCCTACGAACGGGCGGGGGGCAGCGGGAGGAGGGAAATCGAACGAACCATACCCCTGGGACGGGTGGCGAGCGCGGAGGATGTGGCCGGGCCGATCGTCTTTCTGTGCTCCTCATTGGCGCGGCACATCACCGGGGAGATTCTCAACGTCAACGGCGGGAGCGTCTTGTGTGGCTGAACGGCGGGGAGAGAAACAGGTGAGGGGTCAGGGGTAAGGGGTGGCGCCCTCACCTCTCTCGTACTACCGGATGGTGGCACTTGGTCTCTCACCCCTTACGCTGGTTCTCACCGTTCCCATGCCAGGAGCAATGCGCAACCGCGACCTAGGCTGGCAGGGACCTCCGGATCGCCTCCAGATACTGCGGCACCAGCGTTAGCGCCTGGGCGGCGGCCTGTTGCACCTTGGCGTGATCGATCTCGTTGTATTCGTGGGCCAGGCGGTTGCGCAAGCCCGCCGCGGGGGCCATCGCGCGGGCGAGTTCAGCAGACAATACGCCTAACGCCCCCAGCCTCAGGAACGATTCGTGAAAGTCTTTGGGCGGCACGCCGTCGCGCCCCGTGATGATGTGGTAGTTGATGTCGATCATCCGGCCGATCATCCGCTCGAGCAGACGCTCGGCTGCGAGCTGGCGAAACCCGTCGGCAAGAAACTGGTCCGCCGGCAGCTTCGCCAGCGGTTCCAGATCCCGGAGGTCGCCCAGGATCAGCGCGATTTTGCGGGTGACGAGCTCCGGATCAACCGGCATCACGCAACTGCGCCAGCCGGTCCGCCACGGCCCGCGCCTCTCGCTCGAGGAAGGGGCGGTATTCGACGTAGCGGCGCCAGGCGTACCGGCGGAGGCCGGCGAACTCGGCGGGCTCCCCGGCCAGCAGCCGCGCGTCCCGGTACACCTGCCAGGCCAACAGGGGGTCTGCGCGGTTCAGGGTGACCAGATCCACCTGGTGCCCTGGAAACAGCGCCTGAAGGTCGGCGACCAGTTGGAACAGGCTGGTGGCGTCCGGATCCTCCAGTTGAACGCCGAGGTCGAGGTCGCTTTGGGCGTGCACGCCGCCCTTTACGTGCGAGCCGTGCACCAGGAGCAGTCGAATGCCATGGTGCCGGACGACCTCGGCCAGCCGGTCCGGCGGTGGGGCGGGAAACTCCGAAGCCTGGGTTACCGTCATGCTCGTGGGCCGGTCGCGTTGCAGTGCCGAGCCCAATCTACGCTCGGCTACGCGCAATAGGCAAAGAATCGGGGACGGGGAGGGGTGGCCCGCTTACCGCTCACCGCTTACGCTTGTTCTCACCGTTGCATGTCACTATCGCGGAGCAGCCCCGACGTTCTTGTGATCGGCGGCGGCATCATCGGCGTCGCGATCGCGCTCGAGGTGCGCCGCCGCTTTCCGGACGCCCGGGTCCTGCTGATCGAGAAGGAGCCCGCCTGCGGTCGCCATGCCAGCGGCCGCAACAGCGGGGTGCTGCACGCGGGGTTCTACTACACTGCCGACAGCCTCAAGGCCCGCTTCACCCGGGACGGCAACCGCGAGCTCACCGCCTACTGCCGGGAGCGCGGCCTGCCGATCAATCCCTGCGGCAAGCTGGTGGTGGCACGGACCGCCGCCGAGCACGCGGGGCTGGATGAGCTGCTGCGCCGCGCCCGCGCCAACGGCGTCACCCTGGAATCCATCTCGGCGGAGGACGCCCGCCGGATCGAGCCCCGGGTGAGGACCCACGAGCGGGCGCTGTTCTCGCCCACCACATCGTCGGTGGATCCCGGCGCCGTGATGGTGAGCCTGGTGCGGGATCTCCAGCGCGCAGGGGTCGAGGTGCAGACCGGCGTGGCCTATGTCCGGCGCGCCAACGGTGCGGTGCTGACCTCGGCGGGAGCGTTGCGCCCCGGCTACGTCATCAACACCGCTGGCCTGTACGCGGACCGGGTGGCCCGCGACTTCGGGTTCTCGCGGGACTTTTCGGTTCTGCCGTTCAAGGGCGTCTATCTCCACGGCGACGAGCGCGCGGAGCGGCTCCACACCCACGTCTATCCCGTGCCGGACCTGACGAACCCGTTCCTGGGGGTTCACTTCACCATCGGGGTGGACGGGCACGCCAAGATCGGCCCCTCCGCCATGCCGGCCTTTTGGCGCGAGCAGTACCGGGGCCTGGCGCGGTTTCGGGCGTCGGAATGTGTGGAGCTTGTGCGACGCGAGGCCGGGCTCTTTCTCCGCAACGACTTTGGCTTCCGCGGCCTGGCGCTGCGCGAGCTCAAGAAGTACTCGCGCCGCCATCTGGTCTCGCTGGCCTCGGAGCTGGTAGCGGGTGTCAGGCCGGAGCACTACCGGCGCTGGGGCGAGCCCGGGATCCGGGCCCAACTGGTGAACCTTCGGGAACGAACGCTGGAGATGGATTTCCGGATCGAGGGGGACGAACGCTCGGTGCACGTGCTGAACGCCGTCTCGCCGGCGTTCACCTGCGCGTTGCCGTTCAGTCGGTTTGTGGTCGACCGGGTGGCACAGCTCAAGGGCAACCGCTGAGCCTGACCGCCCCGCACTCACGCGCCTCCGGACTCCTGTGGCCCCCGGACTCTTGTCACCGCCGGACCCCTGCCGCCCCCGGACTCCTGCCGCCCCCGGCCGGTGTCCACACTCGCGTGACGCCCGCGCCGGCGGCTAGGTTTGGCGGCGCCTATGGGACGCCCCGATCGTCTGAACATTCCGGACGAAGTGCTCCGCATCGCCAAGAAGCTCGAGGACGCCGGCTTCGAGACCTGGTGCGTGGGTGGTGCGGTGCGGGACAACCTGCTGGGCCTCGAGAACCAGGACTTCGATCTCACCACCGCGGCCCGGCCCGAGGATGTACGACGCCTGTTCCGGCGTACGGTCCCTATCGGCGTCGAGCACGGGACCGTAGCGGTCCTGGACCGTAAGGCCAAGCCGCACGAAGTCACCACCTTCCGGCGCGACGTGGAGACCGACGGGCGCCACGCGGTGGTGGCGTTCGGCGTGAGCCTGGACGACGATCTCGCCCGCCGCGACTTCACCATCAACGCCATCGCCTACCACCCGCTGCGGCACCAATGGCGGGACCGCTTTGGCGGCGCCGAGGATCTGGAGCGCGAGGTGATCCGGGCCGTGGGCGACCCGGCACAGCGCTTCCGCGAGGACTACCTCCGGATTCTCCGGGCGCTCCGGTTCGCGGCCCGCTTCGGGTTCCAGATTGACCGCGACACCTGGGACGCGGCCCGGGCCCAGGTCCAGGGTCTGAAGCAGCTCTCCGCCGAGCGGGTTCGGGAGGAGTGGTTCAAGGGGCTGCAAACGGCGCGCCGGCCGTCGCGGCTGGTGGAGCTGTGGCGCGACGTGGGGGCGCTCGAGATCTGGCTGCCGGAGCTGGAGCAGGGGGAACGGGGAAGGGGTGTGGATACGACCAAGGCAATAGACGAGTTGCCACCCGACCCGGTGCTCATCACCGCCTATCTCTCCGCCGATCCGGTGACGGCGCTCACGCGGCTCCGCTGCTCCAACGCCGAGATCGAGCGGGGGCGACGGATCGCGGAGCACCGCGCCTCATGGCCGGAACCGGTCAGTGAGGTCGCCGTGCGTCGGTGGTTGGCAAAGGTGGGGCCGGCCGCTGATGATCTCCTCAACATCGCCGAGGCCGAGGGGTGGGGCGACGCGCTGGTGGAGACGGCCGGCCGGGTGGCGCGGTCCAAGGCGCCGCTCTCGCTCGGTGACCTGGCGATTACCGGGGACGATCTCCTGGCCGCCGGCGTGCCCAAGGGTCCGGCCGTGGGCCAGACGCTTCGGATGCTCCTGGATCGAGTCCTGGACGATCCCTCGCTCAACACCCGGGAGAAGTTGCTGGAACTGGCAGCCACACTTTGCGCCTCACGTTTCCCGTTTCACGGTTCACGCTTCACCCCTAACGCCACCCGGAGAAGGGGCAAGCCCAAGTGACCAGCGCCTTCTTGTACGCTCTCGCCGCCGCCCTGGGCAACGTGGCCGGGGGACTCTGCGCGGTCCGGGGCATCAAGCTGGGCCTCAGGCTGATCGAAGGACTGGTGGCGTTCGGCGCCGGATTCATGCTGTCGGTGGCGATCGTGGAAGTGATGCCGGAAGCGCTCGCGCGCGGCGGCACGGGCGCCGCCGGCCTGGTGCTGCTGGGCTATCTTCTGGTGCATCTCACCCAGCACACGGCCACCGAGCATTTCCACTTCGGCGAGGAAACCCACGCCGTGACCAAGGTGGCCGGTGTGAGCGCGCTCTTGGGTCTCTTGCTGCACACGTTTTTCGACGGCGTGGCCATCGCCAGCGGGTTCGCCGTGAGCGGCCAACTCGGCGTGCTGCTGTTCCTGGCGGTGTTGCTGCACAAGCTGCCGGAGGGGGTCACGGTTTGCAGCTTGCAGGTGGCGGCGGGGCGCTCGGCCGGTCAGGCGATCGGCAGCGCCGGGATTCTGGGCGCGGCTACGATCCTGGGCGTGCTGCTCACCAGCACGGTGGCCCCGCTGGCGACGCACGGGCTGGCCCTGTCTGCCGGGGTGACGATCTATGTGGGGGCGTCGAACCTGGTGCCGGAGTTTCAGGGCAAGCCGGGATGGAGACTGCCCACTGCCTTCTTCCTGGGCGCGGCGGGGTTTTTCGGCGCGAGAGCGCTGTTAACTGCCTTCGCGTGAGCGGTGAGCGGTGAGCGGGGGGGGCCGCCGGCGTGGTTCCTGTCGCAGACGCGGACTTCGAAGCAGGCCGAACAAGGCGCTGAGGGTCGCGTCTGCCAGGGGCTTCAGACGCTGTGTGGCGGCCGAGTCCAGGTAGCCCCGCGCTGCGCAGATCTCCAGGAGGCGTTCCGCCTCGGCTGCCGAGGCGAGGGCGATCCGCAGATGGTGTCGGAAGAGCGGGACCGTGTTTAGCGCGTATCCCTCCACGATGTTAACGTCAACCGAGACGGCCGCGCGACGAAGCTGGTCGAAAACCGCGGCAGCGTTTGCGCGCCACGATTGGTCTACCGCTTCTAGCGTGGCCAGGCAGAGGTTGCTGGCCCGTTGCCAGGCCACCAACGACTTGTAGCTGTGCATGGGCACATAATACGCATGGAGAGTGCAGCGCTCGCCATCATTCCGCCGCGTGCTGGTACGGATTTTCGCGGTTCCCCCGCCCACCGCTCACCGCTTACCCATGACGACGCCGTCGCTCTTTGACGGCCGGGATGCCCACCGCCCCTTGGCGGACCGCATGCGGCCCACCAGCCTGGAGGAATTCCTGGGGCAGGAGCACCTCCTGGGTGCGGGGAAGCCGTTGCGCCAGGCGATCGAGCGGGGCGAGGTGGCGAGCATGGTCTTCTGGGGTCCGCCGGGCTCCGGCAAGACCACGCTGGCGTTTCTCATCGCCAAGTACACCAACAAGCACTTCGAGCCTTTCAGCGCGGTCACCGAGGGGGTGCCGCGGGTGCGGGAGATCATCGAGGAGGCAAAGGAGCGGCTCAAGTTCGAGGGGCGAGGCACCATCCTCTTTTGCGACGAGATCCACCGGTTCAACAAGGCGCAACAGGACGCGTTCCTTCCCTGGGTGGAGCAGGGGACCATCACGCTGATCGGAGCGACGACGGAGAATCCGAGCTTCGAGCTGACCTCGCCCCTGCTGTCGCGCCTGCAGGTCTACGTGCTGGAACCTCTGAAGTCCGACCACATCCGGGCCCTGGTGGCTCGGGCTATCGAGCGCGAGACCGCTGAGCGGGGAGCAGTGAGCCGGGGGGCGCTGCTGAGCCCCGAGGCCCTGGAACGACTCGTGGACCATGCGGATGGCGACGCCCGGCGCGCGCTGAACACGCTGGAGGCGCTGTTCGAGTACGCCGAGGCCCGAGCGCCCCGACTCTCGGAGCCGGGTCCGGTCCCCGCCGCTCACCGCTCACCGCTCACCCTCGAGGATCTCGAGGCTGTGCTGGCGCGCCGAGTTCCCCGCTACGACAAAGCCGGGGAAGAGCACTACAACCTGATCTCGGCCCTGCACAAAGCGGTCCGCGGCTCGGACGTCGAGGGCGCGCTCTACTGGCTGGCGCGCATGGTGGTGGGCGGCGAGGACCCGCTCTACCTGGCGCGGCGGATCGTGCGGATGGCGGCGGAAGACGTCGGGCTGGCCGATCCCAGAGCCCTCTCCGTGGCCCTGGCGGCCAAGGACACCTATCACTTCCTGGGCTCGCCCGAGGGCGAGCTGGCGCTGGCCGAGGCGGTGATCTACCTCGCGACGGCCCCCAAGTCGAACAAGGTGTACCAAGCCTGGTCCCAGGCGGTGCAGGCGGCGGAGGACCATCCGGCCGAGCCGGTGCCGTTGCACATCCGGAACGCGCCCACGCCGCTCATGAAAGGTCTGGGCTACGGCAAGGGCTATCGCTACGACCACGCCGAGCCGGAGGCGCTGGCAGTGGGGCAGGAGTATCTGCCGGAAGTGTTGCGCGGCGCCAGGTGGTACGAGCCCACGGATCGAGGGTACGAAAAGGCGGTGGCGGAGCGGATGGCGTGGTGGGAGGGACTGAAGCGAAAAGCCGGGGAAGGGGGATTGGGGAGGGGAAAAGGGTAACCCGCGCGAGGCCGGCGGAGCGTCCGGCGGTGCCGCTAGCGGCTCCCTCCGAGGTACTGCGCGGGCGTCAGAACCAACACTCCCTCGAGGCGGCGCCGCAAATAGGGACTGAAATGCGTGACGTCGCCGGTTACCAGGTGGCTCGCCCCCGCTGCTGCTGCTGCCAGCAGGATGGGCTGGTCTTTGGCCGGGAGGCGCGTGCCCGGCGGTAGGCGGCGGTCCCGGGCCTCCGGCACGATCCTCACGGCTACGAGTAGTCCATCCAGGCGCCGCTGCTGCGCCGCTGCTGTCAGGTTCCGGCGCGCCTCCTCGACCGCGTATGCGGAGGTGACCAACTCCCCGTGCTGGACCTCCCACAGGCGCAGGAGCCCGGCCCTTGGACGGTACGCTGCCGAGAAGAGGACGTTAGCGTCTAGGAAGACGACATCCACGCGTCAGGGCTTGGGCTTCTTGTGGGGGACGTCGGCCGGGTCGAGGCCGAGCCTCCGCACCTCCCGGACGGCGCGGGTGTAGTCCGCCCGGTCGACCGCGTTGGAGAGGAGGAACTCAGCGCGCCGCTCGGGCGTGTAGGTTTCGATCGGCAGGGCCACGGCGGGGCGCAGCAGGATCCCATCCTCGCGCTCTTCCGCGATGACCAGCGAGCCTTCGGTGAGGCCGAGTTTCCGGCGCAGCCGGGCCGGGATGACGACCGCACCCCGGCGGCCGATCTTGGTGGTCTCGTGGGCCGTGGACCCTCCCCGAAGGCGGATAATCCGACTTTCCAACAATCTGCCTAGCGCCGCGCGGCCGTCAAGGGGGTGCGGGCGGATCTACCTCAGCCCGCCGATCCCTCAAGCCAGCTTCTGGCCGAGGTCCGGCCCTCGAGCACGTCCCGAAGCCTGGGCTCGATGTCCGGCCGCAGCTCCTCCGACAGGGCGCCCAGCCAACTGCGCAGCTCGTCGCGCGCGGCCGGCTCCCCGGAGCGCACTTCGATCGCCGCCGCCCCGCGCGCCGCGTTGAGCGCGGCCCGGGCCGCATCCCCGGCCGCCGCCCAGTGGCGGGCCGCCACGAACCACTCCACCAGCGGCCCGGCGTGAGCGCGGGACTCGGCCAGGGTCGCGGCGTTCCGGCCCAGGGTCGCAATCAGCACCGGCGACACCGCGGCCCGCGCCACCTCGCCGATCTGCTCGTGCAAGACCGCATAGGCTCGCTCCGACGGCTGCCCCAGGAGCCGGCGGCGGGCCAGCAGGTCCAGCCCTCCACGCACGGCGTCTTCCGCCAGCTCGGCGATCTGGGCGATCTCCTGCACCGTGGCCCCTCTGCCCCACACCGCCAGGGCGGCCAGCACGGTGCGCGCTCCCTGATCCAGCGCCTCCAGGCGCTGGCGCAACAGGGTGGGCCCGGAGCGGGCAAAGGAAAGCGGCGCACTCTCGTCGATGAGCCCGTTGGGGATCACCCAGGCCCCCTCCTTCACCGCGAGCCGGCCTCCGTCATACAACGCCTTCAACAGCTCCAGCACGTAGAGCGGCACGCCGGCGGTGTGCCGGACCACGCGCTCGGCCAACCGCGCGCCGGTCGGTTCGTCCGGCATCCGGGCGATGGTGCTCAAGAGCTGCGCCACGTCGGCCGCGTCCAGCGGCGGGAGGGCGATCGCGTCCACCGCACCGCTGGCCGCCAGGTCGCGCAAGCCCCGCGTGGTCTCCGCCGAGCGAGCCACGTCGTGGGCGGTGAGCAAGAGCAGCAGGGCGGCGCGATCGGCCCGGCGCGCCAGCTGGTGGGCAAAGGCGATGGTGACCGGCGAGGTCCAGTGGAGGTCCTCCACCAGGAGGGCCACCGGGACTTCTTCCGCCATGGCCGTGAACGCGTCCAGCAGGGCGCCGGCCACCGCCTCAGTGGGGATGGGGAGCTGACGTGGTTGGATCGCGCCCCGGAACTGCTGGGCGATCTCGGGAAGCAGGGCCGCGAGGATCTCCAGCGAGCTGGGCGAGGTGCCGCTCAGGCCCGGCACCGCGTGAGCCTGGGCGATCATCTCGAGGAACGGCGCAAAGGGCTGGGTCCCTTCCACCGGGTAACACACCGACGCCAGGACCAGGCTCCGGTCCCGCCGCAGGCGCCGCTCGAGCTCCCGCACCAGACGGGTCTTCCCGCTCCCGGGCTCTCCCGAGATCAGGACACAGCCTCCCCGGCCGTCCAGGGCGCTCTTCCAGCGCTCCACCACCCGCCGGAACTCGGTGGCGCGTCCCACCATCTCGGGGTGCCGAGGAAAGCCACCCGGCCGGCGGCGCTCGGGCGCCTGGCCCGCGGCCAGAGCCCGGGCGATGGCGGTCTCGATCGCCTCTGGGAGACGCAGGCCCTGGGTCTCGGCTGCCAGGCGCCGGACGTCTTCGGCCTGGACCTGCGCGCGCACCAGGTCGCCGGAGAGGGCCATCAGCTCCACCAGCCGGAGCCTGGGTTCCAAGTCCAGGCGATCTTGCTCGATCAAGAGCCGCGCGTAGCGCGCCGCATCGGACCACCGGCCCTGGTCGGTGGCCTGGGCCATCAGGGTGCGGAGCAGTTGGCGCCGCTCAGCCGCCAGCTGCTGGCGCAGGCCGTCGGCCCAGTGCTCGAACTCCCGGGCGCCTGCCAGCCCCACGGTGGCGAGGAAGTCGCCCTGGTAGAGCGCCAGGGCCTGCTCCAGCCGCCCGGCGGAGAGGTGCTCGCGGAACAGGGTGACGTCGAAGTCCAGGTCCTCTCGCGCGAGCGAGAGGAGCGCGTCGCCCACCAGCAGCTCGTGATCGGTGTTCTGCCGGATCTGGTAGACGGCCTGACGGAGGGCCCGGCGCGCGTCCCGGAGCTCGGAGTCGTCCCACAGGAGCCCCACCAGCTCCTCCCGCGTGCCCGCGCCGGTGGGGCGAGCGGCGAGATACGCGAGCAGGGCGAGCTGCTTGGAGAAGCGGAGGCACTCGCGCTCGCCGGCAGGGGTGCGGACGGCGAGGCGCGGGCGCGGGGTCAGCGTGTGCAGGACGAAGCGAGCCACAGGGAATCAGCCCCGGCCACGATTGATTCCTCCGCATCTGAATGGACTTGACCAGCTGAGGCAATGTACGTTCGGCTCGGCCCAGCGGGCAAAGCTCCCGACGTACCGGCTTGCTTTTCGTTGGCGCCGAGCGTACGGTGCTCAGAGCCGTGCGTGGGAGGTTTCGTGAGCATCACACGAGACGGGCTGCCGGTTCCCGCGCTGGAGCCCGGCCCCATCGCGACGGAGCAGTATCACGCTCTCCCGCTGGAGAAGTTTGAGTTCTGGGGCGGGATAGCCCGCAGCCTTCCAGGCTGAGCGCGGAGGGCTATATTGACAGCTCGTGATCAGCATTGACGATCTTTGCGAGCCGGAATGGGCAGCCTGGTACCGGCTGACGGCGGAGCAGCGGTGGATGGCGTCCGCCCGTCTGTGGGCTGACTTCCTCGCTCTCGGAGGATCGCCTGATCCGGAGCCCGATAGCCAGAGCCCTTTCTACGATCCGCACGCACCGGGTCCAGTACCTCCTGATAGGCGGCCAGGCGTGCGTGTTGTACGGCGCAGCGGAGTTTAGTCGCGACACCGACCTCGCCCTGCTGGCCTCTCCAGAGAACCTGATGCAATTACAAGCGGCGCTCGATGCGCTGGGCGCCTGGGTCGTCGCGGTTCCGCCCCTGGGGCTCGAGTACCTCGAGCGAGGCCACGCGGTGCATTGCGCCTATGACGATCCTGAAGGTGGCCGGATGCGGATCGACGTGATGGCCCGCATGCGCAACGTGGATCCCTTTCCCGTGCTGTGGGCGCGACGGACTACCCTAGCCCTGGAGGGGGTCGGGGACGTAGAGGTGCTCTCCCTCCCAGACCTTGCCGCGTCGAAAAAGACCCAGCGAGATAAAGACTGGCCCATGCTTCGCCGGCTGGTGGAGGTCAGCTACTTCACGTTTCGGAGGGAGCTGACGCAGGCGCGAGTCCGGTTTTGGCTGCTGGAGTTACGGACCCCGGCGCTGCTGCTCGAGGCCACGGCCCGCTTCGGCGACGAGGCCCGGGAGTTGGCCGCGCAACGTCCCTTGCTGGCGGATGCCCTTGCGGGTGTCGAAGATGCGGTGGTAGCGGGTCTGGCACGCGAAGAGGCGGCGGAACGGGAGGCGGACCGGGCGTACTGGGCGCCGCTCCGGGCCGAGCTGGAAGCGCTCCGGCGTCGGGCTCGGCAGGAGGAGGCCGAGTGATGCGCCCGCGACGCTCGTCGTGAGGGCAGCGGGCCACATTCCGTGGCTGCGGATCGGCGCGATGGCCCGCAGGCGCAACATGGATCGATCCTTTTTTCCGGTGTTGGGGGCGCGACGGCCGTGCTCGAAGACCAAGGGCCGTTCGGGCGGCTACGCTAGGGGTGTCCCGCTCAGCCACTCGACGCCGGCCGCGATGGAGCGGCCCCCGGGCCCGGCGCTGACGCGGGTCCACTCGGCCCGGGTGTACACCAGCAGATCCGCCGGAACCGGTAAGGGCGTGGTGTCGAAGCGAACCGCCCGCCGCTCGAAGGGTTGCGGCGACTCGCGGAGGACCACCACCAGGTCCACATCGCTGCCCACTCCCCAGGTGCCGCGAGGGTAGGACCCGAACCATCCGATGGCGACGATGTCTCCATGCGCGGCTGACATCTGCTCCGCCCAGTGCCTGACGGCGGCCTTCACGGTTGCCGGGTCAGGCCGGGTGAGAACGGACGAACCCGAGGATCTCACCGGCATGGGTTAGCGCCTCCGCGCTCTGGAGCGGCCCGTAGTGTTGGAACGGCGCACCCTCGGGGTGCCCATTGGGATATCGGGTTGGGAGGTAGAAGTTGTCCAGCACGCGTGCTCGAGGTCTCGCTCCGCCTGCGCCAGCCAGTCGTGCGACCGGTTCGCCATGCGCGGCAAGTTACCTGTCGTTGGAAGGGCTCGCCACCGTTCCGCCCTCCATCTTCCAGCTGCGGCCTGACGGTGGTGTGACGACGGGAGTCACTTATCGTGGGTACTCGCAGTCATGATCTCGCGCAAGTGGTTCAGATGCCGCTTGAGGTCGGCCAGCCGTTCGACCAGAAAGGTCATCGGTGAAGGGCTTCGAGCTTCACCCGCCGGGTGCGCTCCAGGAATGGCCGCAGGTCCGCGTAGCGCAGCAGCACGGTGCGGCGGAAGTGGTGGTCGAACTCGGGGTCGGCGAGGTAGAGGCGCCGGCCGCGCTGGAGGACGGCGGAGCCAAGCTCCGGCGAGGCGTCGTTGAGGACGACAACGTCCACCGCGTTGCAATGGATCACCCCGATCAAGTCGGTGGCCAACGCCTGGGCCAGGCGGTCCCGGGAGGGCCGATCCGGAAGGCGTGCCGGGTGGAGCACGAGCCCCAGGTCGACGTCACTGTCGGCGCGCGGAGTGCCTCGGGCGTGACTCCCGAATAGATAGGCGGCGGCCACCCCCTCACGGGCCTTTGCAGATACCCGTGCGACCGAACGTGGGGCGAGGGTGCGAGGCCAAGGGAGGCCGGGCGGGCCCCCGACGGGAGCGTTCTCGGTAGCGAGGGACCCAGATTTCAAGCTTCCAGTAGGTCGCGCGGAGGAGGGTGGCCGCGCCCCCAGACGGTCCGTAGATTGCGGACGCCATGGAGCGGGTGACGAATTCGGCGGAGCCAAAGGTGGATGACGTTTCGGGCGCGGTGAGCGACGTCGCGGCGGCCGAGCCGGCCGTGGCGGCGGCCTATCTCTACGGGTCGGTGGTGCGGGGGCAGGCGACGCCGCTCTCCGATCTCGACGTGGCGGTGCTGGTGGCGGAGGCGGTGGCTCAAGCGGAGCGCGGCGCACTCCAGCGGCGTCTCATGGCCGCGCTGGCGCGGCGGCTGCCGGGACGCCGCGTGGACGTGCGGCTGTTCGACGAGCTGCCGATCGCCATCCGCGGGCGGGTGCTGCAGGAGGGGAAGCGCGTGTTCGAGCGGGACCCGGTGCTCCGGGTGCGGGAGGAAGTGCGGACCCGCATGGCGTACCACGACTTCCTGCTGTTCGAGCGGGCGGAGTTGGGCGAGGGACTTGCCGGATTGCGGCGCCGGGCGGGCGGTGGTTGACGCCCCGCGGTTACGGGGTGTCCTCTCCCGTCTCACCGCGCGCCGGAGGCAGTTGGCGGCCTACTCCGCCCTCGACGTCGAGGCCTACCTTGCCGATCCCCAGGCCGTGCCGGCCTCCAGGTATCACCTGTTGACGGCCATTGAAGACGCGCTCGCGGTGGCGAATCACGTGATCGCCGCCCAAGGCTATCGGGCGCCCACGGACTACGCGGACGCGTTCCGGTCACTGGCGGAGGCCGGTGTTCTTGGGCCGGAGCTGGCGGGCCGGCTGGAGCAGATGGCGGGGTTCCGCAATTTGCTGGTCCACGAATACGCCAGGGTGGACGACCGTCGGGTTCACGCGTTCTTGCAGCGCGACGTGGAGGACCTCGATCGGTTCGTCGCGGCGGTGCTCACGGCCTTCCCCGAGCTGGGAGGCGGGCCGGCGTAGGAATCGTCCCGCGGGACCGGCAAAGAGGCCTCGAGCGGGGCCATGCGGTGCGTTTCGCCTGC